>Ga0208321_1000015_pt1 | contig 312462 bp, 321 predicted proteins | sample June2015DPH_4_15_FD_184692 | JGI IMG/M metagenome (GOLD analysis project Ga0208321, IMG submission 184692) | Peatland microbial communities from SPRUCE experiment site at the Marcell Experimental Forest, Minnesota, USA - June2015DPH_4_150... | ecosystem: Environmental > Terrestrial > Soil >...
CCATACTTCGCCAATCGACCCACAACACTCTGCGAAACCTGCACATCACTAATAGACGAGAACGGAATCCGCCGAACACTACGACGCAACAACTGCCTCTTCACAACAACATCAGAATCAGTAATCAAATACGTAAACGCGTTCCTACGAACAACACCAATCAACACGCCCAGGAAGCCTATGCCAACCAGTCCCAACGCAGCATACCCGAGGAGAAAGAGAGACTTGAAAAGAAAGCTCACACCGTAAACCACGAGACCCAACAATACTACGACAAAACCCTTCCAAGCGAACGGCACAAAACTCGGTTTAATCTTAATGTCTTGTTTCGCTTCAGCTGACAAAACGTTTCGGCTCGTAGAATCATAAAGTTGCTCGGATAAGGTTTTCTATTCCCGATTGAGTTCAACTTAACCGTGACAAAATTATTTGCCACTCGTCATAGAAACCCAGACGATAAGGCGACGTTATGTTCAATCTCTAGGCTTCGAGTCTTTCTTTAGCCAGTCATTGACAGCGTCCTCTATGGCGCCGCTCAAATCTCCTTTCTTACCACCGAATGTCACAACAATTGCCGAAGGGACCTAGGTTGGAGCCCTACCTCAAGGCCAACGCCTTGCAACATGCATCCGAACAAGCAACCTAAACCGCGCTACCCCAACAATTCTTTAACCACAATCCGCAATCAACCTTCAGGGCCCGTAGTCTAGTCCGGATTAGGACGCTGAGAGAACGCGTGATCTCGCGCACGCCTGCGGAGCCGGAAATCGAGGGTTCAAATCCCTCCGGGCCCGCCATCATTGGTGTTGCGCGGCGAACTCTGGGCTACGGCGCTGTATGATTGGCCTAGGGTTCTGCAAAGAAACCGAAGGCCCTATTGTTAGAACCTTCGTTGCGAGCTCTCGTTTCGACCCGGCAAAATGAGGAGAAATGATTTGCAAAATACGTAGGCATCTTTCACCCCAAGCCTCAGTCTCAAATGACCTCCTTTTTCTGTGGCCAATGAATACGCTTGTTCCCATCATCAATGCACACCGCTCGACGACGGGTTTATCAGTCATCTCGATCGCTAAACGTGCTCGCCAAACATTCCTCCGAGGAGCCCTACTGTAGCCCAGGCTTCCCTCGCCTTCCACAATGCCCGCCAACCAGGCTCTTTCAACAATCCTCAGATTGGGGATACTCGCTGCGCCTCGTCTGGGGACAAAAGGCGCCGTCAGAGCGCGGTCAGTCAATTGGCGACACGCAGAACTCTGCTTGGGCTTCGAGTATATAGCAAGTGAAGGGACGAGCATTCTGGGTTCAAATCCCAGCGGGCCCGCCACGATCTACCCAATACGCTTCGCCTATACCTAAAATTCAAAGCAAGAGATTACAGGGAGAAGGAGCAGTTCACCGAGGCTTGAAGGGGCGCACGCACGCTTGATGGTGGCCCATAGGGGGTTCACTAAGTCAGGTAGGGTTGATTTCTTCCGCTGTGATCATACGCAAATCAAGAATCTTTTCGAGGTTTTGAGCCCTCAAAATTTCTGCCACTCTTCCAAGTGTGTTTGGGAGTAATACTTTCGACAGGTTGGAAATCATACGATTACTTTTATTCGCACAGCGCTCATTCACTACTCGTAGTGTGGGTAAATGAGCAAGCCAGATGACCTCGAGGAAATCATGTCCCTCGGGGCATATCAGAAGAAAATGTCTAGATTCAAGAAGCTAATGAGCCTCCTGCTCTAGACACAGGAACACATTCGAAGATTCCTATACCCCGCTCCCTAATCCTTAACGAGGTCCCGTTCGCATATAGTTTTGACCTGGTTTGCGGCCTAGGTCGAAGCGTTTCTCGGAATTCCGCCTTACCCTGATCTTTGGAATCGGGGAGTGGCGTTCGCGGGCTTGAACCTTCGGCGTTTGGGAGCGAACTTTCCCAGCTTTAGTTAATGATCCGTGAGTTGGTAACTCTTACACCTCCGCTGTTCTGGTACGAAGAGGGCTGCTATCATATTTAGTCTTTTCAAGGGAAGGACAGCGCCAACATATTGTAGAAACGGTTCCATGATGACGGTTGGTTTTGGGAACAGTGGTTGCACCTGTCTGCGACGATTCCGGCAATTCTTATATTCGATCTGGGGGAGCGGTTCGTAAGATAAGGTGTAGCCTTGAGTCGTTGTTTTTCCTTTATTTGTGTGAGCCCCGCGAATTGGACTTGTTCTGAGTGCGGTCATACGTACTGCTTCTTTCACGCGACAACCCATGGCCACGAGCAGCGATTTGCGCCTGAACAAGTTGTTGCCATAGCTTCGTAGTTCTCGCGGGCCAGTGTTAGGCCAGGGCGAATTGGTGTTCGAAGAAGTAACGCGTCGCGCCAAGCGTTTGGACCTCTAGCGGCCTAACGTTCACGACTAGTGGAAAGTTAGCAACAACATCGCCAATGATTAGGCAGCGGCGCGGCGGTAGGTCGCGGACAATCATTCTTATCGTGTCCGCATCGACCTTTGCGACCTTTGATACTATTTCCAAATCGTGTTCGTTGCTGAAGTTGAAGAGGAAAATGTTGTCGGCTTGGCGGTAGATGCTGGCCTGAATTGTGTCAGGCTGGTTTGTGACGAAAGTAGTGAATAGGCCTAGGTGCCGCATGCGGGTGACCGCGTCATCCCAGTATGTCTCCCGTAGGTAGAGGTGTGCTTCTTCGGCGAATAGGAATAGTGCCCGCAGCTTCTGAGTTGATAGGAGGTCTGTGAGTTTACTGATGAGCAGTTCGACGGTCATCCTGCGGAGTGCTGCGTATTGGTTCTTCATGTTGATGATTAGCGCGCAGCCGGTGACATGATTTCTGAAGACCTCTTCAAGGTTGAGTGCGGTCCTAGGGTCGTCCGTGAAGATGCCAGAGTCGTCGAGCGTGTTGAACCTCGCTTGAAGGGCGTCTTTGATGCTTTCATGGCAGTCGAAGTTAGCGATCGCTGCACCTAAGCCGGACATTGTGAGTTGATTCTGTTCTTCGAGCTCATGCCAAATGCGAGCGAAGACCCGGGCGGAATTCTCGGGCAACGAGAGCGCGTAGGTTAGCGTCCCGAGGAGAGTGCTTAGGCCGACTTGGCTTAGGCTGAACCTGAGGTTGAGGCCGGGGATGAGGGAGATTATCTTCGGTGATAGGTGCATCTGGCGGCCGTCCGGGGTCTGGCCTAGGTTGACATACTCGCCGTTGACATCGAGGACGACAACTGGGGCGCCTTCTTGTACGAGGCTTGTTACGAGGAGCTTGGTAAGGTGGGACTTCCCCGTGCCCTTCCGGCCAGTGACGATGTTGAGCCGCCCGTCAAGAGCGCTTAGGTCTGAGGATATGCGGTGGAAACGCCGCATGGAACCCAGTTCGAAAGGGTGTTTCGCTGTGAGCGCTTCGGTGAGGAATCTTGGCGGCATCACCTCGACCTGGGAGTGGTTTCTAGACGGAAGCCATGAGACATCCCGACTCATTTGGCCTTCTTCGATTGCTCCTCGTATCTTTCCGAGAAGTAACCTCGTATCCTTGAGAACCGTGATTTGGGAGGAGACTTTGAATGGGTCAACCTCTTCGCCCGTCAGTGACGCTTCGGATATGCCGTCCCGGAGAAGGTCTTCGAGGATTCCCGGGATGTTTGCGTATTGAATGTCGATTATCTGAACGATTAGCGAACGTTCTTTGATTTTGTCGGTGATGAGTAGGTAGTCGCCCTTCTCCACTTCCTCCTCTGGGAAGCAGAGAAGTTGTATGTTGTCGCCTTCTTTGCGGAGGATCTTCAATGCCAAGCCTCCCAAGCTGTTCCGAATGGGCCGAAAAGCGACCGGCGCAAGGCCAGTTTCGGCAGAAGCTGAACCCCATAACGCGCCGCCGCGAAGGCTTGCATTGCCAAGACGTCGCTGGCTGTGAAAGTTGAAAGTACGTGGGCCATCCTGAGTGTTTCAGGATAGCCTTGGTCAACGATGTCGGTGCCTGCTAATTCGCAAAATCCTTTCATTGTCTCAGGCATAGAGATTTCCCGATCCACATCGATTCTAAACGGAAAACCTGCCCTCGCAAGTTTTCCAACAAAGACACGCCCGAGGAACCGTACTGGGTAGGGTGGAAATTGGTCGGTGACCTGTTCGTCCACCTCCAATATGCAGGGGTCGGACTGGTTCTCGAGAAGTTCAGTTAGAGACTGATTGTGGATTCGCAGCTTCGTTTTCTTGGAAATTGCTATCACTGCGCTTCCGCCTCGTCGGGCGGTTTCGAGGATCCGTTCGAGTTCCTTCGATGGATTGTCGGGTGTCCCTGCTGTAAGCGATCCGTCAAGCAGGATGAAGCCGCCGGCAATTGATGAACTAGCGTTGAATTGCAACCACCGTTCGAGAACGTTTCGTATTCGCTTGAGGAGGCTGTCGACGTTTGGCTCACCGGTGAATGGTGGCAACCCCAGTGCCGCGAACTCTTGTGAGGCGGCGAGCTTGTTGTATCCGATTGAGAAGACGAGGGGCCCGTACCTTACGTACCTGTAGCGTTTATTCTCGAGTATGACGAGCGCGCCCCTTACAGCGCAAAGCGCACCATCGGCCAGTTCACCGAGCTTAATTGTGGATGTGTCAACCGCCACGACTGGTTTACTGGATGGGATTGGTTCCAGTGGAACGAGCCGTTCGTCGTCGAATGTATCTAATTCTAGCGTGGTGGCTTCGGCATCGTCAAACTCTGTACCCGTTAGTTCAGGGGAGAGGACGGGGTTTGTGTAGAGTAGATCGCCCCTTATGCCTTCGATTGAGTGTCGGCAGAATTCGACGAAGCGCTCAGGGATTGCTCCGCTGAGTGAGTCCTCCGCGTAGAGAAAATTACTTATCCTCTGTTGTGCATTTGAGGTTGGGTGGGAGCGGCGGTTCATTTCACTCTTGCCCCCTTTGCGGTGGGATTCCCCCGAATCTCACGCAGCCGCCGCACCACTCGGTTATGAGTGACGGCATTAGCTAGCAAGTCACCCCGCTACTGTGAGGTACCTCCCTTCTGGGAAACGCTGGACAGAGAGTTCTCCAGCTCCATCAGGCCTTTCAGAGCAATTCGATATCGTCCCCTCTCCTCTCGATCTATAAGTCCGGACTTCTGGAGTTCGACTATGACGTTTCTAATTGTCTTGGGCGCTTTGCCTACCCCGGTGGCGATTTCCTCAATGCTAAGCGAATCGCCTTCCCGTTTACCCATCTTACCCGCCAAGTGAGCCATGAATAGAACAATCGAAATTGCTTTCTCGGCTGGTAGATCCCGGTTCGTTAGCAAGAGCTGGCCCGTATTGGTCATCTTGGCGAATTCTGAAATTTTGTCCGCCAAACCAGCTAAGTCGGGAACGTAAACCAATTTTCTTGCGAGGTCGTACGCTGGAACTGCTTGGGAAAGGAATTGCAGAATCTGCGGAACAATTTCTTGAACGGAACCATTTCCTTCGTAACGCATACCGTTTACTTCAATCTGGACCTTGACTTGCATGGTTTCGGTTTGCGTCATGGCTTGTGGTTCCCTATTGTTTCTGTTTCAGTTTGGGAAGGATTTGTGTTCGGAACATATGTAGGCCAAGAGTGGTGGCTCTATACTCTCCTTTCCCCTTCCTCTCGGCCAGGCTTTCGCCGCAAAGCTCACTCAACCGGCCTGCAACTGTACCAGCAGTTTTCTTGCTCGAGGCGATCAGATCTGCAGATTGAACGAAATCTTTGTCCGACTTTCCGAGCATGTGCGCGATTCGCGCCTTGGCCAGATGGAGGAGCATGAGTTCGCGGTCAGCCAATTTGTCAACTGGAACGGTTACGACCACGCCTTCTGGGGTTATTGCGAGAACACCTTCGCAGGCTTTCGCCAGGTCGCTTAGGTCAACGGATAACGCCAAGTGGGAGGCGAGCTCAAGTTCGGGGATTGCTTTCGTTAGGAATGTGAAGACTTCTTTCGCTACTTGTTCCGGTGGGCCTGTGATTTTCTTCTCGAGGGTTCCGTACTTGATAGTGACTTCTAGAGGCAGTCCTATGCTCGTGAGCTGTTGTTGTCCTTCCGACAAGTTACTTTCACTTCACATTCACTCCTACACTGTATAAAAGCTTTGAAGTGCAAAACGAACCTGCTAGGTGTTACTCTCATCGATAATGCACTTTTGTGCGAGGTCGAGCAAGATGGTGATAGAAATGAGGGTTCTGCTAGGTGTTACTCGGCTTCGGTTCTGGTAAAATCTGATGTGCTCAGGCTCTTTTTCGAACATTTTAAAGCTAAACAGTGCACATTGTGGGGTTCAGGCTTGAACTATAACGTACTGAAGTTACGAATACTGCGGTTGCTTTCGAAGACGGGGCCAACGGATAGTAGTTCCCTTGCAAGCACGATCGCAGAAAGTAAGGAAATCACATTGGATATTCACGCCCTCAGGATGGCGTTGATGCGTTACCACAAGCAAGGGTTGTTGAAGCGTGAAAGAGCGGGGGGGACCTTCACGTACGCCCTTACTGAACGGGGAATTCAACGGCTACGTTGGCTTGAACAACAAACCGCGAAACCAAATTCGAAACCCTAGTGGTCTGAATAACGTGACTGCTAGTGTGGCGTCCTATTAGTACTAATAGCATATTTAGTGTTCTTTATACTAAAAGGCATTTCAGGCTTGGGTGGCTGCGGGCCTGAGTTTTGGCAAGACTTCTTTGCTTATCCATTGCATGCCGGCGCCTGAGAGTGAGTAGTGTCCTTGTTCTGCGATGAGTTTTCCCTCTTTCCTTAGTTCGCTGACGCGTGCGCGGACCACGTTGTCCTTCACTGCCTTCCAGCTTGTTCCTAGTAATTCGATTAGCTTAGCGTCTTCGAGGGGCGAGGGATTGCTGCTGTAAAGAATCAGCCCGATGGCTTCTTTCGCGGAAATCCGATCGAACTGAATCGTGAAATGCAATTTCCCTTCCGGCGTTGTTTCAAGAATTCCCGCGAGCTCCTCCCCCGGAATGACTGAATCAACGGATTGCTCAGATCCGGCCTGTTGAGAAATAGCCGATATGGACGGTTGGGATTTGAGGAGTTCCTCAAACTTACCTTGAACATACTCAAAATCCCCTTCCAATTCCACTTCAAAATTGCCGCGCCGAATCTTGAACCTCAGCCTACGTTCTGACACCTGTGCCACCGGGTGGTGGAGTGGCTGGGATGGGTATAAAAAAGGAAGGCAGAGGTAAGCCTACCCTGCTACATCAGGACCACGCCAACTTTCATTCGCGCAATAAAGCCTCAAGATACAGCGGCAATACCAATCATAGCGGTTGTGACTGAAGGAAAGCTAGGCGATTGCTGCTTAGAGTAGCAGTAGGATTCCGGCTAATACGGCTAGAACCGTGCCGAGTATGAATCCCCCTCCGATGAAGAGGCTGACGATTGCTGTTGGGAAGATCATGAATGCGGCCATTACTCTGAAACGAAGTAGCATCAAGATAAGCGCCCCCACCAGCACGAAACCGAGCATGACGCCAAGAATGAACCCAACAGGCCCAAGAAATCCAACCCACGGGAGAAAGCTAGTCCAAACTGCGAAGAACGTTGGAGAGAGAAGCGCCACCCCGTTGGCGAAGATTAGTGCTGCTGCGATGCCGACTAGTGCGATAGGCATCCATTGTGATCTAAAGAAGTTGAATGGGAAGACTGGACCGTACCACCCGGGTTGTGCTCGCCCAGGATATGCGTTTACCATGCCAGGGGGCATTTGCGGAGGGGCCATTTGCGGAGTTGGTATCGTGTGGAAGCAGTTGGGGCATAGGGTGAGTGCTCCGTAGGGTTTGCTGCACGACGCGCATGTTCCGCGCCCACAGCGGCTGCAAACTGCCATAGCCGGGAGGTTCGGATGGTAAAAACAGTTGTATGGGCTCATATGGAAACTAGCCTAGTACCAGCTCTCTGTACATTCCCCCTCGATTCTTGATTCTTCGACACAGTTTGATGTCAATTTTGATACCTCTTAGCGGCGAAGAATTCAACCATCTCGAACACCTTTCCTCGCACACCCGATAATCCAGACTCATGGCGTAGCCGGAACATTGAACCTACTTGATGAACCTCAAATCCGTCTTGCAGGACAAACGCGACCTGCGAAGTGTGATGGGTAAATGCAACTGGTCAAAGGTAACCGTAAATAGTTGCTAGGTAGCGAGCATCGAAATCTTTCAGGTGGTGAGTTGATGGATAAGGCGATTTTTGCTGCCGGAGTTTTCTTGACTTTGGCCGGCCTTACAGGACTAGTTTACGGCGCCGGCATCAACCTTCAAGGAATGATGGCACGAGGGGCCACGGACTACTCGTTCATCACGGCATACATTGTCGAATGGACAATGGTATTGGTTGCTGGCCTAGCATTGTTGGTATCAAGCGCTCGAAGAAAATAGTTCTCCCCCAGCAAGTCGTTAACGTGCAAATTGCTGGGTATTAATTCAGGCGGAAATGTTTTCCTGAAGGCGTACAACACCCAAATTATGAGACCTCCGTACAGGAGGAGTGTAATTTGTGCTGAGTGTTGTGCGAGGAGCTGAGCGAACTCCAAACTTCATCGGTACGTAGTTGAGGTGCAGGTTTGATAGGTGGTCCGCATATACAGAATTTAGAGTAATGAAAAGTGCATATTCGACCCGCCAAGAACAGCTTGGCACCGTTTGGCACCACCCCTCGATGGGTGGATCCACCCTCCCCGCTGCGAACGGTTGTAAGTATGTTATGGGTTAGTGCAGGCAGGGATGGATCGCTACAAGCCGAGACGAAGAGCGTTACGAAGTTGTGATAGCCTTTGCCCGATATTCTTGGATGGGGTGGGTGGTGCAATTTTGTGGGGAGAACCTGTTGCTTTATCGTGTTTGTGATGGGACGTATTCACCCGAACGAGGGCGCTCCACGGCGATTGACGCTATTCGTAATGCCTTTCAATCCCTGAGGCTTAGCGAAGCGCTACGCGCGAGTTAGAGTGTTCCAATTATGAAATCGCCACTACCTGACGTTCAGATCCCGGGGAACGTTCCTATCGCCATGCATTCCTTCTCCGATTACTTCAAGGGTTTCGAGAAACTTCCGGTCATTCGGGAGATATTCGGAGAAGAAACTGGGAAGGTTCTTTCTGAGCTTAGAGTGGAGTTCTTCAGTTCAAAGTTCGGCTATATGGGAGTCAGCGACGAAGACGGCCACCTGATCGTTAGCGCATACTACCTTAGAACTGGCGAGCCGCTAAGCAAGTACCTGGACGTAGTCCACGAACTCGTGCACGTTAGGCAGTTTAGGGAGGGGAAGGCGCTGTTCGATGAAAGCTTCGAATACCATGACCGCCCGACAGAACTTGAAGCTTACAGGCATGCGACAGAGGAAGCCCGCAGATTAGGCATGTCCGATGAAGAGATCTTCGAATACTTGAAAGTTGATTGGCTCGACGAGGAAGAGGTACGGAAGCTTGCCCGAAACCTTGGCGTGACCCCGCCAAAACGAATCCGCGGGGAACGCGTAAGATAGTTGCGGGCCCTCACCCCATGTCGATTCGTTAACTGATTTTTCCGCGGGTGCATGAGTGAGAAGATTGCCGCTTTGCTACGGATATTCCCTGGACGTATGGGTGAGCCATCCATAATGGATGGAACATCCATGTTCTGTAATGCGAACACTAATATACTCACCGCCATGCAAAGAAGCCCTCTATGAAGCCCAGATCGTTTTGTTCGTCAGGGTCGCGGGAAAATCGATTCAACACCACCAGTGCCCCCGGCTCTACAGCGTACCCTCCACGCTTCCTTAGTCCCGTCGCGCAGGTAACGTACACTAATCCTCCTATTTCCTCTCAAGCCCGCATCAACCTCCCAACAAAAGACGGCGGACCGAAGGCAATAACCAACCTGCTATCAGATTCCATTAGTGAAGTCTTGACGGATCTCGTAGGCAGCCGTGCCAGAGAAGCCATTTACGACTACATGGAAAGAAAACACTCCGTTGGCAGAAACGAGATACCAGAACACCTTGACACCCTCTTCATGCTCTTCGAAGGCACCTTTGGGGTAGGAGGCACGAAAGTCATCGGCAGGATGATCGCAAAGAAGGTATATGCGAAGCTAGATTGGAAATTCGAATCGTTACCGAACCTTGAATTTGCCGACTACATGGAAAGAATCAAAACCAAAATCACCAGTGAAGCATTGGAGCAGGCTCGGTCAGCAACTCGGTCAGCCATGTAGCTGAAGATATTCTACCCATGTACTTGACCGCAGTAACGAGCACATGTGAAGCTTGCTAGCCCCGTTTCGATGATTGCCATCCGGTTAGTTGAGGCCCTACAACGTACTGAATTCCCTAGCCGAGACGAGAATCGACAACTTCTTTGTCTTGCTCGGGCAGTTCGTACCATTGAGCCTTCTCCCCCACTCTTGATCTGATTTTCCAGCGAACTGATTTTGGAGCGGTTTCTATTCGATTTTGGATGTCTTCAAGCCGCTTCTGCACGATGGCCATCGATTCCGGCTCTAGTGCGTACTTTGGCAGCGCTGTGAGTATATGCTCTATGTTAGTCGTGAATGTTTTGTAAATCCCCCAGTCGTCGCCGCAGAGTCCCGCGAGATATGGAGCGTTGATTGTTTCTGGCTTGTCAGAATCGCCAACCTCATGGTCCCTAACCAGCGCCATAACGTCCCTATACTCTCTTTCAGTAATCTCCACAACCTGCAGTTTGGTCGCGAGGAGATCGGCTAAGGTTATGGTAGGATTATCGAGGGTCAATCGGTCCTTGAAATCGAATTTGTGGCACATCTCGAAGGTTTCTAAGAAAATATCGACACGCCTGCCGTTCTCTATATCATTGAAAATCAAGCGCTTGTCCCCTTGGAGGGCGTTGAACCTATCTCGAGGAACGTAGCCAAGTTCCGCGAAGAGTTTCTTTATGTCACGTGATTGCTTCCGGAGTGCCATGAAGTCTATGTCCACGTATTTTCGTCCGAGGGACCTGTGGGTGGCGCTGGGGCAGTGAAATCGTATGGCCAACCCCCCGAACAGTCTAAGGACTACGCCCTTCTTGGCTGCGGCGTCTACAACGCGCTGCGCCTCCTGAACTATGTCGGGGAGCGGCGTAGCCTAATCACCTGTTTGCCACAATGAGAACCTCCGGATATATACGATTCCAATGACGATCGGGTCCATTCCAGGTAGATTTCAGCCGCAAGATTCACGAATCATCCAGGATCGGTGGGACCTTCTCCTTCAATTGTTGAATTAGCTCAGGGTCATCACGAACGTAACGGTCGCGTATGCCTAAGACTCTTAGTTTGCTTGAGTCACATCTGAAGTGGGACTTAATGTAGTAAGCGTGGACTCCCTCCATCACTAGAATCAAGTCAGTCCAGTCGACGAGCTCCTGAGTAAGAAGAGTGCCTCCCGGCCCGGGGTTGATGCCGGCAGACTTCGTCTCCCACCGACCTCCCCAATTTTGGAAGAGGCTTTCGGCTGTGGGGCTGCGTTGAAGATTTGCTGTACAAATGAACAGGGCGTTACGCTTCAAGTGTGGGCCCAAGTATCTAGGTGGCGTGTTGCGTTTATGCATATGCTACCACACCGGGTATCTATGAGCTCTTTTTGTTCAAGCTCACTCACACTAGTTCGCATAGTCGACCAGCACGCTTGGCACCGTTTGGCACCACCCCTCCCCACGGGCCGCGGAACTCACCATTTCTGAAGACTCGCATGAAGCTCCATGAGTGTCTCTATGGTTCGCTTTGGTAGAAATGTGGAACATTCGCCCTTTTGCCTTTTTTCTCCAAGCCGCCTTAAATACCTAGAGCTCGTTAGCTCTAGCTAATCGTTGGAGGTGAATAGAAGTTGGCGAAGAAACGCAAGGTCAAGATGAAGCTTGAGGGTCGTGAAGCGAGGGACACTACCGAATACGTGTCATAAGGATGCTAATCAGGGCGGGCTGTTTTTCCCGCTTTTTCTTCTTTTACTTGTTTTTTGGCTGATTTCTTGGGCTAGGTGGGAGATTCAAGTGCCTAGGTATAGGGAAAGGGGGCTATTCCTGTGCGAATGTATTGGCCAGCGTACAAACTCAATGAGTGGGTGTACCCCCCCCATGGGGGGGCCTGTTTAGGCGTATGCTTCTTCGCCGTGCTGGCTCATGTCTAAGCCAGCGTCCTCGTCCTTAGAGCTGACCCGGACAGGTGTGAAGACGTTGATCAACCTAAGTAGAATGTAGGACCCGCAGAAGGCGAAAGCAGCTACGATGACTACTGCGAAGGCTTGGATGCCAAGTTGAGCTGGGTTGCCGTAGAAGAGGCCGTTTGAACCAGCAGCGTTGATCATCGTGGTGGCAAAGAGGCCGGTGGCTATGACGCCCCACATGCTTCCGACTCCGTGGCAAGCGAAAACATCGAGCGAATCATCAAGCCGAGTCCTAGCCCGCCAATTTGTAACGGAATTACATAAGACTCCAGCCACTAGGCCGATTATGATGGCGGGCATTGGTGCTACGAAGCCTGAGGCAGGCGTTATGGCGACCATTCCGCAGACGGCGCCGACTGAGATGCCGACGGCTGACGGTTTGCCTTTGCGGATCCAATCAACTAACATCCAACTAACTCCAGACGCTGCAGCGGCAAGATTCGTTACGACAAGCGCGGACACGGCCAACTCGTTTGCGGCGAGGGCACTACCGCCGTTAAACCCGAACCAGCCAAACCAGAGAATTGACGCGCCTAGGATTACGAACGGAACGTTATTCGGCCGCATTTCCTTCTTTGCATCAAGTCCTCTCCTTCGCCCAATCACCAACGCGGCGGCCAGGGCGGATACGCCTGCTGAAATGTGCACGACTAGGCCCCCCGCGAAGTCCAATACACCCATCACCTTGAGGAAACCCCCAATTCCCCAAACCCAGTGGGCGATCGGTGCGTAGATGAAAGTCGCCCAGAGAACGATGAATATGAGGAGTGACTTGAACCGAATTCTTTCGGCGAACGCCCCGATAATTAGCGCAGGTGTAATGGCCGCGAATTTCAGCTGAAATGCAAAGAATAGTAGTTCAGGGATGGTCGGAGCATATTTCGGATTGGGAGCTGCACCGACGTTATTCAAACCAACGGCTGACAGGTCTCCAATAATACCGTTCATAGTCGGAGCGAAGGCAAGGCTGTAACCCCACAGCGCCCAAACTAGGCTTACGACCGCGAAGATTATGAAACATTGAACGATTGTAGAAACGAGATTCTTTCGCCTAACCAGTCCGCCGTAGAAGAACCCTAATGCGGGCGTCATTATCATGACAAGTGCCGTAGCGGTGAGTACCCATGCAATGTCCCCTGAATCCAACAATTCAAGCACCGAGTTGGGCCGCGGGTAACCGGGATGGTTGTATATTTGGTTAACCATTCAATAGTAATTATTCTAGGGAGCGTCTTGTCCAGCAAATATTCCTGTAGACTTTGTTGCGCCGCGGGCTTCCTCAATAATCACCTGGCAAATAGCCGTGCCAGGAACAGCCATTTTCAAGCTGCCGCTACTATCTTCTTCGTAACCTCAGCAGACAGTTCCTTTGGGAGAATGACTTCGATGCCCACCAACCTGCCAGCTCGATCAAGGTCCATGAAGACACTATCGTTGAGCGGTTCAGTTTCGGCGACCTTACCAGCGCGGATTCTCACGTAAAGGGCCTTGCTTGATGGATCATACTTTAGTGAAGCCAAATCTATGCAACCTCGTCCGATCTACCTTCATTGCTATTACGCAATCTGTAAAGTCTTCGTCCGGCGCCCATCCTGCTGAATAGTTTGATTCGCCTCCCCTGCTTTTAGTTTAGTGCAGGGGAGAATGTGTTGATCTGGTTTGCCTTCAGCGGTTAAAGCGGTTGTGGCGGAAGTTTGGCAGCCAACTCAAGCAAAGAGGCTTAGGCTTAACGAAATCATCGTCTCTTGGCGCAGAATGATTCAGCTAACCTACAAGGAGAGGCGGTTAACGGTCCCGGAGCTGAGTTCCGCCTACGCCCGTAACCGATTCAAGAGTAAAGGGGCAGATGACCCTGTATACCTAGCCCACTATGACCTGCAACTGGAACGAAGGACGACGAAGCATTGTAAGGTTTGGGTTCGCATTCCACACAAGCCTCGTAAGCCAATCTGGCTTCCGTTACGCATGAGCAAGGATGCAGAGTCCACTCTCTTCGCATCTAAACTTCACGACTCAAAGATCGTCTCTGGTCGTGATGGTAGATTTTGGATGCATTTCACTGTCACTCGTGAAGTGACCCCTATTCAGCCCCGAGCTGTGTTGGCTGTGGATTTGGGTGAGAAGTGTTTGGCGACAACTGTGTTGTTAGGCCAAACGGGCTTCAAGGAGCCCAGATTCTACGGGAAGCAAGCACGGGGAATCCGTAGGCATTACTCGTGGCTGAGGAAACGCCTAGGAGAACGTAAACTGCTTCGAGTGGTTAGGAAGGTCAAGGATACAGAGCGAAGGAAAATCAACACGCTGTGCCACCAAATCAGTCATGAGATAGTCGAGCAGGCTAAGGCGGAGGACGCTGTCATTGTTCTAGGCGACTTGAAAGGAATTCGAAGCCGAACGAGAGGTCGAAGAATGAACCGCATCCTCTCAGCCATGCCTTACCATAAGCTGACGCAGCAAATCAACTACAAGGCAGCGTGGGAAGGCATCACCGTAACGAAGCTTAACGAACGGGGCACATCAAAGACCTGTCACAGATGCGGCTCCATGAACACAACTCGGATCAAGCAACCCATCTTCGAATGCCATAGCTGCGGATTAATTTACAATGCGGATCTGAATGGGGCTATGAATATCGCTAAGAGGTTCTGCGAGCAAGGCTTGCGGAACGGGGCTACTGGTTCTTGGCCCTTAACTCTTCCCGAGCGTAACCTGAACGCGAATGACGAGGAGAGAAGTCAAATCATTCACCCAACGAAGACTTGACAGAACTCTGTTACGACTACTTGGTACTGAATGAATCACAACTATATGCTTTCCCTCAATCTGACGATAGGAGGCGGACCTGTTCGCACGCGTCAGGATAGTTTCCGTGGGATCGGATAGAACGGATATTACCTCATCTTCGGTCACTCTGCGTTGCGCCATCTGTTGCTTGGAGTGTCTAGTGAACTGAATCATAGCGCTCCAATTTCCAACGCTGTACGTGATTTATGGGGCTGTCTGCCCTGCGAAGGCGCCCTGATACTTTGTTGCGCCGCGGGCTTCCTCAATAATCACTTGGCAGATCGCCGTCCCCGGATGGAGCGCTAATGGTAGCGGCGAGACATTCAAAATCTCCAGAACTACTCTGCCCGTGCTGCCGGGTTGAATGAAACCGCTACTTAGGTGGATTAGGAGGCCTAGGCGTGCGAAGCGGGATCGTCCCTCGATTCGGCCGCTCAGGGTGGATGGAAGGGTGAGGGTTTCCTCCGTTATGCCTTCCACAAGTTCGTTCGGCATGATCAGGAATGATGCGTCCCGCTCCACCTTCACAGCCCTAGTGAGCTGCTTGTAATCCGCATCCTCACGGACATGGAAAACGTCCCTGGTCTTCTCAAACACGCGAAAGCTTTCGCCAAGGTGAAGGTTGATGGAAGCGGGGCCGACCTGCTCCTTCCTAAATGGTTCAATTCTTAGGATTCCGTTCTCGATTAACTTGAGAAGCTCATCCTTTCCCAGTGTGGCCATATCTCATCAGTTAGTCTCTTGAGGTAAGCATAGGGTATGGTCGCGAACGAATAAATAACAATCGGCATCTCTCGACCATCATGACCGGATCGAGAGATTTCGGGAAGTTTGATGATTTCGTGATTAGTAAGGCTAGGGAAACGAATCTCCCAAGCGTTACGGCGGGTCTGATAGAAAACGGAAAGATAGTCCATTCAATGGCGTACGGGTTCAAGGATATTGCCTCGTCGACCCCGGCGTCCATCAACACTCTATATGGAGTTGGTTCGATAACCAAATCCTTTACGGCCCTCTCGGTCGCGAAACTAGTTGAGAGGGGCAAGCTGAATTTTCACGATAAGGTAACGAAATTCTTACCCCTGAAGCAGAAGGCATTTCGAGAAGTTGAAATTCACCACCTTCTAACTCACACGAGTGGAATTCCTGGGCTCGGGTTTGCTGAAGTTCTGATCTACAGTGCAATTGGCACTTACAATCGCCCGTCACCTATCACGAACTTTGATGACGTGATCCCTTTCTTGGATGAGGTTGATGACTGGGTTGAATCGAAACCAGGCGAGAAACTGTTCTACCTGAACGAAGGTTACCACCTCCTCGGAGACATCATCGGTAAAGTGAGTGGGCGACCGTACGCTGAATTCGTGACGGAGGAAATTCTGAGGCCGCTACGGATGACGAGGTCGTATTTTACGAGAGAGCAAATCGAAGGGGATGCGGACAAAGCAACGCCCTACGTGGTGAAAGAAGGGAAGGTCACCCCCTCGATGATTCCCTATGGTTCCGGCCCTGCTGGCGGGCTGGTCACAAATGTGGTCGACCTCTCAAACTACGTTAAAATGCTCATTAACGGTGGAGAGTTCGGGGGGAAGAGAATCGTCAACACAAGCACATTGGAGCAAATGGAAACCCCATACGCAAGATGGCCGAAGGAAATGTTCCCGGGGCAAGGGTACGGCTACGGTTTGGAGATCATACCTAGCTTCTATGGCAGCAAGCTTGTCTTCCACGGTGGCTCTGTGGAAGTGTTCACTGCCAGCCTCGCTTATTCCCGCAGTGCCCGCTGCGGGGTCGTAGTCATGGCGAATGGGTCTGGTTACTCGATGGACAGAATCAGCCTCTACGGGATGGCCATCTTGATGGGTAAGAACCCCGAGCAACTACCCGTTATCAAGCTGGATAACCTGCTCAAACAGCTTGAGGGCAAGTACTCGGCGTACAAGGGCACTGTGCTAGCGGAAGTGAAGCGCAACGGCTCCTTTCTCATGCTCTCCGGCGAGGACATCGGCGAGAACATAGTTCTCATACCCGAAAGCGCAGACTCAGCCGTTGCAAGCTTCTATACGCTTGTTGGAACGGCGAAGGGCGCGGTCGAGTTCAGGCTCAGTAGCCAGGGTGTTGAGATGATCTATGAGAGATACAAGTACAGAAAAACAGGCCCGCTTAAGCCAAACTGAGGACGAGCCTCCCCAAGATTGAGTGTGTCCAATCTTGCGAATCGGCGCTCCTGGAAGCCCGAAATTGGCCTAGGTTAGGTACTGCTCTGTACGTTAGAAGGCCTCAAGGTGACATCACTCAATCATTAGGTGACGGTCACCCTTGACCGGCAAGAGTGTGCTCACCATCATCTGTCGGAAAATTCGAATACGATGTAAATCATTAGAACCTAATGATGAGCCTGATTAGGCCCTAAACCTTCATGCCAATTCGCATTCTTCGAATGTATGTTGCTCGTTAACTCTGCACGTAATTTCAGATGCAGATTACGAGTTGCCCCTCACGTTCTCCGTCTCACCTCCAAACAATGCTGAAATCACACAGCTCGGCAGCGAATTGGCGGAACTTCTCAGTCGCGGAAATAAGCCGGAAGTTCTCGTTGCAGACGCGGGGTACGATTCGAAGCTGAATAAGCGGCTCTGCATTAAACAGGGTATCAGTCCGGTAATCGCGCGGAACCCGAGAAGATCAGGGCGCAAGAGGAGTCGGTTTGATCAGATCTGGCCAATTCAACCGGATTCGGAATCGTGGAACCACAATTACAGGAAACGATCGGCAGCGGAACGTATTTTCTCAAGATTAAAACTCGAACTGGGTCTTTTGGACTTGAAGCGGCGAACAATGGAGATACTGAGATGAAGGTCACTCACCGGCTTCAACTAGTCGAAAGCCGACGCGGGAATACTGTGTACGAAAAATTTCAAGCCGTATTTCCAAGAGAAATAATCGAGGCCTGCGGTTGGCATCAAGGAGACGAACTTCACTTCCGACAAGATAGGGAGGGTCACGTTGTAGTTTCCGCGCATCCTTACACTCCCAAATTGAAACCTGAAGCAGACTATGAACGCATCCGCTTGGCCGTTTGGTTAACTCTTCACCAAAATCCCCACGGATTAAGATGGACACAAATTCGTGAAAAGGCTTCAGTTTTGCCGAAGAAGCCAAGTCCTTTCTTGGTTGCGAAACTCATTAATGACATCGGCCTTCTGAGAGAAAGAGACGCGAAAACGGGTAGAAAAATCTGGCGTATAGGCGAAGCTCGATTGTTCCCCCGATCGTGATTTGGGACCCTTAGATCTTCCAATTTAGCTTGGCATGAAACTTTGCAGCTAACCAACTATATGAGTCATCTAAGTGCTCAACTTGTTGTCGAATTAACGAATCGTGAGAACTAGAAATGCCACAGACGTAACGTGCATGTGCCAAATACTATAAGCAGTGCTGTGCTAGTACACAGACGAATTGTGTTTGCCAAGATTCTGTAGTGGAGTATTCGTTATTGAGTAAGCAAACAGCGAAAGAAGTCCCAGCTATACGAGTTAATCAATGGTTAGATTATTGGAACCAAGTCGAATTCAAGCCTGCTGAACACAGAAGAAAGCCGGATCGCTACTTCTACATCTTTTCGATGAACGCTGGCGACCTTAAGGCGCTTACTGGCATTCAACGACGAACAGTGGAAGGAGGATTGCTTCGCTCTCAAGACTTAGGAATTCAGCGGATCCATGAGGCAGAACGCTCGGAAAAGATAGGCATGTATGTCCAGTACGGGTATCCTTGGTCGGATTTGAGTACTCGCCAGCGCTCCTCTGGAGAATTCGAAAACCTGCGAAAACCTGGTTGGCTTCCGACTGCTGTAGTGGTCAATGTCCTCAAGAGGGAAGACAAGAGACACGCTATTGGAGTAGATCAGAATGATTTGGTCACGTTTGTTGACAAAGGCAATGAACCAGTAGTTCGATTACCTAGAAATTTCACAGGTAAGGATTGGAAACCCAAGAAGATGTACCCTGTGGAAGTCATAGACGGACAGCATCGCCTCTGGGCTTTTGATAGGAAAGAACTCAAGGGTAATTTCGAACTTCCAGTAGTGGCGTTTCATGGCTTGGACATAAGTTGGCAGGCCTACCTATTCTGGACAATCAATATCTCACCTAAGCGCATTAACGCCAGCCTTGCGTACGATCTATACCCGCTTCTTAGGACGGAAGACTGGCTGGAGAAAGCAGAGACCGCTTTTGTCTATCGCGAAACGCGAGCCCAAGAACTTGTAGAGGCACTCTGGTCACACCCTCAGAGTCCTTGGTATCATCACATCAACATGCTCGGAGAACCAAAGCACGAGCCCATGGTGACACAAGCCGCTTGGATCCGGACATTAATAGCGACTTATGTGAAGTCGTGGGAATCAAGACGAATCCCAATCGGAGGTCTATTTGGTGCCAAGATTGGTCAGCAAGAGGATGTCCTACCTTGGAAACGGTCTCAACAGGCTGCATTTCTGATTTTCGTCGGACAGAAGATACTCGAAGCCATTGAATCTTGTAGAGAACCGTGGGCGGAAGTTCTTCGACGTGAAACATCATCGAAACTGGACCCTGCCTTTGGAGGCCCATATAGTCTACTCAATACGGATCAGGGAATTAGAGGAATACTACACGTTACTAACGATCTCTGCTATGTTAAAGCAGATGAACTAAAGCTCCAAGCGTTCCGAGAGATCAGAGACAAACAAGATGCGTCTGACGAGACCGCGGTTACACGAGCGCTTCTTAATCTCAAGAAAGAAAAATCTTTGGTTCCCTTGAAAAACTTCTTGGAGGCCGTCGCCAAGTCACTTGCGAAATATGATTGGCGCACATCATCAGAGCCGAGCCTGTCGGTTGACGAACGTACAAGCAAGCTCGTGTTCCGAGGAAGTGGTGGTTACAAAGAACTGCGGCGCCAGCTTCTCGAACAGCTATCCAAAGAAAGAGGGGCTGTTGGAAATTCGGCGGAGAAAGTCATCAAGAATCTAGGGTATCGGTGACAAAATGTCGATACCGCTTGAGCAGAACGAAAAAACCGTTCTAGCAAGAGCATCAGGGAAGACCGTGTTAGATGCATTCAAGCGTCTCGAACCACATTTGAATCGAAATCGATGGGTCGGAAGTAGGAATCGATATCGAAAGAACTGTGTCGATTTTCTGAAAAATGATCTTGGTCCCGGTGGGACGGTCGTTGAGAATGACCTAGCACAATACCTAGCTGCGTCTGTTCCGTTGCACTGCGCTGATGGCTGGAGTTTTCTGAGTAGAGCAGTGCAGTGTCACGTAACCGGCGACGCGGACGCGTCGCGTCACATGGGCTACTATGCCGAACTGCGTGCTGCCATGTCAATACTTGCAGCCGAAGGAAAAGGAATATTCAACAATCGCCATATTATTTTCGATCAAAACCAGGTATGTAATCACGTACCTTCAAGACTTCGGCGCGGAACGCATGATATGACATGGCTGGCTCTGGATGATTGGGCAGGATCACCATCTTCAAGTGAACTGTTAGGTGACGTTATCCAACCAAATGGAAAGCCTCTGAAAGAGTGGCTTCAAGCATTCAGTTCCGGTAACCAATATTGGTCGTTTGGAAGAGAGTGGTTCACAGAATGGGGATTGGATCTTCAGACAATGTTCAAGGACAGAGATGCAAGAAATGAGGCTAGTTATAGACCGACTAGAATTAATTCTGTTGCACCGCTTAGTTTCCGTGAAACCAGAGATTCTGTCTTCAATCTGTGGCGGTTTTGTGAACCTGTTCTTTCTCCTTTCGAGAAGTTAGATAGACATCTACTACGCCTTGGTCTTGAGAAAGCATTCTGGTCGACCGAGAAAAAGTTACCGCGAAGGTATCCGGCTGTGTTTCGTGAGAGAATGAATCAAGTAGTGAAGAACATGTCACTTAACAATTTTGAGAAACAATGGTGGAATCGATTCCTGACGAGAAGATTAAGCCCAGATGATCCTGCAATAATCCGTGATGCCAAGCAGAATCGTCCGATGACAGACCCGCACCATCATCTACATGTAATCGCACGCGCCACACTCCTTCTTAGGATCGCGAGTGGTGTAACTGCAAAGTTCCTGAGCGAGTCGAGGTATAACAGTGCCCATTTCGAGTTCTGGTGGAAGCGATTTGGCTTAGATCGAGGCCTATGGTTGCCGTCTGATTTACAATCGGATTTTAGGAATTTGTGGCCAGATGTGGAAGAAGCGATTAATGAACTTCAACGGTGGCAGCCAAAGCAGGGCCAAAAACGGACCTACGCGTATTTGAGGAAAGAAAATCCAGGTCCGATTTCAGTACTTTGTAGTTGCGAGCGGATTGCATTGTGGGGACTTGGTCTGTGGGACTCTCATTGACCCTCGAAATCATTTTGGTCTGAGATTTCCCCTAGCTTCTAATAACTGATTCCGTTGTAGCCCCGGTACAGAGGTCTCGTTCCCCATCCTGAATTGCCCCCGCTCGACATAGAATTCCAGGCCAAACCGAAAGGGATCTAAGCAACATACTACACTATGCTGTCCGACTCGAGAATTGCATCGAAAATACGAGATCATAGTGTCTCGAAATGGGACCAAACTGACCTTTCCAGTCAAAGGTCACGGATTTGTGCGGCAAGTGCAATGCGCAAAGTGTGGAGAATGGTCTTCGAGGTCCATTCTCCCTCACATTCGAAAGGAACATGCTAAGTTGTGGCGAAGCTGGGTTGATGATTTTGTTGCATTGTCAAATAGCGGTCTGACACCTAAGCGGATAATGACCAGGTACGGTAGGCTCTTCACATGGTCCGTGATCGAGAAAGAGCTTAGAAGAGTAGGTACACACAACGCTTCGCGGCTATCTTCGACGCAGGCGAAAATCAATGAGTGGAGGCCTTCAAGAAGGTCCTTCAGACTGGAAAAAAGTACTGTTTGGAGTTTCCCCAAAAGAGGCGATTGGTGTGTTCACAGCTCTGAGTATCGCGGAAACTGGCCGCCTCAGATTCCGCGAAATCTCATTCTGCGTTTTACGCGACGGAATGGGTGGGTTCTTGATCCATTCGTCGGGAGTGGAACTTCGGCGATCGAATGTCTACTTGAAGGGCGCAACTTCATTGGCCTCGACGTAAGCCCTTGGGCAATTAGGATTTCAAAACGCAAGATCCGCTTGATGAGGAGTTTGGCACGAGGTCCAGGGTTCCAACTGCCAAGAACCAAAGTGGTCATCAAACGAGGTGATGCTCGGAGCATGAGATTTGTCAAAGACTGCAGTATTGACCTAATTTGCGCTCATCCGCCATACTGGGACACTTTGAGTTACACAGACGGCCTCCGGAATGATTTGTCTCAAATTCATGACATTGCGAAGTTCGGTGATGAGATGGCAAAGGTTGCCGCTGAATGCTACCGTGTCTTGAAGAGAAAGAGACTATGTGCAATCTTGATTGGAGACGTGCGACGAAGAGGAAAGCTGATTCCACTCGAACAGATTGTGTGTAGGGTCTTCCTGAACGCTGGGTTCAGACTTCGCGACAGAATCGTAAAGTTGCAATATCACGATAGGTCAACTGCCTTTTACACCAAGATTAGTCGCGTCAACAGATTCCTAATTGGGCACGAGTTCCTCTTATTATTCGAAAGGAATTCATGATGGATTCGTGAAAATCCTCGCTTCCGTTCGATTCCAAAGTCGACCGTGGGCGTTGAGTAGAGATTTTCAGTTCATTTTTCTCCCAATCTCACTGGTTCCTGCCTGAAAATTCAAGAAATAAGACTTCACTATAGGACAGACCTTTGCCACGGACCAGGGATTGAAGAGCGCTTCCCTTGCGATTAACTGTGATCTCTCTCGTTCGCCAATGACAACAAGAAGCCCCTGCATGGGGCTCCGCTAATCGCAGTCCGAATACGGTGAAGGTAGGCGCTGGCTAGGATATCTTTCGGTGTAGATTCTTTCGAATGGGATACGCTCATTTTTCTTGTCGAGGAGCAATTCGAGCTTAGAGGCAGACGTTTCGCGGAGGTACAGCACACTCGGCCTCGTACGAATGACCTCTTCATTCAGTTCAACTCTCAGCTTCTCAACCTCGCCAAGAGTAAGAGGCTGACTATACGAACGCACGGGCTCAAACTCCAACCTGAAGGGGTAGAAGCCTCGCCTCTGATCTTCTTTTGTCTGGTTCCAAGGTCCCTTCTCAGGCTGAGCTTCTAGGAACGCAGGGCTAATTATTCGGTATACGCCATATAGCATCTTCATTCCATGAACGTACAGGAAGAGCCTCTCCCCAATATTCGTCCGAAATATCTCGGTGGCTGCTTTCGGAGTATCCGGTACCCCTAGCAAGCCAAATCGGAGACATTGAGAAAGAGTGTGCTTATTCACCAGAGAGATACGTGCCAAAACCATCCAGCCAAGGCAGCGAGTTACGCAACGCAATCATTATAGGTCTTCCACTTCACTACTCCATTCAGCTAGACCACACAACAATGTGGATAATTTGTCAATAAAAAGACAGCAGGCTGTGGAGAATACTGAACAGACTTCGTTCGATCTTAGGCGCGCGTATGACTTTGAGAAATATGTGACCGAATTTCTTTCTCTTCTTAGGTTTCATGATGTAGCCGGAGGTCGGGATCTCAAACTAGGCGGCTTCCAGATTGACGCCGTTGCAAGGCACGAGGATACGTTGATCGTTGTAGAATCCGCCACCGCGTTCGGAAAGAGACGTCTTAACTTCAGAGACCAGATTACGAATTTGCGTGGCAAGATCCCTGCCATAAAGCGAGAGATCAAAAACAATCCACGATATGCTGCGTGCACGGGCATTCGTTTCGCATTGGCCTCAAACATCCAGCCAAGCAGCGAAGACATTCAATTTGCGGAGCAGAATCCGAGGGTTTACCTCTGGAGCAAGGCTATGATTGAGTACTATAGCGAGCTGAGCAGAAGACTCGGTGAGGTAGCAAGGAATGGGCTTCTCGCCGAACTTGACATTTCTCCGAGAGTTGGCGAGGTGATAACTCTTCCTTGCATGCGACTTTCCTTGAGCAACATCGTTCTCTTCTCGTTTTTCATTGAACCCAAAAAACTTCTTCGCTGTGCATATGTTGCGCGAAGAGAGGTGACCCAAGAACACTACTATCAAAGAATGATAAGAACGGACCGCCTCAGGAAGATAGCTTATTATGTCAAAGCCAATGGTTTCTTCCCCAACAGCATTATCGTCGCTTTTTCACCAGACAAGCAACCGAAATACGTCTCGATAAGAGAAGCGCGCGAAAGCCTGCCCGACTTCCCCAAGTGGCTTGACTTTGGTGTCCTGACATTTCCATTGTCTTACCAAGCCTGTTGGATTGTCGACGGTCAACATAGGCTGTACTCGTTCACACACGTAGAACAATCGGATCTCAAGTTGCCAGTTGTTGCACTGGAAAATTTGCCAATTGACGAGCAAGCACGATACTTCCTTGACATCAACAGCGAGCAGAAGCCTGTGCCTCCTGATCTAGTGTGGGACCTTCAAGGGCAATTACGACCAGACTCCGATGAGGGCAAGATTTCAAGATTCGCCAAAGAACTGAGCGAATTGGAACCATTCCGAGGGAAGATCTACATTCCCAGAAAGGGTTTGAAGACCCCAAAGCAACTCAGATTGTCAGGTATATGCAACACTGCGAAAAGAAGGAGACTTCTGAAAGGGCAAACCGAAAACATGACACAGAAACATTTCAATCCGCTTCACGATCAGGATCCTGATAAGATGATTCGGCGTGCCGCTATTGCAATCAGTGAATATTTCCGATTCATTGTTAGTAAGACCACTGAGCCGCTTAGATCTGATTTTGTGATGCAGAATAGTGGGGTAAGCATTTTTCTCAGTTTGTACGAGAGGCTGTTAACGGCCTTTCAGGACATCCCCAGCGAAAGTGACTTTGATCGTTACCTAAGTCCGCTACTTGAGAATTTGAATACTCAATTCGCAACGTCTCAACATATACACGCCCTCAAATTACGCTGCAGCAGTGAGGGAGGACGAGATGAAGTCACTGACGAGTTTGTCATATTGATAAATGACCAGACCAACGCAGGTCTTCCAACGAGTCAAAAGATTGGACAGGGTCTACTCAGGCAGCTAATGAGCCTGGAGAAGAACCTTAGAGGCATGATTGCAGAAGCGCTGTCTAAGAAGGATCCGAATTGGATGCGATCTCGTCTCCCGGCAGACATTCTTAAGTACATTAATGATCGGAAGACTGGTGCTACAGTTGAGGCAGTGGACAACCTAACGATAGGCCAATGCAGAGAGATTGTCGAGCGGGAAGACAACTGGAAAGACCTCCAGGCCATATTTCTCGACGAAAAGGTGGGATTCGGGAACAAAGAGGCAGTTCTAGTGGCTTTGACCGAGATCAGCCGTGTCAGAGCTGGAATGGTACATGAGAAGACGTCATTTCACTGGAAGTATGGGGACCGCGATTTAGTCGAAACGTACGTCGATAAGCTGAACAAGGTGATCGATAACAGCACTACGCATATCGCCTAGCAAGATTGTGCAAGAGACTCAACTGGCAACCGAAGTACTCTGACGTAAAGACACTTGCTGCAACATTCTCGCCCACGTGAAATCTGCGACTCCGAATGTCAATTGTTTGATTGATGAGACCCCAACGGATACAGCTTCCGCGCCTTCTTCATCATGGCGTTTCGTGGTCTTCCAACCCAACGAGCCGGGTCAAGCGTCCGATTACCTGTTTTTCACCGGGTTCTTCGAGGCCGGCTTCGCCCTCATACCCATATTCCGAACGCACTCATTCCCACTCTCCTGCTTCGTGAACTGCTTGCGGCATTAGTCTAGCCTGGTTTAGGGTCTTGTCTTCATTCGAAGACGAATATTTTCCGATTCGAACGGGAATCCCGATCACCCGGTCACGATGAGACATAAATTGTCATTAAACTCTAAGGTACAGGGACAATGAAGAAGGTCGGCGCGGTGTCTCATTTTCATCGTGAGAAGCCATTCAGGTTCACAGCGAGGCTTGGAGACTAGACCGACATTTCCGTTTCTTCTTCCTCACTCCCATCTTAGGCAGCAAAAACACGCGTCAATAATTCTTTCCAGGCATCTCAAGGCTTGTAAAGTACAGATATCTTAATCATTCTGATCCGAACGACACGCGCAATTATGGCTCGTTATACCGTTGTGACCATGCCAGGGGACGGTATCGGCAATCAAGTCGTGCCGGAGGCATTGCGCGTTCTCAAGGCTGTGGGTTTCGATGCAGAGTATATCCATGCCGACATCGGCTGGGAGCTTTGGCGGAGCGAGGGAAACGCGTTGCCTAATCGCACGATTGACCTGCTGGCCAAGCACAAGCTGGGACTGTTTGGCGCCATCACTTCAAAACCGAAGAAAGAGGCCGAAGCCGAACTGGGCCCTAAGCTACGCGATAAAGGATGTGTCTACTACAGCCCCATCGTAACCATGCGTCAACGCTTCAACCTGGATATCTGCGTGCGGCCCTGCGTAGGCTTCAAGGGCAACCCGCTAAACTATATCCGGAAAAAGCCCGACGGTGGCTTCGAAGAGCCACAGATCAACACTACCATCTTCCGCCAGAACACGGAGGGCATGTATAGTGGCATCGAGTGGACGAACCCTCCGGATAATGTGCGCGCTGCGCTGGACTCTCATCCCAAATTCAAGGCCTTCGCCCACGTTCCCGGGAAGGACCTCGCAGTAAGCGCGCGAATCATCACTCGCCCGGCGGCGCATAGGATCATCACCGCAGCTTTTGAGTTCGCCAAAAAGAAGGGTTTCAAGGCTGTGACCATCTGTGAAAAGCCAAACGTGGTGCGCGAAACCTCTGGCCTAATGGAAGAGGTCGCGAAGGAAATTCAAGAAACAAAGTTCCCTGACATCCAACTTTGGCGCAACAACATTGATGCGCAGTTAATGTGGTTGAACAAGAACCCGGAAGACTTCAATGTAATCGTCGCATCGAATCTTTTTGGCGACATCCTTTCCGATGCTTTCGCCGGGTTGATCGGTGGGCTGGGCTTTGCCCCTTCTGGAAATATTGGGAGCGAAATTGCTGTATTCGAACCAACACACGGATCTGCGCCTAAGTACGCGGGGTTGCATCCGCCGATCGTGAATCCGATCGCCACGATCCTGGCAGCCGCAATGCTAGTAGAACATGTCGGCGAACCCGATAAGGCGAAAAAGATCTGGGATGCGGTTGGCGCCGTCGTGAAAGAAGGAAAAGTTCGCACTTACGACATGATGCGCCTCACCGGCGGGCCAAGAGTACTGCAGCAGGGGGCAGTCCCCACGCCAGCAATGACGGATGCAATTCTGGCCAAGCTCAGTGTGTAGAGCCGAGGCGGGCGTAGAAAGCCGAATTTGCCGTAAGTGGCCTACGGAGTCCGAACAGCCTCCGAACTATCCCTTAGCCCTCGGGAGAAATGACACCGGTTTCTGTCTTCACGATTTGTATTGCGCATGCTCTTGACGGTGATTCTTGCGTGCAACGTTTTTCTATTGCCGCATGCGCCAAGCTGCCGCGAGAAGAGGTGGGTTAAGCGACATGGCGGGAAAGACATTGGCGGAGAAGTTGATCGGGTCGCACACCCCTAAGGGATCGGTTTCGGCTGGAGAAGTTGTGATTGTTAGGGTGGATTACACTTTCACTCACGACGCATCCGGACCACTCCTAATTCAGCAACTAAGCAAATTGAAGAACGTTGCCTCCAACGTGGACAAGAATCGTACGATTTTCTTCATCGATCACGCAGTTCCAAGCCCCACAAAAGAGCTATCGAACGATCAGGCAACTGTGAGAAACTACGCCTTAGGAGGCGGGTTAATTCTATCTGATGCAGGTGATGGAATCTGTCACCAAGTGATGGCGGAAGACTACGCGTCTCCGGGAGACTTGATAGTTGGGACAGACTCACACAGCTGTACGTCTGGCGGTCTGTGCGCCTTCGGGACTGGCATGGGTGCGACAGACATCGCGATCGCGATGAAACTAAGGAAGACATGGATGCGTGTTCCTGAATCAATAAGAATGAATGTTGAGGGTCGTCTTCCGAGAGGCGTATTCGCCAAGGACTTGATTCTGAAGGCCCTATCCATACTCGGAACTGACGGCGCAACCTACAAGTCACTAGAATTCGATGGAGCAGCAATCGATGAACTGGACGTGTACGGCAGATTGACCTTGACTAACATGGCTATTGAAGCTGGCGCCAAGACGGGTCTAGTCAAGTCCGACACACGAACAAAACAATATCTGAGGGAGTTCGGTCGAGAGCAACAATGGAAAGAAATCCATGCGGATGACGATGCTTCCTACGAATCGGAAATCGCAATTAACGCTTCAGAACTCCAACCTCAAGTTGCTTTTCCAGGTTCGCCCTCGAACGTCAAGCCAGTTTCCGAAGCTAAGGATGTGAAGGTCAACGAGGTCTTCATCGGAAGTTGCACAAACACCAGAATAGAAGATATGCGGATTGTGGCTCAGATTTTCAAGGGGAGAAAGAAGGCGAATGGCCTCAAGCTGATCGTGACCCCCTCCTCAAAGAAGGTGTACCTGAAATGCGTGCAGGAAGGAATTCTGGAAACTTTACTTCAAGCGGGAGCAGTAATCACCCCGCCCGGATGTGGAGTATGCTTCGGAGCACTTGGCGGAATCCCCGCTGACAATGATGTAATATTCTCCAGCTCCAACAGGAACTTCCCAGGCAGGACGGGAAATCCGAAAGCCCAGACATATCTGGGATCACCCGCAACAGCGGCAGCAACCGCAATCACTGGTTACATTACGGACACAAGAGAGTTCATCTGAAGGGAAGGTGTGAAGAATGACTGGAAGAGCGTGGAAACTCGGGGACAACATCAGCACCGACGAAATAACTCCAGGAAGGTACATGAGTCTTCGGTCGAATCTATCCGAACTTGCGAAGCACACCCTAGAAGATGCTAGAAAGGAATTCTCCTCTAGCGTAAGAACAGGAGACTTTGTGGTGGCTGGAAACAATTTCGGAATGGGGTCAAGCAGGGAACACGCACCACTAGTATTCAAGATGTGCGGTGTCGCGGCAGTCCTTGCCCAATCGTTTGCAAGAATATTCTATCGCAACGCGATCAACATTGGATTGCCAGCGATTATTTGTGACACCACAAAAATCGATGAAGGCGACAAACTGGAATTGCATCTCTCTGAGAACGTATTAGAGAATCTGACAAAAGGAACTACGATCCGTTTCCCCGCGATGTCAAAGACTATGGAGACGATCCTCACTGAAGGAGGACTCATCGCCTACGTGGAAAAATACGGAGATTTAGCTTTCTCGTGAGAAGAAAAAATGAGCAAAGACTTACGAGAGTATAATGGCATAATGGAACCTGCTAAATCACTACTTCATCAATCGTATCTTCACGATGTAGGCAACCTCCTAGAGTACGAACAACACGGCTGGCATGCTGCAAAATCCGGCGAATTTGTTAGATATTGTGCCTCCGGGTATGCCTTCACGCGTGTAACTGACGGCCCCCTAGATGTCATAGAGTGAAAGGGAGACAGAATGAGACTCTACGAGAACGAGGCGAAACAGCTCTTCGAGAAGAAGGGCATTCCCGTACCTAGGCAATATGGCGTAGTCCACTCGGCCTTGGAACTGGAAGGGCTCAATGCGCATTACCCCCTGATCCTCAAGGCGCTTGTTCTGGTCGGAGGACGAGGGAAGGCGGGAGGAATCAAGAAAGCCAAGGACCAGGATGAAGCCAAGGCCAAATCTGAGGAGATTTTCAAGCTTGGAGTGAAAGGCTACCCTGTTAAGACCTTACTAGTCGAGGAGGCCATAGACCAGCTCGCGGCCTGCTACATAGGGGTGACGATGGACCCCTTGACTTTCAATAACGTTGTCATTGCAAGTGCCGTGGGCGGCGTAGATATTGAGACGGTGGCGAGGGACAATCCTGGAGCAATCCACAGAATCGAGATCCCTGGAAACGAAAGCAAGCTACCACCGAGTCTAGTAACTGGGTTAGCTAGGAAACTTATGGAAGAGCTACCTGCAAGTGTACGTGCCATCGCCAGCACAGAAGAGCTCACAGAGATCATTTCAAACGTCTACAGCCTCTATCAAGAAGCTGACGCAAAAATCTGTGAGATCAATCCACTAATAATCACCCCCAGAGGACCTGTAGCCGCTGATGCCAAGATAGTGCTTGACGATAACGCGCTGTATCGGCAGGCCAAGCTACTTGAAACCCTTGGAATCACTGACAAGCGCCACGATGCAGCTGAATTGACCACGAATGAGCGAAAGGCACAATCGAATGGTTTCAAATATGTAGACCTTCTTCCCGAAGACGCACCAAAGGATCCGGAAAAGATCTACGTAGGACTCGTCCCTGGTGGAGCTGGCTATGGAATTTTCTCTATCGACGAGGTGGCGAATATTGGCGATCGATTCTTTCAGGGCAGAGTCATACCCGTCAACTTCATGGACTCAGGAGGAGGGCCTTCTCAGCATCAGGTAGCCCAGATGTTTCATTTGCTAATGGACTACGATAAAGTCGACCTAATCATAACGTCGCGATTCGGGGGCATCTCAAGTTGTGACATCTTCATCCGTGGGGTCGTAGAAGCCATCCGGGAAAGGCATGCTCAGGGCAAGAGAATCATTCCTATCTATGGCCGGATGGTCGGAACCGATCTTCCAAGCGCTAGAGAGTATTTGGAGAAGGCCAAGGCCGAGACACCTGAAGCGCTTAGAGAGACAACGATCATGGTAGGAAACCAGGTTATTATGGCTGACGTAATCAAAGATGGAATCAACGCGGTCTTTACCGCGAAGGGGTGGAAATAATCCAAAAGATACGTGCCGACGAAGGGTTACTCTATAACCTCATCAAGCAACTTCGACCGGAACTCGCGACGCACATCAAAGAGACAGGAGAAATTGACACAATTGTTGTGGGTCTAGGAAGAGAGGGCACTCGACACGCCGGATTAATGCAGGACTTCGGGACTAGAATCGTCGCTGGAATTGCTCCGGGACGAGGCGGCATTCGTATCCACGAGACAATTCCAGTTTATGACACCGTCGCGGAGTGTCTCAAAGATCACCCGTATGTTGCTGCGGCGAGCATTTGGAAGCAATATTCAACCGCGAAGGAGGCGGTAATCGAAGTCATTGAAGCAGGTATCCCACTAGTTGTCCTAATCACTGAAGGAATTCCTTTGCGCGACGTCCGCGAGATGCTTGCGGCTGCGAGAAGAAATAGAACAGTCCTGATTGGGGGAAACTCGCCCGGCATCATCTTTCCTCCTGAGCAAGTAAAGATAGGAATGCTTCCCGATGTCTTCTACCCTGAGGAGATAGCTCCCGGCAAGTTCGGACCAAAGGGCGTTACGATAATCTCTCGCAGTGGCGCAATTCTATACCACATGTCCGACGCTCTGGCAAGTGCAGGGATCGCTCAGAACGCGGTCATCGGCATTGGCGGCGACGCAGCGATTGGTTCCACTTTTGTGGATCTGGTCCCTCTTGTGATGAACTATCCCAACACCGAGCTCGTGGTGATCGCAGGAGAGATCGGTGGTATCCAAGAAGAGCGGCTAGCCGAGGACATTCTTGTCCATCCCGAACGATACCCAAAGCCCCTAGTAGCCCTCGTCTCAGGAGCCCACGCCCCAGAAGGAAAGACAATGGGACACGCCGGAGCGATTGTCGCTCCAGGACAAGCTTACGGCACCTTCAAGTCAAAGAAGGAAGCACTGGAACGTGCCCGAGTAACAGTTGTCAACTCCCAGTACGACCTCATCGAGGCTGTCAAGACAAAGCTGAAGAAAACCTACTTCGATCCAGAACGATACTATCAGAAAATGCAACACATCTGGGAGGCGAAAGTGGCTGCCCCCAGCTGGGGGACTCTAATTACCGAAGTTAAGCCGAACAACATCATGATATCGGGATACGCACTGCAACAAATCGTCGGCCGCAAAGGGCTCTTGGATGTGGCTAATCTCCTGATCCAAGGAGAGTTCGCGGCTCCAGAGTTCTTGGAAGAATTGCGGGCCACAGCCATGAAGGGCGCTCTCAAGCCGGAGCCCTCGATTGGATCGTATGAAGATGAAGACATTTCTCAGGCTCTTGCTAGGGCTCTAATCTCTGACAAAATCCTAGCGACCTTTCCCCAGAAAGGAAGATCAGGCCCCATACTCAAAACCGCCTTTGCTTTGGGAAGAGTCGGAAGGTATCTCGCATCAATCTTGGGAAATACACCCGCGCTCGGCCGGCTTTCTGAAGAATCGAGCTTCACTGAACTGATATACCGGGCCATTACTGGCGACACAACGTTTGACCGCAAAAAAGCTGGCCTTCTTGAAGCGATGGCCGTAGCATCAGTCGACCACGGTGTTACTCCGCCCTCAGCTCAGGTCGCTATCATCTCGGCGTCAACAAGGGCAGACTACGCTGTGTCAGTTGCAAGCGGAGTTGGCGCGATAACGAACGTCCACGGAGGGGCTGGAAAGAAAGCCGCGCTGTTCTACTCCGAATGTCTTTCTCGTTCCAAGAGAAACGGATTCGATTTGGAGGAAGCTACGAAAGTAGTACTCACTGAGTATGTCCGGGATGGCCGAAGGATTGAAGGTCTCGGCCATAGAATCCACACTCAAGACCCGAGGCGAGATGTTCTCTGGAAACTGAGCGAGGATGCAAGAATAGCCGCAGGGAATGTAGCCGTTTCCAAAATTGTTTCCAGGGTTTTCAAGCAAGTGCGAGGCATGGACCTGCCCATCAACGTGGATGGAGTAATCGGGGCAATAGTTGCGGACATGGGACTGAATCCAATAGACGCCAAGGTTCTCTTCATTTGGGGGCGAGTTGCCGGCCTCTCGGCGCATTATTTCGAAGAGGTCCTTTCTCAACCCGAGATGCGACCCATCAACTTCTCCCAGGCCGTCTACAAGGGAAAACCTGCCCGGCAGGTACCCTAGGTGGATTCGATTGGCCACAGTATGGCACGAATTTGCAGATTTTGAGCTTGCACAATAGAGACAGTGGGTAAGCTCAAAGTCCAAGAGCGTATCAATGACGTAAGAACCAGACCAAGACCCGCTAGCAGGATACTAATCAAGAATCGGTTGTACCACACCGCTGAAAGTAAAATAGACTTAATAGGCCTACACCGGGTGGTCAGGTCGGTGTTTAAGACGAAGGAAGAACTGACTAGAATTATTCCAGAGTTTAATGAGATTCAGGACAGGAATCTCAGAGAGAAGACACTTCAGGTCTGGATCGATGCGATGAAAGAGAACGATTGGGACATCGCGTCGCTTCAGAGGATGCCCTTCACCCTACTTGTCGAGAAGGTTTCGACGAGTTTTGTCTCGCACGTACGCACAGTATGTAGGATGTGTATCGCCATGCTCGATGTGCTCAAAGACGCCTACGGAGATCGCATTGAACTGAGTCGTGACAAGCTCATCGCGGGAGCCCTGCTTGCAGATGTGGGGAAGCTGCATGAATATTCAAAGGAAGGTGACCGTTTCATATTCAGCAAATCAAGTAAGTACTTGAGGCATCCGTTTGTCGGTGTCGCATTAGCATCAAAGCAGGACATACCAGAAGACGTACTGCACATAATCGCAGTGCACTCAAAAGAGGCAGCTGGTTTCAAGAGGTCTCCCGAAGCAATAATCTTCCATCATGCAGACTTCACCGAATTTGAGCTTGTTCAATAAGCCACAGCGACTGTATCTGAGCATTGACTGCATTAGGTCGTCACAGTCGATTCTGCAAATCATGCATGCAATATTTGAGCCACGACGCTAAGCTAACCGACCGGGAAGTTTGAATCGTTACGACTGTAGCACGAAAGCTCGCAGAGTTCGCGGTCAACCTGAAGTACGATGACATACCATCGGAAACAGTCCGAGAGGCCAAGAGATTTCTACTGGATTCTATGGGATGCGCCTTACGCGGATGTCTCAGCGAAGACTTCGCAATCTTGGCGAAGGTACTGGATGAACTCGGAGGCACTCCCGAGGCAACAATCATAGGAAGCGGCTCTAAGACCAACTGTTACAATGCCGCATTAGCTAACAGCCTTCTCATTCGCGCCCTCGATTATAACGACATTTACTGGAAGCAAGACCCAAGCCATCCTAGTGACCTGATTCCAGCGGCGCTTTCAGTTGGTGAACGTGAAAACAAGTCGGGAAAAGATCTGATCGCGGCGATGATAATTGGATATGAATTGGAGATGCGACTCTGTGAATCCGCAATTCCGGGAATTCGAGAAAGGAAGTGGCACCATGCGTCGCTAACTCAGTTCGTGTCCCCCGTCGTTGCTGGAAAAATGCTCGACCTTAACGTTGACCAGATGTGTAATGCCATAGGAATCTCAGGCAGCCACAACTTCACCCTCGGAGCAGTGGCGGCTGGTAAGCTGTCAATGGTCAAGAACATAGCAGACCCATTGGCAGTTCAGAGTGGAGTCATGGCCGCCCTAATGGCGAAGAAGGGATTCACAGGCCCAGAAACAGTCTTCGATGGAAAAGAAGGTCTAGTCGACACGATAGGAGGGAGATGGGATATGGACGTGGTGACCAAAGCTCTTGAGCGTTTCAAGATTATGGAGTGCTCAATGAAGCCATTTCCTACTGAGGGGCTTACACATTCACCAATCACCGCCACGCTAACGCTCTTGGATCGTCATAGCATCATGCCCGAGGAAATAGAGGGAGTCGTGGTTAGAACAATCTCGCGAGCGGCCGATATTCTAGCGGACCCATCAAAGTACACACCTACTTCCAAGGAGACTGCCGACCACAGCCTACCTTACTGTATAGCAGCCGCTATCGTTGATAGAAAGGTGACCCTGGACCAGTTTACGAAATCTAAGCTGAACGATGACCGCATTCGTAGCGTCATCAGGAAGGTCAAGGTTGTCGCTGACCCGGAGTTGGAGAAGCTCTTTCCGGAACTGGCCACCGCCATTGTTGAGGTGACGTGCAAGGACGGACGCTGTTTCACAGAGAGAGTTGATTTTCCGAAGGGAAATCCCAAGAACCGAATGAGTGACGAAGAAGTCCTGACGAAATTCCATATTAACGCGTTATCAGTAGTGAGTGAGGAGATGGAGAAAGCAATAATCAGCAAGATAATGAATCTGGAAAGTCTTCAAATTCACGAGCTTACGCAACTTCTTGCTATGGAAATTCCGATCACCCGGTCATGATGGGACATAAATTGTCATTAAACTCTAAGGTACAGAGACAATGAAGAAGGTCGACGTGGAGTCTCATTTTCATCGTGAGAAGCCATTCAGGTTCATAGTTGACGCACATGAAGACATAGCAGATAATGCTATGCAAGGACGTGATTTCAGGCTTTCAGCTCTCGAGAAACGGAAGCTCGAAACCCCGCCCGACAGCGACAAGGGAGTCGCGACCGTTGGTTTGCCCGAACTCCTCCAAGCTGATGTGCGAATAGTTTTCGCAACTCTGTGGGCCGCGCCCTGCAACATGCCCGAACCCAAGGTCAAACCATGCTACGAAACCTCCCAGCAGGCCTATGATTTGGCAAGAAAGCAACTCGAATACTACAACGACCTCGCCAAAGACCCACGTATCACAGTGATTCGCTCAAGAACCGACATTGACCGCGTACTGAACCCAGACAGTTCACTTCTTGGCTTGGTTCTACTTATGGAAGGTGCTGACCCAATCATAACTCCGAAACAGGCCCGAGAATGGTTTGAAGCTGGTGTGCGAATCGTCGGCCCAGCTTGGCGCGCAACCCGCTACGCGGGCGGCACACAAATGCCGGGACCGCTTACCGGATTCGGCCGCGAATTGATGAAAGAGATGGAAAAAACCGGCCTAATTTTAGACTTGTCGCATATGGCTGAGGCTAGTTTCTTTGAGGCGCTGGAACTATTCCATGGACCCGTGATAGCCAGCCACTCCAATTGCCGTACCATCGTCCCAACTGACAGGCAGCTAAGCGACGAAATGATTTCTGCCCTCGTAGTACGCGAAGGCGTCATTGGGACAGTGCTGTACAACAAATTCCTGCAGCCAGACTGGAATCAAACGGGCGCAATAAAATCCAAAGTCACATTGGCAGACGTTGTGAAACACATTCGCCATGTGTGCGACTTAGCCGGCGATAGACTTCACGTTGGAATTGGTTCTGATTTTGACGGTGGGTTTGGAGCTGAAAGCATTCCCGCGGAATTAGACACGGCGGCAGACCTGCGGAAGGTTGGTGAAGCACTCGGCGACGCTGGCTTTTCCCAAACCGACATCGACAACATCCTTGGCGGTAACTGGGTCAGACTGCTTATGCGCGCACTCCCGTAATGCACAGTATTCAAGTGATATGTGACTGAACACTTATTTGCAGAGAAGGCATTTTCGTGAACTGCTTGCGGCCGTAGTCTAGCCTGGTTTAGTCCTTGTTTTTCGTGTGGTTTTAGTGGGACAGTGGTCTAGTGGGTGATAGGTTACTGAGGGTTCAAATTAAGACGCAGTCTTGCAAGAGCGTGGGTTTCTGGGCCGTAAATTATGATTTAATGGGCGCTTCGACTGATGATTTAAGTTCAGAAGAGGCCAACAAGGCGCAAGGTGCGGGCAAGTCGTGGCTACGTACACGGTCCGATAATCTTAAGAGAAAATCTTAACCTCAACTTGCTCGTTTGAGAATGCCTTATCTGGTTCTAGACTACAGCAGGTGTGACGGCGATGGTGCGTGCATAAGCAGTTGCCCTGGCTCGGTCTTTGAACTGTCGAGCAACGGGCGATGGTGCAAGCCCACAGACAATTCTGTGAAGAACAGTATAGCACTCAAAAGCTTCTCTGAACGCATCCTATCCTCAGACAGGCCAGTCAATCTAGCTATTAGGTACCATGTGCCAGACTGCTACCTTTGCTGGCAATGCATCGGCGCCTGCCCAAAGAAAGCCATCGATGTCGAGTATGATGACTTGGATATTCGAGAACACCTTCTGACAGTAAGCGGGTGACGATTCCAAAACAGAATAGGGTATGTCAACTTGAAGGGCGACAGGATAACGCAGCACCCTGTGCTTACGTTCGACCGCGAAAGTAGAGTCATATTCCATTTCGAAGGCAAACCAATCGAGGCTTACGCTAAAGAGACAGTTGCGGCCGCACTCTACGCAAACGGATTACGGACATTTAGTCGCAGCATGAAGTACCACCGCCCTAGGGGTTTCTTCTGCGCCATCGGGCGTTGTTCGGCCTGCATGATGACCGTCGACAATGTCCCAAACGTCCGGACCTGCATGGTTAACGTGAAGGAAGGAATGCGCGTCACGCGGCAAAGCGGCTTCCCCAACGCCGACCACGACCTGCTGTCTGTCATGGACAAGTTGGGATTCTACTTCTCCTTGGCCTCCGGCTTCTACCACAGAAAATTGATCCGCCCTGCCTTTCTAAGGCAAACTTACCTCAAGATCCTCACCAAGTTTGTGGGACTAGGGCGTCTCCCGGCAAAGGAGTCGACTAGCAAAGCGGAGAACTCGAAACTCTCGATGGAAACAGATGTTGTCATAATCGGAGGAGGCCCCGCCGGCCTAACCGCCGCTCTCGAAGCTGGGAAGAGGTGCCCGAATGTGGTCTTGATTGATGATAAGAGGATGCTTGGAGGACAGCTTGTCAAACAGACGCACCGGTTCTTCGGCGACGCACGACACTACGCAGGTGTCAGGGGAATCCGGATCGCGGAAACGTTGACAAAACAGATTCGCGAACTGCCGAACGTTACAACCTTTCTCGATTCTGACGTATTCGGTATCTACGATAGACACATCGTCGCGGCTGCGCAAGAAAATCGCCTACTGAAGATTCACGGTAAGAAGATCATCATTGCCACTGGAGCTTACGAAAGAACACTAGTCTTCGAGAACAATGACCTTCCGGGAGTTTACGGAGCCGGCGGTGTCCAAACGCTGATGAACACTTACGGAATCAAGCCAGGCACAAAGGCACTTGTTGTTGGAACGGGGAACGTTGGCCTCATTCTCTCATACCAGCTGCTCCAAGCTGGCGTGAATGTTGTGGCCATGGTGGAAGCTCTCCCCCGGATAGGTGGATACTTGGTTCACGCCGCCAAGGTTCGGCGTCAAGGCGTCGAAATCCTGACCTCGCACACAGTTATCAAGGCATTAGGGCGGGGCAAGGTTCAGAGCGCTATCATGGCAAAGATCGACAACTCTTTCAACCCAATTCCGGGGACCGAGCGGAAAGTCGACTGTGATCTCATCTGCATCGCAGTCGGACTAACGCCCACCTACGAGCACGCGTCCCAAGCAGGTGCACAACTGCAATTCGTGCCAGAGCTTGGTGGATTCGTGGCTCGTAGAACGAAGTTCATGGAAGTCGCCGATGGAGTCTACGTAGCCGGCGACGTTTCAGGAATCGAGGAAGCGACGACCGCAATGCTCGAAGGGCAGATCGTTGGCCTCCACGCGGCCCTCACCTTGGGATATGGGCTTCCAAGCGACGAAGAGAAACTGGAGGCCTGGATCAAGCAGCTCAACGACGAACGTTCAGGGCCTTTCGGCGAAAAGATCCGCCGGGGGCTGCAGAATGTCATGTTACCAGAGGATATGAAGATTGGAGTCAAAGCAACAGTATCTTAGCGATGGGATCATCAGGCTCGAAGACCTGGTGCCTTCGGGGTCTGTCCCTCCTGCAAAACGGCTAAGGGATAAACGGCCTGCAGCAATGATTGAATGCATCGAGGAGATTCCATGCAATTCATGCGCCATCGCCTGCAAACTTGGCGCCATACAGATGGCAACAGTCAACGACATACCGAAAGTCGATTATGACAAATGTACAGGTTGCATGGCCTGCGTCATGGTGTGCCCAGGCTTAGCAGTCTTTCTTCTGAGGGCTGCGAACGGAGTCGGGTACGTCACGTTACCGTACGAGTTCCTACCAATTCCGAAAGTCGGAGAACAAGTAAAAACCCTCAGCCGCGAAGGGACTGTTCTTGGCAAAAGCAGAGTAGCACGAGTCCTACCTCCTGAACGCAACGACGGGACGGCTTTGGTCACAATAGAGGTTCCGGAGGATTGGCTCTTCGAAGCGAGGGCGATCAAGGTAGAGGGATCATGATGGGAAAGAAGTTCGTCTGCTACTGTGAAGATCTAACAGAAGAGGACGTGCTGAAAGCCATACGCCTAGGCTACAACGACATCGAAGTTCTCAAGAGGTATACAGGATTCTCCACCGGCCCATGCCAAGGCAAAACATGCCTGCTCCAAGTCCTGAGATTGCTCGCCGCAGAGAAGAAACTGAAGCCGTCTGACCAACACATGACCACTCAAAGACCACTAATCGACCCAGTGCGACTTGGTGTATTAGCTGGAGACAAGATGAAGTGCACGTCGTAGTTGTCGGCGCGGGAATTCTTGGTCTGAGCATTGCCTACAACCTGGCCAAGCGCGGCGCCGACGTTACTGTTCTCGAGAGACAGTACCCGGGAAGTGGAATCAGCGTAAGAGCGCTCGGAGCGGTCCACACCCAATGGGGGAATGAACACGACATCAATCTTGCTAAGAAGAACCGAGAGATCACAGACCGCCTTTCATCTGACCTCAACTTCAACATTCTATTTCGACGTGACGGATATCTCATGCTTGCGAGTAACAAAGAGAAACTGGCCGAGCTTGATCGGAATTCAGGCCTGCAACGCTCACTAGGACTTGACACAACGCTTCTCTCATCTGAAGAGATTCAAGACCGCTACCCGTTCCTGGATACCTCATCGATCGTAGGCGGCACTCTCTCAAAGGGCGACGGCTCTGTGCATCCGTTCTCGGTCGTGAATGGTCTTTGGGACAGCTTCGAAGAGATGCAAGGCAAAGTAGTCAGGACCACAACCGTGAAAGCGCTTCATGTCGAAGGGGACCGAATATCTTCAGCCGAGACCGATCGCGATACCTACAAGGCAGATGTCTATGTCGTGGCTGCAGGAACTGGATCTCGGGAAATCCTTCGAACAATCGGGCTTGACGTGCCCACCCGACTTGTGAAGCATGAGATGCTTGCAACTGAACCTCTAAGGTTCTTTCTAAAACCTATGATCCAATCGTACCGCGAAGGCATCTCCATCGCACAAAGCCTCCGCGGGGAAATACTCTGCCAATTTCCGAGAAGAGGAGAGAAAATTCTGAATGATAACTCATCTACGTTGGAATTCTTAGAGGACGCTGCAAGAGAGCTCGTTCACTTCATACCAACTCTTCGGGAAGTCAAGGTCTTGAGGCCATGGGCAGGATTGGTTGAGACAACGCGCGACTCTGAGCCTGTCACGGGTAGGTTCGTGTACGAAAATCTCTGGGTGGCTTTTGCAGATTCAGGGAAGGGTGTAATGTTCGCCCCAGCTATCGGAGAAATGATGGCTGAGGAGATTCTCTCCGGAAAATCCAACCCAGACTTAGTACCTTATACGCCAGCCAGACTCCTCTCGTAGCCAAGCATGTTTCGGCGACCTCTCTTTCCAACTCTTTGAATTTCCACGTTGACAATCTCTTCAACCAAGGTCGCTGGCTGAGCGCTATCGAATTTTGCATCCAACGTTCTTCATGGCGTCGACTAGGAGAGATCGTCGGCTAGCGCTTACTTGACTTGGAAGTGTAGTCTGAAACCTGTCTCTGCAGGTTCTGCTCTTGAAAACTCTATGGCTCCGATTTCTTTGAGGTTCCGTACGTGCCTTCCTCCGCAGGGTATCGGAATCTGCCCTGCGATGGTCACAATCCGCAAGTTCTCACCTTTCGGAAGCCTTGCCAAGTTAGGCGCATCTGCAATGAGTCGCTCAGCATTAGACCTACTTATGGCCCTAATTACAACACGTACGCATTGTTCTTTTCCTGAGCAAACTTCACAACATTCGCGTCAAGGGATTGCAAGTACGAATCGTCCAAGTAAAGGCGGGCTGTAGGAACGATGTCTTGATCAAACCTTGCGACGTCGACCAAACCCGAGTCTCCTAACCATAACCTGAATGAGTTTGGCAATGATGTATACCTTAGAAAAACTGCGGCTCGGAGCGCATTCTGTCAATGAGACTACCACTATGAGAATCCACTAACACTTATTTGCGAAGACCGGCTGTTCCTGATGCGCATGCGGCCGTAGTCTAGCCTGGTCTAGGACATTGCGTTTACGCGTCCATTGGCCTTCCAAGCCAACGACCCGGGTCCGAATCCCGGCGGCCGCACCATCTATACATTAATGCATGGACATTGGCAAACTGCCGTGTGTAGAACACGTTCCGTTCTATAACGCTTGGCAGATTGGAGCAAATCAGTTGAATAAAGATGCTCGCATACGAACTTCCAGTTCAAAACTGACGGGGTCCGGTGGGCTTTATTGCATTATTGCAGTGGGGCACGACCCAAATCGTCTCATTATGAGCTTTTCCTATGGCACTGTTATGGGCTAGCCTGCCCAGTCTGACATCAAACAACGAGAGCCCAGATTCAGTTCGAATGCTCCTCAATGTTCATCCAACGCTGGAATCGCTGGATCTTAAGTCACTTGTTATCTAATCGAGGTGGGCAGAGCATAGGCGAAGCATGACATTGGCGATGAACCGTCGTCGTATTGAGTGACTGTGTGTGATTTGTCTGTATGCACACCAGTAGACCCTCCATACATACAGGGAGAGTAAACGACGTTGACGATCAGCGCGCACGAGAAGTCGCGGCAAGACCTGCATCTAGCCCGATTCAACGTAGTAGCCGATACAACGTCCGGCCAAATACGGAAGATGAAAGACAGAGAACCTAGCTAGAAGCTAGAAATTGGCGAATGAACTGAATAATGGATCTACTTTTCGAGCAAGCTTGTGAAGAAGTCGTGGTGCTCTTCTTCCTCAGCCTCTATCTCTTCGAACATTTCCTTTGTGGCTACGTCCCCTTCCTTTTCGGCCACCTGCATAATCTCCTTGTACATTTTGATAGCGCCTTCCTCCGCCTTCACGTCCAAGGTCAACATTTCCGTCAATGTTTCGCCGACTTTTATCGGGGACGGTTGTATGGTGGGCTTTCCTCCGAGGTACCATAGGCGTTCAGCCACCTTCTCAGCATGCTTCATCTCATCAATAGCGATCTTCTTGATCCCCTCACTAACAGCATAGTGCTCAACACCCTTCCATTGAACGTGTTGCCACATGTACTGAATCGCTGCCTGCATCTCATCAGCGATTGCACTGTTCAGCATCCCCAACAACTTATCTGAAGCCATTCGTCGCATCTCGCTAGCGCGCTCTCGTGACTGTCAAAATATAACCGTTTTCATACGGAATAAGACGAGAACAGTTGAGAACGAGACTAAGGCCTCTTCGGGTCTTGGCAGAACCACTTCCACATGCGTGCTCGCACAAAACCGAAGAGAATAACTCCCATCTACCTTCCCCAGCAGACACTACAATCCATTCGTCGCTCTCTAGAGTTCTATGGGTCTTCCTGCGTCGCTCCATTCTACAAGGTCAACCGGGAAAGGTTCAAAGAACGTCTGTCGGGTTAAGTACTCGTCTTGAAACCGGATAGCCCAACCTTTGAGTAATCCCAAAGCAGATGTGAATGGAACTCTGCCGTCACGGTAGAGTTGCAGCGTCTCGAAGAAGAATTGCTTTTCGTTCGAGGAGAGCTGCCTTGAGAAATATCCGAAAATGTGCATGAAGACATTGATGTTCGAAGCGCGTCTGGCTGGAGCCGCCATTGATTCTCTCAGGTGATTTTCATACTCGGTGAGTGTTTGATGGAGCTCTTTGTCATCTCTGTTCGCAGCTATGTTCCCAAGGACTCTCAACTCCTTCTGGTTGTACGACATAAGGAGGAACTTGTTGTCAGCGTGAAAGTTGGCAAGGTCAGAAATCTTGCCTTTTCTTCTTACTTCACGTAAACTGGCTAGGGTGAAGAGTTTAGTTAGGAAATATTCTCGTATCTTCAGACTTCTCAACCTGCCCTCGTCTTCGACTGCAAGCCCAGGAAGCATTTCGAGGACCTTGCCACCGAATAGCCCAAAGGTCTTACCTAACGCGGCCGATTTTTCAGCCTTCGGATAGAATCGGACATCTTTGAGTCCGCATGAAGGTGATCTGAATTTCAGTATGAAGCCGTCGACGTCTTTCAAACTCGATAGGAAATCATTGCAGAAGTTGTGCATCTTGTCAGTTAGATCAATGTTGGTTGCAGGCTGAACCAATCGGATGTCTTTTTCTTGAGAGACCAGTCGGATAGGGAACCTCGGAACCCCGAGGCCGATGGATACCTCAGGGCAGACTGGAATGTAATTCACATGATTACTCAGCTTCTTGACAAAATCATCATGAATTACTTGCCCGTTGTACCTGCATGCAGAAAGTTCGAGGCAATTACTCAGGACAACATTCGGTCGTGGAAAGCTCTTCATCTTCTGGTCGCTCCCGTGGATCTTCAAATCTTTCCATCAAGCGCAAGTGAAACGGCATCACGAAAATGGGTGAGGTGAATGGGGACTAGAGATTTGATTCTGTCGTCACGGCAGATAACCTCACTTCTAAGTCCATCTATGAGCGGCCTTGCGATGCTTGAGGGCACATCAGTCACTAGATCTACCCAGTACGATGAAAGTCGAGGCGACAGGACTGGTATGCCATATATTCGCACATGCTTCCCAAGAGCCTCAGCTACCTGCATCAACATCTGACGATAGGTTAGGATATCAGGACCGCCGATGTCAAAAGTCCCACCGGCAGTTACTTCGGCTTCGGCGCAACCGATGAGATAACCCAAAACATCTCTAAGCGCAATGGGTTGGCATCTTGTTTCAACCCATCTGGGCGTTGTCATGACTGGCAGTCTGTCTGCAAGCTGTCTTAGCATGTCCCAAGAAGCACTTCCGGGGCCTATGATTATCGCTGCTCGTAAAACAGTTGCCTGAACCTGGCCTGACTGAAGGATTCTGCCCACTTCAGCTCGGCTTCTCAAATGTTCAGAGAGGTCGGGGCCTGCCTCTCCGAGACCGCCCAAGTAGATAATTCGCCTGATGCCTGCGCTCTCAGCCGCCTTCAGAAAATTCTCTGCCCCTAATCGATCTGTCTCGGCAAAGTCTCGGCCCTTGCTCTTCATTGAGTGAACGAGATAGTAGGCGGTGTGAACACCCTCAAGGGCGATAGACAATGACCTCAGGTCTAGCACGTCCGCTCGCCTTGCGTCTAATTGCACATCGTATTCCTCCGGATGCCTAACCAGAGCTCGTACTTCGAGCCCTTCGGCGAGAAGGCTGTTCACCAGGTTTCGGCCGATGAAGCCAGTAGCTCCTGTGACCGCGAGTAGCTTCCGGGTGGTCATAGTGAAATCACCAGAAACGCAAGCAAAATGCCGTAGAAAAGATGCCCTACCAAAGCTACAACAAGCGCCAACCATCGCAAAGGGTGACCGCCCAATCCGACGCCAGTAACGGGTCTCATGATCAACAGTGAGATAATCCAGAGAATCAACCCAAATGCCACGCCAGCAGATATGATGAGGATTCTCGGAACGATTGGAAGCATGAGAACGAAGACGATCCCTGCCAGTCCGCCATGAAGAAAATGTAGAATCAATCCTTGACTGACCAGGTATTGAGGAGGTCGCCCTAGAAGCCGAGCCATTAGAGATTGATTCATATGCCATTCCATTACGCCTTCCATTCCCCACTTGCGCCAAATTGGAAACTCAATTAGTGACATACCTGCCGTCGCAACAAGACCCGACGCCAGACCTCTGACAACTTCAGCAAGAATCAAGATATCAAGCTCTCTCGACTTGAATACGTCCATCGCACGAAGTCTTTCCCCGTTACTAAGAACTTCGACATGCATGGAGGATCAATGGCGGAGGCTCGATGGTTCGAATTGTTTCAGAACTCAAAACCGTTGCCACTATGAGCATATTACTGAGATTCTGAATCATGCTATCGAGTGAGGATGAAAAGTACGCTAACGTCGAAGATGATTCAATTCCTCGAGGAGCATCATGGTCCGCTACGTTTGGCGTGCACCTCAACTTCAGGATGGCCGGTCATTCTATCACTCTGGTATGTGCGTTCCGGACAGAAGCTCTATTGCGCCTCAACAAACTCCGCCAAAGTCATCAGCTACCTAGCAAAACACCCGAACTGCGCGTTCGAAGTTTCAACCGACAATCCGCCGTACATAGGCGTACGGGGACAAGGCGTCGCAACACTGAAACCACAACTCGGCGGAGCAATACTCAGACAACTTCTCGAACGCTACCTGCACGGAACAACATCCCGACTAGCAAGAAGACTGCTCCAGAAAGAACGGCTAGAAGTCGCAATTGAGATAACCCCCAAAAGTTTCTTCATGTGGGACTACACCAAACGGATGCGCGAATCCATCTAAGGATTAGCAAGCCACTTGCCAACTCGAAGCCCATATCAACTTGACAATGACCTCGGCCTCGAATATTTCTCAACCAGCCAAGAAGGCATAGGTGGCAAAATCCGAGAGCGGATCGAGGACTTCACCGTCGAAGAAATACAAGACGACAGTCGATCAGCTCCTGATGGAGAGCACACGCACTTCACTTTGGAAAAGAGAAACTGGGACACCATAACCGCCTTGAGGGAAATTGCGAGGGCAACTGGAGTCTCTTACAAGAGATTCGGGTTCGCCGGCAACAAGGATAGACGCGCGGTCACCAGACAAAGAATCTCCGCCTGGCATGTGGAGGAGCAACGATTACGAACTGTCCGCTTGCCCGGAATCCTCCTCTACGATTTCGATAGATGTCAAGCTAGGATCACCCTGGGATCCCTAAGTGGAAATCGGTTCCTCGTGACAATCAGAAAGACCAAGCTGAACGGAAAGGAACTGGCGAAAACGTTGAACAACATCAAGAAGGAGCTGAGTTGTGTTGGAGTCCCCAACTACTTTGGCTACCAAAGATTCGGCACTACCAGGCCAAATACCCACATCGTAGGTCGAATGATCGTCCAAGGCAACCTTGAGGGTGCCGTAAACAGGTACCTCGGATTTCCATACGAAACCGAAAGTCCTCCGTGTAGAGAGGCGAGAAATTACTATGACGCAACCCATGATGTTAGCGGAGCATTGAAGGTTTACCCTCGAAGACTGACATATGAACGAACCATGCTTGTCGCACTTCAAAGTAGACCGCTCGACTATGCAGGAGCACTTAGACGGCTCCCAACGACTCTGCGGAGACTGCTGGTGCACGCATTTCAAGCCTACCTGTTCAACAAGAATCTAAGCCGACTGCTTCAATGCGAAATTGACATTGGAAATATGTCAATCCGCCTGCTCGGTTCTCAAAGTGAGTTTTCGACCGGCATGCTTGGAGAGATCGAAAAGTCTCTTCTTGATGAAGAAGGGATCACGTTGCAAGACTTTCAAGTACGCAAGATACCAGAACTTGGCGTTGAAGGGTCGACCCGTGCAGCATTTCTTGATGTTGACCCAGAAGTAAGCTTGCGACATGATCAGTCGACGGATGATGGGGACTTGGTCGATGTCCAATTCAGCCTGCCCAAGGCAGCGTATGCGACAACAGTCTTGAGGGAGTTCATGAAAACAGATCCGCTACATTATTGACTGGATCATGCATTTCCACTTGAACTCGCTCAAGATATTGACTATTTATTTTGCGACGACGATGTCACCTTCAGCGGTGACCTTGAGCACCCCCGTTACAGAATGCAGGTCTTCCTGCAGTTTCAGAAGCGCCATATCCTTACCCTTAGCTTCAAGAACAACATCAATGTCACATTTTGGAAGAATCTTCAAGAAACGCTTGAAGTCTCTCGGATTGATCATGTCAGCGTGGGCCCCAATTCTCGATCGACGCCTCTGCGTTGAATAGTGCATTTCCGGCAGGCCGTCACTTTGCGACCATGTACCACACACTTGGTCCATCAAGCCGTGTTTTAGGGGGCGCCTGCTGTATGCTTGATAATGCAAGTAATCAAAGACCATCGGAATACTGAGGTAATCACATAGGTGAAGCACGTCGTCTACGCCGTAATTGTGTTCATCGTTTTCTATGACTAAGCGATTCTTGACATTCTCAGGGAGATTACGGAAGTTCTCACTAAATCGCCGTGATGACGCCTGTCGATCGCCATAGACCCCTCCAACGTGTAGGATGATCTTATGCTCAATGGCCAAGCCCATTGCGTCAAGAAAGTCAGCATGATAGGATAACTCAGCCGCTGCTGCAGCAGCAACATCCGTTCGCGGGGAATTCAAGACAGTGTATTGGCCGGGGTGCATTGATAGTCGCATTGAATGTTCCTTTGCAAAATCCCCGAGCGTTGAGATTTGCTGCCTGAGTTCTTGTCGCCAAGGCCATCTTGCTTTGGGATGAGAAGCGAGTGGAATTATTCCGGATGAGATTCGGAATAGCATAATGTCGTGTGAAAGATTCCAGTTCAAGACTTTGTGTAGACCTGCGAGGTTTGCTAGTGCCAGTTCCTTCAGATGAAGAGGTGTTGCATTTTGCAGACGACACGTACGGCTGGTCCGACCTTCTGGTCCAAGAGTGAGATTAACGCACGCATATCCTAAGCGCACGTGGATCATTGTCCTCTTCTCGCGCGAGCTAGTGAAGCGGTTGAGCTATTTGCTTTCGATGGTCGAGTTCTGAAGCTCTTTGCTTGGTGAGTCTGGTTCGTCATCGAATATGGCAGGGTGCTGTCAGCTGCAATATCGCAACTATCTTGGCAGAAGGCATTCCAGCTGTGATATCCAACTGAATTCTCAATACCTCATGGATAAGCAAACGGAAATAGTTGTGCCACATCATTGGAGGTATGGTCGAGATAGCTGGTTACGATGTGGCAGGGCACATCGGAGAGGTAGAGCTTCGAGATTACCCGGAGCTGACGTTGGCCACGGTTACAGGCCAAGGGGACAACTCGGCCTTCAGACTATTGTTCAGCTACATCTCTGGTGAGAACCGGACGCGGAAGAAGATTCCGATGACCGCCCCAGTGATAACCTCCGAGAAGATCGAGATGACAGCACCAGTGATTTCGAGTGCAAACTCGTTCTCATTCGTGATGCCTCTTAAATTCAAGCTGGAAGAAGTGCCTGAGCCCTTGGAGTCCCGCATAAGGATCGAGAGGATACCAGCAAGGAGATTGGCAGTGATACGGTTCAAGGGCTATGCTAGGGACAAATCCGTAAATGAAGTCAAATCGAGACTTCTCTCAACGCTGAAGGAGAGTGGAATTGCCACGGTTGGTGAACCGTTTTTGATGAGGTACAACTCGCCTTGGACACTGGGTTTCATGCGCCGGAACGAAGTCGGGATCGAAACAGCACGCACGGGCTAATATTCTAAAGCTCTCGCAACGAAAACGCCGTACAACAGAGTAGCGCCATTCCGATCTATGAATCAAGGAACTTCTCGCAGATACTTTGCGGCATCATCCTAGAGGGGTACTTGTTTCACGACTAATCGTCGTGGGAGCAGCTCGGATGCTGTTCCTTCTGAGTATCCGTTTGCGTTGATCCAGATCACTGTGCCGTCGGAACTGAGAAGGACTGGACGGGTCAGGCCACGCGTTCCGATGTCTCCGACGAAATCTCGGAGTGAAAATGGATCGGATTCGGCGGGATTTGAATTCACAACAAAGCAAAAATGTCTGCGGTTACTATTCTACGTTCGTCTGAGATTTGTGACCTAGGCCGAACCGTGGGAACCATGTTTGAATGGTGGTTCTCGGCGGCCGCACCAAACTTTCCCCCAAACGAGAGTTCAAATCCGCTCGCCCGCACCAGCATACCCACACACACACGAAAACCGAAAACCACAACTGCTGGTTCTGGAGATGAATCTCCGTGTGCGTGACCCTATGCAGCCAACTGACCGCGCTCGGTCGAAGACCTTCATTCCTCCAGCATTTACTCCAGCACAGCCGACGCTTGACACGCACAGAGTTGCTGTTCTGCCCTTCGCCAACTTCAGTCCCGACGCTAAAGACGAGTACTTCGCCGATGGCATAACCGAGGAGATCATCTCCACCGTCTCAGGGATCAGAGGCCTCAGCGTCATCTCGAGGACATCGGTGATGGGCTATAAGGGGACGACGAAGAGGGTAAAGGAGATTGGAAGAGAACTCGACGTCGGGTCAATCCTCGAAGGCAGTTTTAGAAAAGCAGGAAACAGGATACGAATAACTACCCAACTAATCGATGTGGCGGGTGACAAACATCTATGGGCGCAGAACTACGACCGCGAACTCGATGATGTATTCGCCGTTCAGAGTGATATTGCCAGGCAGGTTGCAAACGCTCTTCGCGTTAAAATCCTGCCCCTTGATCAGGCCCACATCGACAAAACGCCCACACGAAACCCTGAGGCACATGCCCTTTACCTCAAAGGAAGATACCACTGGAACCAGAGAAGCGAGGAGAGCCTGCTCAAAGCCATTGAGGAGTATCAAGCAGCGATCAAACTCGACCCAGACTATGCTTTAGCATACTCCGGGATAGCCGATAGCTACACTGTCCTTGGTGACCACAACTACGTGCCCTACGCCGAGGCATTTTCGAAATGCAAGGAATACGCTTTGAAAGCGGTGGAGCGAGACGAAGGCTCCGCAGAGGCACACACGTCCCTAGCGATCGCCATATGCCAGGAAAGGGATAGCTCTGCGGAGGCAGAATTCGAGAAAGCAATAGAACTCAACCCGAGCTATGCGACGGCACACCACTGGCATGCGATACTTTTGCTTCATACTGGGCGAAGGGAGGCCGCGCTTCAGGAGGCTTTGACGGCGCAGAAGCTCGACCCGCTTTCACCCATGATTGCGGATTTTGTGGGCATTGTCTATGATGCTCTCGGAAGGTACGACCAGGCAGAAAGACAGCACTTCAGGGCTCTCGATATGCAAACAGACTTCCTCGCAGCGATTGGAAACCTGATTAGCACATACTGGCATGAGAGGAAGTTCGCCGATGTCGAGAGGCAGGCTGAGGCTTATCTAAGGATCAGTAAGGATGAACTGGTAAACAAGGTCGGCCTCGCCGCAAATTACGCCTTGGCGGGGAAAGAGATGGAGGCGAGGAGGACGATGGCAGAAGCCGAAGCTATGCCAGACCCCACACACCATGGGGACGGGCTTCGGATGATATACCACATAGCTCTTGGAGAACTTGAGAAAGCCGTCGAACTGATCGAAGGAGAATATGCGAGAGGCGCAGATTGGCTGGGCGAAATAGCATACGACCCCTTGTACGCTGCAGTCCGCAATGACCCCAGAGTCAAATCCATCTTAAGGAAGGTAGGGGCAGCCCTCTAGGCTTCCTATTTTCTCCTTCTCGAATCCCCAACCCTTTAGGATTGGAAGCAGCAGTCCCATTTTTCGTGTATATGCCTCTAGTGGTGCGCACACACACAAGAATGCCTGAACGGACGGTTCAAATTCTGTTGCTCGCACCACCCTACCCACCACCACTCGGCAGCCCCTCCCACCTAATTACGACTGGAGTACCAATTCATAGGTGAGGTTTGCGCGTTGGACTTCTATGTCCAATTCTTCTATGGTGCAGTTGCATCCATTCCGTTTCATGAGTTCTTTCATTGGTTGCCAGCCCGTTTGTTCGGGTGGGATCCGCACACCTACTGCAAACCATAATTCGAACATCGACTGAATGGTAGCACAAAAGGCTCCTACGATGAGAGTCGCTGTCAAATTGACACCTAGTCTAAGCATATAATCGCTTATGTCGGTGACTAAAAAGATGGGCGAAAAAATCGAGGGAGAAATCGCAACAGGACTCTTCGGCATAGTTCGAGGGATATTTGTTGATTATCTAAACTTACTATTTTGGTTTAAAGCTCGTTTCAGCCGAGGATTGAAGAAAATTGGTTGCTGATTCTAGCCTGGAAGTACAGCTTAACGTTTTGATCCCACCAGGTAGATTGCAACGAGGACCAGAGCGCCACCGACCATTAGCGATGTGGTTACTTGTTCACCTAAGAAAATTATTCCCATGGCTGGAGCCAGAACAGGGACAACGAGTTGGACAAGTCCTCCGAGAGATGCAGGTATTTTTTTCACTGTGGCGTTCCACAGAACATAGCTGAGCGCCGTGCTGATCATGCCCATGTACAACGCTAGGCCAAAGTTCGGAATGGAAATGTTGGTAGAAATCGGATGACCTAGAAGTGGAAGCGCTACCGAACTAATAATGGCGAATGTTCCCAAAATCAAGAAACTATTGTACGTGTAGCTGAACGTTACCGTGAAATTCTTGCCATATGCGGAATACAATCCCCACGATACGCCGGTCCCGGCCATCAGAAGGACGCCAAGCAGAGTAACTGAGCTGATCTTGCCGAAAGTTATGACCAGGACCCCGGCTATGCCTAGGAGCTGTCCCAAGGCTAAACGCGGTGTCAGCTGTTCCTTGTCTACTAGCACAGAATAGGTGGCCATTGCTAGTACTACGAAGGTATAGAAGATGAAGGTTCCCGCGGCTACGGATATGAAAACGTATCCGTAAGATATCGAAAACGCGTACGCCCCCAAGAAGAATGCGCCAGGGAGGTAGGAGACGTTCGGCTTATCATGATGGAAGATCGTCGGCCGCACAGAGGGAAGGATCAAGAGGGTGGCTAGTCCGCTGACGAACCTGATTACGGTAAGGAGAAAAGGTGAGACTTGGCCTAGCAGGACGAGGTATCTTGTTATTACGCTGTTAGCAGCGAAAAATGTCATGATTACGAATAGAGCAATCCAAACTTGAGGGTCTTTCTTCATTGCGGGCCTGTTACTCGACGGTAGACGGCCCGACGCCTAGGCGCCTTCTTTGACCTCAACGATCTCGTCCGCAACGAGACCGTGTGCCTCTCGGTGGACTGCTGCGGCGGCTTCTTTGTTGGGGGCATCGATCATACAAAACGCTTTGCCCGTCGACTCGTCGAACCAGTACTTGAGATATTTCACTCCGTATTTTTCCTGAACCTGAAGATCCTTTGCATGTGCGGCCATAATCGCTTCCGCCGTAAGCCCGGTAATCTTGTAGTGTATGTCCATGTAGAGTGGCATTTTTTAGTGTCCTCAGTCCCACAGTGTGGGATGCCTGTAAATTTATGTTTTGGTACCCATAATTTCACTAGGTTCTCTTCACATTGATGAAAAATGCAGAGGTTTTGAACTAATGCACGTTGCTCTCATCCAAGATTTGCTCAAGGGGCCATTGCCTCCCGGATCAACGCTCCTAGTCGAGTATGATCCAACATCAACCTGGTACCAAGCATCCCTCTGCATCGCAGCGGAATGGTTGAGAACAGGCGGGGTGGTTAGCTACCATGTTTCCGCACAGCCACCTGAGAACATCCGTTCACAGCTCACTCAAATGGGGTTGGATGTTGAGAAGCTCGAAGCGACCGAGAAGCTGAGAGTGTTTGATTGGTACACAGCCACGCTTGGCCGTAAGTCAAATGAAAGATACGCTTTCTACTCCTTGAAGGCTGCAGATCTGAGCGTACTCTTCTCAAAGTACATGATGGCAAACCCGGGTTCGGGCGCTCCTTCGTACGACGCGATAGCTCCTCAACCCTCGCCAGACTGGTTGAGGATCTTGGATGATGTCTCGTGTCTTGCGAGGTTCAATGAAGAGAAAAGCTGGGTCGAGTTTGTACGGACGAGAATAATTCCGATTGGATCTCTCTGGAAGTCTATTGGGATTGGGGGGATTATGCGAGGTATTCATAGCGATTGGGCCTACAAGAACCTTGAAGCGGCCAGCGATAGTGTGATCGATTTCAAGCTAGACGAGACGGGGGATGAGGCTACAAACCTAATTCGGATCAGGAATATGCGGCTTGTGGGCTTCGACTCAAAGTGGCATGCGCTAATGACAAGGGACAACCTTGAAGTTGCGTTTCAGAGGTAGAGAGCGTCACCAGGAGAACTTGTCGGCCATACCTTCGCCCAATGGCATGACTGATTCGATCGTGTGTGTGGGTCAGCTGGTGCGAGCAACTCAGTTTGAGCCCTCGTTCGTTTGTCGAGCATTCGTTTTCTAGGGGCTGCGCACTAAACTCTCGGTAACAATCGACCATCTCGTGGGCAGACGCAACACCAAAATGCACGCTCTTGGAAATGGCCCCGAGACAAATCCCTGGTGCTGTGACGGATGAAACAGATCCTAGTCGTGAACCTCTTCCTCGGCCCTAAACGTAAGCTAAGTTTCAACAAACTCGTAACGAGAGTCAAGACGCTTGGTGTAGAAGTTTCAATTTCTGACCATGCAAGATTACCCGGCCTTGACCCATCCCAACTCCATAGCTACGACGGTATCATACTCAGCGGCACAGAAGCATTGTTCACGCGAACAGCCGACCGGAAGGAATTCCAGAATCTCTTCGCCTTCCTTCCCAAAATCGAGGCCCCGACATTGGGAATATGCGGTGGCCATCAGGCGCTGGCAATCGCTTATGGTGGTGAAGTGGCAAAGTCAGGCCATCATGTTGATGGCTTTCGGACGGTTGAACTCGAAGACAAGGATCACCTCTTGGCGGGGTTGCCAGCAAAGATCAGGGTGATGCAAAGTCACTATGAGGTAGTGAAGCGCCTGCCACCGGGTTTCGTGCGAATTGCGAGATCCAAAGATACGAAAAATGAGGCGATGAAGCATGAGCAGAAACCCTTGTACGGCGTACAATTCCACCCAGAGAGATGGAACGAAGAGAACCTGGCAGGCAAGCGAATCCTAGAGAACTTCATCGAAAAAATCGCTACGAAACTGTGATTGACAGCCGAGTAGCAGTGTAGGCGTAAGGGTTATGAATAGGTAAACATACTACACTTGTAGTAGGTGTGACCTAGTGACCAGGAAATGGCTCCTTTGTAGCTTTCTCATCCTTTCCTTGATTCCAGTCCTGTCCTCAGCCCTCCCAGGCTTCGGAGCAGGCTATGGCGGCGGAGGAGGAAGCAAGATGATGACAACGCCCCCAAGTCCAAGCAGCACTAGTCAGGTCACGATGGTCTCCGCAACGTCCGTCCCTGAACACCTCGACCTCACGATTCCACTTCTAACCGTTGGGCTCATGTTACTATTCCTAAAACGCAGAGACGCCGAACCAAACTAAACTTCCGTCATACCTTTCCGGAACGGAAGGCCATCACGCAACGTCTTCATCGAAGTAAGGGTTCGAAGGGCTAAGCAAGTATGCGAAGGCCGCTCCACTGGCCATGAATAGCCCCGCGATTAGGAACGTTAGGTAGAATCCCGTGTAGAAGGAGATGAATCCTGATATGAATGAGCCTATCATTGTTGCGAACCCTACGAGGGCGCTGTAGATCCCCAAAGCGGAGCCCTGCCCACTCCGGCCCAGCGTGTTGAAGACCATCACATTGGAAGACGCATAGTAGACTGCATAAGCAAGCCCCGCGGCCAACGTGTAGAATACTATCGTATACGCCAAGAATGGAAGCCCTGTGAAGAAGAATGCGGAGACGCCTATCGCCAAATAGCTAACCGACCGCAGCACGAGCCCCCCGAAGGCGCTCTGCCTCAAGTTTTGCTGGTTCATACGCTTCCCATAGTAAATGAACGAGATTGTTTGAACAATCATGGCGATTAGAGATACAAGGAAGACCCCACTCTTTGAAACATTGGCCTTGTAAAGCGACGGAACTAGGGACGTGTTGAATATTCCACTAGCGAAATAGAATGCCGCAATAGAGCTGTAAAGCAGTACGGGCTCTCGGGTTAACGGAGACCTTCCGCCCTTGAAGAACCGCCTGAAATCCATCAAGCTCGGTATCTTCAAGAAGAACAGGGGCAACGCTAAGAGCCGTTGGAAGAAGCTCCGGCTGAACATTACAATCATTTCTCGTTCAAAGGCGATGCCAGGCTCCTTGATCATAACCGCCGACATTGCGGCCGAGAGTACTGAGAGCCACGTTAATGGGATGACGAGAAGAGTGAATGGCAGGAAATCGCCCCACGCAACACCAAGCAGCAATCCACCGACTACGCCGACACTCGACATCATCGATAAGCGGGCAAAGACAAGCGCCCAACGAGATTTCGGCTGAGTTTCCATTATCAGCATGTTCAACGGCGTCGCAGCCGCAGATGAGACAAGTGAGAAGATTGAGTAAAGAACGTCCACCCCATAGATCGTTCTGGCAGATACAAACAGGATGAGCGTTGCTGCAACCGCCACGTAACTCAGGACTATGATTGGTTTTCTTCTTTCAGAACGGTCTGTTGTAAACCCCCAGATGATTGCGGCTGGGATCGTCACAGCGTTGAACAGTGTAGTTGCGAGAGCAATATCGATCACTGTCCCATGAAGGGTCAAAATGTACAATTGAACAAATGTTGATACGGGCCCAATTGCGATGTTAATTGGTAGAGTGGAGTAAATCCAATCGTCCCTAACATCCTTTGATTTTACGTTCTCACTTGAGGAAGCCAAGTTGATTCCCTCGGTCGGCCCGACCAAACCAGTGGTGGCTCTTGGCGGCGACCCAACAAGCCATGTCTGTCTTTTTACCGTGCTGCTTCCGAATCGAAATGGAACCTATTTTCTTTACGAATCCTTTTCTTCCAAAAGGGGCAAACAGGGCGTTGTTTGAGTATTAGGCTGCAACGAGCTAACCGGAGCTTTCATGCGCATTATACCACAAGAATTTAATCTCAAGCTGGAGAGCCTGAGGCTTGCGCGAATTGGATTGGCTGAGAAATCGCAAACGGGTCACCCAAGCCTTTTGAATCTGGTCCCAGTCGAATGAGATGTGTTTATGGAATCGCCTGAAGTGCGCAGCCGTAACCTTCTAGCGGTTGATGGGCTGACCTTGGATTACGCGACGGTCGACGGACGGGTGCGTGTTCTTGAGAATGTCTCATTGCACATTGAGAAAGGGGAGATAGTTGGGATTGTGGGTGAGAGCGGGTCTGGCAAGACGACGCTTGGTTTAGCAATAATCGGCCTACTAGACTCGCCGCCCGCAGACATCATCAATGGCTCCATAGTCTTCGAAGGAAACGATATGCGTGTGTTGAACCCCGCCGAGTTGACACGCTACCGCGGAACAGCAATAGGAATGGTGTTCCAGGAATCATTGGCTGCGCTAAACCCCGTGTACAAAACTGAAACGCAGCTAAGAGAGTCGATAGAAGTTCTTCAGAGAGCGCAGAAACTTCACCTTACGGCTGGAGCAGAAGCCGAAATGATGGTTGAGATTCTCAAAGATTTGCGGCTTGACAAGCCAGAGGTTGTTTTGAAGAAGTACCCCCATGAGCTTTCTGGCGGCATGAGGCAGCGCATCTCGATAGCTATGGCCATAGTGGAAAAGCCGAGGTTGCTGATTCTGGATGAGGTGACCACTGGGCTTGATGTTTACGTCCAGAACAGGATATTGACCATACTCAAGGATTTGAATAAACGCACTGGGACAACGATGATATTGATTACGCATGACCTAACCGTCGCTTCTCAGATTTGTGATAGGTTGTGTGTGATGTATGCTGGCAGGGTGATGGAAGAGGGCAAAGCTGAGAACGTGTTGAATAACTCTCGGCACCCTTACACGCAGAAATTGATGGCTGCTATTCCGCAAGGCTTCGTTGATTCCCCCCCGCTACCTGCTCCTACCGGCGAAGCCCCCGACCTCAGGAGACTGCCTGCCGGATGCAAATTCCACCCCAGGTGTCCCTTCGTTATGCCGAAATGCAAGGAAACTGAGCCACCGATTTTCGAAGCCCCTGATGGGGCCCGGGTCTCTTGCTGGTTGGAAGAAAAGAGATGAACAATATTGTCGAGGCGGATGGCCTCACAGTTACCTTCCGGGCAAGAGGAGCTAGCTCACTCTTATTCGAACGGTCTTCAAAGACGATAAACGCAGTTGACGATGTCTCGTTCAAGGTCCGGGAAGGAGAAACCTTCGGGTTAGCTGGGGAAACCGGGTCCGGGAAATCAACAATCGCCAGAGTCCTAGTGGGCCTCTACAGGCCGAGGGCTGGATCCATCACGCTGCTGGGCAGGGAGGTAAATTTCCGCAAGAAGGCGGACGTAACCTACTTGAGGCGAAACGTCGGAATAGTTTTCCAAGACCCAGTTGGCTCCCTGAACCCTCGTTTGAAAGTCAGCCAGATTCTGAAAGAGGCTCTTGTTGCCTCGAAGGAATTCGATAGGAAAGATTACGACAAGAGAATCCATGAGATCATTGACCAAGTGGGCTTGCGGAAAAGCTCCATCAACGCTTATCCGAGGGAGCTTAGCGGCGGTGAAAAGCAGAGGGTGAGCCTTGCAAGGTCGCTTGTCGTACCAAAGAAGTTACTCGTGCTGGATGAACCAACGAGTTCGTTGGACGTGTCAATCCAAGCGCAAGTTTTGAACACGCTTAGGAGTCTGAAGTCAGAGTTGGCGCTTTCCATTCTTTTCATTACGCATGACATCAATGTCATCAAGTACATGAGCAATTCCCTGGGAATCCTCTACTATGGAAAACTTGTGGAAGTGGGCCGAACGTACGATGTGGTCACTAATCCCAAGCACCCTTACACAGTGAAATTAATGGCGAACGTTCCGCGGCTTCAACGTGTTGAGGTGAAACAGGAGTTGCTGAGCGAGCAGGGACCAGCTTCTAGCGGGTGCATATACAGCAAGGTTTGTCCCTCTGTGTTCGACAGATGTGTGGAACCCTCGCCGATGTACAATCTAGGTTCCGACCAGTTTGCAGCTTGCCATTTGTATGCGAAAACTAATCTCCAGAACTCGGAGTTGAAATCGCCGGCTGCATAATCGGGACCCGCCCAGGCAGCGGTGTCTTCCGGAACGCTCGGAAAAGAATGTAGGGCCTAACCTTCACGTCGGAAGCTTCTCTTGCGCCTTCTCCCAAGAAACTGAACCCAACGGCTAGGATCATCGTTACGAAGGCTGGTATGAGCGCTTGCCAAGGATAGGTATAGAGGCCGTAACTGATGGAACCCACCATCGTGCCTAGTTCGGGGGTTCCTGGCGGGATTCCGACACCGAGAAAGCCGAGTATGGATACTTCAAGAAGTGCTGTTCCGACATCAAGGGTTGCATAAGTCAGAACTGACGGTATTATGTTCGGAAGAATGCCCCTGAACATTATGTTGCGGACGGATGAATTCAACGCTTTGGAAACAGCGATGAAATCTTCGGCAGCAACCTCGAGCACGCCGCCCCTGACCAATCTGACGTAGGGCGGCCACCAAACGAAGATGAAAGCCAGGGTCGCATTTACTAAGCCCGAACCGAGGGTTGCCGCGACAGCGAGGACCATGATTATAGTTGGAAAGGCAAGGAAAAGATCTGTAACCCTCATAACGACCTCGTCGACTAATCCTCCCAGATAGCCGGCCGCCATCCCCAAGAGAATCCCCAACATGGACGAAAACAAAACGATCGCGATAGGTAGGCCGAGGTCTATAGGCAGAGCAGCGATTACCCTTGAGAAAATATCACGTCCTTGAAAATCGGTCCCAAAGAAATGGGAAGTACTAGGGGGAAGGTTTGATTGCTGAAGGTTGAGGGCATATGGGTCGTACGGCGTGATTCCTCTGCCTAGGAGACTGAATAGGACCGCTAATGTAACTGAAATTATAACGATAACAAGGCCTAACGCGGAAAGGCGGTTCGAAAAGAGCAGTTGCCTGAACTTAAGAGATTGCGCCAGTCTGAGCACCCATCGCTATTCGCGGATCAAGGATCGAATAAAGCACGTCCGCGACAAAGTTGGCTATGATTACGCCGAGCGTGAACACCACAACTATCGGAATCAGGACAGGGTAATCGTTAGAGTATATGGCCTGAAATGCGAACTGCCCTAAACCCGGCCACGCGAATAACTCCTCCACCACGACGGTTCCTGTCAGAACCCAACCAAACAAAACAGCGCTAAGGCTTGTAGCATCTATCAACGCATTTCTGAGAATGTGTTTACGTTTCACTTCATCTTCGTTCAAACCCTTTGCTCGTGCAGTCTTCACGTAGGTCGACCATCTCACATTCAGGATTGAAGACCTAACGGCTCTCGAGATCAAGCCGAAGTTGACAGCCGCTAAAACTACGGCGGGCAGAATGAGGTGTTGAAGGCCAGACAGAAATGCCGGGATGTTGAGTTCGATTAGAGAATCCACGAGGAAGAACCCAGTCACGCTTCGCACGGGGGAGAGCGATAACGAGTACATCCCGCCGGACGGAAATATTGGAATGTATGTGGCGAAAACCAAGATTCCGAGAATGGCTGCTAGGTACATTGGAGTTGACCAAGAGGCCAAGTAGATTGTTCTTATCATAGAATCCACGGGAGTGCTGAACCGCATCCCTGACATGTAGCCTAACCCGATCCCTACTACCACCAAGATCGCGAACGAAAAGAACACTAACTCGAGCGTGTTTGGGAGGTAGAACCGGATCTCGGCGAGAATTGGTTGTCCGCTTAACGGATCAATCCCAAAGTTGCCAGTAATGAGGTCACGCAGGAAATAATAGAATTGCAAGAAGAGTGGGTCGTTCAGATGGTACCTCGCTTGGACTGCTAGAATTGTCGAGGCTCTCGCCCTCGGTCCTGCCCAAAGACGGGCTGGGTTGGGGCTGAGGACGTGTGAGATGAGGAAGATTATTGTGATTGTTCCAAGTGAAACTCCAATCGCGCCTATAGTTCTCTTTACAAGGAGACTGAGAAAATCCTTGAGGTAGACCGAAGGATTCACCTAGGGGCTGTAGTGGACTGTATTGTAGAACATGAAGTATGCTGCACCAGAGCCTGCAGGGTTCGGTATCATTCCGATAACGTTGCTCTTGTTGGCTGTCATGAAGTACGGCACGTACAACCATATGTCCGTGTAATCGTAATACATGGCTTTTGTGATTTGACTAAAATTACTGATCACTGTGTTCTCATCTAGAGCAGAGGCCGCCGCAGTTGTCCAACCCGCAACGGTGTCATTGCTATATGCGGAGAAGCCTATCTGCGGACTTGTGGTAATGGCTGACACGTAGTCTATGCTAGCTGTGTAGTCTTCGCTGTAGAAGCTTATTCCAAATGGGTAAGGCGTTGTGCTTGCGTCTGACGTGCTCGTTATGACATTCGCATATTGCTTAAACGTTAGCGGCGTGAGCGTTACTGTAATCCCTATGGAACCCAATTCTGACGCTATGATTTCGGCGGTCTGTCCCTCTGTGGATGAGTCAGCATCGTACAGAAAGTTAACGGCTGGAAAAATCTTCCCGCCAGGATTGAGTTTCGTTCCATCGGGAAGGGCGGCCTTGTAGCCGGCCTGGGCGAGCAAATTCGCAGCCATCGCTGGGTCAAATTGGTATGGCTGCAGGCCTGTAGTTGATTCATTGTAATATGGAAAGCCAGGTGGCACTGGGCCAATCCATTGAGTTGCTTGATCATTGAAGACTGTGTGAATTATGGATTTGTAATCGATTGCATTGGCGATAGCTTCTCTGACCCGAACGTCTTGGAAGGGCTGAAAGGCATAGGGGTCCATGTATAGGAAATGGACACCTTGCGCTGAGCCGAATACAGGCGGCAAAACTGATACGGAAACCCCTTGAACTTGACTTAGAACACCATACTGGGACGTCGGGGCAACGATGATTTGAGCAAAGCCAGACTTTAGGTCAGCAACCATAGTGGACGCGGGTTTGTAGTACAGGTTTACGGTGTCAATGGTAGCAGGCTGTATCGCGGAATTCTCCTCCGATGCTGGAAGATTCGCCCCCCAATAGTCTTGGTTCTTGACTAAGGTCACGCTCTGGCCTTGGATCCATGATTGAAGCTTGTAGAAGCTCGTTCCTACGGCATTAGTTTCCATCCAATTGTTCGGTTGATCCGCCAAAACCCCACCGTTTGCTTCCACAACGATCGGGTCGACAGCGTAAGCCGTAGGTGTACTAAGAGTGGCTAGAAACGACGAATAGGGTAGCTGCCCGTTGTAACCGTATCCAAGATGCATAATCAGTTGATTGGGCCCGATCACTTGAACCGATTGATTCGGATAGGTCATGTAATTCAAATCCCTTGGGGACGGACTTGTGTAGTTTATGGAATTCAGGATACTATCGGTAATATTGAAGCCGGCGCCATTCGAGGCACCGAGATTCTGACCAAGAATCCATGCGGGCCCCTGATTCATCACAAGGGTCCGGTAAATCGAGAACCACATCACAAAGGCATTGAATGGATCACCGTTGCTGAATGTCACGCCTGGCCTCAGCGTGAATGTGTAAGTCATCCCGTCAGCGGAAACTGTCCAGTCTTGTGCGAGAACGCCTACGTAGGTGGTGTAGCTTTGGCCGTTCGGTGCGAGGAGTCCCTGGTAGACTTGCTCGACAACTTCCCATCCAGAAGTTGCGTAACTGACCGCAGGATCCATTGAGTCGGGCTGGCTTTCTTCTTCCACAACTAGCGTCGTAGGCGCCTGGGTGGTTGTACTTGGGGTTCCGGGCCTGTTTGAAGAGTAGAAGTATACACCTCCGGCAATCACAAGCAGTAACACTACGATTACTAAGATGCCCTGCATCTTTCCAATAGCTGCTCTGCCCAATCGAAACTTCATCTGCAAAATAGATCCCATCTACTAGCGGAGATACGTGCCGGCAATCTAGCTTTAACGTTTAGCATTTAGCTGTAGCATTTTGTTTGTTTAGCCAACTGAAAATGGGTTAAACTAATTTGGCGGTGCGCTCGTGGGTGACTAACACCCTTACCTCTGCCTATGGTTCAATCGAACTTGTTTCCGAGAAATCACGAACGTTTCCCGGGTCGATGTCAGCTCCGACCGAAGAACGGCCAGCATATCGACACGCCAACCTTGCGGATCTTCCGTTTCAAATGCCTAATCGATTTAAATCATATTGAATTGAGAAGCTTACAGTTGAACAGTTCAAATTCATCCGGAATTCCTTTGGATTCGATTTTTCCCTGACACTTTGGAGTCAGAAAACGCAATTTTGAGGTCAAAAAATGTGAAAAACGAGCGTGAGAACCATAATACTATCTTATATGGTAGAACTAGGCAAATTCTGTGTGAAAGAGTTGATAGAAATGGAAGCCCTCCTAGACCGCCGCGAAGAACGAAAACTTCTCGGCGTGATTAATCCAATACCGGAGGTCGCCTCACTTGAGAGATCGAGGCAGCTAAACGAGCAGGCCAGAATCTACATGCCTGCCGGAGCGTCATCCAACGTCCGAGTTCACATGCATGAACCCTTCCCAATCCTCTTCAAGAATGGTGAAGGACCAAGAGTTTGGGACGTAGACGGGAACAAGTACATTGATTACCTCATGGCGTACGGCGCCCTGATTCTCGGCCACAGGCACCCCAAGGTAATCTCCGCAATTCAGAAGCAACTGCAAGATGGCACCATGTTCGGTACCACAACCGAACTGGAAATTGAGGTTGCGAAGATGGTTACCAGCGCAGTTCCCTGCGCGGAGATGGTCACTTTCGCAAACACAGGCACCGAAGCAACAATGGAAGCACTGCGGATTGCAAGGGCAGTCACTGGGAAGGATAAGCTGATCAAATTCGAAGGCCACTACCACGGCCACCACGATTCCGTTCTCTTCAGCGTGGACGCGCCTTCCCCTGTCGCAGGGTTAGAAGCGAGCCCGACTAGGCTACCTTACTTCCCCGGCATCCCCGAAGAGGTCGCGAAAACTGTGATCGTGGCTCCATGGAACAATCTAGCCGCCCTAGAACGCATACTCAAGAAACACAGCAGCGACGTGGCAGCCATCATAACTGAACCGGTGATGGCAAACCAAGGCGTCATTCCACCCGAACCTGAATACCTCAAGCACCTGCGCGAACTGACCATCAAGTATGATGTCTTGCTCATCTTCGACGAAGTCCTAACAGGTTTCCGTGTTGCGAAAGGCGGTGCGCAAGAATTGTACGGCGTAATCCCCGACCTTGCATGCTTCGCTAAAGCACTTGGAGGCGGCGCCCCCGTGGCCGCAGTTGCTGGGAAAAGGGAGTTCATGAGCATGATTGGGCCTGGAAGAATAGGCTTCGGCGGAACATACAATTCTAACCCACTCTCGCTCGCCGCTTCAAAAGCAACCTTGGAGACATTGATGGAGAACGATGGCGTAGCTTTCCGTCGAATGGCAGCCAATGGTGCAAAACTGAAGGAAGGCCTGTCCTCGAAATTCCGAGAGGCAGGTTACCAAGTGGTCGTTAACAATGTCGGTCCGTTGCTCTCCATCTACTTCACAAAACTTCGTAAGGTCTCCACCTACAGACAATCAGCCCAGTCGGACCAGGAGAAGTACAAACGCTTCAGGGATGAGATGCTGAAACACGGCGTCTACATGCACCCCGATGGGCTTGAACGCATCTCCCTCTCAGCGGTCCACACAGAGCGCGAAATTGAAGAAACACTCACCGCCGCGGAGGAATCCATCAAAGCCCTCCGCACCCACCCTATATCCTAAACTCCGAACCGCCCACCGGCGGTCATTTCGCAGTTTCAGGGGAACCGAAGCTGCTCGCAGAGGATACCAAAGCGTTCTTCCTGAGAGACCGGGTATGGAGAAAGATATGAGCAAGGTGAGCGGAGCTCGTGTTCTCCCATTATTTACAGATTTAATATTTGTAATACTCGCCTTCTATTTTCTTTTAGTTTATGCTCGTTCATTCTTCTTCAATCTCCAACTTCAGCCCTCATTCTTGTTATACCAGACGTTCTTCCTGATCTATCAGGTAACGGCTCTTGCTCTGTTTGCTATCAGAAAGAGCATGGTTGTTTTTTCATCTAGGATTTCAGACTATGTCTACACACTCGTCGCGTTAGTTTCGCCAATGTTCTTTCGGCCAGCGGTTGGTTCGAGTGGTTCACTTGTCGGTGATCTGTTTGTTTTTGTGGGCGCGGTTCAGACAGTTGGAGCAATCTTATCGTTGAATAAGAGTTTCGGGATTGGCCCTGAAAACCGGGGCATCAAAACGAATGGAATGTACCGCATCGTGCGGCACCCGATGTACTCGGGCTACATTCTCGTCGAAGCTGGTTTCGTCCTCAATAATTTTTTACTCTTCAACTTGCTCATATTTGCAATAGCTAGCTTCTTTCTTGTTCTGAGGTTGCAGGGAGAAGAGCGACTCCTGAAGGAAGACAAAGCGTACCAAGCCTACGCGCAAAAGACGCGCTGGAAGCTGTTGCCGCTTCTGTTCTAAGGCCGATAAAACAGCAAAACAGGCCCGGTTTGACTCAGAAAACTGAGTCACCCCCCTGGGGGGTCACTCCAAGCGTGCGCGCACCGCCACTGGTCACGCTTCAAGAAGGCTGAACGGCTCACGTACGCAGGCCCTTATCCGAACAAACCAGGCCATCCAAAGCATAATACGCATGTTTGGGTAACAAGCGATTCATGGGATTGAAGATTTTCCAAGTGGACGCATTCACGGAGAAGCCTTTCGCAGGGAATCCTGCGGGGGTGTGCATCCTTCCGGAACCACGTGACGATGCCTGGATGCAGAATGTGGCTCGGGAGATGAACCTATCCGAGACCGCTTTTCTTCAGAGGCGCGGGGACGGATTCAACTTGCGCTGGTTTACGCCAGCTGTTGAGGTGGACCTTTGTGGCCACGCCACCCTCGCAAGCGCACACACTCTATGGGAACAAGGGGTCATCGGCCCCGAGGACCGGGCTCGGTTTCACACCCGCAGTGGGCTTTTGACAGCGCAACGGCAGGGTGAATGGATTGAACTCGATTTCCCCTCCTTACCAGACAAGCGGTCAAAAGTTCCTCCCGGCCTTCCGAAGGCTCTCGGGACGAAGCCGAAGTACGTTGGAAGAAGTCGCTTTGATTACATCGTTGAAGTTAGCTCGGAAAGAACTGTTCGAAAATTAAAGCCGGACTTCACTCGGCTTTCCGCCCTCCCGATCCGGGGGCTGATCGTGACCGCTAAAGCAACAACTGAGCCATATGATTTTGTTAGTCGCTTCTTCGCTCCCAGGGCTGGAATCAACGAGGATCCAGTAACTGGCTCGGCGCATTGCGTTTTGGGCCCCTTCTGGAGGGACCGGCTAGGCAAGAACGAACTCCTAGCTTACCAAGCCTCTGCACGCGGCGGCGTAATTCGTGTTCGAGTCGGCGATAAGCGAGTGTACATTGGTGGCCAGGCGGTTACAGTATTGGAAGCGGAACTCCGCGAGTGAGGAATCGAAATGCATAAGCGCATTGAACTTGCCAAACCTCCTCCGTCACGCACGCACCGCCGGGAACCTGTCGCTTCTCTAGAACGACTACCTTCCTGCCTTTCCTTGCGAGGTAGTTAGCGGCGACTAGGCCATTGTGGCCGGCGCCTATTACGACTGCGTCGTACGCCAATGTCGATGACATTGAACTTCCGGTGTCAATATCCTCGTCACGCCCATTAGCAGTTACATTTTGAAGTCCAATCTTCTCCTACACTTTCCACTAGCAAATATAAGCCGGACAAAAGCATGTGCCTACACTAGAAACAACGCTGGACAGATCAGATGCTCTTGGAGGTGAGTTGAATGACAGTAAACATAACGGTAGCCAACTTTCCAAAATGTATGAAATGTGATGACGGCACACTACTCCCACTAGCGGAAACTTGGAAATGTTCCAATCCCGACTGCGACTTCGAAATGTAGCACGATTAGCGCTTAGAACCATCGGCAGTAACTGAGATAGGTAGCGCTATGGGCTGTGCTAGCCCTTACCATTTTAGTTATTGAAGCTCATGAACTGCCCAGTTCTTCTATCGCGTCGCCCTTCGAGACCTCTCCTTCCTGTTCCACGCTGGCGTACCATCCCCTTCTCCGGTACATTGCCTTCACAATGTCTTTGTCCTTCCCAACGTAGGGGAGGAGGTACAAGTTGCTGCAGGGGTCACAAGCTTTCGTGATCCTGACCACCGCTTTCCCAACCTTAAATCGCTTCCCAGGCGCAAAAGCATCATATGAAATTCCTGATGTGGTGAAATTCTCCCCGATATCCCCCGGTTTAATCGGCCAACCTTCCCCGTTGAGTTCTTGAATGGTTTCGATGGGCATGAGAAGCACAGCCATCGCGAGGTCGTCGTGCGCTTCCTCATGTCTATACCTGTTGAAGTCGCCCACAAGCCCAGTCCGCCTAACTAAGGCTCGATCGACCGGGGTTTTCGGGAGCCCCCTCTCTCCATGCGCCTCTGGCTTGATGTTCATTTGGTGCACAGTACCCACGGCGCGGTGAGAATTCATGATGGTCAGCCTAGCTTTTGTGTCTTGAGTCTGATTTAATGGTTAACCAATTGCTTATGCTATTTTAGTTTCATAGATTTCTCGTAAACGTCGTAATCATATTGCGAGAAACACATGAAGACGACTTTCTCGATGCGGTTCATCTTCTCGAGGTTTTCGCGGACTACTTGGAGGGCAATCGGCGCGGCCCTTTCGATGGGGAATCCATATGCTCCTGTGCCTATTGATGGGAAAGCAATCGTCTTAATCCCGTTTTCATCTGCAAGCTTCATCGAGTTCCTATAGCAGTTTCGAAGAAGCTCTTCTTCATTCGTTTTTCCTCCGCTCCAAACCGGGCCCACCGTATGTATCACATGTTTCGCTGGAAGCCGGTATGCTTTCGTGATTCTTGCTTCTCCCGTCGGGCAGCTTCCGATTCTGCGGCATTCCTCTAAGAGTTCAGGGCCAGCGGGCCGATGAATAGCGCCGTCAACTCCGCCACCACCCAGCAGTGTTGTGTTGGCAGCGTTTACAATTGCGTCAACGCTTTGCTTGGTAATGTCGCCAAGCATGAGCTCAATCTTACCCAACTTGCTCTCCCCAACGCCTTTGCGGTTACCCTCAGCAAGCAGTTAGCCGTAGGTTGGAGGCTGAACCCTATAGCGACCGGGCTGGCCGCTTAGGATCCTAGAGAACTCTTCAACGACCTTCCTCTGCTTCTCCTTGATTGAACGCTCCGAGTAGAAGGCGGTGTGTGGCGTGAGAATGAGGTTCGGTAATGCAAGTAAGGGGTCCGAAGCTTTTGGCGGCTCCTCTTCGAGGACATCCAGGGCCGCGCCAGCGATCCAACCATCTTTCAACGCCTTGTATAGTGCAAGTGTGTCCACCACCTTGCCCCGCGACGTGTTGATGAGATAAGCTGTCTTCTTCATTGCGCGCAATTGGCGTTCGGCGACCATGTGGTGGGTCTCTTTGGTTAGCGGGACATGTATGGTGACGACATCGCTTTCTTTTAGCAAAGTCTCAAGATCAACTGCTTCGGCTCCGAAAACTTTCTCGCGTCCGGGCGGTATGTAAGGGTCGTATTCCAAAACTCGCATTCCAAAGGCGCGCGCTCGGAGAGCGGCCACGGACCCTAGACGGCCTAAGCCGATGATCCCCATGACGCTGTCTCGAAGCGCCTTAATGGGCCTAAGCCTTGGCCAGTCCCAAATCTTGTTTTTGACATCCGTATTTGCTTGCCATAATTTCCTCGTGAGAGCGAGGGCCATTATGACCGCGTGGTCGGCTACCTCCTCCACGCAGTAATCGGGCATGTGTGAGACGCTTATTCCACGTTTCGCGGCGGCCGCGTAGTCCACGTAATCAAAACCATCGCTATACAAGACTATGGCTTTACATTTCGGGAGCTTCTCAATCGCGCTCTCGGTTACCGGCAAGAGGTCAACGAATATTCCGTCCGCGTCCGCGGCGAACTCAACTAATTCGTCCTCATTCTTGCACGGCTTCATCTTAACGTCAAAATGCTTAGCAAGCATGTCTCGAAGTTCTTCAATGGATTCGTCAACGGAACATAGGGCGATTGTTGGGCGTGAAGGTTGCGGGGCCATTCACAGGTCACAAGTCCCGGCTCTGCGTCGGCCACGGCTATGAGGCTTATTCCTAGAATATCCGGCTGGAAAGAGCCGTGAAGCGCCTAGCGTTGCTTCGAGTTGGTGTTACTTTGGGCTAATCCGTATGGCTTGAGGAGTGCGGCTGCTCGGTCCTTTACTGCGAAGTACAGAATCGAACCCAGTATACCGATGGCTATGATGCTTCCCAACATAACATCAGCCCAACCCACCTCGAGGGGAATTGCAAACAGGTAGCTAAGGTAACTCCCTACGATCAATGTAACTACAAGGATCTCGACGGTTACTCCAACTAATCCCCAGGATTTTGACCTGTTGCGGGCTATCCGCCATGCGGCGAAGGTGGCAAGAAAGTTAGCGATGGATCCACCAAACATATCGATAGGCCCCAAGCCGCCGAAAACGTTGGCAACGAAAGCACCAATCGATAACCCAATCACCGCTGGCCAACCAAAAACAATCGCTAGAGGTAGAAGCGCATCTGCGACTCTTACTTGGAAGGGCAGGAAACTAATCTGTGCGAGAACCACAACGCCTACAGCGTAAATGGCTGCAAACACGGCGGTCAAAGTAACGAATATTGAACTCTTGCTTTTCACTAGTTTACCTCCCTACTCCGGGGTTTCTTCAGCGCAACGGGTGGGAGGCCCCACTCACGCGCCTTGCTGCAAAGGCGTTGAAATCGAAAATAAGTCTTTCCGAGAGTGCGGGAAGGATGGAAAAATAGGAAAGGCCGTTTGGCCTTTTAGAGGTCGTCTACGCGACGCTTGTGTGGTTTGATAGCTTCTTGCTTGCTTCGACCAGCTTCTCGCGTGTCTTTGAGTTACCGAGGACACCGGCGATGACTGCGCCGACTGCGAAGGATGCGAGGGCTACGGCGAAGCTTCTTTTGGATTCTCCATTCATTGCTTGACTTACCTCCTGTGATTGCGATTGAATTGGGAATTGGTTTCCGAGGTATATTAACGTACCATAAATGAAACATTCATATACCAACAATCATGTATGGCCGAGCCATGGCAGCCCGCTCGGTTGGACACGGGGAAATCCTCCTGAACTTACCCCCAATCCACCTCACCATCCACAGCCCATGCCCACTGTCCGGCCGCCAACATGCGAAGAGGTGAAACCCATGGTGAAATGTCTCAAATGCGGCGGTGAAGTCACAGGTCCAGCAAAGGAATGGGATATGCACCCCAAAGACGGGCGAGGCCCGGCGCTGCACATCAAACACTTCTCCTGCCCCTCGTGCGGAAAGAAGTTCAGGCTAGCGACAAAGCTAGCAGGCGCATAAGCGGAACTCTCTCCGTCCATCCCTCCATCCCATTTCCATCCCATTTCCCGTTTATTTCACATAGAAACAAGTCAAACCGTGACACAAACCAACCAAATCAGGTCACGAATGCAATTAGCTGTAGGCCCTAAACAGGTGGGGCTTGTTGCCTTCGCTTCTCGTGGTTGAGCTGGGTCCATTTCATGAACTCCTCAGAAGGCGGCTCCTCTTCATACAAACGTTCCCGAATTGATTCAAGCAGCATCGGCTGTTCCCCCGAGAATTCAGCCGCGGTAACGACTTCGTGACCCACCCTACAAGCGGCCTCAATGACCTGTCCTGCTTGTTCCTTCCAGTTCGCGGATCGGAGTACATGGTGTTCGAAGATTACCTTCGGGATCTTCCCCGCGATAGTAGAGGCGTTGTCTAGTCCTTTTTGAATGGAGGTTTTCTCCACGCGGACGCCTTCCAAGTATAGCGGCGGCCCGCCCAGCACTAGAATCCCAGGGTTCTTTTTCAGTATCATGCGTGTCGTTACTTTCGACATGGGGCCCTGAACGTCTGAGGCGTGAAGTACTCTCTCCCCTTGAGTTTCCACCATAGTCATGAGAACCCAGCCTAGTACAGTTTCGTCTTCACCGTGTGGGACAGGTTTAGAGATGCTTATCGTCGTGGCGCCAAATTCATACTTCTTCCCATCAGCCACTTCGCACTTGCTCCCGATTCGTTTCACGAATCTTTGGAACATCCAGCCTCTTCTGCGCTGGTTGAAGTTAATCGCATTACGAATGTCCTTGGTAAGAACGAGTTTGTCCCGATAGATTTGCTCTGATTCTTCGGCGCTGCTTCCCAGCCATACGGGTTCAGTGTAGTTTGGCGTGTGGTGGTCGTTGTGGTAGTGAGAAATAATTACCACATCGGCCTTCGCCGCATACTCCCTAATCCGCATACGGCACTGGTCGCGTGCACGGTACTCCCGCGGATGGGGAAGTTTTCGGAACCGTGGCCCCAACGCAACACCCGCATCAACCAGGACTCTCACGTCGGGCGTCTCGATGAAAGTGCACATCGACCTGACGCCCAAACTCTCGAAGCCGATGGGGACTATTCGCACCGCAGGCAATTTCTTGGATTTACCTTCGTTCGCACACTTGAAGTGCGACTACGAGTCAGGTTGAAAATAAGCTTGCAAAGCACTCAGTTTAGATACGCAAATTAGCGGGGCTCGGAGTAGTTTTACTGGCGGGCGATGACGAGTCTGGCCCAATTGATCATAACGTGAGATGGATCTTGAGTGCGGGAGCCCGCAGAATAATGGATACTGTTAGCCAGTGAAGGTCCAGCTGCTGCGAAGACTTGTTTTTCCGATCGCTTCAGCGTTAGCCAATTAACGCTATGGCAAAAGCGTCGCGGGTGACAGCCTCCGTTTCGGAATACTTGCGGTGGGACAATCTCTTGGCTACCAAAAACCGTCTTGCTCTCTCCTTCTGCTCCCGCTCGTAGATTTCGATAACGCCATCGAACAAGCAAGTTCATTTGTTGCTCGCTTAGTCGTTCTTGTCGGCGGGAATCGCCGCGTTTCCTTATACCGGACTCACAGAATCTGCTTTGCAAGTGGACATGAGCAATGGCCCGTCCTAACACACGTGTCATTTTCCCCGTGGTGCTCGGAGTCCTAGTGGTAATTAGCTGGCTTTTGTTGGCCGTTGTTTCGGAACAACTTAGTGACATTGTGGCCTTGACAGTCGCAATTGTAGGCGGTGTGATTATGCTGTACGGGGCACTCGCCGAATTGGTGCACGGAAACCTTAGCGTGGACCTATTGGCCAGCATCGCGGTAATATCAGCCGTAGCCATCCACGAGTTTCTCCCAGCCGCAATTGTTGCCGTAATGCTTCTCGGTGGCCAAGCCATAGAAGAATACGCCGCAGGCCGGGCATCACGAGCAATCGACGCCCTCGTCAAAATACGCCCAAAGGCAGCAAACGTCCTCCGGGCAGGGAAAGTTGAAACAGTACAAGTCGAACAGCTCAAACCTGGCGACGTCCTAGTAATCAAACCGGGCGACAGAATCACCGTCGATGGCGAAGTGGTCGGCGGAAACGCGGCGGTAGACCAATCACCTATCACGGGGGAATCTCTGCCGGTGGAAAAGTCATTCGGCAGTAGCGTCCTCAGTGGGACGATATGCCAGAATGGGGCTCTCTACGTCAGGGCCACTAGGGTCGGAGAGGACACGAAATTTGCACACATCATCAGACTCGTTCGCCAAGCTCAAAGTAGCAAGGCAAGAATCCAGCGAGTCGCAGACCGTTACGCGAAATGGTTTACGCCGCTAATCATCGGGCTGGCAATAATTGTCTACGTATTCACTGGCCAAGTGGTAAGGTCAGTGACGATTCTTCTAACAGCTAGCCCTTGTCCACTCCTCTTGGCAACACCCGTAGCCGTTGTATCCACAATTGGAAGAGCTGCGAAATCTGGAATCCTAGTTCGGGGCGGAGACGCGCTAGAGTTAGCCGGGACTGTTAATGCGGTTGTCTTTGACAAGACTGGCACTTTGACATTCGGAAAACTTAGAGTCGCCTCTGTGAAGGGGTTCAATGGATACAGCGACGCAGATGTGATAACGGATGCTGCTATTGCGGAGCGTTTCTCTACGCACCCTATCGCCGGGGCTGTGCAACGCTTTGCCGACGAACACGACCTGACGATTCCATATCCAGACGATTTCAGAGAGTTGCCTGGAGGAGGAGTGATGGCTGAATTCGAAGGTGCTAGGGTCCTCGTCGGAAATGCGAAATTCATGTCAAGCCAACTAATCCACGTTCCACTCCAAACGAAAGCTTCCTTATCAGAATTTGATGATACCACGATCTTCATGGCGCGTAACGAGAAAATATGCGGTGCAATTGTCCTTGGGGATACGTTGAAACCGAACGCCCGTGAGTCGATCAGAAAACTAGAGCAACTGGGAATCAGCAAGGTCGTGATGCTTACAGGGGATACGGAGAGAACGGGCGCAAAAATCGGGAAGAAGGTCGGCATCGCGGATGTCTTCGCTGAGGTTCTGCCGGAAGAAAAAGCCATGCACATAACCGAATTGAAGAAAGCGGGTTATCGGGTCGCAATGGTGGGCGACGGGATAAATGATGCTCCCGCACTAGCCTCGGCAGATGTAGGGATAGCAATGGGCGCTGCGGGTTCCGACATAGCTATCGAAACGGCCGATTTCACAATAATGACCGACGACCTAGAAAAAGTCCCGTCGGCTATCAGCCTCAGCAGAAGAATGCTCCGAATCGCTAAACAAAGCATTGCAATTGGGCTCTCGGCAAACGCAATCGGGGTTGCTTTATCGGCGGCCGGGCTCATCAATCCAATTATGGGCGCAACAATTCATGAGATCGCAGACCTCTTCGTCATTTTCAACTCGGCGAGGGCCTTCGCATCAACTTGAACGAGCGGATGTTTCTTCACTGACACTTCGGAGCATCAGCGCTCTGCCTATCTGTCTATCAACTCTTCAGTTTCATGAATTTGGTCTGAGTAGATTTTTGCGTCCTCTTTGTCTAGCCCAGTTAGGCGGGCGAGTTGCTCGCGTGCTTTGGCGACGTATTCTCGCGCAGATTTGTAGTCCCTGCCAATCGCATGTGCTCTTGCCATTCCCTCGTATGCTGTATGTATGGTGTCTGAGAGATTGTTCTTCTCGCATGTTTCAAGGCAGGATTTGGCGAAATGAAGTGCTAGGTTGGGCTGGTTTAGGGTTGCGTAGATGCGTGAAATCTGCCAATCGCTAACAGCCTGGTTAGTGGGAGTTCCGACAAGGCCCCAATGGTAGCTAGAAGCGTGGGCCAGGTGTAACATCTGGCGCTCTTCTTGACTATCCCTATTCTTTTTGTCCAGGTAGTCCCAAGCCTCGTTGAAACATCTCGTCGCCGTTTTCCGATGAAATTCAAGGTCATTTTCTGACATATCAATCGCTACCTAATGGGCGAAGCTGACTTTGTTCCTTTCGGCGCTTCGTCCCAATGGTGTAAGGATGTATAACACCTAAGGAAGGGGTGTAATACACCCTAGAATAGGAGCCTTGACTAAGGCTGCATCAGGCTGCTTTCTTGTTGGTATACTCTGGAAACAACTGGAGAATGCGGTATTTAGCCTGACATTGGAATTGGAAAGACGTGGGCTGGTCCAAAACGTAATATCTCCACGAAGGTCGTTCTTCTAAGTAGAAACGGGCCTTTAGCGATGACGCTGACCCAGGACATTCTGGCGCTTCATCAGGGGATAGACGAGGCGTTCATCTTAGAAGAAAGAGCAGGCCGCTTCGCTGTGGTAGAAGAGGCAGCTAGAGACAACGCTGAGAAACTATCAAACATCATCGACGAAATGACTGAAAGTACTTCCCTCGGCCTTTGGCTGATCACGGGAGCAGCAGCACAATTCCGCAAAACCCAGGAATCTCTAAGGCTTGTCGGAATTCTCTACGGTGACTTGGGCCTAATTCTGACGAATATCAGCGAAGATAAACTGCTGGCAGTCAGCACGGAAACTTCAAGCCTAGGCGACGCAATGATTCTAGTGAGCGACCAACTACCTGGCCTTATGAAGAAATCTGAAACTGCAGCCAAGAATCTTAGCGCGGTGAAATCAGTAATTGAGGCTGGACGTATCGCCCGAGATTACATTACCTCAGTGAGCAAATCCTCCCGGGTTTCCATTAATGAGATCACATATCACTCAGCGAGCAGTAGGTGGAAAGTGCGCGGCACGTACCTACCTTTCCTCGTTGCACGATCCACGCATTTTGAGCTTGAAATGGACGATGCAGAGGGGGCGATCTTGAGCTTCAGGGCGACATCTTCGTCATCCCTGCTCTTTGGACTATGGCTTGCTGCGTTGCTCGGTATGACTTGCATATTTGGGTGGTTGCTCTACAGTCTATTGACTCGATAAACTCCCACTTGTCGTCAAGCTGACCTTTGTTATTCCGACTACTTCCCTCGCCATTCTAGCCCGGGCAATCTCCAAGTAATCCCAGAGCTCAAGACCAGGCATGTCGGTGAAGGTCCATCCCAATTCCTGCCACATCCGCTTCACAATGCATCGGGCAATTGTCCTGCTCCCGCTCCCAAAGGCTTCCTCAGTGAGTGTGAAGAAATTACCCATATTCGTAGGAATGTCTTCTCTGGCGACCGCGTAATTTCTTTCCATGTAATCGTAAATGGCTTCCTTGGCTTTAATGCCAAGGACCTCGCAGAGAACGTGATCTATGCAATCACCGAGCAAAGTTTCAATAGTTCTTGCACCGGCATAAGTTAAGGTTGAACCTAATCCAACCGAGTTGCGGTTTCTAAGCTCGCGCAGAGGGTTTTCCTCCAAAGAACTAGTACCCACCGACGATTAGACAATGCAGGTAGAGCGGGCCATATAAGGACGAAAAACGGCTTGACTCATATACCTCAATTTTACCGGTTAAGAAATCGAAATCTAGGCCTATGGAGGATCATGTGGAAATGCATATGGGAAATCCATCTTGCACTTCGGCAACCGCGGCTGAGCGATCTTTCTCTTACTTGCCGGACCAGTGCGCGCACTAGCAACTCATGTGACGAACGCCCGGAAGTCCATGAACCATTTCGAAGCGTGCAGACGTCTTTAGAGTAGTTTCTTCTTGGTACTGTTTACTCTGCAAAAAGCCAGAATTCGTTTCCGTCCGGGTCCTTGAACATTGCGTAGTAGCCCCATTCTTCCTTCGTCGGCTTGACGGTGAACTCGACGCCTTTGCTGCTCATTTCCTTGTAGGCCTTATCCAAGTCATCTGCACGAAAAGCGATGCCTGTGTTGCCCTGCTCAAGCGGCGTTGTCTTGCATAGATGAAGGACCACGTCGGATCCCTTTGGGGCCACCGTGACCCAGTGGTCTTGCTTATCACGTATTTCCAGGCCGAGTTTTTCTTTGTACCATTCAGCCGACTTGCTTTCGTCGGATACAACAACGGCCACATCAATTATCGACTTAATCAACTATCATCGGGGCACACTTATTCAGGGTGATTACTTAAAGCATGACACGACGTTTGGAGCCTGATGCGCAATGCCGCCTTTCCGTACTGGGAAAATCCCAACCCAGGTCCTAATCCGTAGCGTGTTTCGCTACAAGGGCATCAAAGACCGGGCAGTAATCATGGGCTCCTCCGTAGGCGAGGACGCCGCGCTAGTTTCGCTGGGCAAGAATGTACTCGTCCTAACAACGGATCCGGTCACAGGTACAGCGTCTGATATCGGATGGCTCGCTGTGCACATAAACGCCAATGACGTGGCCTGCAGGGCCGCGAAACCAAGATGGTTCCTCTGCGACCTCCTCCTACCTGAAAGGTCGAACGTTAGATTGGTAAACGCAATCATGAAGCAGATCGATAAGGCTGCGAAGCAGGTTGGCGTTGCCGTTGTGGGAGGACATACCGAGGTAACCCCTGGGCTGAAGCGCCCCATCGTAGTTGGATACATGATGGGCGTCGTCCCAAGAAAGCGATTCGTTACTTCCGACGGTGCGCAGCCCGGAGATCACCTTATCATGACAAAGACAGTTGGCATCGAAGGAACCGCTGTCCTAGCCTCGGATTTCGCTCACAAACTAAGGCCGAAGATAGGTGGAAAACTACTCAGGCGTGCCAGAAGCCTAAGGAGCCTAATCAGCGTCGTGAATGACGCTTTGCTCGCTGTGCAAGTAGGAGGAGTCAAAGCCATGCACGACCCAACCGAAGGCGGATTGCTCCAGGGAGTCTGGGAACTGGCTGAAGCCTCCGGCGCCGGTTTCCAGATTCATGAGTCACGCATCGCAATTCGTTCCGAAACCAAGGAAATATGCTCCGCGTTGAAGGTGGACCCGTTGCGGCTGATGAGCTCGGGTTGTCTGCTCATAGCCGCCGATAAACGAAAGAGCACATTGATCTTACGTCGCTTGAGGGCGCATCGGATTCAGGCTTCCATCATAGGCATGATGACACAGCGCAGGCGGGGACGGAAGCTGGTTGCGCTGAACGGGAAGGCGCGGGAGATTGGCGCGTCCGAGCGGGATGAACTCTATAGGGTCATCGAATCGTACCGAACGAAATGATGAATTGTAGTCAATCAGTTTCACCCGGCTCTCGTGCTTTTATCGTGTTGGGGAACAAAAGCAGATAAGATGGGGGTAGGTTAAGCCATGTCGAGAGTAGGGGCTCTCGTTCAATTGTCTTCAGATATTGTTAAGGAGACTTTGGAAAGGCCCACAGTCTTCAAAGACGAAACGCCCCTCTCATTGGAATACATGCCCCGTAAGCTTCCCCACCGCGACGAGCAAATGCGTTTTCTCACCCAACTCTTCCGCTTCACGCTCGACAGCCCCTTCTCCACAAGCCAACGCGTCCTGATCACGGGCGACGTGGGAACCGGCAAGACGGTACTCGCCCAACGTTTCGGGACAGACCTTGTTAAGGCTGCGAGAAACCGCAAGGTCAACCTTCACTACGTTCACGTGAACTGCCGCGAAGCGAAAGGCAGCCTCTTCATGATTCTAAAACGAGTCCTAACCCAGTTCGAACCTGAATTTCCGAAGCGGGGTTTCGCGCCCGAGGAACTTCTCCACACCCTCATGGATATGCTCGACGACAAGAACATACACCTCATACTCGCACTCGACGAACTTGAACACCTAATCAGAGTGGAAGAATCCACGCCCATCTACAACCTAACCCGCATCCAAGAGGAAAGGGTTGGCAAACCGATACGGCTCTCACTCATCTTCATACTCCGCGAGATTGAATATCTGCAAAAACTCGACAAGAGCACCATCGACACCCTGCAACGGAATATCGTTAAACTCGACAAGTACAATTCCCGCCAACTAATTGACATTCTCAAAGACCGCGTTGGTTTAGCTTTCAAAGAGAACGTTGTGGCCGACGAGGCGCTTCAACTCGTCGCCGACATAGGCGGCCAGAGCGGTGACGCCAGGTACTCAATCGAACTACTCTGGCGCGCCGGAAAATACGCTGACTCTGAAAGTGCAAAGCACATTCTAACCGACCATGTGCGGAAGGCTGCCGGAAGCGTTTACCCGATGCTCAGGGGCGAATACATCGCTGCCCTATCATCCCACGAAAAATACATGCTGCTAGCCTTAGCAAGGGTTCTAGGGGAATCACAGGAAGCCTACGCTACTATAGGCGTTGTTGAACGCGAGTACAAGGCTGTTTGTGAAGAGTACGATGACAAACCCAGAAAGCATACCCAGATCTGGAAGTACGCCCGCGGCCTAGGCGCCATTGGCGTAATAACAGCCTCAAAATCAGGCGAAGGCGTACGCGGCAAAACAACCCTACTCGGCCTACAAAACATACCAGCCACAACTATGCGCGAACAACTAGAGGCCGCACTAACCACAAGTCGGAAGAAACGCGTACAGCGAAAGTAAACCGGCTCGTACCATCCCCCCCGGGCATAATAGCTAATTTGCTAGCGCGGCGTTAACGTGGGGCAAGAGGGTTGATGGTGAATGCGTCGTTTTTCGATGGTTGACATCTCGCCAAAGGAAGTGGTTATGAGGGAAGCTACGGCGGTGGGCGAGATTAGGTTGAAGCCCGGCACGATCGCGCGGCTTAGGTCGGGTAGGATTGGGAAGGGGGATGCCATTGCTGCGGCGGAGGTGGCGGCAATCATGGCAGCGAAGAGTACGCCCCAGATGCTTCCTTTCTGCCACTCGATTCCGATAACAACAGTGCGTACCGAGCACTCCTATGTTGGAAACGCGTTGAAGGTGGAATCATATGTGAAGGGGCAGGCTAAGACTGGGGTTGAGATGGAGGCGCTAACCGCTGCTGCAACTTACCTTCTTACGGTTTGGGATATGGTAAAGCAGTACGAGAAGGACGCGAAAGGCCAATACCCAAACACTGCCATCGAGAACATCAGAGTGATAAAGAAAATTAAGCGAAGATAAATGGCCAAAGTTCCGGAACTCCACAAGGCGTCGGCGCCAAGGTCGGTCGGAATCTACATCATAACCTGCAGCACGTCAAAGTTCAATCAACTCAAGGCAGGTCAAGAGCCCGATGATGCCTCTGGAGATATTATTCAGCGTCTTGCAGTGGGGGCAGGCAACAGAATTGAAGGGCGCAAGCTGATCTCCGACTCCAAACCCATGATAACCAAAGCAACAAAACAGGCCCTGCGAGCCAGCAAGGTTGACGCGGTAATCATTACTGGTGGGACGGGCCTCTCCCCGAGGGACGTGACTCCAGAGAGCATCGCCCCGCTCGTTGACAGAATAATCCCCGGTTTTGGAGAACTCTTCAGGAAAATCAGCTTTGAAAGTATCGGCTCTTCAGCTATTCTCAGCCGCGCATTCGCGGGGACGAGCAAAGGAAAAGCAATCTTCTGCCTTCCAGGATCACCGGATGCCGTTCAAACAGCCATGGAGAAACTGATACTTCCAGAACTAGGGCACATCATCAGTATAGCTCACGAACATTAGAAGGATTTTCCATCAACATTCCAAGGTTAACCCTTTTTGCGGGCCACAACCCGCTTCGCCACCTTTGCCGTCTTGGCCGCCTTAACCGGCTTAACTGCTTTAACCGGTTTCGCAGCCATGTCGTTCTTTGCCACGTACTTCTCATAACCTGTCGGGTCTGAAAGCGTTTGATCGCAGATACAGAACTTCAGGGACGGGATTATGTGTGTTGGGCAATTCTCAACGAAATCACATTCGTCACAGGTGATTTTCTGATCGTCCACAAAGCATTCCTTGACGACCTTGCCCTCAACTTCTGTTGCAGCTTGCTCAGAGCGCTGGAATTTGATAGGCCTCGCCATTATGTCCGACACCCTTTCTTCAACCGTATCAAGGTTGTCGAGGCGACGCACAGCGAACTTGCCGCCGCTCCTATCGTAGCTGATGCCAGCTCGCATGAGTTGGATGAACTTGTCCTTGCCCATGTACGGCAACTTGAAGCCCGTCGGATCTAGAACCTCCCCAGGGCCCTTCACAGCAGCTTGCGTCCTAGATTCTGAAACCAGAAAGTCTATGTCCCGCTCCTCTGCTTCCAAGCTCAGAGCAATTTCTCGACCCCGCTCTCCATCAGACCTGAAAATTGCAACTAGGAACGGAACAACTTCATGCAACGCCTTGCGTTTCGACATGTGGCACGCCCTGGCTATTCTGCCGGACAGGTGGTCCAACGCCCAGAGTCGGTACTGGTAACGATCAACAATTTTCCTCGAAAGCAGTGGGGCTACATCCATCGCATGCTCAATGTCGTTATCCACTGGTTCCGTTCCCACCGAGGCCAATTCGTTCAGTGCGACGGGCAGAAGACTCCATTCTGGCACCGCGTCCCTGCGCGGCTGGTTGAATGGAGGCGGCATCATGCCACGGGAACGGCTCGCACCAACCCTGCCATACCCAATGTCCGCGCGGGAGAGGCTGTCGTAGGCTTTCGCCAATTTGATGGGCGTAGTGTACAGGTACGGTAGTAGGTCGTGAATCAGCAGGAGAAGTTCGTCGCGGTAAAGTGGAATCTCAGTCTCGTTGAGGGCGCGTCTAGCTTCGCTTACTCCTCGAGAAGCAAATAGCCCCCTTAACGTGCCTTTTTCATCTAGCTCCCTCGTTCGTTCCGGGCGCAAGTTAAAGGCGCCGCTGGTTGCGATGGTTTGAATGTCATTGATCGCGGATCTTATGTCCCCTTGACTTTCGCTGGCAATTCGTCTCCTTGCCTTTTCAGGAACTGAGCGTCCCTCTTCGGCCAGTATATGGTTGATTAGCAGCAGCAGTAGCCGAGGGCGAATTTCAACAAGCGGGACGACAATGCAGGCCTTCTTGAGGTCGTCAAACTTTTCGTCGTCGACATTGTTAGCCGTCAGGACAATTGGCACGGGCGACTGTTTGATTATTGAAAGAATCGCTCCCAACCCTCCGCGGTCTTCTCGCCCAAAAACACCATCCACCTCGTCCATGAGAATCATATTTCCTCGACTGTCGGCGGTGAAGCTGTCGAGCGTTACAGATGATCTTGCGGGAGCGAGGAAGTTTTTAATGGCTTTCTCAGTCCGGATGTCGCTTGCATTCATTTCGAGGACTCGGAACTGGAAATCCTTCCCGGCGGCTCTGGCGAGCGTTGTTTTTCCTACACCAGGCGGCCCGACTAGGAGGCATGCCTTCGTGGGTTTTTTCTTCAAGGTCCATTGCTTCATCCAGGCCTTGAATGCCTCAACCGATTCCTCGTTGCCCAGAAGTGCAGCTGTGGATAGGGGGCGGTACTTCTCTGTCCAAGCGAGATTTTGAAGCGCTTGCACGCTACTTTCTTCCAATCAGGCTCAACTGGGCCAACATGGCGCTGAGTTGAACATCCTCATTCGCGCCCTGCGTCAACCTAAAATCACATTCACCGAGGGCGCGGACAATCTCTGCCTGTTTATCGCCCGAAGTTTCTGGTATGCGGCTGACTTCGCGGTTCGCTCCACGGATGATTTCTCTTCCGCTGACGCCATGTTTACCCATTAGCTCATACATCACGTCTCGTGACTTCATGAATTCGCCTTGGAGGGCGAGCTTTAACATTTCACTGATAAGCTCGCTCTGGGCCTCCGGCACCGTCTTGTCGAGTGCCTTTAAGTCCAGTTTTTCGCCCCTCGTGCTCGTCGCAGCGACTTGAAGGTAGTTAACCGCTCTTCGGAGGTCACCCTCCGAGATTTCGAAAATGCGTTCAACAGCCCTTGAATCTGCGTCTACTCCTTCAGATTTGCAGACCTTCATCAGATATTCGATAGCTTCCGCTTTCTCCAATCGCCTAAACCGGAAGACAGAACATCGGCTTTGGATAGGCTCTATGATGCCACTCTGATAGTTACAGATGAGTATGAAGCGGCAGGTTCTGGACGACGTCTCCATGATTCTCCTAAGCGCAGTTTGGGCGTCCCGGGTCATCTCATCGCATTCGTCAAGGATGACAAGGCCGAATTGAACCCCTGACGGGGTGGACTGAATTATCTGAGAGAACCCTTTGATCCGCTCGCGAACAACACCGATTCCGCGCTCATCAGAAGCATTCAACTCCAAGACTAGGCTGCGAAAACTTTCACCCATCAAATGCCGGGCCACACAAAGAGCAACCGTGCTTTTTCCAGTTCCTGGGGGGCCCGCAAAAAGAAAATGGGGCATCGTTGCAGGCGTTTTCAGTAACGCTCTGATTCCTTCGACCGTTTCCTTTTGGTTGAAGACCTCGTCGAGAGACTTGGGTCTATACTTTTCGATCCACATGACATCCCCTTGGCTCAATGTTTCTCCACCCCGTTCAATCACACGTTCGATTTCCAGTGCAACTGAAGTTTACAACCCACCTTCAAAAGCCTTGGCCCACCCCGGAAGGCGTGCTTATGCTGCATGTGAAAACGTCCATTACACTTTCAGCCTCCTCTCCCATCGCGTTTGTCGCTCCAATGGAAATCTCGACTGAATAGCAAAAAGAATTCGAGTTAAGCATTTAACTTGGAAAAGGGCGGGTTATTGGTTTGGTGGTTCATTCTTGGCAGAGGCCTTGATGTCAGTCGACGACGTTGACTTTGATTTTGAAAACTCTCAGTTCCGGGTAGTTGTGACCCGGGAGTTGTCCGAAACACCCAGGATGGCGAAACTGTCCTCCGCGAAAGTTGGGCAAGAAGTTGTAGTTCCATATTGGACCGCGAAGGAACTCGTCCAATTAGGATACGCAAGATTCAGAGAGGAGGATGTTCTCAACTATAATTCGTTGTCGAAAATTCACTGGAGGGAGACCATTCCAGCGTCAAGGCAATTGCCAGCACTGCAGGCAAACTTCTACTGCCTACTCAGGCGGCACTTAGCTGAACTCCATCAGACGAGCAAACAAGACCAAGTAAAGCTTCGGGAACTTGAAAGAAGTGAAAGCTTGGTACGCGACATCGTCAATTGCAGGCTTCGAAAGATAGTTTCCATTGCGGCCTCCCCGACACCCTCAGAGGAAGTCATTCAGGGTTTGACGTACGAAGAACGGGTTCTCTATTCTACTCTGAACAAAACCATTGAGAATTGGAAATCTAAACTTCTTGGACAGGAATTGAAGGCTTGACCACACTCGAAAACCCCGAGGAACGTTTCCAAGACTTCCTCAGGACTTTCATGGCTGACGAGGAGTACAAATACAGAAAGCGCCTAGGCCACGTAGCCCTCTCCGGCTTTAGATCAATCATTGTTGATTTTGAAGACCTCATAGCCCACGATGCAGACCTCGCCCGCTCCATTCTCGATAAACCCGACGAGTACTTAGAATACTTAGACCGAAGCGCCTGGGCGCAACTCAAGATCGAAGACCCTGAATACGCTGAGATTATAAAACGTCTTCGCGTTCGCTTTAGAAAACTGCCGGAGAAACATTCCCTACGTAAGATCGGCTCGGAAAACATTGGCCGGTTGCTATCGATCGATGGCATAATCGTCCGATCAACATCCGTCAAACCTTTGCTCCTCAAAGCAGCCTTCCAATGCCGTAAGTGCAACGCCATGAGCTATGTCGAACAGGCAGGAACATTGATGCGCGGGCCCGGAGTCTGCGCCCATTGTCGCTCGAAGATTTTTGAATTCATGGAGAAAATGTCGACCTTCATGAACTCTCAGGAAATCCGCATTCAGGAGAGGCCTGAAGACCTTCCCCCCGGCCAGCTACCGAGGGCAGTTGACATCAAACTTTCGGAGGACCTAGTCGACATCGCCCGCCCTGGCGACCGCGTATCAATAATAGGTATTGCGCGGGCGCAGCAAGAGTTCGCTGGCCGAAAGGCGAGGCTCCGAACATTCGAGCTTCTGCTCGACGCTAACTATGTTGACATCATGGGGAAGGAAGTTGCGGTTGTAGAAATAACGCCTGAGGATGAGAGGCTGATAAGGGAACTGGCAAAAGACCCGTTCATCCACCGTAAGCTAATCGCCTCATTAGCCCCTTCCATTTACGGTTACGGGGATATCAAAGAGGCCGTCCTGTACCTCCTCTTTGGGGGAGTGCCCAAACGACTCCCTGATGGTGTATCGATACGAAGCGAGATCAACGTTCTCCTCGTGGGAGACCCGGGAGTGGCGAAAAGTCAGTTGCTACAATACGTTGCAAGAATCGCACCCCGAGGGCTATACACAAGCGGCCGCGGCACAACAGCCGCAGGCTTAACCGCCGCGGTAGTCCGCGAAAAATCGGGAGGAATGGTGCTAGAAGCTGGCGCCCTGGTTCTGGCCGATAAAGGAGTCGCTTGCATCGACGAAATCGACAAGATGCGCCCAGAAGATCGAGTGGCGATACACGAAGTGCTTGAGCAGCACACGGTCAGCGTAGCCAAGGGAGGGATCGTTGCAACCCTGAACGCCAGGGCCGCCGTCCTCGCGGCTGCCAACCCAAGTTTAGGGAGATATGACCCATACCGGAACATCACGGATAACATTAGCCTACCCGTAACGTTACTGACCCGTTTCGACCTACTCTTCATTATGAAAGATGTTCCAGAACCCGACTCGGACAGAAGAATGTCGGAACACATACTAACCCTTCACAGGCTGAAGACTACTCCGGAGGAACCACCACTCCTTCCGGACCTCCTACGCAAGTATATTGCGTACGCCAAGCGCGTCGAACCAGTCCTGTCTGAAGAGGCTGTAAATGAGATTAGGCAGTATTACCTTAAGATGCGTTCAATGTCGGGCTCAACAGAATCACCCCTTGTCATAACACCTAGACAGCTCGAAGCGTTAGTTAGGTTGGCTGAAGCAAGGGCTAGGAGCTTTTTGCGTGACCGTGTTGAAGCTGAGGACGCCCGCAGTATAATTCGGCTGATGACCCTATCACTGCAGGATGTGGGCATCGACACGACTACTGGGAAGATGGACATTGATGTCATAATGACGGGCAAGCCAAAGAGCTTGAGAGATAAGATGCAGGTGGTCCTGAGCACCTTCGCTGATTTAGAGAAGCAGTTGGGAATCGTCGAAGACTCGACGCTGTACCAGGCACTTTCGCGGAAGGTTGACGTAACAGACGAAGACGCAAGAAGGCTGGTCGATCAATTAGTCAAGGAAGGAATACTTTACTCGCCCAAACCTGGCCACTTGAAGCGAACAGCTGCTTGACAGAGGCCTCCCTGCATTGCGGGTTGACGAACTAGCCATCCCAGACTCTGTTAAGGCCGTCCTGGCTAAGGCCGGCTACGACATACTGTACCCTCCCCAAGAGGATGCTATCAAAGCTGGGGCATTGAAGGGCAAGAACATCGTTCTGGCAAGCCCAACGGCCTCTGGAAAGACGCTTGTCGCAGAAATGGTAGTTCTCAAGTCGATAGTGGAGAAGGGCGGAAAAGCCCTATACCTCACACCGTTGCGAGCGCTGGCGAGTGAGAAGTACGAAGACTTCCAAAAGTATACATCCGTTGAAAAAGCATCAGGCCGAAAGGTAAGAGTAGCCGTTACTAGCGGGGACTACGATAGCTCTGACATATACCTCGCCAACTACGACGTCATCATTTGTACAAACGAGAAAGCCGATTCACTCCTAAGACACCGCTCACCCTGGATTGCAGACGTTTCGGTAGTTGTCGCCGATGAAATTCACCTCATCACTGAAGCCGACAGGGGCCCGACCCTTGAGGTCGTACTAACCCGCTTACTCAAACTCAACCCACAAATCCAAATCATAGCTTTGAGCGCGACCATCAAGAACGCAACGGAGATTGGTGAATGGCTCAAAGGCATCCCGATTACTACGGAGTGGCGGCCCGTCCCACTCAGGGAAGGCGTCTATTGTGATGGCCAAATTCAATTCAAGGATGGGTCCTCGCGCTTCATCCCACACACTGACATGAATCCGATTTTTGACACAGCGCTTGAAGTAGTGCGGGACGGCGGTCAAGTTCTAATCTTCGCTGAAACCCGGCGCACAGCTGTGGAAATGGGTAAGAAAGCTGCGGCACTTCTCAGAAGGCACATGCCTAGGCCGGACCATAGGGGTCTGGAAAACCTTGCCCAAAGAATTCTCGCCACCGGCGAAAGGACACGTCTAGGGGACGTTTTGGCGGAACAAGCGCTGAATGGCGTGGCCTTCCACCACGCAGGTTTGCCGGGTGCCCATCGTAAGCTTATTGAGGATGCGTTCAAGGCTGGCCGGCTGAAAATTCTCTCGGCAACCCCGACATTGGCTGCGGGAGTAAACCTACCCGCGAGAACGGTGATCATAAGCAGCTACGAAAGGTATGAAGCTGGGTACGGGCGTTACCCAATTTCGGTCTTGGAGTATAAGCAGTTTTGTGGCCGGGCGGGTAGGCCGAAGTACGACAAGTATGGTGAGGCCATCCTCATTGCCAAAACAGAAGATGAACAGGACTACCTCCTGAAGAACTACGCCCTCGCAGAGCCTGAAAGAATCTGGTCGAAGCTGGGGGCTGAGAAAGTTCTCAGGCCTCACGTCTTGGCTACCATCGCCACGCATTTCGCCAACACTGAGGATGGATTAACTGGATTTTTCGCGAAGACCTTCTATGCTTTCCAATACGACCCTAAGATGATTAAGGGAAAACTCGGCGACATACTTTCTTTCCTTCATAGGGAGCAGATGGTTGAATTCGAGGGCGAAGATTTGAAGGCCACGAAGTTCGGCCGGCGAGTCTCAGAACTGTACATAGACCCAGTGTCAGCGGTGGTGCTCCGTGACGGATTGTATACCCGCGCCAAACACGTGACTGAGGTCAGCTTCTTGCATCTGATATCACGAACGCCAGACATATCTCCTAAGCTCTACCCGCGACGCGGGGAAGATGAAATGCTCGACCTTTTCGCGAAGGAGCATGAAGACGAATTCATGTGTGAAACGCCTGAGTTCTTCGGCGATACGAACGGTGTGACGTATGAAGAATTCTTGGCGGAGATCAAGTGCGCGAGGGTCATGTATGAATGGATCAATGAAACCAGCGAGGACGGAATACTTGAAGTCCACAAAGTTGAACCGGGCGACATGCTGAGGATGGTGGACACTTCCAAGTGGCTTTTGCATGCGACTTATCAGTTGGCTGAGTTATTCGGGCACAAGGACCTTCTGGCCCCAACGTACGAGCTACAGATTCGATGCGCTAAGGGGGTTAAGTCTGAACTTGTTCCGCTGGTTGAACTCGACGGTGTAGGACGCGTAAGGGCGCGCTCATTGTTCAATGCTGGGTACAGAAACCTTGACGACCTAAAGCACGCCTCCGTGACAGACCTGATGAACGTTCCATTAATCGGACCATCGCTGGCGAAGAAGATCAAAGAGCAAGTGGGCGGCCTCATTAAGGCGGAAGAGTGGCAGACGTTGAAATCTAAGACGGTTGAGACAACGGAGCAGAGCCTTCTGACCGATTACCGGGAGGACGAAAACCTTTAGGTTGCGACCCCGCGTGCTTTACGTTCGGTCACCGTTTTTTCGACGGCCGCGTTCACAAGCTCGCTTGAGAATCCTAAGTATGATTTCGGGTTCAAAGCCGAGTGGATATCATCCTTTCTCAGATACTTCGTTATTCTTGTGTCGTCCTCCAGGACTTCACTGAAGCGTTTGTTCTTTTCTTGGCTATGGAACACTAGTTGCTGCAGCAGTTTATGAGCTTCCTGCCGCGGCATGCCCTTGTTTACGAGCGCTATCATAACGGCCTCTGACATCATCGGGTCTTTGAATTTCTCCAAATTTTCTAACATGCGCCTCTCGTTAACTCTTAAGCCGCCTAGAATTCGAACCATCGAATTCAGCATGTGATCAATCAATATGAAGGATTCCGGGATCACAAAACGCTCCGAAGCCGATTGCGAGAGATCACGTTCGTGCCACGTCACAATCCCTTCCAACGCGGGAGCCACAAGGCTTCGCTCTATCTTTGCGAGGCTGGAAACATTTTCACTTCTCCAAGGATTCCTTTTCTGGGGCATTGTGGAACTTCCAACCTGCTTGTCAACATCAAACGGTTCGCCTAATTCATCTATCTCGGGCCTCTGCAAATTCCTAATTTCGACCGCAAACTTGTCCAAGGAACTAGCAATCATTGCAAAAACACAGACCAATTCCGCGTACCTATCACGCTGAACGATCTGACTGGTCACATCAGCAATTCGAAGCCCGAGGCGCTTCATCACAAGGTCCTGAATCTTGCGACCGTTCTTTCCAAACCCAGCCATTGTTCCGACGGCGCCGCTCAACTTCCCGACGAGCACACGCTCCCTGCACTGGTTGAGGCGTTCGATGTGCCTGCCGACTTCGCGTAACCAGACGACGAACTTGAGCCCCAGAGTCATGGGCAACGCATGTTGAGCATGAGTTCGGCCAATCACCATTGTGTCCCGGTACTTCTTCGAAAGGCCTAGGAGAGCTTCCTCAAGCTTGTCCAGCTTCGCTGCGACTATGTCCAAGCCCTCTCGCATCTGCAACGCCAATCCAGTATCGAGAATGTCCGAAGACGTTGCACCGAGGTGCACGAATGCTCCGCCCTTCCCCGAGACTTCCGAAAGGACTTCGACAAGGGCCATGGTCTCATGGTCGACAACTTTCTCGATCTCGCGAACCCTCTCTAATTTGACGTGCCGAGTCGTTGCGTGACGTTCAATTTCCTCAGCTGCCTCGCGGGGGATATCCCCCACCTGCCCTCTTGCCCAAGCCAAAGCTGCTTCGACATCAAGCATCTTCTGAAACCGCGCCTCATCTTCAAACACCCTCCGAATCTCCGGAGACCCGTACCGGCCGGAATCTATCGGCAAAATTGGCAAGTCCAACGCCAAAGCCCACCTAACATTCGCACTTAATATAAAACGTCGGGGATTTGAGTCTGTGTTTGAGCTCAGGGGGCTCCGAGCTTCTTGGTAGGACGGGGAAGGGCGCGGTCCGGCCACAAAGGCAGACTGGCGTCGCGTTAACCTACATTCGGGAGCAGGAATGGCACTGCACCCAATGCGATAATGTGGAGAAGGAAACGAAGGAGGTGACGGAGCCTACCGATAGGCAGCGCATCTTTTCTTCATGTTTCCATATGGCTAACTTGTCAAAGTTCTTAGAAGACCGCTTGTCTAAACGCCAATCGGAATCTGAACGCTTTTGAAGCCCGTCGTAGAAAGAAACAGGCTTGGGTACGGGCTAGCGGCCTGTGCTGCCATACTCCTATCAACGATCGGCTTCCTTGGAAAGATCGCTTACTCGTTTGGGGCCGACCCATTGGCTCTCATAACGCTAAGGGCCTTCGTGGCGACCGGAATTGTCGGCGTGGCAATTGCACTGACCAATGTGGGACGTTTCAAAATCAAGCGCCGGGACATACCATTCTTCGTCGCCTTTGGTATCTTTGGAGTCGCCGTGAACTATCTAGGATACTTTTACGCTCTAAGACTCACAACAGTGGCTACGACCATAACGTTGCTCTACTCATACCCGGCGATGGTTGTTGTTGCTGCCTTCTTCATATTTCATGAACCCATTACAAGCCGCAAAGTAGCCGCGCTGGTACTCACATTCACAGGTGTACTAGTGACCGCCTTTGGCCTATCCTCCTCAAGCATCACATGGGACATACGAGGGTTGATCTTCGGCTTGCTTGGAGGTGTTGGTACTACTATCTACACACTTGCAGCTAAGAAGGGACAGGTAAGTTACGGTGCCTTGACCGTGTTGTTCTATAGTTTTCTTTTCGGGGCATTGACCCTGGGAGGATTCTATCTTCTTCAATATGGTCCCAAGGTCGATGTAACGCAGCAAGTCATGGCCATGATCATCTTGATAGCGTCCGTTCCCACTTTGATAGGCTACGGTTTGTACACGCTTTCGCTTCGATTCATCGAGGCTGGAAAATCCAGCATAACATTAACAATTGAACCAGGAGCGGCGATAATTCTCGCCTACTTGTTCGTCGGAGAATCCGTAACCCAGATACAACTACTGGGAACAGCGTTAATCGTGTCAGGAGTCATAATTCTTCAATTGAAAGGCGGGGTGTTAATTGGGAAAGATTGAGCTCGCACTTGGTGACATTACAAAACTGAAAGTTGATGCGATAGTGAACGCGGCCAACGCAACTTTGCTAGGTGGAGGGGGTGTTGATGGCGCTATCCATCGAGCCGCAGGGCCGGAGTTGCTAGAGGAATGCAGCGAACTCGACGGTTGCCCCACTGGGGAAGCGCGAATCACCATGGGTTATCGACTTCCTGCCAAGTATGTTATTCACACCGTCGGCCCGGTATGGCATGGGGGAAGTGAGGGCGAAGGCATGTTACTAGAGAAATGTTACGAGAATTCGCTTGAACCGGCCGAAGGAAATGATTTGAAGACCGTAGCGTTTCCTTCGATGAGCACTGGCGCATACCATTTTCCAATCGAGCTGGCGGCTCAGATTGCCATCGGGACCGTTCAGAGATATCTTGGGAAGGGAACGAGTGTCGAGAAAGTGGTTTTTGTCTGTTTTCCGAAGGCAGATTTCAGCGTTTACGGCAGGATGTTGGGTTTGGTGAAGGGGCAGTAGTGTGTTGGGAATTCGGTGTTAGTTTCTTGTTACGGTTACTGAACCCTTGTCTGCGTCAACTTTCACGAAATCTCCGGATCTGATGGCTTCGAATGGGTTCCTTTCTAACCTGTCGACGAGGGGGATTTTCGTCAGAACTGCACTGCCCAAAAGAACTGGTTCCACGTCCGTAACTATCATGGCCTTTGGCGCGTTCTTGTTGATCAATAACTTGACTAGGCCGTCCATTTGGACTGCGGAACTTGCTTTTCCCGTCGGAAATACGAGCACTTTTCCCGCGACCGACTTGCCCTCGAGTTGATGTCCCTTCTCCCTAACGACGCCTGTCTTTGGCTCTACGAGGTAGAAGCAGATTGGGTCTTTGGAGACCAAAGCTTCGCCTTCCCCGTACCCTTTGGCGAGCTTGTGGCATTTCACGCTCATTTCCGTGAACTTAGCCACTCTCCTTATTCCATGGCAGTGGCGACGCACTCTTCCATTTTGCCGACCCTTACGGGGCCGAACCTTCTATAGTATGCGCACTTTGGAGAGTCAGTCATTCCGGTCTTGTCTCGTAGGTTATTCCAGCAGAACATGTCTATGCATGTGTCTACGACGAGGTGAGCTCCTGACTCCTGTATGATCTGAGTGTGACCGGCCCGGTCTGCCATGAGCTTCGTCGTTGCGGACGTGTTTACCCAGAAAGTCATGCCGTCGCGAACCTTCTTTCCTTTCACGAGGGTTGCTAGTTCGGCCATTTGATCTAGATTGTAATGGGGACATCCAAGTATGACGACGCTTACGGGACTAGTTGCGGTTTGAAGTTCCTTCTCAGTTTCCTCAAGCTCGCGGTTGGTAACTACGATCCTGTCCTTCGGCTTGTCGCCCGCGAAAGCTTCTTCCTCGGTTTTAGCCTCTACCGTTACGCCAGGGATGTGGAACATCGCTATTGCACCCGTTACGTTCAACATGGCGCACAAGTTGATGTACTGGTCAATCCTGGGACGCTTTGGGATGCCAACGAAGACGGGGATCCCAGATGCGATTTTCTTTCCGACGTATTGGCCTAGAAGTGAGTAGCTGTAGCCATCGTTCAGGTTCGCTTCCACTTTTACTAGAACTGTTCCTTTTCGGTTTTCTTTCAAGTGCATTCCGTATTCAGGTGTCTCGCCGAGTACTCCCGCCGCAAGGGCGGTTTGAATAGACTCACGATTCGTCAGCCCACCTATGACCGAGTTTACGTATGGGGTTGCGCTGGATTCGGAGAAGGCTACATGCTCTCCGTATTCAGGAATATTCTCAGCAAGGTATGGAATGCAAGATTGGCTCATGACTGCGCCAATTTGCTTGTAGTAGTTCTTCGTTTTCCATGCTACCGAGGCTTCGTCATGTTCCTCGGCGATGTTCATGATCTGCTGGAAATAGTCGAAGTCCGCGATCGGGTTTGTTGTCGTGGTCACCTTGCATGAAGCGCCGCCCTTGGCGAGAATCTCGACAAAGTACAGGTCGCCTTCCTGGCCGCTGGAGGCTGCATGAGCACGGTTGACAGGTATCATCCTTGGTGCATCGAAAGCTTCTCCGATGGCGACGAGTAGTTCCATCGCCGCCTGCCTTCCAACCCCGTGCTCTCCTTTCAGAATCTGTTCGTCTTCACGAGTTAGATGCAGGCGACTTCACTCCTCAGCGTGTTGCTCCCAACCCGGGGATGCGAAATCTCCTTTCAAGTAACCTGAATCCTAGGAAGCAGACAGTGGCTATGGCCGCGTAAACGAGTCCAGCCGTGAGAAAGATTTCGATTGGCCTGAAATTCAGTGAATTGAACGTCCTCGCCACCCCGAAGATCTCTTGGACGCCTATGTAAGAGGCTAACGAGGAATATAGAATTAGATAAATTATTTCGTTCGAAATTCCCGGGAGCGCTGCCCTCAGGGCTTGCGGAAGAATGATGTGGAAGACTTCCTGAGGTTTGCTCATTCCGAGCGCTTGAGCTGCGAGCGACTGCCCTGCCTGCACGGACTGTATACAGCCCCTAACATACTCTGACTGGTATGCGCCGGTTACAAGCACGAATCCTAAAACAGCTGACCAATACGGAGAGAAGTAAACTCCGACATCAGGAAGAGCGAAGAAGATGATGAATAGGGTCACTATCGCCGGAAATCCTCTGAAAACAGCTACGACGCTCGTTGCGACGAGGGAAACTGCTTTGTTTCCGTAGACTCTGGCCACCCCTAGAATGACCGCCAGAGCAACCCCAATAGGGACGGATACAATGATCAGTTCGACTGTTACTACTGCCCCAACAAGTAACTGTGGAATGTACGTGTCCCAGAGTGCTATTACTCGTCTCTCCTGTAGAGTTCGTTGATGCGCCTGAAGAATTGTCTGACAACTTCATGCTTGGGGTTCTCGATGATCTGGCTGGGGGGCCCATGTTCAAGTATTCTTCCTTCGCCCATGAACATGATTTCGTCGGCGACTGTGCGAGCGAATCCTATCTCATGCGTCACGACGATGCTAGTCAGTTTCTCTTGGGCGAGTTTCTTCATGACATCTAGGACCTCTCCGATGAGGTGAGGGTCCAGGGCGGATGTGGGTTCATCGTAGAACATTATTACAGGGTTCATGGCTAGGGCTCTTGCTATCGCAACCCTTTGCTTCTGCCCACCTGACAGTTCGGCTGGATACTTGTGCGCATCATTCGCAAGGTTGACCTTTTCCAGCTCCTTCAAGGCGAGAGCCTTCGCCTCATCCTTGCCCATTTTCTTCACTATCTCTAAAGCGATGCTGACGTTCTTTAGCGCGGTGAGATGGTTGAACAGATTGAATTCCTGAAAGACAAAACCAATTCTCTGCCTCACGCTGTTCGCATTACTCTCCTCATTCGTTATCTCTCGTCCTTCGAGCCAGACCCGTCCTTTGTCTGGCATGGTTAGGAGGTTCAAACATCTGAGAAGCGTACTCTTCCCGGAGCCGCTGGGTCCACATATGACCTTAATCTGTCCTCTATCAATTTCGAATGACACACCGTCCAGAATTTTGTTACCTGCGAAGCTTTTTTGCAGACCCTCAACCTTCAGTACTACATTTGTTTCAGTCATTTCATAGTCTCCCGACTAAGCCGGGTATCTTTGTTCTTTCGTAGACTATATTGACGGCTTTTGTGCCAGCGTATGTTAGAACCAAGAAAAGCCCACCCGCGAAAAAGTACGGTATGAGTGGCTCATGTGTCGCATTGACCACGTACCTGGTCCTGGTCAATATTTCAAGTACACCCAACGCGAATGTAATGGACGAATCTTTGATCATGGTCGCATATTCGTTGGACCAGCCAGGCATTGAAATTCGAAGAGCTTGAGGCAACACAACGTGAAATATGCCTCTCATCTGGCTCATGCCCAACGCTCGCGCGGCGAGCAGTTGAGTGTCTCCAAGAGACATTATGCCCCCTCGGAAAATTTGAGATTGGTAGGCGCCACTGCGTAGTCCAAGAACGACAATACTACAGGCTAAAGGGTCAAGCTTGAAGCCAGTTGCAGGAAAAACACCCCAATAGAATAGAAAGAGAAGGACTAGAAGCGGAATGCTTCTGAAAAACCAGACGTATGCATGTATGATTGCTTTGACTTCGTTGCCGCCATAAATTTGCCCTATCGCCATGAATAGGCCGATTACGAAGCCGATTCCTACACCGCCTGCGACCAAACCAAGAGTCCAAACCATGCCAGAAAGAATGTAGGGGAGAAATTCCGCAAACGCCGTCATTAGATCACGGCTCCAAACATGGTTTGCGGTGTCTTTCTCCCATTCATGGGGGAATGAGGAAGTTCAAACTTCTGTCAGGTTAGACGTTCCACTTGTCTCTTAGAGACTGCCAGTCGGTGGTTCCCATTATGCCTTCTAATGCTTGATTGATTTGGTTTCTGAGTCCGAAGTCTCCCGGCCTAGTGGCGTATCCGTACGTCGCGTCGCCACCGATTGTTGAAACTACACGGAACTTGGCTGCTTGGTCCGGTTGGGTCTTGAAGTAAGGTCCTGTGAAAGCGCTGTCACTGATGACCGCGACCGCTCTACCGTCTGTAACTGCTTCAAAGGCGAGTTCGTACGAGTCAAGCCCGAGTTTCTGGAAGGTATAGCCTGCGGCGAGGAGTTTTGTGGCCCATTCATCTGATGTCGCGCCCGTCTGGCACGCGATGAATGAATTTGAGTTTAGGATTTGGTCTCTTGTTCTAGTGTCAGTTGCAAGCGCGATTAGCTGGTGAATGAAGCTGTAGTAGGGAACACCGAACCAAGCAATCTCAGACCTTGCCGCAGTCTCTGTCATTCCTGACGCTACAAAGTCAAGGTCGCCTGATTGCACAGCCGTAATAATGGTGGACCAATCCCAGGGTTTGTGAACTACCTGCCAGCCGTATTTCTTGGCAATCATGTTCACTACATCGACATCGAAGCCTACTGCGTTGCCGGAAGGATCGATCTGAGTGAAGGGCGGATATGCGGCGTCCATTCCGTGTATAACCGTGGAGCCTGATGGGGGTGGGTCGGCAAATTTCGCTTTGGGTGGAGGTGGTGTCATCATTGGTGCGATGGCCGTGCCTGCAAGTGCGCCGACAATTAAGCCACCGACGCCAACGCCGACAGTTTTGACGAATCCTCTACGAGATTTTTTTTCAGACAATAGTCTTGCCTCAACTACTCTTATCGTTTATGAGCATATTTATCGCTTTGGTCTACATATTATCACGAGAAACACGCTAACCACGAGAACTCAACCGAGACGAAGAGTATGTTGTACTCGACGTTTCAGGGGGACGCGCAAGTGTTCTGCGGATGTCCCTCCAAGAATTTTGCCACGTTGTTAATGCATATGTCACTGCACCTTTCCACGGCCTCAGTTGTGTGAAAACCGACGTGAGGCGTTAGGACTACGTTGTCAAGTTTGAACAGTGGATTATCAGGCGCCGGTGGTTCTTGGGAGAAAACATCAAGGCCGGCACAAGACAGTTTACCTGAAACGAGAGCGTTGACTAACTCTTTCTCATCAAGTACCTTGCCTTGAGAAGTGTTGATCAAGATCGCACCATTCTTCATCATTTCGAATTCTCTCTTTCCGATTAGGTGTTCCGACTTGCTGCTTAGTGTGACATGCAGGCTTATGACATCGCTTTCCTTGAGCAAGGCTTGAAAGTCAACGTATTTCATTCCGATTTCTTGGGCTCTTTTGGCGTTTGGCATTATGTCATAGCCTAGAATATTCATTCCAAAACCTTTGGCTATTTCGCCGACCCTAAGGCCGATAGCTCCAGTGCCGATAAGCCCGATCGTCTTACCTGCCAGTTCTGCTCCTCTCAGCGGTCGCCAATCAAACTTGCCTTCCCTGACGTCACGATCGGCCAGCAGTAGCTTTCTAATTGCCGCGAGCAGTAAGACAAAGGCGTGTTCGGCTACTGCCTCGGTGCCGTAACCCGGGACATGTGTTACGACTATGCCCCGTTGCTTGGCCGCTTGAAGGTCAACGTAGTGACATGTCGTGGCCCAGATAGCGATCATCTTGAGGTTTGGAAGAGACTCGAGAAGGTCTTTCGTTATATTGCTCCAGCCTACAATCACGATGTCCGCTCCCTGCATTCTCTTCTTCAATTCTTCTTCGGAGCTGGGCGGATCACCGAAAACCTGCAGCTCTCCCATCCGGTGAAGCTGTTGGATGTGGCGGTCTTTCAGGTGAACGTGGTCTACTACGACTAGTTTCATTTCAACAACCCGCTCGTGGTTGGGACCCTCAGTAAGTGCCCATTCTTAATGTGGTTATTCATGGAGTTCGGCGGCGAGGACCGCTACAGGTTTGCCACCGATGAACACCCGTTTGTCTCCAACCCTCACGCGTATTACCCCGCCGCGCTTGGACACTTGATGGCCGAGTAGTTCGTTCTTGTGCAGTCTGTACCTAACACATGACGATACCCATCGCATTTAATATAAAACCAGCAGAGCACACCGACGCGACAAGCTTTGGGCGCAATTGCCGCCGTGTTCACCACTGGGTCAGAAAATGCCGAACCACTTGTTGAGGCCATGCTTCGCATTCTGAGCCACAGGGGAACTCACTCAAGGATCGCTAAAATGACGGAGCGCGGAAACGTCAATCTATTGGTTGGATATGCCTCGCAAGACGCTTCCGAAGCACAAATCTACGAAACAGACCGAACTGCTACGGTATTGGAGGGGGCATTCTATGAGACCCCAAGAGTTGCTCGTTTTGCCCACGAACGCCTAACAAGAGGCCCGTCGCTAATTATGGCGGCAAGGTCGCTTCTTAAGGAACCAGGAGGGTTCGCCTGCGTATATCAAAAACGGAAAAAAATGTGCGCATTCCGAGACCTGAATGGGCTAAAACCATTGTACTATGCGAGAAGCCGAAACGTCACGGCTTTCGCTTCAGAGAGAAAAGCCCTCTGGAAGATTGGTTTGAAAGATGCCCTAAGGGCCATACCCGGATGCCTTTACTCAATTTCAGAACGAAAGTTCAATGAGATTCAACTCGCCCGTCTTCCCAGCCCCGCGGCGAGGAAGCTGACCATTAACCAGGCTTCGGCACGACTTTCCGTGTTGCTAAGAAAATCCATTCGGAGAATAACACGTGGAGTTGACAAGGTTTCTGTTGCCTTTTCCGGCGGGCTGGATAGCGCCTTAACTGCGCTTCTTGCTAAGAAGGCAAATTGCAACTTGGAAGCTGTGAGCGTGGGCCTCCCCGGCTCACAGGAACTTTCTACTGTAGAGCAATTCGCACAGGAACTCGATCTGCCTATCACCATCGAAACATTCGGCTTTGATTCGCTGGAAGAGTATGTGAAGCGCGTGGTCTGGCTCATCGAAGAACCGAACCTCATGAAGGTCAGTGTAGCTGTGCCCCTTCACTGGGCAGCGATGGTCGCCGCAAAAAGAGGGTGCAGAGTTATGCTTTGCGGGCAAGGCAGCGACGAACTCTATGGCGGCTATTACAAGTATGCTCGAACATTGGATGGGAAAGGCCGCAGAGCCCTTGTCACAGAACTGTATCGCAGCCTTCTTGACTCAGCTCAGGTCAACTACGAGAGGGACGACCAAGCAACAGCCCCGTTTGGTGTTGAGTTACGCACTGCCTTCGCCGATTTGGATGTGATCGAGTTTTCGCTGGCAATCCCTTCCCAGTTCAAGGTCAGGGCTGGCAATGATCTTACGAGGAAGTGGGTACTTCGCAACGTAGCCAAGGAGGAAGGTTTGCCCGAGGATATGATATGGCGCCGAAAGAAGGCAATTCAGCACGGCACGGGAGTGGAGAAAGCAATTCGCAAGCTCGCGAAAAAACGAGGGTTGACGGCGGAAGGTTACCTTTTCAAGGTCCACGAAGAAATGATAAAAATGGAATCGATGCCTTGAGTAATCTAACTGGGAGGGCTGGGGTTTGCAATCTGAAGCTAAGCTTAGCATAATCGTAGCCTCGATTCTCATACTGGTCGCCCTCTTCCTGCCTCTGCAGATCGCCACCGCCCTGGCCACAGTCTACCTCATAGTCTACGCCATCCGCAGAATGAGAAAACGAAAAACAAACTGAACCCGCAGGTTCTGTGGAAGGTCCAAGTCCAATTTGGTTTTGCGCATCGCAGTCGACTTGGACGGCGTCCTAGCGGATACCATGGTAACCTTCTGCAAAATCCTAAACCAACATCACTCAACCCAATTCACAGTGAATTCCTTTGTTCAATGGAACGCCTGGCAAATAGCCCACATTCCAAAGGACGAGTTCTTTCGAACTCTCGATGAAGCCTGGTTCGAATGGGAAAACATTCCAGCTGTGGAGGATCATATCGTGGAGGCGGTTGAGGGAATACATAGATTCGGACGGGTCGACGTTGTTACGGGACGTAGTCAAGTTACCGTTCAGGCTGCAATGAATTGGCTGAAAGAACACAAAATCCCGTATGACGCCTTCGTCCGAACCGAGAGCACCAAAGCAAAGGCAAGATTGGGCTACGACGTTTTCATTGACGATTCTGCTGAGCTAATGTCTCTACTTGCCTCCAGCCTAGACAAGTGCGGCATCCTTTACTCACAACCCTGGAACCGAAACGCTGGGGACATGCAGAGAGTATTCAGAGTTGAACGGTGGGAGGAGATACCGACTGCACTAGAGAGAGTCTCAACGATGAAGAAGTAATCGCACTCATCCTGCGCGATGTGGAACCCAAAGCCTTCTGACAAAAATATACTACGTACCCATTATTAGTCGAAGATACACTAGGATCAGGAGATAGTGACCTTGCCGGCGAAGTTCATTTACACCGGGATTCATGTCGCTGACCTTGAGAAGTCCATCAACTTCTATAGGAAAACATTGGGAATGCGTCTCCTTTTCAAAGCGAAAATCAAGGAGACAGGCGGCCAGGTCGCGTGGTTAATGTCGAAAGGTTCTAAGCAGGTTCTAGAGCTCAACTGGTATCCAAAAAAATACAGATACGGCGGCAAATCTGGGCTGGACCATCTAGCCTTTGAAGTAAGTGATGCGTATGCCACGTACGGAAAAATATCGAAGAAACATAAGGGGGCAATCCCGCCCTTTGAAGAAGGAAGATGGCTTCTAGCCTATGTCAGAGACCCGAATGGCAATTGGATAGAAATCGGGTCCCGGCTAAGAAAGAAAAAGAGAACTCGGAACCCGTAAAGCTTTCACAATTCGTTTCTCGGTTAGGCAAGATAACCCGACGTACACAACGCATAGGAAAACTTTCAACGAGCTGATGCAGATCATGCAGATGAAGCATTGGCTGATTGTGTTTGCTCTGATGACGACGATTATCTTTACGGTCATGTTTGTTCAGAGCGGCGCGTTCGTTAGGTTAGGGTACAGGTATGCGAATTCGTTGGGCTATGCGGCAATCTTCATCTTCGCTGCCCTAATCATTCAGGGATTTTGGAAACCATGGCTTGGAATCAGTTTCCGTGCGACGCGGTCTGCGAGTAAACAGAAAGCTGGTGGCGCCAAGGCATTTGCAAAGTTAGAGATTCATGATTGGTTGGAAACACACCTGCTACTATCTCTCTTCTTAACTGTCTTTGCCGGCGTTCATAGCATCATCCTATTACCGACCCTCGAATCAGGGTTTATCGGTTACGTTATTGGCGCTGCGGCATTTCTCTTCATCCTAGCTTTTGGTGTGTCAGGCATCCTTCTCGAAAGCAGGCGCGGGCGTAAGTCTTTCAAAACACTTAACCGGCTCCATTTATGGCTGACTATTGTTGCTCTTTGCATAGCTGTAATTCATGCTGCCGCTTCAAGGCCTGGATTCGGTCTCCTATAACCATACGATCACAGAGAGGCCAAAATCGCCGTTCTTGCCGCCAGACTTGTCTGGCAAAGCCTAACCGGCTTCTGAGTTCCGTAATTAAGGTAGAGGATGATTCATCCATTTGCCCTAACTACGCGCCATAGTTAAGTGTGTGAGGTGTACAGCATTAGCATTGGTGCATTGGCCGGAGTCTGCTATTTGTGTCGATGAACATGCGGTGTGTATTGGGCGGAATCATCCTGTTAGCCGTCGCGGGCTTGATCTCGAGCGGGTACACCGCGTCGGCCATTGCAGTTCAGCAAATGGATAATTCTACCGTGATGAGTTCCTCTTCAACATCAGCCTTTATTTCCGACTCAGCCTCAGAGTCGACATCAACCTCAGCTGCACTTACAGCTCTTGAATCGCAAACAACCTCAAGTTCATCCGCCACATCAGCTGAATCCTCGACTACACTCACGACATTGGCCACGCCAACTGCTACGACGGCCTCAACATCACCTGTTACTTCTTTATTGAGCACTTCTGAAGATTCACCTACTTCGGCAAGCTCTACGTCCACGACTCCTACAGAAGTGGTGTCAACGAGTGTGACCTCTACGTCGGCCGCCATGACATCTTCCATAAGCACCGAGACATCATCAACTTCGTCGATGTCGATCACGACATCTTCGGCGTCTACGTCTGCAGACCCCTCGACGAGTTCAACCTCTCTAACGTCTTCGATGGGATCATCAGAGTCTACAACTACTACCGCTATTGCGACAGTTGAAAGCCCTACATCATCGTCCGTAACGACAACTCGTGTCACTAGTTCGACCACAACCGTGTCGAGCGATCCCCCGACTCGAACTTGCAACCACTATGGAAACAAATGGAACTGCCACCAATACACATGTTACTACAACAACTGCAATGGGAATTGTTACTATAGTAATTGCTACAACAACTACAACAACTGCTACACCAATTATTACAATTGCTACCCGACTTGTTATCCGAGCTATCCCAATTACCCGTACAACTGCAATCCAAACTACGGTTACCCGAACCAATATCAGACGGCCACTACGACCGCCACTATGTACTCTGCCTTCACGGAGACAAGTTTCTCAACCTCGACGGAAACTCCCGAAGCAGTCACTGCGATATCGACATTCACAAGTATCACAACCACTACCGACGCAACACTCGTTACGACGCTTAGCGTATTAACCGGTATCTTAGCAGGGCTATTTCTAGCAGCGATATTTCTTCTGATGAGGCGTGGAACCTCATCGAATAACCAATCGAGCAATTCTCTGCAAGAGAACAGCGTAGCACCGACGGATGCAACCCCTTCGCAGACAACCAGTGCTGGAAACATCTCGAAACAATCTGGGCCGTTTTGTATGAGCTGCGGAACCAAGCTCCCCCAAGGCGCAAAATTCTGTGGTGAATGCGGTGGACGCCAGCGTAAACCTGCTAGATCTCGGCGCTGATTAAGGGACTGCAAGCCTTAAACTGGAAAATCGAACTTTGGGATTAACCTCAGAGCCACTATAATATCCCCAATTGAATCTTTGTCGGGGTGTGTCAAGCAATGTCCGCCAAGAGAATCGGCGAGGGAACCACCGTTGCACCGACGAACTGGTGGAAGGCCTTGCCCAGGAAGACTTTCTCGGAGCTTCAGAGGCTCCAGTCTAGTCAACCGTGGTTCGAGGTCTACAAGATCAACCCCGACGTCTATGTGTTCTATGAGCCTGGCCAGTTTGAGGAAGTCATATCATACCTAGTGGTTGGGAAGGAGCGCGCGGTTCTGATCGACACGGGATTGGGAATGGGTAACGTGAAGAGACTCGCCGAAGAATTCACATCCCTGTCCATCATGGTCGTGAATACGCATAGCCACTACGACCACATCGCGCAGAACTACCTGTTCGACAGTGTCGCAATATTTGATGCCCCCAACGCCCGGCAAGCCGCCAAGAACGGTTGCAGCAAGGCAGAGATGTCACGTCTACTCGCGGACGGAATGTTATGGAAACCCCTACCCGAGGATTTTGATCCTGAGAATTACCATGTTCCACCATTCACGGTGACACAGTGGCTGAAGGATGGCGGCGTCATCGATTTGGGAAACAGGAAGTTAGAGGTTGTTTATACTCCCGGGCACAGCCCCGACTCCATATGCCTCCTCGATAGAAATGCAAGGCTACTGTGGACGGGGGACACCTTCTATCCAGCCGCAATCTACATCCACCTGCCAGGAAGCGATCTCGACGCCTTCATCAAAAGCTACGAGCGGATGATCGCCCTCTCCTCACATTACGACAGGCTACTGCCCAGCCACAACGAACCTTACGTTCAGAAAGCCGCGCTTGAAAGAGTCCTACAGGCGGCCCAAGACATCAAAGCGGGAAAGGGCGTGTACGTCGAAGGCGTTGATGGGGAAACTAGGATCCGAAGATACGGGTACTCTGGTTTCGCGATCATAAGGAAAGCCTACTAAGCTATCAACAACAATGGTAGTTTGATACGCCGCGCCCTCTTGCATTCTTGCGTACGTAGTGGAGCGTCCACTCGCCTACGCCAAGCTTCCTCGCTTCACCATTCGTTAGATGTAAGATTTCTTCTCTTAGAGTTCTAGTGTCTTGTCTTCGCAACAATTCCTCCCTCACTAACCAGACCAGGAACCAGAATGAGAGTGGAACTAGGATTAGGAAAAGTGTGTGACTTTATGAAAGATTTTTTTAGTGTGTCTTGGCTGGTTAGTCCGTCTAGACTCTGGTCCAAGCGACCGAGTGTGTGACTGGGCTGAATCCTCAGCTGCTAAAGAACTGGGCTCTTCGCCCGGATGAGTGATGGTATGTTGAACGTGAACTTTGATGTCACAGAGGCGGTCGGGTTCCCAGCGTTACCTGAACCGAGATGAATTTGCCATCTCTGATAATTCCGACCTGAACAGTCTCTCCCGGAAGTGTGTATCTTTCTAGGTAGGTTGAGAGCGCGTCATTGTTCACAATCCTAGCTCCGTTGATAGAAATTATTATGTCACCCCCGGTAAGATATTGTTGCCCTGCAACCGTAACGAGATTCGTGCCACCTTTCACCCCAGCTAGGCTTGCCGGTCCGTTGCCTACGGATTTTTCGACCAGGACGCCATAGGTAACTATGCCATGCGTCACTTGGGAGAGCTGGTAGTTCATGTCAGTTGCTGCAATGCCGAGGTAGGGGTGCTTCGCGTACTTGCCTGTATTCACCAACGATGGCAACTCTCGTGCTATTGTATTAGAGGGAATCGCGAAGCCAAGCCCTTGCGACCCGGTGACCTGAGCCGTGGTTACGCCGACAACAAAGGCGTCTGCATTGAGCAGGGGCCCTCCGGAATTTCCAGGGTTTATCTGAGCGCTAAACTGGATCACGTCCGCTATAGCATAACCGCCCGTAGTGGCATCGGATTGGATTGTTCTTCCCAACTGGCCAACTATACCTACGGTTATGGAACCTGAAAGACCGTATGGATTGCCAATCGCTGCCACTGGGTCTCCGACGCTCAGAGAGGACGATGAACCAAGTTGTAACGGATAGAACTCACCAGATGGAGCTGAAACAGCGAGGATCGCGGTGTCTTCATATCCGTCTGAACCAATGACTTTCGTCGCATATGCATTGCCATCCCAGAATGTTACGGTGACGTTGGCCATTCCGTCAACCACGTGAAAGTTTGTCACTATGTAATTTGAATTCGCATAGCGAATCACAAACCCGGACCCCAGGACAGTCTGGGTTGCGCTGTCTCCTTGTATGGTAACTACGCTGCGGCTGGAGTTTGCGTAGATTCTGACAGCGTTCAACCTTGCATTTCCGACAGCGAAGCCTGCATAATAGGATGCAATTGAGGCTACGACGATGAGTAGAATTGAGATTGCGAGGATGGTCCTACGCTCAGTAATGCCAACACGCTTGGCCCATTTTCGATTTCGTCGTGGCAAATCCCGTTCACTGATTTGCATCTCGTAAGTCGCACGACCTAAGAGGGTTCTGGTACAAGCGTATAACCTCTCCCAGAACTTTCTGAATCGCAGACGCAGACAATCAGATTTGGATGGATAATGTAAGTGCGCCCTTTCTATCCTTAAATCCAGTCTTTAGCGTAACTAGTTTCAATCAAGGGCTACTTGTATCTCCTGCCGGTTGCTTTCTCCTCGGTCTAATGACGATTGCAACGAAGAAGAGCGCGAGAATTATGAAGTCCATGAAGACTAGGGTTAGCGCTACAGCTGAGTCAAACTCGTACATTTCAGCGAGGACTTGAACTATGTGTCGGAGAAAGAAGAGCAAGAAGGCGATGGATACGATTGCCAATGCAGGCTGCCTTCGCCTAGACCAAGCGTACATTGAGAGCGAGAATAGTAACAAAGCGAAAATGCCTGAGGCGATTCCCAAGGCCTCAGCGGTTCCTCTCTCCGCTCCCTCGAACAGACCAACCTGAATGACCAAAGAAAGCAAGTAATGACTAATCATCATTCTAACCCCTCAACGTACCTCTCCTTCGGAATCTGATATCTCCAAGATAGCATCAGCCAACCTGTCGGCCCATCTCTCCCAAACCATTGGATGATAACTCCTAAGAAGAGCAAGTATCTCACCATGACCTCCTCGAACTGAGTATCTTACATTAGTTCCCTCGCGCCTAGAATCCACAAGTCCAGAATCGGACAACCTCCGAATATGCCAGTTAACCGAAGCAGGTGAGATGTCCATGTATTCAGAGAGCTCCTTCTGGGTTGCTTCCGGTTTCTGAATCAGGAAGAGGAGAATGTCTCTTTCCGTTTCCTGCGACAATACGTCTAGGATATCCAGCTGTCCGCCAGCAAACTGGAAGACGGGGTAAAATCTCTTGTACAATCCTCTTCTGCGGGAAGCTATCCTATTCTCCTTCTCGAGAGCATATAGGTGATATTGCATCACGCCCATAGCCAGGCCCAATTCCCTTTGTATTTGGCGTAGGTGCGACCCAGGATGTGTCTTAATGAATGCAAGGATCTGATCGCGTCTAGGTTCGTGATAATCCTCATTGTTGGTGTCCACAAGTCCGTCACTTACGCGTGTTCGCTCATCCTGCTGACACTCTGAGTATCCTGAGTTGCGACCATCTGTGCCCACTTGGCATTTCTTATGGATTATGAAGCTTATGGTACAAGCGTGAAAGGTTTAACCTGCAACAAATCCTTTTCCTCAACAAAACCGGGTGGGCCTTTAAGATGATTCAAGGAGCTACGTTTTGAGGTTTGTACCACTCTTCCTAAATCCGATTTTGAGTAGCTTGCCCACCTGTGAACTTTCATTGGAAGCAACAGCGTCCAACATGCGACTGAACTCCGTTACAAGCTCGCTTTGGCCATTACGAATCTTCATGGGGGCAACGTTCCTGTACGCAGGACTGCAACATTTGACGGATCCATCTTACTTTGACCCGTCCAAGTCAGGTTACATCGGTCATTTGATTTCGCAATATGCAATTGGTTCCCCAATTCATGATTTTCTACTTGGCGTAGTGGTACCGAATGCTATCACTTTCGGGTATGTGGTTGGAGTTGGCGAGACCCTGATAGGGATTGCCACTTTGGTTGGCTTTCTCTTCAGAATTGCTGCGTTCGCTGGGTTGTTGCTCAACTTCACATTTTTTCTGTCTGCGACGTGGAATGCGTTCCCATTCTATTTCGGCTCTGACATTGTATTCGCCGCGTGCTGGTTGACTTTACTCTTAACGGGGCCACAGGCAGGGCAAAGCATAGACAATGTATTAGCTAGGCGATTTCAATCTCTAGGTTGGTTAATAGCAGGACCCAACCAAGTAATTGCAATAGCAGCGCCGACTAACACGCAACCTAATCAAGTTCAGGTTCCCCTCACCAGAAAAGCTACCCTCTACCCCAAACAGGTGCTCGAGGTAAACAGAGCTTTTGACAGAATAAAGCAGCAGTTCGTATCACATCGTGAAACACAGACCATAATCGAGTTTGTGCGAGCATTTGTGATTAGTCTAGGCGTTGACCGTACCGATACGCCTAGGCTGTTGCACGGGCTTGAAAACCTCGTAAACCGTAGTGGAGGCGAATGATCATGACAGAGGAAGGAAATCAACCTGCGGAGGCAATAATCGAAAAGTATGGGCTAAAGATTCCAAAGGAAATCGTAACTTCAGTCTTCTTAGGCCAACCTAAGCTTCCTGTACTCCTCTCCCGTGCTTCTTTTCGACCTGACGCTGATGTTCGAACGGAACAAAGGACACGATTCCAAAGGGAACGTAGGAATTTCCTTCACAGCATGCTTGGATTTGCGGCGGTCTCTGTCTCAGCTTTAGTGTTGCTAAAGATCGCAACCCTCCCCAGCTCTCAAGGGCAAACACCGACCTACGTGTCTCAACCAGGCACTCAGAATGGCAGGCTTCTGGCAAATGCGGCGAACATTCCAGTAAACCAGTCTTTGGCGCTGAATGACCCAACGTTCGGCCCGATAATTTTGATTCATCTGGATAACAGGCAGGTCGTCGCTTACAGTTCGATCTGCACGCACGCGGGTTGTCAAGTCCAGTTCGACCCGGCGGGTAGAGATATCGCCTGCCCATGCCACGGCGCAATCTATGACCCATACAATAACGCGCAAGTTGTAGCCGGACCGGCACCTTATCCGCTGCAGAAGATCCCAATACAATACGACGCATCGACGGGAAACATCTACTTGAGCGGGTGAAAAGAGGTTGAGGAAAAAGGATGGCCCTATGTTTGAGATTCAAGGAACATTCCTCAATAGAACAATCCCTGAAGCGCCCCGCTTACCACTTGTAAAACGATATGCGTGCTTGTACTGCGACGCCGTATTCGGCTTGAAGCTGTTACTGAACCGGCATTACGGCGAGAAACATGGAAAAGCAATACCAGACCTCGCAGAGTATCTCCGATGATGTTCCGTTCCCATCGTGACGCGTCGGCTCGTCGGCTCCTTCAATGGTTCGACATTGAGAACCGCACGCTGAATCATTAGATTTCTCTCCATCTCGCTTTGCTCTTCGCTACGAGGAATAGAGTTGAAGCCACAGCGATCAGAATCGTCCAGTTAAGGGCGGTAGTTGATGGTGACAGGGTTAGATACCCAGCAAAACTTTGGGCCAGTTCTGCTGCGTAGGTAGTTGGTGAGAGATATGCGAGGTACCTGTATGGAACCGGAATGTAAGTAATGGGATAGTAAACCGGCGGTATCGTTGAGAAAAGAGTTGAGATGAGTCTTGAGAAGGCAAAGCTTTGAACGATGTCGGACGAGAAGGTTGAAAGGGTGAAACCAATCGCAACCGAAGTGAGAAACATCAAGAGAAGTACGCCGGTAAACGCCAGGGTCCCTATTGGGCTCAAATTCGTAAAGTAATATGCAAGTACGCAGAGCACGAGCAGAGCTGGGACAGAGTAAACAATTTCTGAAATCGCCATCCCAAACATGTAAGTCTGCCATGAGGTTGGGGAACTGACCACCATATCTTGCAGCTTGAAATCATTTTTCAGATGTGAGAGGTCCCCTTGGAGCGAAACGCCCGCTGAGAACATGCTCATGATGAACCCGCCCTCAACGGCTTCCCCTATCAGGCTACCGTGACTCACGAAAACAATCAGAAGGAGAAATGAGAGAGGAGAAAGAACAGTGTTGATCAGAACGATCGGATAGTTCTTCATTTCGTAAACGGAATTGACGAGTATGGCCGCGAGAAACTGGCTGAACTTATTCCTCTTCCTCACAGCAATACTATCGGACATTTCAGTTGTCCCCCTTCTGGCTCGCAAGGTAAAAGAATATGTCATCAAGTGAAACAGGATTGATCGTGAACTTGAAGCCGTGTTTCGCAAGCTCGCTTGAGATCCTAAAGGCCTCATCTTCGACTGTGAGGATTCTGATACTGCCGTCCGATCCGGTGACTACCTCTCCCTTTTCCACGGCTGGTAGATGGGGCGCGGGATTTTCGAGGAGCCTCATGCTGTAATTGTAGTTAACGCTTTGGCGCAATTCTTCCAAGGTGCCTATGCGGATTAGACGACCTCGGTCAAGTATCCCGATCTGGTCGGCGAGCTGTTCTGCTTCTTCGAGATAGTGTGTTGTAAGAAACGTGAGGCGTTGGTTTCCGATTTCTCGTAGCGTTCCCCAAAACTCTTTCCGTGAAATCGGGTCGAGTCCCGTCGTTGGTTCGTCTAAGAAAATCACTTCTGCCTCCGACGAGAGGACCGTAGCCACCATGACTTTTCTTTTCATTCCCCCAGAAAGCGAGCGATTCAAGACATTGGATGATTGAGCTAGCCCTAGCCTTTCAAGTGCCTGGTACGCCCGCCGCTTAGCTTCACCGTAAGCGAACCCACTCCAGAGAAGGTACGAGAACACCGTCTGTATGGGTGTCATCCAAGGTATTGGTCTAGCTTCTTGAGGAACGATCGCAATCTTTTCTCTCAGCATTCGAGCCTCCTTTACGACATCGATCCCGTTTATCGTCGCTTTTCCGGACGTTGGTTCGAGCTGCGTGGCCAAGATTCGCACGAGCGTGGTCTTTCCAGAACCGTTCCTCCCAATCAGCACGAAGATGCCACGAGAAGGCAGAGAGAAGGTTACGGAGTCGAGGGCCTTCTTTTCACTCTTGCCGTACACCTTGGTCAAGTTATCGCATACAACTTGGTGAACGCTAACGTCCATTTTCCCACTTAATGCAAGTCTCGAATGTTCGTATGCTATACTTGTTTTGGCCTATGCAGCGGGTACCCGCAAAACATGATTCCGGGATTGTTCTGTTAAACGACGCTCAGGCTTTGATCTGCAATGCTCATGGCTTCATCGATCTGTTGGCGAGTGACATTGAGGGGTGGTGCTAGGCGGACTACGTGGCCGTAAAGTCCGCAAGGGTACATCAGCAACCCTCTTGAGAGGCATTCGTTGAGGAACTTCTTCGCCGCGGCACTGTTCGGTTCCCTATCTGTACCTGGGACAATGAATTCGATAGCTGTCATTAATCCAAGCCCACGTGCATCTCCAATCATCTTATGCTTCGCCTTCAGCTCCTTCAATCGGCTAAGTAGATACTCGCCGCTTTTCTTCGCATTTTGTAGGAGCCCTTCATCTCTGATTGTGTCTATTGTGGCGACGGCCGCGGCACATGATACGGGGTTGCCACCAAAAGTCGTGCCATGAACTGTGGGCTCCCACCGGCTCATGAGCTCACTTCGGGCGCATACTGCCCCCAATGGAAAGCCTGAGGCTATGCCTTTCGCAATCGCCATAACATCCGGCGTGATATCGAATGCTTGGGCAGCGAACCATTCGCCAGTTCTACCGAAACCCGACTGAACTTCGTCGAATATCAGGAGCATCCCATTGCTCGTGCATATCTCACGGAGGCGTTTCAGAAATTCTTTGGGCGGAACAATATAGCCACCCTCGCCTTGGATCGGTTCAACGATTACCGCTGCAACTTGTGATGGAGCGATGATCCGTTTGAGGAGCATCTGGAGCTCAGCTAACGACTCTTCGACGCACAGTGTTGGGTTGTCCGGATGTGAAGAGTGGTAAGGGTCAGCGTAAGGGACGTGGTAGATGCTGGGAAGGAAGGGGTCGAGTCCTGTCCTGTAGATTGCTTTTGAAGCAGTCAGAGATGCAGCGCCATATGTGCGGCCGTGGAACGCTCCCATGAAAGCGATGATTCCGGGTCTTCTGGTAACATTGCGTGCAAGCTTGATTGCTCCCTCAACAGCCTCTGAACCGCTATTTCCAAAGAAGAACATGTCTAAATTGCCGGGAAGAATCTCAGGCAACATGTAGGCAAGCCGAAGAACGGATTCATGAAGTGTGACTCCGACCGCCCCGTGGATTTGCCTCTCCATCTGCTCTCGTGCAGCCGTAACCACCCTTGGGTGGTTGTGCCCGACATTTACCACTCCAAAGGCTGCCATGAAATCCATGTACCGTTTACCATCCAACCCGTAAAGGTACAGTCCCTGAGCCTTGACGACGGGGAGGTTTGGCCAATCTTGCGAGAAGATTGGAGCCAGCATCTTATCGCGACGCTTAACGAGCTCCTCATAAGAAGGCGATTTGGCTAGGCGACTCTTCTCTTCAGTAACCGCACTCGAAACCAAGAGGACTCACAATCGGCGCATGCGTGGATTCAGCGCTAAGAAAGGCCTTTCTCCAAATTCTCTCCGTGATAATCAGATGGCGTGCGTGATATCATGTTGATCAGAGGAACAAATGAGGCGTGGATGAGTAACCTGTTGCCTTCATTGCAACTAATGCGCCGGTGATAATCAATATCGAGATGATTGCTACATAATCACCCACCCTCAGCTTAGCCTCTTCAACGTAGGAACGTACAGCAGGGGAGCCGAAAGCTCTGCATTCAAGCGCAGTTTGGAGGGTCTGCGAGAGTTTGAGGAGGTAGAGTAGCAATGGCGTTATCACGCTCGTGTAGACTCCGGCTTTCCGATAGAAGGGCATCTTGTCTATGTCCCGCCCTCTCAGTTTCTGAGCCTGAATAATCCCAGTCCACGTCTGGAAGACCAGTGGGACGAATCGGACTCCGGTCACGAAGATCATTGTGAACTGGTACGGAACCTTCATCTTTCCCAACGTCGCCGCTATCTTGGTCATTGGGGTAGTCATGGTTAGAATCGGAAGTGTGAACACGACTGCGAGGACTCTCATGAAGACGAGTGTCCCGAACAGGAAACCTTCCAATGTGTAGGCGGCGTAGTTTCGGTTTCCAACCATTAGTACTCCGAGCTGGAAGAGGACGGTACTCCCAAACCTATACGTGAACCCTTGCAGGATGACAAAGAAAATGTAGGTCCCGAGAAGGATTTTCAGGATTACAGCAACACGCTTTATCTCGATTCCACCCAGAACCCACCATCCCAGTAGAAAAATGAGCCAAATGCCGATCAGGACAAAATCCAAGGCGAAGAAACTAACGGCGAAGCTTGCTAGCACCAAGAACATTTTAGTAATCGCTTGCAAATTGTGAATCGGGGTATTCTTCCGAACGTACTCTATGCTTGCCAATTAAGAGGCCCCCGTCAATGCATCCACCATTGCGTCCACTGTTAGGATACCCTGCGGAAGGCCTTCGGATTCAAGTTCCCTATCGACAATCGCGATTGGAGGAGGCTTGATGAAAGCTTTCTTGAGTGTATCAAACTCGGAGAAGACCTTGGCGGTGGGGCCGTCTAAGAGCACTTCACCGTTAGCCATCACAATGGTCCTGTCAGCGTATTGAGTCACTAAGCTCATGTCGTGCGTTATCATTATGACCGTATGCCCGGCCTCGTTCAGTTTCTTTCCAAGCCTTGCGATTCGGTGTCTACCCAGGTAATCTTGAGCGGTAGTAGGTTCATCCATCACGATTATTTCAGGTCGCATCGCAACTACCGCGGCCACGGTTAAGCTCCTTCGGTCCCCAAAACTCAACCTGAACGGGAATGTGTCCCATTGATCTTGAAGGCCAACGAACCCTAGCGCCTCATCAACCCTTCGCTTTATTTCGTCTTCCGCGAGCTTGAGGTTGCGAAGCCCAAATTCAACTTCATTCTTGCACGAGATGGTGAACAGTTGCTCATCAGGGTTCTGTAACGCTAGACCTATCGAGGTGGAGAGTTGTCCCGTCGTGAAAGCTTGAATATCCTTACCTTTGAACAAAACCTTCCCTTTGGTCGGCTTCAGCAACTTAAGAAACTGTTTCACGAGCGTCGTCTTTCCGGACCCGTTTTGTCCGATTACTCCTATCATTTCTCCACGATGGACTTTGAGGTTAACATTTCGCAGAGCAGTTACAGGTGGCACACCAGGATATGTAAACGATAGGCCAACGCACTCGAGCAAGATTTCACCGCTCGACATCTTTGTGGCTAATTGTGGTGGGAACTTTCGAGCACGGTGTTTTTCGTGTAGAATGTCGATTATGAGTTTCTTTCCATCTTCGATGGACATTGGAACTGGCATTTCCGGCGCTAGCTTATACCCGAGCATTGCAATCTGCGGAACTTGAACTCCAACTGAATCAAGTAGTTTCACTTTGCTGTATACTTCCCTCGGGGTTCCTTCCGCCACAATTTCCCCTTTGCTCAGGACGATCACTCTATCCGCAACCCTCAGAACTTCTTCCGACGCATGAGTTGTGAAGATAGTGGTCATGTTGTACCTCGTTTTGAGGTCAATTAGAGAGTTGAGAACTTCAGCCGTTCCAATCGGATCAAGTTGGGAGGTAGGTTCGTCGAGAATTAGTAACTCTGGCTCCATACTTAGACCGGCAGCGAGCACGAGTCTTTGTTTCTGCCCGCCTGATAATTCAGCTGGCGAACGTGACTCGAGTCCTTCTAGGCCAACTGCTTCCAGAGCCCACTTGGCTCTCCGCATGATTTCCTCTCTCGGTATCCCTAGATTCTCAGGGCCGAACGCGACTTCCATTAAGACATCTGGGTTGATGAGTTGTCCTTCCGGATCTTGTGTAACAAAACTGATCTTTTGTGCTAGCTCATAGACCGGGTGATCGTAAACGTTCATACCGGCAACGATTGCCTTGCCTTCAGTTGTGCCTTGGTAGATGTTTGGGATTATACCAGTTAAGTGGTGGCACAGTGTTGTCTTGCCCGCGCCATTAGCGCCTAAAACGGCGACGATTTGACCCTTGCTGACCTTGAAAGTGATATTCTTTAGCGCCTTCCCGCCGTCTGGGTAGGCGAAGGAAAGATTCTGAACATCTACGATTAGGTCATCCATTTCTTGCACCACGGAACAGACTCTGATAACTTAACAAGAAAAAAGGAAAAGGGGAGGCAGAATGGCCAGCCTACCATATAACGTCTGGAGGCTTTGCCATTCCGCTTCTTCTTAGAGCTTCTGTAATGGGCACCGTTACTATCGTTATCAGTATTGCAAAGACTGGCATATACCAGGAGTAGATTCCCCAGGCCATCAGGTAGAGCAACGGAGACGGGAACGCGAATAGGATCCAATAGATCCAGTATGATGGAGATACGAACCAAGCGTTCATTGCCATCCAGGATCCGAGGAATATTCCGATTGACCTCTGTCTCGCGTTAGCACTTCTTGACCAGTTGTAGATGTATTTCGTTCCTATTGGCGATAATAGGACGACTATTGGGAGTAGCCAGTAGTAGAGGGTCGCGACGACGTATGAACTCGTCGAGATGGGGGGCCATCCACCGACAACGCCGGGATAGAGGAATAGCACGATGAAGAAAGTTGCAGTCATTATGACCTGCCAAGCGAGAAATATCCACTTGGATTTCTTCATGTTTAGTGCTAACCCGACGAAGATGGCGGGTAGTACGACGACAGACACTGCGTCAATGATTCCGAGCGGGTATGCTGGTGGGGCGATGAACATGCCTATGATTCCTCCAACTACAGCCGCGACTATTCCGCCGACCGGACCAAGGATTAGGGGTGCAATACCTGCGAGTGGAGTTGCCAGAGGCCAAAATCCTCCGCCCCCTGCGTAGGGTAGAACTGGCACAAGTGAGGTAACCCCAATCAAAGCGCCATAGACGGCAATCCAAGCAATCGGTGTCCCGAAGATGTACAATCGTCCCTTAGGTTTTGAGCTTGCCAAATCAAATTACACCTTGATTGCAAAGGAGATGCCGAATAGCACTAGACCGACAATGATTAGGCCAACCGAAAACTCCCAGAATGGTGCAAAGAGCCCTATCGTGGGATCTGCAGGACCCCAGAACCAAGCGACAGCTCCGCTGTTGTGCGTCCACCAGGCTGGCGTCCTTATCATTCTGTTCGCAGCGTCCTCGAGGTATGGTACAATGAAGGTGATTATGCCTAGAAGTAGTGCTGCAATACCGGTGTACATTAGAAGACTTTTTGTGCTTTTAGCCAATTTTCTTCAGCGTCTCTGAGCACTTTCAGGGCTTTCTAAACCTTACTCTATGCCTCTCATCTATGGGGACAAGCTAAACGAATCAGTTTGAGTAAGGACGTCTGCGAGCTACCGTTGGAGAACAAGAAACGGTCAAGAAAGGTTTGATGAAGTTTATGAGATCGGAATCTGTAATAGAAGTTAGGGATTTGACCAAAAACTTCGGCAACCTTGTGGCGGTCAACAAGCTCAATTTTTCAGTTCAACCAGGTGAAGTATTTGGTTTACTGGGACCCAACGGCGCGGGAAAGACTACAACTCTATCAATGTTGTGTACGATCCTGAAACCGACTTCCGGAGTGGCCTTGGTCAATGGGATTGATGTCGCGAAACATCCTTCCCAAGTAAGGCAGATCATAGGGATCGTCTTCCAAGAACCAAGTATAGACGATAGGCTCACGGGAAGAGAGAACTTGGAGATGCATGCGAACCTCTACGGAGTCCCTAGATCTGAGCAAAAGGTGCGCATTAACGAGGTTTTGAGTTTGGTCGAACTGGAGGACAAAGCAGACCTTCTGATGAGGACATATTCTGGAGGGATGAGGCGTCGGCTGGAAATAGCAAGAGGCCTCATCCATTACCCGAAGGCTCTGTTTCTTGATGAGCCAACAATAGGCTTGGACCCTCAAACCCGGGAGCACATCTGGAGTTACATCATAGAGCTGAGTAGACGCGAAAATATCACGATGATTCTCACGACGCACTATATGGAGGAGGCTGACAAGCTGTGCAACCGAGTTGCAATCATAGATTATGGGAGGATAATTGCGCTAGATGAACCAAAGCGATTGAAGGAAGGAATGGAGGGCGACGTGATTTTGGTTCGGACAAGCGCTGCTAAAGAGCTTGCTGAGAAACTAAATGAGATCACATGGGTAAAGGACCTGAAACAGATAGATGGTGAGCTGAAGTTAGTTGTGAAGAACGGCAATGCGACGCTTCCCCGAATTGTAGAGATTGCCACAGCGTCAGGGATACGTATTGAGTCAATGTCCATTCGACAGCCTACGCTTGAGGACGTCTTCCTTCATTTTACTGGACGAGAGATTCGTACAGAAGGCGGTGAGGAATACCATGGGTTGGCCGCCATCAAGAGAAGGAGTATTCGATGAGTGAATTACGTGGCATTTACACGCTGTGGCTGCGAGAGGTCAAGCGTTATGGGAGAGAGAAGAGTAGGCTGATCAGTTCCTTCATCCAACCGCTCTTATGGTTGGTGATCTTCGGTTCTGGAATGCGCCTTACCTCGTTAGGCGTCACGAGCGTAAACTACCAGCAATTCATCTTCCCGGGAATCGTTGGGCAAACCTTGCTCTTTACCTCAATGTTCATGGGTATATCTGTGATCTGGGACAGAGAGTTCGGGTTTCTCAAGGAAATTCTAGTGGCCCCAATTTCTAGGGTTTCTGTTTTCGTGGGTAAGATGTTGGGTGGTAGTACTGATGCCGTGATACAAGGAAGCTTTGTCTTCGTTTTCAGTTTTCTTGTCTCAATCCGCGTCAGCGTTGACGTTTTCCTTTTCTCAGTACCCATAATGCTGCTAATCACTTTTGGAATGGTGAGCATCGGTCTAACATTAGCCTCGTTGATGGAGAGTCTGGAGAGTTTCGGTGTAATTCAGACCTTCGTCAATCTTCCCTTGTTCTTTCTGAGCGGCGCCTTGTTTCCGCTAGCGAATTTTCCCAAATGGCTAAGCTGGGTAAGCGTCATAGACCCACTAACTTATGGTGTTGATGCATTGAGGATTATAATTCTTCGAGGGGCTTGGACTCCCATCCTTCCCTTGCAGTATGACGTTCTCGCTCTAATCGTATTCGACGTGGCCATGATCTCGGTGGGTACAGTAATTTTCGGTCGGAGAAGATAGCTTGAAACTAGCATGGTTATCAGCAGACAAGTCGCGCAAGAACAAGGAGCCTAGGCGGTCAACGCTCCCCCATTTGCTTGGTTTTCCTCGCCAAGCTTGGCAGGAGCTTTGCTCCGTCACTTAAATTGGGATAGAAAGCTAACCGTTTTCTCCCACGCGTCTTTCGCGGCTTCCGCGTTATGCCCTTCCCAATTAGGCCGATGGAAGGCATGTTGCGCATTGGGGTAAAGGTGCACGTCGACCCTTTTCTTGTATTTCGTTGCGGCGGGAAGAAACTGCTGGTACGCCCAAGGGGTTACCCTTTCGTCCTCCGAAGCTAGCATAAGTTGAATTGGGCCTTTAACGCCGTTTACTTGCTCCACATTCTCTATCATACCATAATAGTCCACGCAAAAGGCCATGTTCAAGTTACAAGCGCCTTGAAGGGCGATCCCACCACCCATACAGAAGCCCATCGACCCAACCTTCGCCTTCCCGCCGACCTTTTCTCGGAGCAGCTGAAGACCTGAACCTAGCGCATCCAAGGCTTCTTGCTCCTTCAAAGCCGACCTGAGTTTGAACCCCTCGTCAAGGTTGGAGGCATACTTCCCATGGTACAAGTCAACTGCCGCAACCCAAGTGCCCGTCTGGCTAAGCCGGGCTGCGACGGAGTCCATATAGTCGTCAAAGCCGAATATCTCGTGTATCAAAACAACGCCTACATTCGAACTCCCCGTATGCAGTCGATAATCCCAATTACCCGATGTAACTTTCGTTGATTTAGCTGACAACTTCAACCACACCACAACTACTCTAACATTAGTTTCCGTTTCTCAAATATGACTATTCTTGAAGGCTAATTACTCGTGACCCCAAGACAAACAATCACTGATGTGCTGTAGTTGGAAGCGAATGAGGTACTTAGGCGGCTAAAATCCCACTCGAATCCCGAAGCAGTCAAGGGCATGGCGCGGTTTGGAATCAACCCTAGGAATACCTATGGAGTATCTATTCCCGTTCTCAGAGGATTGGCGAAGGAACTGGGCAAGAGCCATTCGCTCGCTCTAGAACTTTGGGAATCTAGAATTCACGAAGCACGAATTCTTGCTTCGATGATCGATGTGCCTGACAAGGTCACGAAGAACCAGATGCAAAAATGGGTGAAGGATTTCGATTCGTGGGATGTTTGCGACCAATGCTGCAGCAACTTATTCGACAAAACCAAGGTAGCATACCAAAAGGCGTATGAGTGGAGTTCACGGCGGGAAGAGTTCGTCAAGAGGGCAGGATTTTCCCTAATGGCTGCGTTAGCAGTTCATGACCAAGAAGCTCCAAATGCAACGTTCTTGAAGTTTCTGAAGGCGGTCAGGAGGGAAGCCGCTGATGAGAGAAACTTCGTAAGGAAGGCGATGAACTGGTCCTTAAGGCAGATTGGAAAGCGGAACCTAGAACTCAATCGCGCCGCGATAATAACGGCCAAAAGGATTCAGAAAATGGACTCTAAGGGCGCGCGGTGGATCGCTTCAGACGCTCTCCGCGAATTGACCAGTGCAGCGGTTGTCAAGAGACTGCGAGAAAGGTCAATGCGGATCATTTCCACTTGATTGTGCAACCGACTGGTTCTGTTTCAGTGTTCGGGGGCACCTTCCCGTTCAGCGTGGCGTCGAGGGCTTCCCGCAGAAATTTAACTTTAACAGCCTTTGGCTCATCGTAGTTGTCATCTATTACGCCATGGTACCTTAACGTTCCCGCCTTGTCGAAGAGGAAAACCTCAGGTGTTCGCTCAGCTCCGTAAGCGCGAGCTACTTGCTGGCTTTCGTCATGCAGGTAGGGGAAGTTGAAATGCTTCTCCTTTGCGCGCTCCTTCATTTTTTCGAAGCTGTCATCAGGATATTTTGAGGCGTCGTTCGCGTTTATTGCAATCAATTGTACGCCTTTCATATCGTAGTCTGCCTGTACCTGGACCATACGGTCCTCCCACGCACGAACGTAGGGGCAGTGGTTGCAACTGAAAATTACCGCCACAGCATTCTTTCTAGAATATTCGGCGAGCGAATGATTCTTTCCGTCGACGCCGGATAGGTTGAAGGGTAAGGCCTTATCCCCGATCTTAAGGTTCGTCATGGTCTCATTCCCGCGAATGCGTCTACCGTTTAGTGCTGGGTTCTGTTCTTAAGATTCTCCTTTCGCAGCACGGACGGCCTTGCGAATCATTGAGACCGATGGCAAAGGGGAGATACGCCCATCTTCAAGGCGGTAAGCACGGCAGGTCGGAGCATATCCATAGTTCGGAACCGGGTCGATATCATGCCCATCAATCAAAATTGTCGGCGACCCTGGGTAACGATACCGCTTCGCATCTTCAAACGTCTCAACTCTGATGACTTCAATCTTAGCGTTTATGCCCTCTTCATCTAGGACTTTGCGCAGTCGTTCAATCGCTTCGTCATGCGAGGGGCACTGGTCCGAATAGAGAAAACGAATTTCCACAGCATCTCACTGATTCTTAATCGTACACAACAGACCGCGTCATGACTGTTGTGCCTTACAGGAGTCTACCCCCTTCCGCCGACTCAAGTAATCTCCGCTCAAGAAAACCCATCCAAATGCGTAAGTACCCGGCGTTTGTGGTCCCGAAATTACAGTAGAAATCTTAGTGGTGACCGCTAATGTCTATCAAGTTGTCTTCGGGAAAGGAGATTCCAATTGAAATGCACAAGACTCGGATGGTGCAGAAAATTGCGTTGATACCTGTCGAGGAACGGCTCAAGGCGATTGGAGAGGCCGGCTACAATACGTTCCTGCTCAAAACCAAGGACATATTCTTGGACATGCTCACAGATAGCGGCGTCAACGCTATGAGCGACAACCAGTTCGCAGCTTTCATGAGAGCGGATGACGCCTACGCCGGCAGCATGACCTTCTACGAATTCGCGGACGCAGTGAAGGATGTTCTCGGTTACAAGTATGTCATGAACACGCACCAGGGGAGAGCGGCGGAGCATCTCCTGGCGAAGGTCTTCATCAAATCGGGCAATGTAGTTCCGACGAACTATCATTTCACGACCACCCGGGCCCACATCGAACTCCTAGGCGCCTCGGTTCTAGAGATATACTACGACGACGCCCTGAAGACTGAGAGTACAAATCTCTTCAAAGGCAATATGGATCCACAGAAACTGAAGAACGTGATAAAGAAGTACGGAAAAGAAAAAATCGCATTCGTTCGCATGGAAGCGACAACCAACTTAATCGGCGGACAACCATTCTCCATTGCGAACTTGAAAGAAGTCCGCCAAATCTGTAACGAACATGGTTTGACCCTCGTCATAGATGGAAGTCTCATCTGCGAAAACGCGTACCTCATCATGCAACGAGAGAAGGGATACCAAACCAAAACTGTTGCCGAAATAGTCCGTGAGATTTGCAGTATACCTGACCTGTTCTACATGAGCGGCAGGAAGAACACGTCTGTTAGAGGAGGCGCGATAGCGACTAACAATAAGGAACTGTTCGACAAGATCAGACCCTGGCTCCCCGTCTACGAAGGATTCTACACCTATGGAGGCATGTCAATGCGAGAGGTAGGTGCCATGGCTGTGGGAATGCGGGAAATGGTGGACCCATCGGTCGCAGGTTGCTCAGTTGAACAGATCAAATATTTTGTCAACAAACTCCATGAAACTGGTATCCCAGTGGTCACTCCGCCGGGCGGGTTGGCGTGCCACTTGGACGCGATGAAGTTCCTCCCGCACATCCCTCAATCCCAGTACCCGGCAGGGGCCCTATCAGCCGCTCTGTACATCGCCTCGGGAATCAGGAGCATGGAAAGAGGAAGTGTCTCAATGGACAGAGACAGGGAAGGGAAGGAGGTCCCAGCCGACGTTGAACTAACTAGGATTGCTCTTCCAAGGAGGGTCTACTCAATTTCGCACGTTGAATATGCCATTGATAGAATAAATTGGCTCTACAAGCACCGAGACCTTGTCAAAGGACTGAAGTTCGTGTGGGAGCCCCCAGTCCTCCGCTTCTTCGACGGGAGACTCGAACCACTCGCCGATTGGGGGAGAAACCTAGCCGACGCTTTCAAGAAGGAAGTAGGAAACAACTAAATTCAATTCAACTAGATTCACTAACGGTCGTGGTACAGGCTAGCCACCATGAATGACCTAGTCGGATTGTTCGGCCTGTTTTTTGCCGGCATGCTTGCTGGCGGCATCAATTCGGTGGCGGGTGGCGGCACGTTGATCTCCTTTCCGTCCCTCGTAGCTTTCGGCGAACCTGAAATCATCTCCAATGCCACGAACACAGCCGCGTTGTGGCCTGGTTCCCTTAGTGCCGCGGTTGGATATCGAAAAGATACCAAGATCCAACGCAGCCTACTACTAATGCTTGCCATTCCTAGCTTCATCGGCGGACTCATGGGGGCTGCAATTCTGGTTTTCACAACGCCAGCACTATTCAAACTCGTAGTCCCATTCTTAGTGCTCTTTGCCACGCTAATGCTTGCATCACAAGACTTGATCTCCCGAAGACTACGCCGTAGTTCAGGCGATGAGCATGTAACGACTGCTGGACGCATATGGGGGACCGTCTTCCAGCTTTTTGTGGCGGCGTACGGAGGATACTTTGGGGCGGGCATCGGGATCCTAATGCTAGGGTCGTTCAGCATTATGGGCCTCCGTGACATCCACAAGATGAACGCGATGAAGACCCCTCTCACCGCGATAATCAACCTAACTGCATTCGTCTTCTTCGCATACAAAGGGTTGGTCGTCTGGTACTTGGCTTTCCTCATGATGGCTGGCGCGATCATTGGTGGCTACGGAGGCGCAAGGCTTGCGAAGCACGTGAACCCTCGCCCGCTTCACTTCATTATTGTTGCAATCGGTTTGATTGTCTCAGCCTGGTTCTTTGTGAAATCGTTTTGAGAGCTTCGACCATATGCTGTTGGTAGTCAATAAATAGCTAGACCTCCCTCCCTTCAGCTGAGCACGGGGAGTCGTTACTTTGAAGCTTGGGGTCCTGGGGACGGGAATGGTTGGAAATACCATTGCTACTAAGCTTGTTCAGTTGGGCCATGAAGTGAAAATGGGTTCCCGCACGGCAGGGAACGAGAAGGCTGTGCAATGGGCCAAGGCCAATGGGGCAAAGGCTTCGAATGGTACTTTCGCTGAAGCCGCCGAATTCGGCGAAATCATTTTCAATTGCACTGCCGGCTCAGCGTCGCTGGAGGCATTAAAGTTGGCTGGTGCAAAAAACCTCAAGGGGAAAATTCTAGTAGACATATCCAACCCACTGGATTTCTCTAAGGGCATGCCACCCACCCTCACTGTGTGCAATACCGATTCGATTGGCGAGCAAATACAACGGGCGTTCCCTGACGCAAAGGTCGTCAAAACACTCAACACCATAAACTGTAATGTAATGGTAACCCCTCACATTGTCCCGGGGCCCCATGATATCTTCATGAGCGGAAATGACGCAAAGGCAAAAGCGAAGGTTCGCGAGATAGTGACCGATTGGTTTGGCTGGAAATCTGTCATCGACCTAGGCGACATTACCACTGCAAGAGGCCCGGAGATGTATTTGGCGCTGTGGGTACGATTGATGGCGGTCAATCAGACCCCGAACTTTAACATCCGAATTGTGAAATGACGGCGAAAACGGACTCTCAGATGCTGAGGGATTCAGGTCTGGGGAAGTTTCAGAATAAATAAAGTCCACAATAAGCGCGTCGGGAGCGAAGCCAGCTCAATAAATGACCTGACTCAATGGAGTCGTTAGTTAGAAATCCTCTCTGCAGCAACCACTAGGAATATCAACATCAAACTAAGCTCAGGACGGACACCTCCCGAGCTACTGGCACGGACAATTATGAAAACGGCGCTTTAGACTTGGAATACAAGTGGACAGTTCTTACGGTAACGACGGTTGGCGTACTGATGTCGGGCATCGACTCAAGAATACTCGTTATTGGACTCCCACAAATTGCGAGCGCGATGCACGCAGATGCTGAGCAAGCAGTTTGGTTCACACAAGGTTACGCATTGGCGAGCACCATAATGCTCCTCCTGATAGGAAGAGTTACTGATATTTTCGGTAGAGTGAAACTCTACAATGCAGGATTCATAATTTTCACCGTTGGCTCACTACTGACCAGCCTATCCCAATCGCCCGAACAGATAATCGCGTTCAGGATAATGCAGGGCCTTGGCTCGTCAATGATATGGTCGAACAGCATAGCAATGATAACAGATGCTACTCCCATGAAAGAATTAGGCTTTTCACTCGGAGTAAATGCAATCGCATACAACCTAGGTTCTGTTCTCGGATTGACCGTGAGTGGCTTGATTCTGTTCTTCTTCGATTGGAGGTTTCTCTTCTACGTCAATATCCCAATCGGTATTTTCGGGACAGTATGGGCGCGCCTTCGATTGCGTGAGATTGCGACCATTGAGAAGGGGGCGCCCATTGATTGGAAAGGTTTTGCGGCATTCGTTGTTTCCATCACCGCATTTCTTCTCGCATTAACCTACGCCGTTTATGGGATCGCGGAAGAAACTACGGTCTATTACCTCCTCATCTTGAGCGCCGTCGCCATCGTGACATTTGTAATGTGGGAGCGCCGATCAACGCATCCACTCCTCGACTTGGGGCTGCTTAAGATAAGGGAATTCGGTAGCGCCGTGGTGGCTCTAGTGATCGCCGTGACCGCTTTCAGCAGCCTGGCGTTACTCTTGAGCCTCTTCTTCCAATTGGAACTCGGCTTGAGCCCGCTCGAGGCTGGGCTTAGGCTGGTGCCTTTGGATTTGACCGCAGTCCTGATGGCTCCTTTGAGCGGTAAGCTTTCCGACCGGTTCGGCCAAACAGGATTCTTAGTTGGGGGCCTTACCTTGACGAGCCTCACGACCTACTTGTTTTCGACCGTTGACCCTTCAACGCCGTACGTCTATAGTCTGGTCTACATGGTTTTGTTAGGGATTGGCGTAAGCGTCTTCCTTGCGCCAAACGCGAGCCTCTGCATGGCCGCGGTTCCAGCTCTAAGGCGGGGTGTCGCGGCCTCCGTCAGGTCCACCTTCTGGAACATTGGTTTCACAGTCAGCCTGAACCTCGTACTTTGGATCATGACATTCAGAGTCCCGTTTGGAGTGATCACGACTCTAATTTCATCGGTTACTCCAATAGGCAATTTGCTTGTTGATCGGGCGGTTTTCATGGACGGCCTAAAGACGGCTTACTTGTGGCTAGCGGCCTTGAACGCGGCCGCACTCATTCCAACCCTGGCCGGGGCGTATCTGAAACAGAAGCTCCGACCAAATTAGAAACCGGGTGTAACCACGGGAACTCCAACGCCAGGCCAACATCATGCTCGACAGTCTATAAAACGAGTTCGAGAAACATTGCACCTGCTCTGGGGTTGTACCGGTATGGAGAGGTCTCTTTGAAGCCTAAAGTGCGGTAAAGCTTAATCGCTTCCTTCATCGAAGGCACGGTATCTAAGCGCATGCGCGAGAACCCGCGCTTCCTTGCTTCCTCAATAATTGCCACAGACAACGCTTTGCCAATTTTCTTCCCTCTGAACGCCTGCCGCACGTAGAGCCTTTTCATTTCACAAACATCTTCGGCCAATTTCCGCATGGCGACACAACCGGCAGCACTCCCCTCATAGTAGGCAAGGAATATGGCCCCGCCCGGCGCAGAATACTCCCCCGGTAGGTCTGCCAATTCATTCTTGAAATTTTGAAAGGAAAGGTCGAAGTCGAGTGAAGAAGCGTATTCTGAAAAGAGAAACTTGACCTGTTGAATCCCCTCCTGGGAATGGACCTGAATAATCCTCAAAGGAACCTCCCCCTGCATAGGGTTGGGGCGTACACCACCAGCAAGCTTGTTAATCAAGTGGTACCGCAACCTCATCATCAATGCAGTTGTGGGCTAAGAATGATCCTCGAAGGAAAGTACTTGTTGAAGACGCCTCGTGAAAGGCTCTGGGAATTCATCATCGATCCCAATAAGATCGGCAAGTGCTTGCCAGACCTGAAGAGCTTGAGCATTGAGAGCGAGGACAAGTTTAGGGCTGTCATTGCTGTCGGTGTCGGTTTCATAAAAGCTGATTTCAGGTTCAAAATCGAAATCGTGGGGAAAGAACCGCCTAGTAGAGTACAACTTAGAGCGATTGGAACAGGATCGGGAAGCAACATCAACATGGACTTAGCGATTGAACTCAAAGAGACCCCTGAAGGCAGTGAACTCGACTATGAGACAGATGTCAAGGTGACTGGTATGATAGCGAGCCTTGGGCAACTCGTAATCAAGGATACAGCGGAAAAGACGGTTATAGGAATCTTCGATCGCATCCGAAACCAGATGCAATGAAGCCTAACCTACTTCATCTTAGCCGAAGCAGCTTTTACAGCTTTCACGATGTTGAGATAACCGGTGCATCGGCAGAGGTTGCCTTCGATGCCTCTCTTAATTTCTTCCTCGTTCGGGTTCGGGTTTCTTTGGAGCAAGAAAAGGCTTGACAGAATCATTCCTGGCGTACAATAACCGCATTGCAATGCTTGATGTTCTAAGAAAGCCTCTTGAATTGGATGCAATTTGCCCTTGACGGCGACGCCCTCGATCGTCTTGAGTTCGGAATTGTTGACTTGGGCTGCAAGCAAGAGACAGGACTTGACAGTTACCCCATTCAGCATGACAGTGCAAGCACCACAATGTCCGGTATCGCATCCTATGTGAGTTCCTGTTAAGCCAAGTTCATCGCGTAGGAAATCAACTAGTAACGTGCGAGGATCGATTCTTCGCTCGTATTGTTGACCGTTCACCTTGACACTGACGGCGAATTCTTTCTCCAAACTAATTACTTCCAAGTGCGCGGCTAGCGGAATTTCTGACCGCCCGTTCTGTGAGAACCTTCGCCATTTCCAACCTGTATTCGGCTGACGCGCGCAGGTCGGAAGGAGGGCTCAGGTCATCGGACGCCTTTTGGGAGGCCTCCTCAATCACCTCATCCTCTGGTTTTCGTCCGATTAGGAACGTTTCTGCATTTTTCGCGCGAGTGGGGGTAGGTGCTACGCCACCCAGGACTACGCTTGCGGCCCTGCATACATTATCGCTGTCGAAGGTTAACAGAGATCCGACCGCGACGATCGCGAAATCGTTGTGACCCTTGCTCAATTTCAAATAGGAGCCCCCGGACCTTGGGGGCGGAACGGGAATACGAATTTCTCGAATTATCTCGTCCCGCTCTAGAACGGTGTTGTAGTATCCGCGGAAGAAATCCGCGGATTTGATTGAGCGCGAACCATTAACGCTGGCTGCAACCACTTTTGCCCGAGCTGCTGTACAAGCGGTAGGAAGGTCGGCCGTTGGATCAGCATGTGCGAGTGAACCTCCAATGGTACCGCGATTTCTTACCTGCTGGTCGGCAATTACGCCAGCGGCCTCTGACATGAGAAGGCATGTTTCGCGCATGAGACTGCTATTGGCGATTTGGTCATGGCGAGCAAGAGCGCCGACTACGATTGTGTCATTTTCTTTGCGTATTTGAGTTAGCTCTGCTATGCCGTTAATGTCGATGAGCATCTTGGCCGAGGCTAAGCGGAGCTTCATCAGGGTGATGAGGCTCTGTCCTCCAGCGAGTATTTTTGCTTCGTCTCTTGAGTGCAACAGACTTACGGCTTCGCTCAGAGATGATGGAGCGTAATACTCGAAGGTCCTCGGTCGCAAGGATTGTCTCTTTGGGAAACGCGAAGAACCGGTTTAAAGACTTGTCCATGAACTGGTATCCCTGAGGTAAGTTTGTATTTGGTAGTGGGAGTTGCGCCATCCATGGAAGATGAACCCCGGAAACTCGTTGAAGGTCGCGGCCAATTCGTTAATGACATTCACTTACCTGACACGTTACATTTGGCTGTCGTCCGTAGCCCGCACGCAAGAGCTAGGCTGCTGAAAGTGCACGGTGGCATAAATGCCTCAGAACTCAAGGCAACTCTCACGTCAGTTGGAGAAGGAGCTTCAGAGGGTTCGGGTGCTGCCCAACCAGTACTCGCAACGGGTTACGTGAACTATGTCGGCCAGCCGGTGGCAGCAGTTCTCGGAAAGGACCTCTATTCAGCCATCGATATGATGGATGAAGTGGAGGTGGACTACGAGCCACTGAAGGCCGTTATCGATCCGGAGGAGGCGTTGGTTGCGCCGCCGATTCATCCTGGTACGAAATCGAATATTCTGGCAAGCTTTCAGCTGGGCAGAGAGTTCCACCTCCACGATTCTACGCTGGTTTTGGAGGACACACTCGTCAACAGAAGGATATCTCCCAATCCTCTTGAGCCCCGAGGGTTAGTTGCCCAGTACGATGGTTCCAGATTGACCGTGTGGGCGTCAACGCAGTCCGTGCACGCCTGGAAGGAGGGGTTGTGTGAGTCTATGGGACTCGCTCCAAGCTCAGTACGGATTGTCCAAGTGGATACGGGCGGCGCCTTTGGCAGTAAGGGCGGTATTTACCCCGAGTATGTAATCGCATGCTACGCCGCGATGAAGATGAGAAAGCCCGTGAAGTGGATCGAAACACGCATGGAACACTTGATGGCAACGCATCAAGGCAGGGGAGCGAGGGCCAAAATGAAAATCCACGCAGACCGAACAGGAAAGGTTCTCGGCCTCAGGGCCGAGTTGCTCATCGACGCGGGGGCGTACGCGCCTGGCATGGGAATTATGGCGCCCCGGTGGATAGGATTTCAGATCACAGGGCCATATGCAATTTCAAACGTATTCGTAGACGCGAATGCTGTTTACACGAATAAAGTTCCCCTGGGTCCCTACAGGGGTGCAGGGCGCCCTGAAGCGGCCATGTTCATTGAGCGGATGATGGATCTGCTCGCTGATGAACTGCAGATGGATCCCGTCGAGGTCAGGTTGAGAAACGCAAGCCCAGAGAGGTTTGTTTCGCCGCTTGGACTTAGGCTCGACCCATTCAAACCCTTCCTTGAGTCGGCGGTAAAGGAACTGGGATATCACGAGAGGAGGAAAGAAATGGGCGTGGGTTTCTCATGCTTTGTCCTCGTTCCAGCAGTGCAACCAGGAGAATCAGCGAGAATAGCCATCAAACAAGGAAGAGTCAAAGTATGGATGGGGGGAAGCTCACACGGGCAGGGACACGACGTATTCGCACGACTCCTTGTAAGCGAGGAGTTGGGCGTAGCTCAATCTCTCATAGACTTTGGGAAATCTGACACGGATGAATTGGATGAAGGAGTTGGGTCCTGGGGAAGCAGAACAGCCGCGGTCGGCGGAGCCGCACTGGTTGAAGCCTCACGGAAGATAAGAGACGAAGCGAAAACGAAGCTTGGGAAGTATTCTCCCGCGGAACTCATGAGACATGAGTTTGATGTGACCGTGTTTCACTCCGAGAAGGAACAGTTGAACGCGTTCGGAGCTAACCTTGTCACTGCCGAATCTGATGAGTTAGGTAACGTACGGTTGAAGGAATGCAGAGCTTACTATGATGTCGGACGACAACTTAACCCAACTATGATTCAGAGCCAGATCATTGGCGGCACCGCGCAAGGCATCGGCCAAGTGCTCTATGAGCAGGTAAAATACGATGAGGATGGACAGCTGCTCACGGCTACCATCGCTGACGCTGGGTTGCTAACCTCACTGATGATGCCCCAAGTTTCGATCAAACTCGCGAGCACTCCATCATCCCTCCCACACGGTGCAAAAGGTGTAGGAGAGAGCCCAACCATGGGCGTTCCGCCTGCGGCGTTAAGAGCTATTGAGACGGTTATTGGCAGACGACTACGAGAAACGCCGATTTCTATCGAAGCAGTCACACTAGCAGAAAGTCGGAAGTAGACTGAACAAGTATCGACGATAGCATCCCTTCATAGTACGCGAAGTTCAGACCGTGCAGTCTGTTGCCCCAACGGCCTATTTTCCGAACGAGAAGTGCCTCTGCGCATCTGGAAATGAGGAAGTAGACAAGTTCGCGATGTTTCGACCATCTGATACCATACAACGTAAACACTGTCAAAACAGCTATCATCACTTTCGCCACTCGTAGCACTTCCCGTGCTCAAAGTCAAGATGTGCCGACTCATTTGAACCGCGGGTCAGTTCTCAACGAGAAATTTCACTGCGCACTTCCAAAGCAACACTTCCATTCAATCAATCCATTCCTTGCTACGGGGGTTTGCTGGTTCTGGGTAATAGTTAAGTTCCGGTTTTGAAACAGATTCCACGTGAATCCCAGTGGCTATGGAGGGTATAAGATTGGCGAGCTTTAGTCCTCAACCGCAGACACGCGGCAAGGTCTGTTCCTTCTGTCACAATCTGATAGGCAGTAACGCACTCTTCTGCGATGTGTGTGGTACTCCTCAGGATGTGAGCCAAGTTTTCCGGGTTAGGTCTGAAATGCAGAGGAACATTGACATGCTGACCGCCACACTGCAGTCATTGGAGACTAGAAGGAACGCCCTGGCAAATGAGATTAAAGAGTTAGAGAACGCCTCGGAGAAGGCCAAGTTGACTCAAAAAATAGAGCTTGAGTCACTGGACGATAAGATAAAGACGCTAACATCGGCGTTACAACCACTGACGCTTCAAGTCGAATCATTGAGGACAAGGAAGGAAGCACTAACCAACGAAGTCGAAGGCCTCCTCAGTGAGAAACGGAAGTTAGAGGAGGATACGAAATCTGAGGCGGCAACCATTGACTCTTTGCACAAGGAAAGAGTTGAGATGCAACGCGAAACTAAACGTCGTCCCGTGAAAAGTGCCCGTCGACAACAGGTTCCAATCAAACCAAAGGAAAGCCACCCGGCTAAGCAGGTAACCCACACCTTCGTATGCAGCTACACGGGAAATGCAGACTGGAATAGTGAGCTTTCCAAACTCCTGACGCAACTCGAACTTTCACTGGACCAGGCCAAGTATTCTTATTCCCCTGAGAAAATCGTTCTTAGCGTAGCAGGATCTAGGGAGAATATCGAGAAACTAGCTGCATCCCTGAACCGCCTGGAAGGGTTCACCAATTTGCGTTCGAAGCTCGCCGCAACTAAGAACAGCTTGCGCGATGGCATCAGAACGAGAGATGCTCATAAAGAACAACTTAACGAACTTACTCGCGTTCCTTGGTACAAGGAAAATCGAAGCCTAAGCAAGCAAAGGGCCGAACTCAGCCAGCGACTGGCAGAGGACGACTTTAGGATTAGAGCAATGACAGAGGATTTGAAGGCGCTTGAGAACCTGGTTGGTTCTGATGTGGCTAAGAATTGAGCCGCGTTTAATGAGCGCAAGCTTAAATTCATTGGAAGCCAGTGCCAATGATTGCCAAGTGGGTGGTTTGATTGAGTAGACGTGCCCCGGCCAAGCGAGAGGCCGTAATAGAAATTTTCATGCCCCTCGGAATGCGAGTTCTTGTTGCCCTATATTGGGTGGCTGGTCTGTCGGGTATTATGATAGGCGTGTTGGGTGTGAATCAAGGGTTTTATGAAACGTTCTACGATGTTCAATCGTTGCTGATCGCGCAAGGACTGGCTCTGCTTGTTCTGGGAAGTATTGTCTTCCTTGTCGCTATCGGAATGGTCAGCGGTGCGAAATGGGCCATAGGGATAGCCAAGATGATTTCCGCAGTCTTAGTTGGTTGGGCGGCCATCGGTTCGGTTTTGGGCGTATACACAGCTTACGATGTATCCGCATTAGACTCTACATTTATTCTGTATGGAATGGTAGCCTGGTTGCTGATCTTTGGAATCGGCACTGGATTGATTGGATTAGCCTATCTCCAAAGACAAGGGAATACGGTGAGAAGATATTCCGAGTACATTACCACTGAGACTTATTCTCCGCAACCTGCTCCTACAGAGCACAAACGTCTTCCCGCAGTTGCTAAGCGCAATGTCACAAGGTGTCTTGATTGTGGAACCGAATTGAAACCGGGAACGTCATATTGCCCTGCATGTGGAGCGCCTCAAGATGTTTAAGATGAAAAGCATCAGCTTACTGCTCCTTCTGCTCGTAATAGTCGCCAGTACTAGCCTAATCCCAACGCTACGTGTCAATGCTCAGACTGGGGATTTTCAGATTACTGCAGACCCATCGCATGTTTCAATTGGAACAGATGGAACAGCCCACTTCGTTGTCAAGATAACTTCAGTAAATGGGTTTTCTGGCCCACTTCAGTTGGCAGTTACGGGCATCGCTCAAAACATTCAATCCCAGTATTATGCCACATTTCAACCCAGCACACTGCAATTGGCTCCCAACGCGGTGGTATACTCCATGCTTACATTAACAATAAGTTACCAATACGTCACTCTCTCAGCCAATACGATTGGAACATCCAATTTCGCTGTAACTGCAACGGCGAACGGAATTGTCCATAGTGCGCCACTGGCAGTAGACATTTTCTATGGCAGCCAATCGACAGTTCAATTAAGCGACGTTTCTCTCAGCCTCGCCCCGAACATTATTCAAACCACGGCAAGCATAACGCAATCGCAAAGTGCTACTCTGCAGCTGAGTTTGAGTTCGGGCGCTACTACGATGACTGGACAAACATTACTCGCAGCCACCTTGCAAGCCTATGACGTACCGAGCGGTCTGATGATCACTTTCACGCCGAACACTGTCAACATAGTATCTGGTCAAACGGCGACCGTAACGCTGAGCGTTCTGATGACGCCGTCATTCCTTCAAACGGGTGGAACCTACATTTTCGCCATTGGAATTAACGCCTTGATGCAGAGCCCTCTGCTTAGCAGCTATTCCTCTTACCAGAATTACTTCATAAGCAAGGTAACAACGCTAACGATAATCATCCCACCTGCCTTCAACATTGAAGCTAGCCCTTCGATAATGGATGTCTTAGTGGGCGGTCCCTCTCAACAATTGGGAATAGTCGTTACGCCGATTACGTCAGGCCTTACGGACCCTATCGTATTGTCAGTTCAAGGCCTACCTGCTGGCATACTTGCGACATTTCAGACGAACCCACTCACACCCAACGGCCTCCAACCAATAACCACAAACCTGGTGGTTCAAGCCCCACCTTCAACATTTCCGGTCACAACAACTGTGACGATTTCCGCTACGGCAGCCGGGATAACTAACACAGTCACCGTGATATTCACATTACTACCTACAGGAGACTACAGTGTACAGGCCGATCAAACACTCCTGAGTTTCACAGGCTCCGGTCAATCAAAAACTGTAACCTTGACTATCACACCGCAAAATGGTTTCAGATCAAACATCAACCTAACTGCACTGAATCTACCAGTCGGCTTCTCAGCAACATTCAGCCCTCAAAGTCTCCAAATACAGCAATCGGGGCCTATCACGGTAACTCTAACGATCGTTGCAGGCTCTAATATTCAGCCGGGTACTTATAGCGTATCCATAGTGAGCAATACAGGGGTCACAGCATCCAAGACCACTGTGCTGACTGTTCTGGTACGGGCAGGCGTTGGACAAATATGGCCGATTGTGTTGGTTGTTGTCGTCATAATTGCCGTAGTGAGCCTCATCGCTTTCATAGGCTTGCCGAGGGGCAGAGAAGTGCGACGTATACCTGAGAGGCCTTCCGATGTCCCGAGCCTACCCCCATAAGGCGAAGGAATTTATCATGGCCCATGTGGCACCAATTAGGATAAGTAAGTCGAAAACCAAGACGGGGAAAATTGTTCGACTGACCATCCCGAAGATTTTGCTTGAAGACGCCGAGTTTCCACTTAACTTTAGCGAACAAATCTACATACGAATAGTGCCCGATGGGCTACTGATAACTCACGATTCAAAAAGGAACGGCACGTGGAAAGTGTGACCGGGACCGGAGCCAAGAGAGAATATTATGAGGTCTTGGGAGTTCCGGAAGACGCCACAAAAGAACAAGTGAAAGCAGTCTACAGGCGACTTGCCCTCCGATACCACCCCGACAGAAATAAGAATCCTGCAGCACATGAAAAGTTCAAGGAAATATCACAGGCCTATGCGGAAGCATGTGCGGCTCTGCAGAACCGAGAGTTAGATACTGACGAAGAAGCATGGGACCAGATCCCTGTTTCCATCGCACACCGTGAAGAACCAGTTCGCGAAGAACCATTTCGCGAGGAAGCATTTCGCGAAGAACCAGTTCTCGACCTCCGTGACGGTAGAAGAATACTCACAGTAGAAGAAGGGCCGAAGGGAAACCTCAAGTTTACTTTGGAAGTTTCACTTAGAGAAGTTGCAACAGGAGCAAGAAAGTCCATCTTTGCGACCCGGAGAAGCGTTTGCCAATTTTGTCATGGAATCAAATTGAAGGCTCCATGCAAACATTGCAAGGGCAAAGGAGTTACAGAGAAGGTTGACGCCATTTCGTTCACAATTCCTGCGGGTGTTGAGGAAGGTATGCAGATCAGATTAGCAGGAGAAAACCTTGGGGAGGATGTTTTCGTGGAGGTTGTGATGAGACCCCATCAACTCTTCCGCAGGATTGTTGATGACATTTACTGCGAGGTACCCGTTTCGATTACCAAATTGAGACGTGGAGGAGAAGTCAGCATCCCCACGCTAGATGGTTCAACTGCTCTTCTTCGTGTCCCGCCTAGAACACGTAAGGGCACAATATTCGTCTTGCAAGGAAGAGGCCTACCCAAATGGGGAACGTCGAGGAAGGGTAGCCTCATGGCGAAAATCGTGTAATTTCAGCGTTCAAGCTCCTAGGCAGTAGGCCATCACCACGACTCACGTAATACCCATGTTCTAAAATGAGTCGCTTCGGCCCACCAAATTGACGCATTTTTGCGCGCCTGCTTGGGTGGGGGTTGGTGGGGGGGTCGGTAGTTTTGTGCTCACGGTTTATGGGAGGCGCTGGGTTTTCTGTGTTTCCCGCCGCCTTGGAGCCTTTTTCACCGCCCACCCTGATGGGTCAGAGGGACCTCTTGGGTTTTCATGCACTTGGCGAAGCGTAGCCTAGAAGGCTGGGCTTGGTATGGGTGGGCGGCGTCGAGTAAGCGTTATTTTGCGTTTCTGTGAGTATGATTTGGAGGAATTAGACAGCCTCGTTAGGGTGTATGGCGGGTTGCCCCGTAGCAGCCTTGTGAACATTGCAATAGAGGAATTCCTCCATTCACCTAAAGAACGAGATTTTCAGATGTGCAAGAAACGAAAAATCAACCTCGCCATGAGACCTGATAAGCTAGGCAAATTAAGCGAGTTCGCAAAGACCTACGGGGTACACAGAACCGACCTAATCCGCCTAGCAATACACAACTTCAAGCAGAGATATGGCATCAAAGATAGAAACCTGACAAGTGCCGAGTAACCAGCCCCCGTACTTCATAGGAAATCGAACTCAGGGAAGCATACAGGCAAGCCTCAAACCTCCACCCTACTCAGCACAAAGCAAGTTACGCACCGGAATTCATAGTGGGGCCAATGGGCGGTATCGCATCAATACAGTGGGGCACGTACCGAAACGACTAACTTTGAAGGCCTTTCGCGGGCTCACATCACCCTTGCCCAAGATCATTCAGTTTCGTTTTCATATATTTGGCGATTCGTTCGAAATCGTCCTCGGCTAATTCGAAAAATCCGAATCGAAATACAAAACCCCAGCTTCGCTTATTATGAATGAAGGTTAGTTGCGGAATCAAAGGTAGAATGTCCGCCTCTTCGCAGGGAAGAAATTCCACATCTCTCCGATAAGGCATGAAACCACCACCCATGTCCCCCTGATACACGTCGCCTTCTTTTACGCGAGCAAGGGCTGTGAATTTCTTGTATGCCTTTCTGGGATGGAGCAGCTAGCTCCCCTGGTTGCTAGAAAACTAAGTCTACAACAACCTCAGCGTCGAGATCTCGGCAACCGCACCGAAATCAGCCTTATATTGCCGTATTAATACGACGTTAATATGGTCAAAGCAATCGTTGAGATAGACGAAGAAGCTAACAGGGTCATCAACGTCCTCAAGGCCCAGTACGGCTTGAAGGACAAATCACAGGCGATAAACGAAATGGCCAAGCAGTACAAGGTGCTCGTCCTAGAGTCTGAGGTAAGGCCCGAATACCTGAAGAAACTCGACAAGATACACAAAGAACCAATTATCAGGATCGGCAACGCCGGCGACTTCAAGAGAAAATACGGCTTGAAATGAATGTACGCCTTAGAGGCAAGAGAGCACGTCGACAGAATTTTCAAGAAGCTCGCCAAAAGGAATCGTAATCAAATGGAAGTCATAGCCAAGAAGATAGAGGAGATACTCGAAGACCCGCATAGATTCAAGCCAATGCGCTTTCCACTCGGCGGAATGAGGAGGGCCCACTTCGGCAGCTTTGTCCTCCTCTTTTCAATCGACGAACAACGAAAGACCGTCATTCTCGAAGATTATGAACACCATGACAGGGTGTACAGGGCGAAGTAGATTTTTTTTCAATAAATATTTAACTATACGAGATCACCACAGAGAAAAAGACCCGTGTGCGACCTGCGTGACGGCGACTTCTATTTTGTTAGGCCACACTGCTTCCTGAGCTTCTCCACTAGTTCCGGGTATCGGGGGTCGGTTCTTGCCGTGGCGAGGAGAGGCGAGTACATCAGCGTTGAGGGAGTTGTCGAATGGGCTTCAAGGGCCCTGTTCATGTACTCGAAGAATGAGTCAAAGTCTCCGAGGGCATGGTAGACGTACGCGACGTAATTGAAGCAGATCGGACCCATCTTAGCGTCCTCAATCTTCTTGATTGCGAGGAGCGCTCTCTCCCTGTCGCCTTCCAAGGCCGCGATGAACCCGCCCATCCAGCTGATCCGAGGATTGGTGGGCTCAAGCTTCTCCGCCTTTGCGTAGAACTCTTTAGCCTTCTCGAGCTCCCCCTTGGCTAGGTAGTACTCAGTCATGCCCCTGTAGGTTTGCGAGGGGGCCAGTTGCTCGGTCTTCTTCCAGAGCTCCAGCGCTTCCTGCTCCCTCCCCGTCCAGAGGTATGTCACTCCGAGAACCCAGATGAATCTGGGCCTGATGGGATCCAAGTGGTAGGCATCCTCAATCTGTCTCACCATCTCCGTCGGGTCTCCTTTGAGTCCAGCTATCTCGGACAACAGCCAGTGGGGATCTGGGAGGCTGGGGTTGAGTTCCAACGCTCTTCTCGCCTCCGCTTCCGAACCCAGCACGTCGTCCTCTGTGAAGTGCATACTTGAGAGCGCCGCGTGGGCCTCAGGCAGGTCTGGGTCGAGGTCAATGGCACGCGCCACTGTCGACCTCACATTTGAGAGGGAGACGTCAAAGGGCTCGTATCCGTCGTCAGCAAGCGTTGTGTGGCACTCTGCTATCCCTACGTACGCTCTCGCAAAGCTAGGATCCAGCTTGATGGCTTTTTCGAAGAGAGCTATGGCCTGCTTAAGTGAAGCCTCGGTCTGCTCCCTCAACAGTTCCCTGCCCCGCAGGAAGTTGCTGTACGCCTCAGTGTTCTCCGTCGGTTTCTTCTCCAGGTTTTTCTTCTCGGACTCAAGGAGCTGGGTCTTGAGCGCGACTGCCACCTTCTCCGCTATCTCGCTCTGAACCGCAAAGATATCGTCCAAGTTCTTATCATAATGAGAAGACCAGAGGTGTCCTTCGGTGGCACCGTTGATCAGCTGGGCCGTGACCCTAATCCTATTCCCAGCCTTCCTCACGCTTCCCTCAATCAGCGACCCCACATTGAGCTCCCTGGCGATTTCGGAGATCTTCTTCTCCTGTTTCTTGTAACTCATCACCGACGTCCTAGCTATGACTTCGATCTCCCTTACCTGACAGAGCCTATCAATCAGCTCCTCAGTCAGACCGTCAGCGAAGTATCCATCTTCAGGGTTGGAACTCAGGTTTGCGAAAGGCAGGACTGCAATCCGCCTCTTGTCCAGGCCCGCTCCGGTAGCCTCTTGTCTCTCGAGGGCTAATCCTTCTAAGGGGAACTCTTTCTCGGCGATTTCGATTCCATGCATCCACTTGATTATGAGGACCTTCCTCGACCGGCCTTCGACTTGTTTCTCGATGAGTTCTATGTTCCCGTCGAATAAGTCAACAATCGCTTGAACCTCTTCACTCGAATGCATGAGCGGGTTCAGGAGGACCAGCGTCGTAATGTTCTTGGCTCGGAACTTGTCGAGAAGCTCTGAGAGCCATTTCCTCGTTTGAAGCGCCTTATGCCGCAACAGAACATCGGAAAGGAACTGAACCGCGAGCCGACTGGGGTGAAGAGAGTTGATGGTTTCCGTGATCACGAGGTTTAGTTCGGTTAGGTTTTCGATGCCCTTGCCTGGCATGGTGTTCTGGGCGGGGGGGACGGGTTTGTCGCTGCAAACCAAACACTTCACGCCATCTGGTTTGCTGCCGATGATTGGTTCCGCCGAAGACAAGCTTCGAGAAATTAGCAGACTCGAGGAGTCGGCTTCAAGGAATCTGCGCAAGAGTATTGGGACTTCATCGCTAGCGGGCGCATTAAGAACGATGGCTGAACCGGCTAGGAATCCGCCTTGAAGCGCCTCATCCAGCCTACCGTAACCCGTCGAAACCTTCGTGCGCATAGAGCTGGCTGAGACGCCTTCAGAAGTCATACTGGCTCGCCATCAGTCACGACCTGCCAGACATAGTAACTCCCCATAAGAGTTCTCCTACACAACCACTCCCGTATTCAACGGTGTGCATAACAACGTTCAAGCCAACACTGTTTTTCTGAGAATTTCGGCAGAGTTCGGAGAGAAGATGGTTACCGCAGAATCAAACGAAATCTGAGAGGTTGGTTGGATTCGTTGCAAGTTTAATGTTCATGAGATCGAAGGCTTACGAAAGTGAGGCGTACAGGCTGAGGGCGTAGTCGTCCACGTCAATCTCTTTCGGGCAAAGCTACTGGGAAGCTCTGAGTGCTACGAGCGAAAAGAGATCTGTAGCTTTTCCTTGTAGAAGCTTCCGCGCGCAGGGTCGGTGTGTTGAATGGTGGGGCCGGTGGGATTTGTACCCACCAATATCGTGGGTTCAATGCGACCTTACGCATTTTGGCAAGATTTCGGCGAACGACAGGATCAGAACTATTAGCCACGGGTCTTCACGGCGAGAACGAAAAAATACTGAAGATTGTCTTTCGCCTGACGTCAGACCCCTGACGTGGACGCGATCATCTTTCATCCGGGTTCAGCGCGTACTCGACCGCGCGGTGGAAAACCATTTGTCTACCTTCTTCTAAGGCGGCGGCAGAGGCTTTCGGCCCGAGTTGCTCCTTCGCCCGACCAAGATACTTCGCTACGAGAGGGTCCCAAAACGGAACCGACACCACTGCGCCCAGCTCTTGCCTGTAAGCGGTGGCTGCACCATCCAGGCGAAGCGCTCGTTCGGGCTGCGACATCCCCGCCAATGCCATGGCCATTCCTTGCATCTCGATACTTGCACCGAGCATGTCACCCAGTTCGAGTGCCGCCCTCAGGGCGTACGAGTAGTGTCGGTGCGCAGTGGTACAGTCGCCCTCGATCAGACCGCAGTCTGCGATGAAATGGTTAGCTCCCCCCTGAGCCCAGCAGTCGTTCAGACTCGTGGCAAGTGCAAGCGCCTCGTTTGCGAGGGGGCGAGCTTTTGCGACTTGACCCTGACTGACAAGCACCTGACAAACGCCAAGAATGGCCCTGTTAATCAGCCGCTTATTCCCGCCCTTTCGATGCAGTTCGAGGCTTTCCTCAAAGCGACGCAGTGCAGTTGGATCGTCGCCCTCAAAGAATGAGGACCAGCCAATGTCTCCGAGGGTCGAAGCGACTTCGTCTTGGTCGCCGATCTCTCGCCATAAGGTCAGCGCTTTCTCCAGCTGCGTCCTCGCGGTAACGTGGTCACCCTGCCATGCCGCCAATCTGCCCTCACCATCCAGTGCTCGCGCGTAGATTCCGTCACGGCCCGCATACCCCTCGAGCGCGTCGGCTAGACGTTTTCTGCCTTCAGTCAAATGCGAATGGCTCTCCCAAAACCAGGAGACAGTGCCAGCCAGTTGGAGTTGAGTCTCCTGCCCTAAAGCCCCCGCAAAATCAAGGGCCAGCCTGAGGTTGTCGTGCTCGGTCTCAAGTCTAGACAGCCACTCAGCCTCGGCTTCATAGCGCTCTTTGTAGGCGCGTTCAGCTAACCCGAGATAGAAGCCCACAAAACTCGTGCGTATTGCTTCCAGCTCGCCACTCGCCGCAAAACATTCCGAGGCGAACTCGCGGATAGTCTCCAGAAAGCCAAAGCGGGGCTCTCCACCCACCTCTACCTGCCGCAGCAAGCTCTTTTCCACTAGCGCCGACACGCCGTCCAGAACGTTCAGATCGTGTCCGGTGTTGCATACAGACTCTGCTGCTTCCAGCGTAAAGCCGCCAACGAAGACCGAGAGTCGCCTGAACAGCCTCTGTTCCTGAGCATCGAGTAGATCATGACTCCACGCGATAGCGTTCCGAAGTGTCCGCTGTCGGGCTGGCAGATCGCGAGCCCCGCTGGTTAGCAATCCTAGACGGCTCTCCATTCTCCTCAGCATGGTTTGGGGTGTCAGGATTCTAATGCGAACCGCAGCCAATTCCAAAGCCAAAGGTAAACCGTCTAAGCGAACGCAGATCTCTGCCACCGTTCGCGCATTATCATTCGTCAATTCAAAATCCGTTTTCACTGCGTGCGCTCGCTCTACAAACAGCGTCACCGCTGCATTCTCCGACAATGCTTCTATGGGTGGCAAATGCTTGAGGTCGGGTAATGCAAGTGGGGGTACAGGAAACTCGCGTTCGCCGCGGATACGCAGAGCTTCTCGACTGGTGACAAGAAGCTTCAGCTTCGCACAAGCCGTCTGTAAATCCGAGAGTTGCGGGGCTGCTTTGATGATCTGTTCAAAGTTGTCGAGAACAAGCAGCATCTGCTTCCTACACAGAAAACTCTTGAGGCTATCAATTAACGGCCGTCCGCCGTCTTCTTTCACGGACAAGGTTGTCGCCAAGATAGAGAGAAGCAGGTTAGGGTCAGTGATTGGAGCTAGCGCAGCGAAGAAGACACCGTCCGGAAAACTATCAATGAGGTTTCTTGCAACCTCTAACCCAAGTGCGGTCTTTCCAGTGCCTCCTGGACCCGTAAGAGTCAGTACGCGTATATCGTCACGCAGCAGAAGAGGCCAAGCGTCGGCCAGTTCCTTCTCACGACCGATCAGAGGGGTCGATTGAACTGGGAGATTGTTGGGTGGAGCTGATTTCACCTCGGGCTGGGCAGGCGCTTTCGGAGCAGCTAGGTCGAGTAACAATTCTGGTTCGGTTACCGTAATGCCATGCATCCACCTGATTCGAAGAAACTTCTGAAGTTGACCCTTCACATCTTTTTCAATTATCTCTAGGTTGCCGTCGAACAGGTCTACAACGGCTTGAACCTCTTCCCCCGCATGCATATACGGATTCAGGACGGCTAGGGTTGTAATACCCCTAGAGCGCAGCTTTTCCAAGAACTCGTTAAGCCATTTTCTGGTTTGAAGTGCTTTATGTCTGAGCAAGATGTCCGATAGAACCTCTATCACAATACGCTTCGGTTGAACGGAACCTGTCGTCTCAGTGATCTGGAAGTTCAATTCCGTTAGGTTGTCGATGCCTTTTCCTTGAAGAATGCCCTTGGATAGTGGAATTGGCCTGTCACCGCAGACCATACATTTCAGACTGCTATCGTCACGCTGTAAGACGGCTTCAGCGGAAGATTGGCTTCGACAGATGAGGAGACTCGCCTCGTTGGAGGCCTTCAGGAAGTTTCTCACAAGAACTGGAACTTCACTGCAGGCCGGAGCGCTCAGTAGAATAGCGGAACCTGCAAAGAAGCCACCTTGAAGTGCTTCATCCAGTCTACCATAACCAGTCGGAACCCTACCTCCAAGAGTAGGAGCTACCGAGGGGTTCACATAGGTCACGAGATTCCCAGACCATTAACAGATGCCAACGTTGAGAGAAGAAATTTTCGGTACGCCCTGACATCAAGCCCCTTCTTAGGAGATATGCTGTAAGCCAGCAGTAATTAAGAGCCTAGTTGCGGGAGTGTAGTGAGTTAGTCAAAAAGCGCCGAGGGTGGGATTCGAACCCCCGCACTTCGCGTTCTTGACTCCGCGGACACCGGATGTTTGTTATTTGTCAGGTTGGTTTCGTCGGACAAGTAGTTCACACGCTTCCTAACTGCGTATCTCGCACTAAACCCTTAGGGCGCGATGACAAGAAGTGCCCAATAGTGGAAGAGAGGAGATAGGGGATTGCTCATATACATTGGTCGGTGGCGTGTTCCCGCAGCGAACAGCAAGAAACTAGAAGAAATGTTTCGCGCAATCTGTACGCACCTGAGATCCAATCAACAAAGGTACCATCAACTGCGGTCAGCTGTGATCTGCTCTTCGTTTGAAGCGGAATCGTCCGAAGAGGATTAGCTCTGGGTAGAAGAGTATGCAGACCGAAAAGCATACGATGCGTTCTACAAGGCACTAGAAAAAGACAAAACATTCTTGGAAATCCATGACAAACAGTATGATTTCTGGCGCTTTATTGTTGAGGGTTCCTTTAAGGGTGAACTCTACACAGAAAAGGCGAGATTCTAGAAAGCGAGGGCCGAGAGGAGCGCAACGATAGCATCCATAATCCGAATAATCGGATGGGACGAAAAGCGCCAAAGCGTAGAGTCGTCAATTAGAGGAGGCCTATCAGGCGAGCCCAATGCTCGAGGAACTTTCCACTCCGGCACTGATCAGATCGATAGAAGAAAACCCGTGTCAGCTTTGGAAATACCTGGCTGCCCGTTGGCCGCGGATGGAAGTTCACGACGACCCTGAATTGCTCTGGTCCATCAGCAACATACCATTTCCGTTGTTCAATAGCGTCTTACGCAGCCGGCTCTCACCAGACTCCGTAGAGGGGGCCATCGTGACAGCGATTGCAAGATGCAAATCACGTAGCGTTCCTTTGCTATGGTGGACATGGCCAAGTACGCGCCCTGAGAACCTAGGTTCCTCCCTCAAAGCACACGGGTTCATCCACGAGGGAGATTCCCCGGGGATGGCCATTGATTTGAGGAAACTGGACGGGAGCCAACCTGCTCTACCAGGCTTGAGAATTGAGCTGGTGGATAGCCCAACGAGGCGGAAGCATTGGAGCCACACCTGCAGAGTCGGTGGTGAACTTCCAGAAATCGTGGAAGAGGCCTTTTCAGATTGCGCGGCACTAGACTTTACGCCTGGGGGGTCACTCTACAGTTACATTGGTTGGCTTGAGGAACAGGCCGTTGCGACGTCCTCCTTGTTTCTTGGCGCAGGAGTGGCTGCCATCTACAATGTGACCACAATTCCGGAGGCACGCAGCAAAGGCATTGGTTCCACAATGACTGCAGCGGCTCTTAACGAAGCCCGAACGCTAGGATATCGAGTGGGGATCCTTCATTCAAGTTCGATGGGATTCAATGTGTATCGCAACTTAGGATTCGAAGAATACTGCAAAGTCAGCCAATATGTGTGGACCGCTGAGAGCAGATGAGAAACCGATAGAGTTCTGGCGATTCATTTAACGACGACAAATCATCGATCGTGATGAGGAGAAATTCTGGATCAACCTGTTGCCGCCCTAGGTCTCAGCAGTACGTTTGGGCGCAGGCCCATTGTCCGCCGTCAAGAAGATCAGTAGCCTCTCAAACTACTATAAGTGACCGCATAGTGGACAATCACCTAGCCGATCAGTCAGCTAGGGCAACCTCTCCGTTATCTTGGAGTTGCAGTCGGTGCCATCGTGAGTCGAATTTCTTCCCCACCATCGCTCTCACCCTGACATAGTTCTCGATCTTTCCTTCACTTTCTCCGCTCCTGAAATCAACTATTCCGCCCGACATAGATTCCACTTGCTTGTAGAAAGAATCTGACGCGATGCCCTTCAGGAGGGCATTAAGCTGGATACTTTCTTCAATTCTGGATAGAGGAATGGCGCGTGTTCGATTGAACTCAATGATCGCGCTCTCAGAGTTGTACTTGTTCAAAACTGAGCAGTCATCATCGATGTGCAACCATCGCTTGTCTTCTTCAGGCATTCCCGACTTAATGACTTGAGCAATGCTGATGCTCCAATCCGATACCTTGAGAGAACGGGAAATTGCATACTCCTTCTCCGGAATTCCCAATCCCGTTTGGATGGTGAAACTGTCGACGATCTCAAAGACGCCATGCTCCTCTAGTTTTCTCACATCTAATCCGAATCGGCGAAGGACTCGCCTAATATCGTCAGGGAGGTGTCGGAAAGTGTGGTATGCAGTCTTTACCCCCTCTCTAATTGCCTGTGCCGCAATCGTTAGCGATGTTTCATACCAGATCGAGTCTGGTTCAAATTCAACCATTACGTAAGTGCCGTACTCGATGCCTTCCGGAATTAGTTCTTTCAGGATCGGAACGGCGAGAGTAGCGGACAAAGACTGATTCCTCGGCAGGAACAGGATTATTGGGCAAACGGGACTTATCAAGAGTAGCTCGATGACCCGCGCACGAAAACGGAACCAGATTCCCAATGGTTTTATGCGATTTGATGCAAGGCCTGACCTTGTTGTCGGATGTCGAAAGATGTCTTTGGCAAAGGATTCATGGCGTATGTTCTACACGCGTTTAGTTTGGTTTCTAGAAAGGGATACCCTTGTAGCTATAGAACCGTGCTAGGTAGCCTTTCACTAACTCAGGCTCCAGCAGGTTGCAGTTGTTCACTATGGCTTTGAGTGTTTGAACGGTTCCCCTGATTGTGGATTCTCGATAACCGTTCTTTTTGAGATGGAATGCGAATGCTCCAATCTCTGCGAGGGTAGACGGTTTGTTAAATGGTGGGGCCGGTGGGATTCGACCCTATGATATCATGGGTTCAATAGCCTTTTATCTCCGACCCTGCAAATTCTCACTGTTGGGAAAGTGGAATTGCCGTATAGGATAGCCAGTCTGTTAGCCAAGTGCGATGAGAAATGTGTGCAAGATTGGATTAATGGTCTCAACCCGAAATCGAAAAGTTACGCTTACTATTTCCTCAAGTACCGAGAGTACGTAATTCAACGCAAGTTCTGGTCTTCTGCCCAAGATATGTTAGATGACCATACCAAATGCTCAGAAGCAACTGACAAGAAGACGAAATTCAAGCATCTCGATACTATAATTCGATACGTGACCGCTAAACTCACAACAAAGGGTGAGGCAGCGGGAATCAGTGATAAGCGCAACACTTGGTTCGCCATCAAAGGCTTCTACGATTTCCACAGATGTGAACTTCAACCTCTCCGCAAAACTGACAGAGACAAAATGTTTGCCCCGAGCGAGTTAGATGATGAACGTGTCAGCGAGGAACGACCGCTCACCCTTGGAGAAGTTCACAAACTAATCATGAACGCTCCGCTCCCGTACAGCGCTATCCTGGTCGTCATGCTGCAGGGTGCGATGGCTGAAGAGGAGTTTACGCAATTTAACAGAAAGGGATGGAGACAGGTCGTTGATAAATTGGACGACCCGACCCCCACTGAAGTTCGATTGTTTAGGTCTAAGACAAGTCGAGGGAGCAGAGGTAAGATGGCAAAGTACTTCTGCTTCTTGAGTAAGGATGCAAAAAGCGCCATCAAGGATTGGCTAAAGATTCGACCGAAAGGTGCGGGCAGATATCTTTTCGTGACTTGGAGGAAAGGCGGAGGAAGGGCGAAGCACAAGGGCGCATGGGTACCCGTCACAGCAGATTTGATTGGCAACATGGTAACGAAAGTTGGGATGCGAACCAAGCTGATTACAAAGGGCGAAAATGGCGCAGCCAATCGTTACCACGTTCACGGACATGAACTCAGAGACCTCTTTCGAACTCTATGCGATTTGCATGGAGTGAGGCATGTTGCAGCCGAATTTCTCATGGGTCACTCAATCAGCTCGTACCGAAAAGCCCACCTGTACGATGTTGGCTTTTACAGGCGAGAGTACCAGAAGGTCGAACCGTATGTCAACATCATCTCAAACCCGACAGGGCTAAAAACCGCTGAAGTGATGGAGCAAGAGAATCTCGAACTGATGAACCGAAACTTCCTAATTGCTTTCGACTATTCGGACGAACAAATCAAGAGAATTCAAAAGAAGTATGGCAACCTCGCAAATCTCACGAAAGAGGACATTCGAAGATTATCCAGATCCAAGTTCCCAAGTACAGCCGGACTAAGCCAACAACCCAAGCTACAACCACAAAAGCGTATAGTGACCCCGGAGGAAGGTAAGGTTCTCGTCAACGATAAGAATTGGGATTTCGTTGCAGAACTATCCACGCATGACTGGGTAGTAAAACCGCCAGTGAAGGAATCATCCAGTTAGGTTCTCAATTCACGCACAGCCGCCACGACCAATTCCCAAAGCAGTTCCACCTTCACGCAGTTTTCAGTATTCCACTCCAAGACATCGTCTGTGTCCAAAAGGGTCTTCAATACGCTACTCCCTTGCGGTAAGTGTTCACGAGCCACTTTCTTGATTTCAATTAGATTGATCTTGGGCAACTGGCTCAGCCCTAATCGTCAAGGGGCTCATCAAAACGGTGTATGCGACGAGGGTTCTTCACGGCGTCCTCGATTTTTCTTGCCTCCTCGGTTTTTGCATGCAATAGTTCCTTGATCTTGGCTGGGTTAACCGTCGATAGGTTTCCTAAATTGCCGATTTCATAGTCACTGTAACCTACAGCCATCAAGAACTTCTGAGCAAATTCACCCAAAAGCTCACGTTTGCGTGACTCCGTGCGCTCAGCCATCTAAAATCCCTATTATCCAAGATTTTCGTGTTCGTCATAATGAGCCTTTTGGACTTTAAAGGCATGTGACCACTTCAGGAACCCGAACAGATTCAAATCCTCGATATTTGGAGCACGCGTTCCTCGACTGCTCTAACCGATCCCAACAATACCCCAATCAGGTGACTATTCTAACAGATGTAGCTGATCGGGTGCAATCTCGGCTCCCGAATGCCGCTCGCCTTCTTTTCTTCGTTCTCAATTACGGCGTGGCGAGGATGTGCATTAATCCAAGACTCTACTTCCTCGTCGGTCGCTCTGCGTATCTTAATTTCCACGACCTTCCCATTCATCCGCTTGATCTTCTCCGCTACGTACCAATATGTTCGCCCCCTCGAAACAACACGTCTCACGAATTGCTTGCTTATCGATTGTCACCCCCACTCCGCTTCTCTCATCTTAGCGTCTCGTTGTTCAACGCATTTCTGTAACTTCATTTTTCGACAAAAGTTACAACGGGTTCAAATACGATCCACAACGATAGATAATTCGCCGGAAATGGAAACCTCTTCGAGGTTGTCCCTGAACGGTCACGTTTCGGAGCCGGAAACGGCTCGATTAGTTGAATAGTGTTTTCGGTGTCGTTTCGGATTAGTGAGTTGCCCCTTTAGCAATTACAAACCGGTGAGTAGGGACAGCGTAAAAATGCCGACACTTTGCTGTGCTTTTGAAACTTTACTTGTCTTATCCACCACGCATGCGCTTTCTACTCTTTCTGCCCTTTGTTTGCTGTGTTTTCGATTGTTTCGTTTGCTTTTTGATTCTCCTTTCTACTTACGTACATTACCCCTTTCTAGCTATCACTTTCTCCCTTTCGTTTTACCTCTGGACTCGCAATATCACAGAAATTTGCAACCCTTTGCTCGCTTTGATCTCTTTGACTGCCCCGCTGTCGCAACTCCTTCCCTAATCCGTACACCGGTTTGACGATTCAAACTACTCCAATGATTCTCACGTAAGTTTTGGTACTTAACTTACTCAAAGGTACTCGGAATCACTCCAAAGGACTCTAAATTACGTAGATGTACTCGAAGTTACCCATTCCGACACATGCCGCCCGGAAAATCCAGTCAATCTGCTAATCTTCAACTCTTGACTCATAAGTGAACCCTAACGTTTACCTGTCCCTTGGCTTTCGATTTGTGCTCGCCCTTTTCCTGGACTCTTTCCTTGATTAAGCACTCAAACTGAGTTACCTTTTCCTAGCTTACGCATGATTCTACAACCCCCGCCTTTTTTGGCGGCGCAGAACCTAGTGTCGAAGAGATGAGAGTACCAGACAGCACCTTGCCTAAAATCATGCTTAGTAATGCGTTTGTTAGTAATGAGACGCTGTGTAACCCTTTTGCCTAATTCAAAATGTTTCTTTGTTGCTTTTCTCCTTGCTCTTTCAACGCTGTCCATGATTGGCAATCAGCTCTCAACAAGTGTGCAGGGACTGCCTCAATATGGATCACCGCAGGCTTTGGTGACCGGTCAATCATACGCAATAGACATTGCCATTGACAGTGCAGGAAACATTTACTGGGCAAACCAAGGAAACGGCTTACTCCTCAAATTGCCGAAGGGTTCTACAAACCCAACAGTACTCCTAAGTGGTCTTCAGAACGTCCAAGGAGTAGGAGTTGACGCCGTTGGAAATGTTTACTATGATGAATACTTCCAAGGCACATTATATCGTCTTCCGCCACGGTCAAGTACGCCTCAAGTCCTGCAGACTGGCTTAGATTATCCAAACTTTATGTCAGTAGCTGCTGACGGAACCGTGTTCTTTGTTACAGGTCAAACATGCGGCGACAAGATTGTAAGATTCAATCCGACAACAAACACCATTACGACAATGTTGACCGCACCGACGCCTCATGACACAGCCCACGGATTCGGCGGTCTATTTATTCATCCTTCAGGAGACCTATACTACACAACGTGCCAGTACAACACGATAAACCGTTTACCAGCAGGAACAAGCACTCCGCAAGTTACTTTGAACGCTCCATACCCAAGCGGAATTAGCGTGGACAATCAAGGCAACCTATTCTACACTCTATACTTGAATGGCATCGACGTTTTACCTTACGGTAGCACGACGCCAATGGTCATAGCAAGCGGGCCATCAGCGTATGGGCATCAAATGGCTCTCGATTCCAGCGGAGACATATTCTATACCGCAAGCGATGGCACGACGATTTGGCAAATCCCAGTCACGAGCCCTGTGACTATCGCAATGACAGCAACCCCCGTTCCTACTCAGACAAATACTGAAGTTGTTGCTAGTGCTGGTCAAGGACAGACACTCCCGGTTACTGCAATTCTTGCCACCATTCTCATCGCATCGCTGGCGCTTCTGGCTTTCATTCTCACACGACGAAGAATCAGCAAAGTCAACTAGGGAATACTAAGCGGGAGGAAGCAAGCCAAATATTTCTTCGAGTTTCGCTTTGCACAAATCCAACTTTCTTGCCGTTGTTGAATCTAACGTGTCCAAATCTTTTCGTTCCACTATAGCTTGATTTACATTATCATTTGGAATAAACCAAACCTGCGGTCTTTCATCGTCAACACCAACCGTGTTATCCATTTGGGGATATTTTTCGAAACTCTTGACAATGAAGTAGCCTATGTTCGCTACATCTTGCATGGTCAAGTCCCGTCGCCAGAGCATGTTCAACAAAAGTGAGGCGTAGGGGATTCCATGACCAATAGACTTGTATTCTCTGACCGTTTCCGCCATGCCCATGGGGCTTGAAGGGAGAATGTATTGTAGTAGTGAGCCATGCGATGTCTGCATTCCAACTAGTACTGCCACTCGACCTACAGAATCTCCATAGGTGAAATTCAGCCCTCCTACAATACGTTCTATCGCCTCTATGAATGGATCAACAGGAATTGGCTGATTGGGGGCAAAGTTAGCTTGCACATAATGGGTTACCTTAGTTTGGAACTTCTCAAATAAGCCTGATACCCCAGAGCCGCCAACCACAATCGGCGGAAGATGGAATATTTTATCGACATATCCAACTAGTGATCCATCTAATGTAGTAAGTTTCCTATCCCCAACTAGAACAACCCCATCTTTGCATTTAGCACCAAGAATGTAGGTCATGGGTCGAAGTCTAGGGTGGCTTCGCAGAAAACACTTTGGATACTTGACGCCTGCCATAAAAGCAAGTTACCGCTGGCTCTCCCTACGGTCGTCAGCCGCTTTGAATTAGCCAACGCTTTTTGACAGATTAACGTAGCTGACGAAGTTTAAGTTACTTTCTCTGGTATGGCGTCAAGCTGACGGTTGATTTGATGAGAATGATACGAGTAGAAGCATGGCAACCCCATACCATTGGTCAAGCTGACTTGGATGTTTTTTCCACGATTTCCTTTGCTATCTCTTCCTTTGTTTTGCCTTCTGCGTTTATGCCGAGGTTCTTAGCCACAAGCATCAGTTGTTGCTCAATGGCGGATTGGCTGGCGGGGGTTTCTGGGGCTTCAGCTCCGCACTTGCCGCAGAATTTATGATTAGCCGGAATAATGTTGCCGCATTTGCTGCAGAGCTTCATCTGTAGGTTCTTTTGAAGATTCTGCATTACTGCTGCCATCACAGGGGAATAGTTTGCTCTCGCTGCGCCTTGAGTAGGAGTAGATGTCGCTGAGTACAAGATTGGTCGCCGGCGCATGTACTCCCAGTAGAAGACAAAGAAGACAAGCCCGATAACTGAACTGATTATGATGAGAAAGAGTTCCCAGCCATAATCTGCGGCTCCCATTTGCAGGTAGATGCCCAAACCTGTCGCCACCACACGCATATCTTATGAATGCTGACTTCGTGAGATATTACATTTCGCATAACCGGGCTCAAGACAATAGAAGTGCCAAGAGCGAAGGCATGAAAACGAAACGGTAAGTCATAAGAGGGCGCTTTGCAAATTCTGCAACATGGCAAGCCCTACTGCCCATATTGCGTTGGAACAATAAACTCTAGATCATCGACAAAGCACAAGTTCGATACGAGTCCGCTTGACACGGATCAAATTGCAAAAAGGACACTCGAACTCTGCGTGGATTCGTCAGGTTGTGGTCGAAGCTTTCTTGTCGTCTACCAGCATCCAGACAATATTCTGGCTTGCTTCAAAATGCCCACAGACTGGAGTTTACAAGTATCACATTAAGGCGAGTTAGACTTGCTGGGTTCTATTGGGATTGTTCTTGACTTTGTTTCAGCAATCGTTCTAATTCTTCCCTTGCTCTTTGTTTACAGCGATGGAAGATTCAGACTTAAGACAAGAACACACATTCTTGACATAGCCGCAATGAAATGGGACGGTAACAAAGCTCTTGCTGAAGAGTTGTTTCTCTCTAGAACTTGCGGTCTTGTAGCTCTGATTTTCATCATTCTGGGAACAACTTTCGTGGTTTGTTCTTTGTAGCGGTACGTGAAGGGTCGAGCTAAACAGAGCACGCACCATATCGCTCAATTAAAATGCGTAAGAGATGTCTTTGACATGCAGAAAGGAGGCGAAAACAAAATGGATTTGGCGTTTCATCAGATTCACGATGCCGATATCGGTAACATTATTCATGGCCTAAATGACTGGTACGAAAAGAACAGAACAAAACACATTTGGCAGATTCAGATCATACACGACTTGGTTCCAAGCGAGATGTGGACTGGAATCGTAACTTACGAGCAATAGTCCACTACTCCGTAGTACACTGTCACAGGAGACCCTTAGTAATGGGAATTATATGTGAGCATTGTGGATGCGAATTTATCGTTCCACACATTTACGATAACTATGTTGGAGCGGTAATGTGTCGCAAGTGCTTTCAACATACTTGGGTGAGAATTGAGAACGGTTTCATAAAAGAAAGCAAGAAAGCCTAGAAGTCTATTCCTTATCTTCTCGACGCTCAATTTCGATTTCTATGCCGCGCTTAATCTCACCTACCAGTTTTCCTTGCAAGTCAACAAGTTTGATTATTCCCAGACCCAAAGTGAGGTCTCCCTTTCCTTCGCCGGTTTTAGTGACAGTAAGAGTGGTTTTTGCTTTTTTGACAGCATAGTGATCTGTTGATGATTTTTCAAAGGCAAGCATCAGTCCCTTGAGTTGTTTCTCAATCTCCTTGTTGGTCACATCGACTTTTTGTATCTCCTCTGGCCTCAGCATAGACAATTGTTCCTTTGGTAGGAGTGACGGAATAGAAGCGACATAGTATTCGTGGGCTGTCGATGGCGAGCTAGTCATGGAAATCTTGTAAACCTCATCTTCTGACAATTTTGCTCAGGGAATGGGAGCACCGAAGAAGAATAAAACAACTGTGAGCAGACGATTGGCAACAAGCTAAGCTAGCCGACGAGAACGTACCGTTACCTACTCTAGTCATCCTTATCGCTCTGGGTAAGTACTTCGCAAGCCTCGAAAGCGGCTCAAAATGAGGTATGCAAGGCAAAAAAGAAGCTGTTAAACCCATGATATGGTGGGGCCGGTGGGATTTGAACCCACGACCTCTGGCCCTGAGACTTTTCGTTCTTAGGGACGCCAGCGCCCCAGGTTCACCGCGCGCATTTGCGCTCTGGTATCCTGTTGGCGGAATCGTGTTCCCAGACCAAGTTGTCCAGAGAGTTGCTAAGCAGTCTCTTCTAGACGACGGCCCCGTTCGAGGCAGAAAAGAATTGAGCGCTCATAAGAACCTTTCATAACAGGCCAAGCGCGCCTAACACGCTCTGGAAATTTTCAACCGACCCATCGTGCTTGTATTCGCCTAGGGCCTTCACGATCTTCCTTCTGTCCGGGAAGAGTTGTGAAGCGTGAAGCGTTTTCGACACCCTTCCGAACAGGAAGTATTGAAGTAGTGATGTGACGTTTGCGACGCGCCTTGCTGTGCTCGCGCTCTCGAAATCAACAATACAGGGATGGCCAAACTTGTTAACAAGAACATTCTTGGGTGCGTGGCTCAACTCCCCGTGGTCAAGCCCAATTGAGTCAAGCATGAAGCAACATGTAAGGAGGCCTGTAACCAGTTCTCTAACCACTCTTCCACCTGTCCTTGAACCCTCTGCCCATCGGAATAGTGGAATGCCTCGGAAAAGATCCATTGCGAGAAAGTTCTTTGATGTAGAAATCAAACGCGGCCCAACATCAACGCTATTCGCCAACCGCAACAGCCTAGCCTCGTCGTTCATAGATGGCCGGTCGGCGTCTAGACGCCGGATCTTCAAGGCGACAAGTTTCCCTTCAAGACGAGCCTGCGTCACGACGCCAACGCAACCTTTCCCAAGAACTGGGATACCGCCTATCTGGGTGACCCCTCGGAAACGAAGAGCGGAAATCCCAATCTCTGAAAGCTCCATTATCCTTTCCTTCGCTTCTTCGGGATCTGTACCAGGATAGGTGAGTATGTGTGAGTAACGGGACTGCAGAAGCCCATGTAGGAGTATTTCGTTTTCATGCAAACCATGCTGGCCTTCCTGAGAGGTAAGTTCTCATGGCCTTGGCAAACTCCGTATTCGAGACGATCAGCCGTCCAATCCTTTCATTTTCAAGAATTTGTAACCTCTTCCTGAAGGACTCAGCAAGCAAAGAAGCAACGCCGACGTCATTCCCTCCAGAACGAAGGGCTGACTTGAGCAAGGCATTTGCGGAAACAACTGATCTCCTCTTTTCTACAACCCAACGGCCATTTTCAATCCAAGGACCCGAGATTGTATTAGGATTCGGCGCGTGTTTTGATAGGAACGAAGCACTCTCATCAAACCCGTAAACTGAAGGGCCATCGTGGCGTTTCGGACGAGGCAAACATCCTTGCTCCAGTTCGAAGAGAATTATGTTCAACGATTTTTCATCGCTCCACGCCCATGATCGGACCACTTTGAAGTCGTTGTTCTCCAGAAGGTTGACGAGCGCTCTCTGCGTGCGGTAGAGTTGGCTCCATAGAATGTCGACAACTGCATCTATTCTTCCCACGACTAGGCAGATGATTGTAGACCCACGCGTTCGAATGAGTTTCCGGTAATTAGCGGGGGTCAACGCCTTCACTTTTGGTTGAGCGAATAGAGCAGTTGTGGGTTTCCAGTAAAGCTGCCTGCATGCAGCGACAAAATTGCAGAGCTGGTTCTCTCGGACCGCGGCGGCCAAATTGCGGCCTTTGTCCACAGGATCGATGACGATCAATGGCTCTCGAAAGACGCGGTGCGCTTCTGCACGCCTGCCCTCGTAGTAGTTCTCAATATCTATGACTTCGTCCTCATGCCATCCCATGAAATCCTGAACAACACGGTGGAAATCTCTGCGCGAAACTATGAGCGTCTCGCATAGCATGCCGCTGAAGCCGCCAGTTTTGATGTCGGCTCCATAGCTCCCTATCCCCCTCATGAAGGCTTTGAGCAAGCGAACTTCGTCGCGCTGCTCCTTAGTGAGGTGTTGGTTAATGTACTCGGTGTGGTAGGGGCTCCTGTCTGTGGCGCTTAGCCATTTGCCTTTCTCGACTTTGTAGCATGGGACAACGTTGACCCGAAGCTCACTCTTCTTTCCCAATTCTACTGTTGACTCTATGTACGGGTGCTCCGCATACCTCTCGACGATTGTGTGAGGAAGAAGCGCCTCGCGTGCGATCGGCAAGCACACATCTCGCAGTTGCGTTTTGGTTAGCTGTGGGCTAACTCTCATGAAAATGTCGACGTCAGCATAACCCCGTATCCATGTATCCTTCGCGACGGAGCCGTCCAAGCGGACCTCAGCTTCGAGATTCGCCTTAACGCATTCTCGCTCGACAGCAGCCCTAATCTGCTCAGCCCTTGTCTCAACTGCGCTTTTCAATTTCAGTGAAGGAGCAATCTTCTTCTTAACGGCATCACAAACCTCTCCGAACTTGTCCAAGACGTACACTTGATCCGTTAGGGCGAAGCTGATACCTCGTGGATTGTTGTGTATATCGGCCCTTTAGGGGTCAGTGTGCTCTTCTTTAATCGCACAGCCTTTACCGCCATCTTCCCGAACTCTTCGTTACGCTTACTCTCAACATACTGCGCCAAGGCATCCCTGTTCATAGCGGACTTGACGCGAGCGATTGTCATGTGAGGGCTGAAACCCTTGTCGTCGGGTGGCAAGCCAATCTGCCTAAGCTTCGGTTCAAGCTGCTGGAAAATACCGTTCAATTGCTCTTGCCCATGCTTCATTCCCACCCAGACAACGTTGATTCGCCTCGGGTTTGGGAACACTCCGAGGCCGGTGAACTCTGCTTCGAACGGCGGAAAACGCACAGAATCCATAGCCTCCTCAACTTTCCCAACCGTTGTCTGTGGAACCTCTCCTAGAAAGCGGAGTGTCAGATGCATTATCTCTGGCTCCACGATTTTCAGTTGTGCGCGTGTCTGCTCCAAACCCCTCTGAACCGCGACTATTCGCTCGCGTATTGAAGCCTCATCGAGGTCAACTGCAATGAAGCTCCGTATGCGTTCCTGCGACATATGATTCCCGTCAGCGAAGGCTAATATTGAATGACCTAATTTAACGGTTCATAGCCATTGGGCGGGAAGACCTCGGAGACGTTTGCCGGCAAATGCAGCCAAGAAAGAAAGTCATCGCGATCTCCGGCATGCCCGGCGCTGGGAAGGGGGTAGCATCAGCGGCGGCGAAGCAACTTGGCTTCGACGTGCTCGTTCTCGGCGACGTAATCAGAGAAGAAACTCAGCGCAGGGGGCTCGACCCAACCCCCCAAAACATCGGCGCTGTTATGTTGCAGGTTAGGGAACTTGAGGGGTCTGCCGCAGTAGCCAAAAGGCTACTTTCTAAGATTGAACAATGCCAATCCAACGTAGTCATCGTGGAAGGAGTCAGAAGCCTCCAAGAGCTTACCGAACTCAAATCGAAGTTTGAAGTAATCACCTTAGTAATTCACGCCTCACCCAAGACGCGTTTTCAGCGGCTCCTGTCGCGGGGAAGAAGCGATGATCCTAAGACATGGGACACATTCTACGAGCGCGATAATCGAGAGCTGACGGTGGGATTAGGACAGGTCATTGCTCTGGCTGATCATTTGGCCGTCAACGAAAATTCAATTACCGAACTGCAATCGACCGTCAAAGGCATTCTCAATAAGTTGAAAACATAATGGACACAGACGTCACTGCCGAGTCCGTTGTTAATCCAACCGAAGATGAGGCGAAAGTGGAACGCGCACTTCACAACCTGTTCCCATCAGAACCTATACACAAGACCAGCATGCGGGGGAACGAGGTCGTTCTCAGGATTCAAGGGGACGGTTTGACCTTCCTTTCCACCTTGCGGAATCTGATTAGGCAGGAGAGGATTCGGACAGCCGCGAGGTCGATTCTCTTCAGCCGAACTGAAGGGCAACGAATTAGAATCTATCTTAACAAACAAGCGGCGTTCGTGGGACGCGTCTCGTTCTGTGAACCCACGGGGGAATCCCCTAATGGACCAATTTCTGTCGAGATAGAGTCGTCGGATCCTCAATCGGTCATAGACTTCTTGGCAAGCCCCGGACCAGGCCTCAGCCAAGAGTATGTGGGGAGACGTAGACGGTAGCCATATCTCTCGAGAGAATTGTTTCACGGAATATTCTTTTGGCCTGCGCCAGCAGTGGCGCGGGATCCTCATACATGGCGCTAATGTGGAAGAGCGCTAATTTCCGGGACTTGCTCCTCTTCGCAACACGCGCGGCTTCGCTCGCGGTCGAGTGGCCATAATCTCTTGCTTTCGCCGAAGCTGCTTCCGCGAAGCAGCTGTCATGAATCAAAAGGTCTGACCTGGCCGCCAATTTTACGACGGCCGCGCACGGTCGTGTGTCAACAGCGTATGTTATTTTCACACCGGGCCTTTGCGGTCCAACAACAAGCCTTGACGGAATTAGTTTTCTTCCTATCTTCACGGAACCAGAGGCCTGCAATTTCTTCCACATCGGGCCCTCTGGAATGCCCAGTTTCAGCGCTTTGGAAGGGTCAAACTTCCCAGGCCGTGGTTTCTCCGCGAATGCATACGCCAAGCAAGGCATGCCGTGCTCGGCCGGGGCAGCGTGCACTTCGTATTCCTCGTCATTGACAACGCGGCCATGTTGTGCCTCCTTTATTCGAATGGGAAATCGCGAATATAATTTGACAACCCGATTAACCGAGGTTACAAGGTCTGCGATTCCTTTTGGGCCCACAATCTCCAGCTCATTTGTTCTTCCCATGAAGGAGAGGGTGTGGAGTAATCCTGGTAACCCGAATACGTGGTCTCCGTGCATGTGGCTGATGAATATGCGCATCTTTCGGTTGGTTCCTGCTTTGGCTTGGAGGAATTGGCGTTGCGTACCTTCCCCACAATCGAAGAGCATTACCTCTGGGCCTCTCCGCACGAGGACGCTTGGGAGGTTTCGATACTTGCTTGGGACGCTTCCTCCCGTCCCGAGAAAGGTTACGGAAATTGGCATTTTCGAAGCCATTCTAAGAGTTTTGCAACACGACGAATTGTCTAGTTAAGCTGCGGTGAACTTTCGCGAGATGTCTTTCCCTCAGCGTGAAACCTGCTTGTTTTGCGTATTCTTCAATTTGAACTTCGACGGGGGCGGATATGCAGAGGTGGGCATCTTTTTTCAACGAGCTCTTCACTCCTTCTAGGAACTCCTTAACCAAAGCGGCTACTTTAGTTCCCATGGTTGACGAGCCCCGCCCGTAGGGGGGGTCAGTTGCGATGGCGTCCAAGTCATGCATGGGGAGATGACGGGCATCAGCATTGAGATAGCCTTCAGCCTCATAGCCAAAATAGTTTATGTTTCTCCGAGCGCCCCTAAGCATGCGAAGGTTAGCATCCACTCCTAGAACTTTACAACCGATCACCGCAGCCTCGATGGCAATACCGCCCACTCCTGAGAATGGATCGGCAAATCTTGTGCCCGGAACTGATCGCGCTAAGTTGACCATGCACCTCGCTATCTTCGGAGGCATCGTGGACGGGTGAAATGCGGGACGCCTACGTGGCAGCCTAGGCGCAACCAGGCCAGATGGCTTCGAATAGCTCGATAAACCGAGCAGAAACTTGTCCTCATACAACACGCAAGCAAAGACGAGGTCAGGGTTCTCGAGTTGAACACGTAACCGTGGAACCGACTCTTTCAAGACAGACCCAATCCTCCCTTCCAAAGGTACGCGCCGGACCGACTTGGCAGCCCCACCCAACCGCACAGACCGAACCGCAAAACTTTCAGCGCCGCGAGTTAACCGTTCATTCGGCTGACTCTTCACGAATGCCTCAATTTGCCGCTCATTGGCCTCACATTCTCCCAAGCATAGGCCGCACCAATCGTACATTAAGCTCCTTTCCGAAACCGCCTTCAAGGCACTGAATGGAGCGTTTAGAGTAAGTAACCTGTAGCTCAGAGTCGGTCCGGAGAATTTTGCGCCACTCGCTTCTAGAATCGCTTTTACTTCTGCGGCGGGAAGCGATGCGTGCTCGCCTGAAAGAACGAAGAATAGTCTGTCGGTTTGATTCTGTTCTGGGAGTGACTCCGTTAGCGAGGCCATCGCGCAACAAGGCTAAGGGACCGTTTGTGTTGGTTAAGTGTGATGCTTTTTGCTCTCTGTCAGTTTTTCCCCGCAGTTTGTGCAGAATTTCTGGTCGGTGGAGTTGTCGGTTCCGCACGAGGCGCATTTCACGCTCTTGGCTGCCTCTTCCCCCGCAGCCGCGCTTGGTGTCGGTTTAGTTTCGGGAGGAGGCTTTTTTCGCTTCTTCCAAAACAAGATCCCGGCCACGACTGCAAGTGCCACCACGATTAGGGCTATGAGTGGTAAGTAGCTCGTTGACCACGTACCGCGAATAACTTTCGGCCCATCCATTGTCATGGAACCTTGTGGCGACGTCCCTGTGTAATCACCTTGCCATCCGAGGAAGATTTGTTGCACTGGGAATCCCCAGGGGGTAGTTACCGAGAAGGTCGCCGTGGACCCGGCCGTGTAGTAGCCTTGGCCTTTCGGATCCCCAAAAGACGAGTCGATTAGAAGCTGGTACTGCGTCTCATATTTCGCAACAGCGTTGTGAGATTTGTCCATGGTAACCGTCAATGGATTTCCGGATTGCGCGGCTCCATCCAAGAACCAGCCAACCAGATTATAGCGAGTGCCACTTGTACCATTCACCGTTTGCGGGAGTTGTCCGATTGGAACCGGAGTACCCGCATTATACCAGCCCCCTCCACTTACCTGAGTTATACCATCCGGATCGGTCGCGACCGTGAGCAAGTACTGCGCTTGGTACGAGAAGGTATGGCTGCTGGCGGAACTGGTAGTCCAGGTATTCTGTGCAGCGTAGAACCTTACCCCCGTATCGCCTTGGACATACTGATCGACTGATATGGAATGTTGCGTCGAAATCTTGAAACTCAATGTCTTAACATCGGAACCAAGCATCGACCCCGCATTCTGGCCGTCAACCTGGAGGCTGACCGAAACGGATGCGGACACGCCGGAAAGCGAGAGTGAAACATCATAGGTATTCGGCGTTACGTCGAAGTAGGCGGTTCCGCTAGCCCCCCCACTGCAGTAGTCATCAGCCTGAACAAGCACGGTCCAGCGGCCAATGTACTGAGAGGCGGAGAGGGTTTTCTGTAATGTCTGTGGCCCATTCGTGGTGAAGGAATATGTCTGCGGCGTTGCTCCAGGAGGCAAGATTTGTACTGACCCTTCGGCGGGCCTGTTAAGAGTGACCAATATGGTTACTTTATCTCCGATCATGTAGGCTGGTTTGTCCGTGTTTACAGAAATCGACAGTGGTGGTCCCACCTGAGTCACTGTCAGGAAGGTTGTTGAACTTGTGCCTGAGTCTGGAATTGCCGGTGGGCCAGTGTATTGCGCGGTCACAGTGAATGGATAGCTACCCGGGCAATACAGCCCAGGGGCGCTACTCGTGTTTACTGTTAGCGTGCTGACTCCGGATCCACCTGAGACAGTTAGAGGATTCGGGGAAAATGAATATTGTCCAGAGTTCAACCCCGACAAGCTGAGGGTATATTGTCCACTGGGGTTCTGAGCGCCTGCAAGGTTCACTGTATAAGTCACCTGACTGCCCTGAGGGGCGGCTTGCGAACTTGGAGTCACTGTTACGGAGACAGGCGGCCCGGGGGCTCGAACGCTTGGAACCATCAACGCCAGAATTATGAACGCGGTCAGGAACATGGCCTTCGAGTATTTCAAGGCAAACCCTACCTGAATTATCTTGGTATGCCTCGTGGCCGACATCTAATATATCTGTCCCTCTGAGCAGGTGAGATTCGCAGGTTGGCTACGCGTAGCTCAGATCTCACGCTGATGATGCATGCTCAGCTGAGATTAGAGTTCTGAAGTCATCCCATTCGGATTCTGTAGTGGCTGACGAATTTTCGAAAGGCTTCCATTGAGTCTTCATCCAAGTGCGGTTCTAATGTCTCTTCGAAGCGTTTGACTAGAGACTGTTGAAGCTGAAGAAATGCTTGAGCCTCGTCCTCGTCTACGGCGTCCTTAGCCCCGACGGTTACCCAGAAGTTTGCTAGGGTGCCGTAGGCGTAGAGTTTCAGCAGGTCTTTCTGCGCATCCTTTTCGGTTGACAAGACGATTTCACCTAACTCTCGGTTTTCGGTTTACCTATACGCAAACCGAACCCTTTCTTCTTAGCCGGCTTATCAGCCTTCGTGCCGCCCTTCCCTCGCCGCATCATCATGATTGCAGCTGCAACTATAACAACTGCTAGAATGCCTCCAACGATGTAGGCTTGCGTGTAACTTGTCGTCCAAACTGCGTGCACGGTTCTTGGTTGGTCCATAGTGACTGTGCCTTGCGGGTTAGTCCCAGTATAGTCGCCTTGCCAATGGACGAGGACTTGCTGCACCAGGAAGCCTACGGGTGAGGTTACAGAGAAGGTTGCGGTCGACCCAGCATCGTAGTATCCCGCTCCTTGTGGGTTGCCAAGTCCACCGGGTGAATCAACCACGAGCTGATACTGAGTTGAATACTTGGCCACAGCGGTATGGGGCGCATTCATCGTGACAGTTAGTTGGTTGCCGCTCTGGGGTGCCCCATCAAGTTCCCAGTCCTTGAAAGCGAATTGAGTGCCGCTTGGGCCTGCCACGGTCGGGGGAGCTTGGTTCGTCTGCACCGATTGGCCGTCAGGGTACCATCCTCCCCCTGTCGTAGGAGTAACGCCGCTCGGATCGGTAAGCACATTGAACTGGTACTGGATCTGATAGTTGAACGTGTGACTGTCCGTGGACGATACGGACCAAGAGTTTTGTGATGCATAGTACCTCACTCCCGTGTCCCCTGCAACATATTGATCCACCATTATTGAGTGTGTGGAACCAATTGGGAAGCTGAGCGACTTGGTCTGGGAACCTTGGATTGTCCCCTGGTTGTGCCCATCAATCTGCACGTTTGTTGAATACTGAGAAGGTATTCCCGAGGCAGTGATTGATACGTCGTAACTGTTGGGGCTAACGGTGAAAGTCGTTTGGGTGCTACTGAAGCCGCTGCAATAATCATCCGCCTGCACGCTAACGGAATACGTTCCTATGGCTCCGGCGGTGAAGCTCGCTACGGCACCGCTGCCAGCACTTGACGTCTGGAATGGGTAGCCTAAAGGAGAGTACCCGGAAGGCCCCGTAACCGTGATTTGGCCTTCGGCTGGCCTAGAAACCGAGAGGGATATTCTGATGGTTTGTCCCGTCTGGTAGTTCGTTTTGTCTGTAAACACCGTAGCTATTAGAGGGGGTCCTACCTGGTTCACCGTGAGCACGCCCCCAATGGACGCTGACCCTGGGCCTGTGGCCGTAACAGTGAAGCTGTATGTTCCCGGGCAATAGGTTGGAGGAGTGCTCGCATCCGCAACAAGGTCTACCGAGGCTAACCCGCCGATGGGATCAGTTGTCACAGGATTGGCGGTGAAAGACCCCACAACACCCGAAACTGACATCGTGAAAGAAGTGCTCGGGGTTGAGGTGATGCCGATATGGTAAGTAGCAGTTTGAGTTTGAGAAATTGTCTGCGGGCTAGGAGTAAGCGTCAAGAATACAGGGGGAGGGGGGGCGTGTACGTTCGTCGGAAGCAACAAAGCCACAAGCATAACACCCAGTATGATAACTAAACTCGAAGATCTCAAAGAGATTCCAACTTTGCGAGATACCGAATGCAGCTAAATAGGCACAGTTTGTATTTAAGTTGGGCTGTCGGAGAGCTTCTATTCGGACCCTCTCGAAACTGGGAAAGTTTAAACCAAGTTCAAACCCATACTTGAAATGCGACGATGAGGGAATCAGAGTTAACCTGAACATTTTGTGTTGATAAGGCATTTACCCTGAGTCGCATAATGCCGAACGGAACTGGGACTCACTAACGTCGTCGCCGGCTGGGGGAATACAAGCCTCTCCCAACTATCAAAGTCAAACCCAGACATCCCAGCCCCAGTGCAAAGAGGAACGACTCGAATACGGGCAGTGTTAGGCTTCCTACGAATGGGACGAAGAAGTCCACTAACCCCATTGGCAGGGCCAGCAGAAGATAACGCCTCCTGTGAAAGCACGCAGTTTCCCATAAGTAGATCACGCCCGCGGATTCGAAGTGTTAATAACGGGTCTAAGCCTATCGCGTCCCCTAGTGTACGCGATGCCTTTCTATCTTTGCGAGAACTGTGCCCGCGATAAAGTCAGACTTGACCTTACTTATGCTGGGATAAACCAGCTCTGGCTTAGGGTTTCACCGAGCCCCGAAGGGTTTGGGCCCCCGTGCGATTTCTGTAACGCTCCCAAAACCATCTACCAAGTGCAGATCGTCGGAACGAAGTTTGACTCTGAAAATCAACACCTCGAGAAAATGAAAACCGAGATACAGCAGAAAACGTAGGTCACAGAATCGCCTCTGCTCTTCAGCCTCAAAGAACATTTTTCATCCTGAGCCTGACAACGTAATTCTTGGACGCCAACCCCGATGGACGTTATCGGACTTCACAAGAAGGGGGAGGTTGACCTGAACAGAATAATGGGTGACCTTTCTCAGCTTGCTGGTTATCATGAGGCCGGGGCAGTAGCGTGCTTCGTCGGTGTGGTTCGCGAAGATCCGGTACGTGAGTCTGAAGCGAAAGTGGTTCGCCTTGAATACGAAGCCTACACTGATGTTGCCCTCAAACGCATGCAAGAAATTAGAGATACGATCAAGAAACGCGCAGGGATACTCGAGGTGTCGATCCATCACATTATTGATACTTTGAACGTTGGTGAACCAAGCCTCTTCGTCGCTGTGCTTGGAAAACACCGCCACGACGTTTTTTCCGCACTTTCCGAAACTGTTGAGAGGGTGAAGAAGGAAGTCCCGATTTGGAAGAAGGAATTCACGACGAAGGAATCATATTGGGTTTCAAACGAACCCCGACAAAACCACTAATCGTTAACCACTTTCAGTAGTGAAATCTTATATTCAATCCCAGCTAGAAAGCTCCATCAGCGCAATTCGTAGGCCTGCTAGCAGTGACAATAAGCGACAAAGCAAGGCGTTCGCTCCAAGAATTCGGACTAACCGACTACGAAATACGCTCATACACCTCACTCCTTGAAATTGGCCCTGCAACGGCAAGCCAGCTAAGCGAAGCCTCCGATGTGCCCTATTCGAAAATCTACGAAGTGCTGGGGTCGCTCGAAAAGAAAGGCTGGATTGAAATGGAACACGGGCGACCAAGCAAGTACTACCCGAAACCGCCCTCAGTAGCACTCGAAATTACGAAATCCCAACTTGAGAACTCACTCAAGACGAACGAAGGATTAGTCCTAGATGAACTTCAACCAATATATGAGAAGAAAGGCGTGAGGGAACGCCCAGATATCTGGATCGTGCGCGGAACCTTCAACGTTCTCGCCAAGATCAGGGAAACCGTGGAACACGTGCAGAAAGAGATCCTCGTTGCAGTTCCCGGGATACCTGACGCAACCGCGGAAATGCTGATCCCGATCGTCAAAACCATTGTGGAAAGGGGCGTCAAGGTGCAAATAATGACTATGAAGACCCCAATGAGTGAAACCATGGACAAACTGGCGAAGTTCTGTGATGTGCGCATCCGTGAACAGATGTTCGGCGGCGGAATAATCGCCGATGGCCACGAAGTCATCCTCCTCCTCGGACAGGAAGGAGAAGAGGCGATAGGCCTAGCCATTTGGTCCGACCATATTGGCCTCGCAAAATTCGCTAAGACCTACTTCGAATACCTGTGGGCCGACAGTACGCCTGATCAGAAAACGCCCAAAGGCAAACAATAGATTCTAACTTAGGAAAGGATTCGGTGTCCGGAGTACAGAGATTCGCCCCGGTATCCTCAGGCTTTCACAACGACTGTTCTCGCTAAGCGGTCCCCGAGCCTCTGCTTCTTTTCTGATCGGGCGATGAGGACCAAGCCAATGATGTAGAGGAATGGCAAAGCATCAATGAAACGCAGTAAGGTGCGGACGAAAGCGGGTCCAATACCACACGCAGACCCATCGTCCTTAACGACCTTGATTTTGACAAGCTTCTTGCCGAATGTTGCACCCATAGTACCCTCAAGGATTGCGTAGTACAGTATTACGATTAAACCGTAGGCGATCAGGAAGGGATAAGCGGCCTCACCTTGGAATTCGAATGTGAATGAGCCTGAAAGCGCGAACCCGACCAACAGGAAGAGGACAACAAGTACCACAGAATCGATTATCTGCGCGACCAGCCGCGGCCCAATTCCCTGGTAACTAAGAGTGGGCATTTTTCAGTTTCTGTCCCACATCGTATAAGATACTTTCGATGTTTCCATCGGCTCTCACAGGAGCCGAGTGCAACTCCGATTGAATGGGATTGATTCTATGAAACCAATACGGAATGCCTGAGCTTCAATATTGGGATGACCTGGTCGACGCCTTCAACTGATTTTATTTCGGCCGTTGCCCATTTTACCCCACCGGTCTCCTCGGCTTCTTTCACGAAATCAACGACCTCGGTGTCGAGGTTTTCATCTTGAAGGACTTTCTTCTCAAAGTTCGGTTCTACTGGAAAGTTGATCCACAAGTGCTCATCGAAGTGAACCCAAACTAAGTCGGAGCCCTTGACGCGGTATACTGGACACCATTCCCCTGAAATCTCGTCGATTTCAATAGACTCTTCAGTTTCAGGAAGGCCGCGGATCGCTGTTCGTAGTTGGGTGAAGTATTTCTTCTGCTTAGGCTTGACTTTCTCGAGGAATTCCTGCATTTCAGCTCAGTGCCCTTTGCTGTCTCTTTCTGGTGCATTCTTGGCCCTATTTGAATTTGATGCGTGTTTTCATTGGGAGAGGCTCGCCTCGGCGTTTAGCACGCGAACGAGTAGGCATTATCTACTTTAGGAGAATCGCGTGTACGCCTCATGCAGTTCCTCGGTGAACCGGTTATGCCATTCAGGGAACCCATCCGGAGAGGTCGGGTAGTCCATGTAGTGTTGAATAAGTTTCCTGCTTTTTTCAGCCGTGTAGCGCAGACCTCTCGCCAACGCGAGGCGTGGGAGAGCCCAGAGAATTCTTGCGGGACTGGCAAAGCCGACGTGTTTGAATTCTGGATGCTCTCTTCGGGTGATGCTGTCTACATCATCTTGTCCGAGGAAATGTTTCATTCCATAGTTTAGGTCATCATTGCTCAGTATCTGCAGGAAACGCCTCAGGATTTCGAAGCTGGCCATTCTGTAGCCGTATGTGCGTACATATTCCGTATTGAACTTCCAGAGCCCCCGCTCAGAAGTATCGTTCGTTTGCAATGCTTCAGCAACCACTTTGCCAGCTATGGTGCTAGCATATATCGCGGGTCCAATTCCGCCCGCGTCGATTGGTCGTGCCATCCAGGCGGCATCGCCCACAATCATGTACCCGTTTGCGACCATGCAATCGTTCTGTCTTCGGACAGGCACCTGCCAGCTCCCTTTCTCGTTTCCAATATCCTCCGAACCGTCCGCAAGCTTCCAATTCTTAATGACTGGATTCGTGCGCACGTACTCATCGATTAAGGACTGTAAGGTATCGTTTCGCCCCAATTGTCTATTTCGCTGTTCAAGCAGTCTCTTCTGGACACCGAGGCCGATGTTCACCTTGTCCTCGCCCTTCGGAAACACCCAAGCATACCCGCCTGGCGCGATCTCCCGGTCCAAGTGAATGATACAATAATCAGGGTCGAAGAACGTTCCGTCCTTCTTGGCAACGTCAAACCTGAGAATGTATCGTCCCGTTGATTCCAGGTCGTTTTCCTTGTCGATCTCTTTCTCGATGTGGCTGTCTATTGGAAGGCTTGTTCGAAGCCGCGAGGCTGATCCCGTGGCGTCCACGACTAGCTTCGCAGTCTTCTTGAAACTGGAGTTATCCTTCGACGACCTACAATGAATGCCCTTGATGAAACCGCCCTCATGGACGAGTGCGTCAGCATAGGCCTCGAACAGGAATTCTACGCCAAGTTTCTCCGCGTCGTTCAACTGCCTTTGAGGCAGGAGTTTGCGGTTTAAGACGAAACCCTCCCCGTCGAACATGGCCTTTGATTCGTGGTCCGGGGAATATGCAACTACGCCTTGAACGGGTCGCTCAAGTTCAGGTTTGCCATAGTGTATCCCTACCTCTGAGGCCAGATAGTCTACGCTGTTCTTGCTGACTGCGTCTCCGCAAACCCAACCAGTCGCGGTTTTCATTCCTGCTTGAGACCTAGGGTTTCGGTCAACAACCAAAATCCTAAGATTCTGATTAGAGTGCTTTGCAGCAGATGCTGCGGTAATCATTCCTGCAATTCCGGCCCCGGCGATTATGACATCATAATCGGGTTCCATTCTAGAGCCGCCTCACCGAAATGCTAGCTGAACTAAGAATTGGTTCAACACAAAAACGTTCAGGTTTATACACCGTCGGATTTTGCTTCAAATCCTGAGCAGAGACTACAGTAGATTCGGAGGTGGAAGGAAAAAGGGTGAAGGCGAAGCCGTCTTATGGCTCGCTTACTTGCCCGTTATCATGCCGTTCTCGATTGAGAGTAGTTCTGAGCTTGGTGTGTTGAGCGCGCCGAGTGGGCATCCGCAGCCTGCTGCATGTCCCTTACCTTTTCTGAGCGTGCCCTTGTACAACCCTTGCTCGAGGGTCGTCTTGTGTTCCTTCTCCCATTGTTCGATTGGGATTCCGTACTTTGGCTGTATCGCGTCCCTGTACCATTCTGGAATTACGTTGAATGCGCAGAATGGGATAATTCTCATGTCTGGGCTTAGGTAGTGTATGTCGCATCTTCGGAGACGTTCTTCGTCGTGGTTGTACTTGTCCATGAAGTGCATCATGCCTAGGAACATGGATTTGTGGTGGAATGCTCCGAGGGAGCTGTAGTCGTTCTTTACTAGTGCATTGAAGAGGAGTTTGCTGAGTGCTAGGCCCTTTGGTTGTTTGCTTCTGTCGATGAAAGTTCCCATCTTGGCGAGGACTTTCGCAACGACGAGGTATTTGTTCTTGCCAGCCTTAAGCTCATCCGCCTTCTCCTCCAAGTATTCGAGGAGACCTTCTAGGTCAACGAACGATGAGAGCGGAACTAGCTTGTCGCCCTCTTTGAATACGTAGGTGCCCGCTCCGCAGGCGAAGTGGATTGAGAGCTCGTATCTTGGGCGTTTCGTTAGGGCTTCGACGAAGTGTGTTATTGGAACGCAGCTCGGGACTGGGAACCAGTCTTCACTTCGAACCTCTCCGTTCGTCTGCTCTTCGATGCGTTGGATGCAGTCTGGGATCGTTATTCGGTATTTCTCTCGCTCGGACTTGCTGAGCCGACCTGTCAACGAGACTGGCTGGAAGTTCACTGCGTGGATTACGTCCATGTTTCTTTGGCCGAATCTGATGAGGCCACCTAATTCATGGTCATTTATGCTCTTGATGACTGTTGGGACGAGGACGACTCCTAGTCCTGCTTGTCGGCAGTTTTCAATTGCGATCGGCGCTTCCCAATGGTTCTTCGGGTTCGTTCTTGGGGTGACACCGTCGAAGCTCATGTAAACTGTATTGACTCCGGCTTCCCTAACTCGCCTTGCGCAGCCGGAATCTTGCGCCATATTGATTGCGTTACTGTTCAGCTGGATGTGCTCAACGCCTTCTTCCTTGCATATTCGGATGATTTCGGGTAGGTCTTCCCGTAGCGTTGGTTCTCCGCCTGTGATTTGGATTGCATTGCCTGGTACAGGCCTCTCAGCGCGGAGGACTTGAACCATTTCACGAATCTTTGCCTGCGTAGGTTCATAGACGTATGCACCCTCAACCCCTTTCTTAGCGTAGAAGAAACAGTACCAACAGGTTAGGTCGCAGCGGTTGGTGATTACGAGGTTCGTTAGCCCTGAGTGGCTAAGGTGACTCGTACAAAGGCCGCAGTTAGTTGGGCAAGCACACTTCTCCAAAGGAACGTTCGGGTTCTCGATACCCTTACCATTGTGGGAGAACTTAGCGAACCTGTAGTACATGTCGGCGGAACCGAAGTACAGTTCCTCTATCTCGCCATGTTCTGGACAAGTTTTGCCTAACCAAATTTTGCCTTCACGTTCGAAGACATTTGCGGCAAGAATCCTGTTGCAATCAGGGCAGATGCTTCTGGTTTCCCTGATTAGCTTAGTCTCAGCCCTTTCTACCTGAATTGTCTCCATATTAACCACCGTACAAAGTGAACTAAGGCGGGCCTAGGCTCTTATCTATATTAATTCTTTCCAAACCAAAACTAAGGTGAAAGGTGTGGCTGCCCAAACAACCAATTCTTGAGTAGATCCACTCGTGAAGGCTCTCGAATCGACCCACGGCCCTGAATTCAACCAGAGAAACCGTTATTCCATAAGATTACTTTCCTTGAGATTCGGTCAATGATTATGGCTCAAACCGCGAAGACTCCAAGTCAATCGTCAACCACCATGGTCCGAATAATGATGCCCATGGATGCGAATGTAGCGGGAAACGTATTCGGCGGCAGCATACTCAGGATGATTGATGAAGCAGCATCCATTGTCGCCCTCAAGCACGCCCGCAGCAACGTGGTAACTGCATCAATAGACCGAATGGACTTCTATTCCCCAGTCTACATCGGCGACATGCTACGTCTAATCGGTTCAATCAATTACGTTCACAGAACTTCGATGGAAATTGGTGTCCGCGTCGAAGCTGAAAATCCCATAACAGGAGAAGTTAGGCACACGGGCACATGTTTCCTCACCTACGTCGCCCTCGACAAGTCTCATAGGCCCATCCAAGTCCCCCTCTTGAAACCCGAGACGGATGAGGAAAAACGCCGCTGGAAGGAGGCTGAGGAAAGACGAAGGCACAGGCTGGAGGAAATAGGCAAGGGCGAGTAGAGGGCTAAATACCGAAGCCATGCGGGCAGTTAGACTGAGTCTGTTGGAAAACTTCAAGACTCACAACTGTTACCTACCCAACTAGGTCGGCTAAATTGATAGGCGTAGTTATCACATTTGACGACGCTGAAAACAAGGCATGGATAACAGTCTCCGAGACCGACTTGGACCGTTTCATCGGTCACGATGCAAGCTTCCAATTCTCGAAGACCAAGGATTTCAAAGGCAAAGTCATCGGGATTGAGACAGACTTTCTCGTAGTGAAATTCGAAGAGCAGCCACTTGGCCTCGGTCAAGGAAGCCAAGTCAACATAGTTGAATAAACAGTAAACATTACCGACCGACCTCCTGCCATATTGCCCGAAACCAATGGGAACTTATAATTCAGGGCATGAAGGGAGTAACCGTATTCCACTAATCGCTTGCATGTCAAGAAGTCGCGAGGCTTAACGCTTGATAAGAAACATGGAGAAAGATTGGCGAGAGCGGGTGGTCAAGAACAACCTTGACCTAATCATACTTAGGCTCCTACGCGCGAAGCCTCAATGGGGTTACGAAGTAAATATTGCAATCCGAGACAAGTATCGAGTCTACCTGAGCGCGGGAACACTCTATCCGTTGCTACATTCACTTGAAGAGGATGGTTACATTCAGGGAGAATGGGAATCGGAAAAGGGCCGCGGCCGTCGCATCTACAAAATCACCGAAGGCGGAATCAGTTTCTTAGAGGCGGGGGAGCGCGCCACGCTTGAACTTGCCCGACTCATGCAAGGGCAGCCACCGGGTTCAAAGCCCTGACTCAGGCTCGTAGGAAATGCGAAAGTAATATCAATGATGGGTGGTTTCGAGGTTGCGACCTAAGCTTGTCTAAGGACAGTACTTTCTCAAAAGCCGTCCGAGCATTCAAGAATCCTACTGTGCGCGTCCTGATTCTCATCGCCATACTTTTCGCGGCAACCTATGGAGGGGTTGAGGTGATGCGTTTAGCGCTTCACACAGATTCCCCGTTAATGGTCGTCTCATCGGGAAGCATGGTGCCCGTACTGAACGTTGGGGACATCATCATTGTTCGGGGCGTAGACCCACAAAGCGTGACGGTGGGAACAATCATCATCTTCCACAGCCCGTACGAATATGACATGCCGATAGTCCATCGCGTTATTGCTGTGCTCAACGATGGAGGCTCACTTTTCTTCGAAACTAAGGGCGACCACAATGGCGTTCAGGATGGCTGGAGGGTGCCCGCTGAGAACCTCATGGGAGTGTACGTAATGAAAATCCCTTACATCGGGCTGATAAGCCTAGAACTCCGCGGACCTCTAGGGATTACTCTCATAATTCTATTAATTGCGTTAATCATCTTTGTTGAATATAGCGAATCGAAATCTGCTAGGAAGCACAAGTAGAGCATAGCTTCGCGAATACCTTCAAGAAACAAAGCGTGTTTGGGTCTCAGTCACCTGTAGTGACGAGTTCACCCACTATTGCAGTGTGTGTGCGAAGCACGCTGCCTAATGTTTGTATGCGTGTCCTAACGGTTCCGGTGAGGTTGTTGATGTCGGCAGCTTCAAGGTATGCGATGATATCGAACATACCCGTGACCGGGTGCGCTGTCTTTACGCCTTCGATCTTCGATAACTGATCGGTAATGTTCCTCGACTTGCCTGGAGCGATCTTAATCAGAATGTAGGCCGCGATCTTTCGTTTCTCCGCCATTGCCAATCAATAGAGGCTACTGGCGGGCCTTGCTTATTTTTGCTTCCGCCCTTAGGATTTGGGGGTCGCCTCGGCTGCTTCGTATGCTATGAGAACTTTTTCCTCAAGCGTTTCTTGAAGCTTATTGACGGCCCTGTGAACTTCAGTTTCCTTCTTCGCCCCTGTGCAGACTAATTTTCCGCTCGCGAATAGAAGTATGACGACTTTCGGGTCGTCCATTCGGTAGATTAGCCCTGGAAATTGTTCTGGCTCGTACATCGTGCGTTTAAGCGAGTAGGTGGACTTTTCCAGGTCAATGGCTCCGCCGAGGCCGGCTGACGCAACAATATTCTGAATCATAATCTCCGGCTTGCCAAGTATGACGATGCCATTCCTCTTCAGTTCATCAACAACTTTCATTACAGCCTTCCTAGCTTGCCGCTCCGACTTCGCACCGGTGCAAACCATCTTTCCCGAGCTGAAGATTAATGTGGCCGTTTTCGGTTTCTTCAGCCTGTACACAAGGCCGGGAAATTGTTCGGGTCGGTACTCGACGCCGGGGAAAACGCGAACAATTGAATTCAGGTCGATATTCTGGTGAAGGGTCGCGGAGGCGACGACGTTTTCGACGTTGATGAATGCCTTCTTGACCGGCAGATTGGTCACCTTATATAGGGGGGAATTGGGCACTCGTAACCCCCTTCAATATATAAGGCCTTTTTAAGCTGGGAAAAGTGGTTCTGTTGCGGGAATGCGGCTTCCCTTTCGCACGTTGCATTTACGGGACATTTTCAGGATCTGTTGCATCAACGTGGCATTTCCGGAATCGTTGCATTTTACTCCGTTTCTTCGGATTTTGGTAAGACTGGTGAGTCCTCGAATGTTCCGGGCTGGTGCAGAGAGGGGCATAGTGGATATGCGAAGATTGAAGATTACGTCAAGAGAGAAGCAAAGGCCTTCATATCCGCTTATATGATATTCAAGAGAGAAATGCCAAAACTGGAGGCTTCTCTCCTCGCCCTCATGAACGGACATAACAAACCCACTGTCTAGAAGCTTACAATGAGTTTGTCAGGTCTGCGGCAATAAACAAGTAGCCCCATGAAGCGCCCGGTCACACGGCAAGTACATTCAGAGCCAAAAGCGCCACACCGGGCATTATTTCTAGATTGTAGTTACTGTATGGATTCTATCTCTAATGAAGTTCAAACTGCAAAAAGGTCGTTGTCGAACCTAGCTATTCTGCGTTAATCAACACGTTTCAGTAGCTCGGCAATTAAATAGGCTGCTACTATCCCGGCGTTGTGAGAAGCGACAAATTTCTGGGCGTATTCGCGTTCGTGGACTTCAGTCGCATAATACCCAACACGATTTGTGATTCCGGAAATGAAAAGGAATCGAACATTGGCAGTGATTCCCCAACAGCAACGTACGAGCCCATGCGTTGTCTCAACCGAGCAAATTGGATCGACAACTCTGTTTCGCCTTGCGGCTTCAAGTGCCTCCATGTCACACTTTGGAAAGGCGTCGTAGCTGGGGACGTTGAGGACTGTAACTGCGACAAAACTCTTCTTAGCGGTCACGATGGGCGGTCTGGCCGGGTTCAATGGGACCTCCAATAGACGAGAATTGACTTCGTCATCGTTCTTGTTCAACGCGTGCCCTATCAAATTCTCGGTATTGGGAGAATCAAGACACTTGTCGAGGACGACGCCAGGGAGTTCCTTATCTGCGCATGAATGATTGAATATCTTAGTGCCGACAATCACATATCCGTTACGACTCTCTGTGTCAGGATAGGCAGCTGTACTTAGTGAAAGAACAACAGCTGGTTCCGGATCCAGAATTTCCTGTAGTGCTCTCATTTTTTCTTGACTGTCTGATTTGTTGGAGTGAGTTGGTATAAGTTCTTCGACGCACCAAACTTCTACGATGCTGTCTCTTCCTCGATAAACGCACAACCGCTTATTGTTCGAAAAGCTATCAGGCCAGCTCAACCCAGCAGGGCGACCGAGTAGGGCACTCATGAGGCCATGGGCCTCAAAACGCTTGTCAGTTACTACAACTATTCTCCTTGAAGTCATACACGCTAACCCATCGTGATCAATTAGCTTACCCATGTGGTGCACATTAGTTTGCCTTCACTTTGCCTTCGCTCATTGCGTCTACATGCGATGATAGTCGCGGTCTAAACAATTTTGGTGTAACTGTAGTGGTCTTTGATATTCTGGTGATGATACGACCCTTTTGAACTTGCGCTCATAAGTCCTTGATACTCTGCCTCTGGGACATCGTGGTATTCGTAAACGCCTCCATGTATGAACTCAATGCGTAATGTTCGACTCGTCGGATCGTACCCAACGCTTGCAAGGTTAGTGGATGAGACAGGCGTCATTTTCATTTCTCATCACCTCCAAGCGATTAGATTTGAGCTAGCTCTCCTTCATCTCAATTTGGCTGTGAAAAACCGTCGGATTACTTATCCTTTTGAGCCCTAGGTTGTCGTGGTGCTTATTGTGACATTCCCTGCTTGAGAGGGAGCTATGATTGCCCAAAAACCGACTATAATCAGAACCAAGATAATTAGTAACATGACAGCGACGAGCACCGCTATCTTCTTGCTTCGCGTTATATGGTAGATGAAGTAACCTCCAACACTTGCGGCTAGTCCAATTAGCATTAATACAATCCCAAGAATCGCTACTTGTACCATTGTATTTTACTCCTGAAGAAACATGATTGTAGGACTGCTGCGCACCCTGATTCTACTTTGTGGTTTAGCAATGCTTTTTATCAGTTTGTATATTCTCAAATTGGCTCGGAGAGTTGGCGAAAGTAAAGTAGCCCGGGTTGTTACTATTCATATCCTCTCAGGCTTGGCACTCGTGATTCTAGCCATATTCATGGTCTAACTCAATTAGGAAGTGTGCTGTCACCCAAACGGATAACCTTAATTCAAAACACCAAGAGACGAGTATAACGAATTGACCTTGCCCCATCCTGCCGAATGCCGTGACTACTTCAAGGGAAAAGTTGCAGATTGGAATGCCCGTCCACCTCACAATGATTGGAGAAAGCATGTCCAGATGTCTGGAAAGGCGAACCTGGCACATGAGTTTAGAAGCGACCCTTTCTTCGGATCTGTAATTTGCCCTTACCTGAAACAATATGCGGTAGGGCAGGAAAGAGATGTAACTGCCTCTATTATACAAGAAGCAATTTCATTCGCAGAAGGCGGTCCTCTTTCACTTGAGTTAAACCTGATCATAGCCGCAGTCCTCGAAGCGTGTGGTTATCCTGACACAGCTTCTCAACTCCTACTAATCCTGGTCGGAGCATTGATTGTTGGTGGGATACTCGCATACGTATTTGGCGATTGATTCTGCATCCGACTCCAGACTCTTGCACAAGCTGATGTGACGGATTCTCTTGTTTTGGGTAACGGTACGTCTTCGTCACCTAGCCTAGTCTGATTGGGTTGGAAAAAACCGCCACCTAGTTGAATTTCTACTCTATCCATACTTGGTTAGGATTATTGAAAATTCGAATTGGTGCTCGTGTGAATAGTGTCTTAGGAAATCCGCAAGCAAAGTGCAAACATCCTCACTAAAACGTAGTCGGAATTTGGAACAGCATTTGCATATCCATTCCTCGTCGCTTAACTTGGCAATTTCCACAATCAACTCCATGCACCTATCTTGAGCGATAGTTCCCATTTGCTTACGACTACTGAAAAACGGCAGATTCTTCAAAATAGCATTAATAGACCCACCATGATTATGGTTTCGGTAGCTGGAGAAGTGGCGCGGGTGCCAATCAAAACAAAGTCAGTTTTTCAAGGACCGGAAAGAGAAGATGGCTATAGAGTTCTGATCACTAGCACAAAGAAAGTATGCTAGGTGACGGCAACTATCCGTTACCTTGTTTTGATACCGAAATCCCATAAGTTAACAGAACTGTCATAACTATGAACAAATTAGACGAACTCTACAAAGTGTGCATGTCTGGCGGAAGAATAGGTGCGAAGTTTGTCGTAAATCCATCTATGGTTTTGTTACATAAAGTATCGCCCTTCAATCTTTGGTGTGACTTTTTCGCTCCGAAACAAGAGAAGGACCCTGAGTCAGAGTCCTTGAAAATTCTTGCTAAGATTGGAAACATTGAAGAAGAGAAGTATGTCGAGGAAAAGTACCCTGGAATGCAACGCATTGACGTGGAAACAGTCGAACAAGGATTTTTCGAAGTATTGAGAGGATGCTTTGAAGGAGTAGGAGCATTTCATTCGGCGCCGTTGATTTATCTGCCCGAAGGGATACTAGGGATTCCTGATCTGTTGGAAAAGAACGCTGGTCATAGAAGTATTTTTGGAAGTCATCATTACATCATAAAAGAGAAGAAGACAACAAAAGAACCCAAGGACAAGCACATTCTGCAAACCGCATTGAACAATTATGTCCTCGGCAAAATACAGGGCTATACGCCGCCAACATTCATCATTGTGAATAGGGATAATGAGGAATTTGGATTTCATTTCGATGATTGTATCATCGAACTGCAAGATTCAATCGCGAGCATAAGAGAAATCATGAACGGCAAATTCATAACGCCGACTAGGGGTGCTCTGCAAGAACCGTGGAAATCCTTCGGCTTGAAAAAGGCCGAGGAAATCGGTGACATATCACTGATTTCAGGAATAGGCCCCGAAAAAAAGGAGCTGTTAGCTAAAGCAGGGATCAATACCATTTCCGAGTTGGAGAAAGCCAGCTTAGGCTCATTCAAAATGAAGGGAATAGGCGCTAAGAGCTTAGCTAAATGGCAAATTCATGCAATGGCTATTTCTCAAAGTAGGATAATCAAAATCAATAGCCCTGCACTCGCAAAATATGACACAGAAATTTTCCTAGATTTTGAGGGGACTTACGACCTTCCGAACCTGTTTCTTGAAGAACTTGGAATCGAACCAAACGAGCGATGGGTGAACACTATCTACCTGATAGGTGTGCTAGTCGTTGAAAATGCAAATAAGGTCTACACTCCATATTTCGCAGATTCAATCGGGGGGGAGAAAGCAATTCTTGAACAATTTATCTCTCTATTGCATTCGAAGTCGAATTTTGTCATCTATCACTATGGCAGTTATGAAAAGACGCGCATTAAACAGATGTCAGCTAAATACGGCATCAAAGACGATTTTACTGACAAAATGGTTGATCTTAACCAAGTATTGAAAAATTCTGCCGTGTTCCCAACTTACACCTTTAGACTGAAGGAGGTCGCAAAAGAGTTGGGATTTAGCTGGAGTGAACAAGGGATGGATGGTTTCCTATCAATCGCACACTATTTGACTTATCTTCGAAATGGCGACAAAACTGAGATTCAGAAGGTAATCAAATATAATGAAGAAGATTGTGACGCAACTAGCATCGTAAAGGATTTTCTGGATTCGCTGAACTAGCTTTCCTTCATTTCGATTTTTCCGTCAATAGAGACTCTTGCAACCTGCCAGTTGTATCTTTTTTCTTCAACTGTCTTTTGTATGGAGTTGCGTAGTCCGTTTAGTTGCTCATTGTTCACAGCTTTCGATAGAAAGACGATGTTTTGAAGGTTTTCTTTGTCCTGCAAGCCGTCGAAAACTACGAAATCGACGGGGTGAAGCAAAGCTTTGATGTCGTAAGGATTGTATTTCAGTTTGGCGAACTGCGAGTCCATAGACTTCCTAATCATTAATGGCACCTTGCGTCTTCCCCTTTCTGCGGCTGCTTCTCGAAGCTTGCTCTCTTTCTCTTCGAAACGCGCTTCTTTCTCTTCAGCAGTTGTGAGTTTTGATTCGAAGGCGTCGAGCCAAGTCTTTGGCGCTACCCCTCGGTATTTGAGTCGTAAGTCACTCAATCTGAGAAGAGCCTTGCATTGGGGGCATAGGCACAGTATTCTTCGGAAGGCTTGGAATGTGGAGAGAATCTCGTTCATTCATACCACCTGAACGCTTACCTTTCCCTCGGAAACGGCTTCTTTGACGAGTCGCTGATGCCCGTTCAACCTACTGTTTCCCGTCTTGACCTCCATGAAAGTGATAGACTGAATACTTGAAGTGCTCATACCGTTGAAAATGATCATGTCGATTGGTTCGAACAGAGGTCGGCAGTCGGAAATTGGCAAGCCGAAATTCTGGTACGCCGGCATCACTTTTTCAATGATTTTGCCAATCCCCACTTCGATAGCCTTCTTTTCTGCGCCTGCGCCAGCGGAGACTTTGCGTTTTTTCAATTCGTTAAGCTTTGCCTGAAGCTCTACAAGCATTTCACTTCTTCGGAGTTCAGCAGGTTCCGGGAACTCACCTAAACCATCAAACAAAACAGCTTTCGATAACGAAAATTCTTCACCACATTGCGTGCATTCTGCGTAAAGTTTTGACGCTTTCAACTGGTCGATGAACTTGAGAATATTCATGTTTTACCAGCCTACAGACTAGAAAATGATGCGGCTTTACTAAACTCTTGCGTAGCGGTTCCATTACACCCTACGTTGATTTTTCAAAGCTGATTGCGAATCGCATCAGATTCTTTGGGCCTTCAGTTCTCTGATACTGAATCCTACCAAGCAATGAGTTCGACGCGTGGTCAAAGACTTCAATCTTGAGACTGCCAAGATTCGTCTTTTGAGAAATTCCAATAACAGATTTAGGTTCCGGCAGCTCGCTGCTAAGCTGAAGCGGCTCAAACTTAAACTGCGCTACCACTCTTGCTCTCAGAGTAGGAGAAAGTTGTTTCATGTTGAACTGATCTTTGAATAGGTCGGGGGCGCCTTTCCGTATTCTTCCATTAGTAATAGTCGTGCCTAAGACAGCTTGTAATTGAGAGCCTTCAATACCCACTGCAAACCAATCAGTCGTGCTTTCAATGACGAAATCAAAGGTTCGTATCTCACCTTCGAGAACAACCAGTCTCGGCTCTTTGACAGCCTTAGAAACTTGCTCGAGTACCTTTTCTTCATCGCGCCCAAAATGCCTGTCAAGTTCTGGCTTGAACATCCAAACTAGAATCAGAGGAATACCTACCACTAGCTCAGCTGTGACTATAGTAAAGAAGTCGTGAAGGTTGACTAAGCTTGAGATGGCCTCCACGAGAGCCAGCGACAAAACCAGCACTATCCCGAGGGAGCCCACAGCCTTCCTCTGTGCCGCTTTGTCCATGCTCAATTACACCGAACCGATGTATCTAGTTATGTCCCGACATTTGACAGCTTCCGCTGTGTCCCGTAAACTTGACTGAGCCAAGAAAAAGCATGTCCCTAGGGTGTAACAGCACCGGCGAGACTATTCTCGTCGTTGAGACGTGAAAAATCTGTTTGTCTTGGGAATATATCCCTTCTTGTTGTCGGCTCAGAATGGTTCCAAAGATGGCATCTTCACGTTATTGTGGAACTGTTTGAACAGCTCTTTGTGTTCTGTGTGTATTGGCATGAGTACTTTGGGTTTCACTTGTTCTACGAGTCGTCTAATGTCCGTGCCGCTGGCGTGACCTGAAGCGTGATAATGATACTTCTTGACGTGGAAATAATCGAGCCAGTTATTCAGTCGCTGTTCGTCAAACACCTGCTCTTCGTTGTGAGGCTCTGAGGCAGAGTGAATGTAGGAAACATTTGGCGATGGGTCAATGTCTACGAGTTCATTAATGTCGAAGAAGGTGAGATGAATTATGAGATGTTCCTGTTCTTCGTGAACCTGCTCAGCGCGAATTGCATTTGAAGCCTCAAGATACGGTCGCTCCCACTTGTCATAGTCTCTGTCGTTGTATGTGCCAGTGCTTTTGCGGTCAATGTAAATCATGATGTTCCGGTCTTGAAGTGAAGGAAGAGGGAATGGTATGTCAGGAACCTTGCTCAGTGTTTCTATCAAGTAGGCGTCTCTTTTGCTGATCACGAGCTTTCGGTCGGTCTCCTTAGCAATCTCATAAAAAGTGGTCAACCTTGTCAAGTCGCGAAAGGCGAAGTCAGCTATGACCAGGCCCTTGGACTCCTTAATTGTTTTGACCGCGTTTTCTCGAACAAAATCCTCCGAAGCGTTCTCGGTTTCATCTATCCTAGTACCTTCGCAGAGCATAATGTCGGGTTCAGCTTTGGCGGCTGTTTCAGCAAATTTCTCGCTCAACTTTGCCAGCTTGCCGTGGAAGCGGAGGTCTCCTGTGTAGACGATTGTGCCGCCACCCGTTCTCAATAAGTAGGCTGTGGCTCCTAGAACAGAATGGTCCACGCCAAAAGGAGTTATCGATATTTCACCAATCTTCATCTCCTTACCTGATTCGTGAAAGATGAATTGTCGGTCAACGGGTTCGTCCCGTGTGTTGAAGAGAGGTCGGCGTTTGAAATTGTAAATTTCAGTTTCGAGACCTCTTGTTCCAACTTCTAGAAGTGCTTTGGCGTACGCTTGCGTTATCTCTGAGCATACGATTGGAATACGCTCATCCAGCAACGAGATTAGAGCAGAATGGTCTAGATGTATGTGAGAAAGGATCACTGCTTTCACTGATGGTTCTCTGTGCGGCTCTATTCCGATTAATCTAAGAAGATCGCTCCTATAGATTCCAGGCAAGTAGTGAACCAACCCTAACCGCAGAAGGTCTTTGAGCCCCGCTGAAGCATATCTCGGCTTCAAATATTCTTCAAAGAATTTCTGATGTCTGCTGAAACTCATTCCATAATCCAAGAAAACTCTTGAAGGGCCATCTTCAACAAGGATTCTGTTTCCGCCTATCTCCTCAACGCCACCGTAAAATTTGATATCCATTCAATTCATCCCGGTTGGAGGTAAGATATGTGATCTGGTTCCGAAGAGGGAAACGCTTCAAGAGGCATTTCCTTTTCCGAGGTGGTCGACTTGATTTTCTTCCCTGATTTCTCGCTGAAATCCTTGACTGATATGACAGGAAAGCTACATCTACTTTGCAGGAAGTCCCAATAAGTCGATCCAGTGACGATCTTTTCCATAACATCCTCATCCAACTCTCCAGAAATGTCCTTTGCTGGAAGAACCATCTTCGTTTGCGCTAGCTTGGTCTTGTAGCATTGCCTGCCATACGAATATCTCCATTTCATTCTATTCATCATGTTCGCAATGAAGAACAGCGTAGTCAATTTCATACGGTTCTTTGGGATACACATGACGACATTATCCGTTGACATGAAACCTTCAAACTGAATGAAGGTATCGCCAGTTACTGTCGAAACCGTCATTATGCTGGGGGGGTAGACATGTGCCCTCGAAGGTTTCATGTAATGCCCCACTACTCCATTGTTTGAAGAAATCCTAGAGACAGTAGGATAGTAGCCTTGTTCGAGCTTCGATAGTGAGTGGAAATCTCCTCGCTCCAAATGGAACAACTTGCCCAACTCGAAGAGGCGAAACTTCAATTTTCCAGTAATCGACTTTAGCGGTGTGATTCTGGGCATTATCTCGCTGAAAGGTCGCGCTTTGATTCTCCGGTTGATTTCTCGGGCATCAATTGCGCCATCAGATGTGACAGGGTATGGAATCAGAATTTTTCCGACTTTGTTGAGGTAGCATTTCCTTGCATAACAGAATCGCCATCGACCTGCATTGATGAGAGCTACGATATAGTAAATGACTGACGGACTCGTATCCTTCTTTGGCCTACAGACTAGTACATTATCTTTAGCTGCGAATCTGTATGGCCGAAAGAACGCTGTTCCTGCGTATACGCCATCACAAGTTATGGTTACGCAGTTCTGTTGAGTCTTCGAAGTCGGAATGTCAAAATACCCCTCAATTCCATCATCAAGCGTATCACATGAAACCAGAGGGACATCCCCAGTTTCTAACTTAGACGAAGCATGAAAATCTCCACGTTTTATCTCTGAAAACACAGTAGAAATAGGCAGATATGCATGATTTCTAGGGGGTTGGAGCATTGAGTTCATCCTCTCTCCCCGTTCTAATCAAATATGCGGCTGCTTCTCTGATTGTCCGGTCTACTTCCGTTTGAAGCTGTTCCATTGTTGGAAGATCCTCATCCAAGTAATTTTCTGGTACAAGTTCCAACAATGACTCATCGGAAGGATCAATTGGACAAGCCTTCTGGAATTTCTTGACATTCATAACTTGCATAGTGGGATCGATCAAGTATGGTTTGACAACGGGCCTAATTGTTAGGAAATCGTCGGGAACTCCGCTCTTAGGTAATCTTTTGCCCTTACTCTTCGCCATTCCATCGTTTAGGGCGCGTATCCAGAGCACATTTTGACCCTTGGGGTGTGGGATTCCTTTTCTGGCGAAGAATCCCACTGTCCTGACTCCAATCGGGTAGAATATGTCTTCGGGCAGAGTAATTACTGACAAGAGAGTGTTTTTCTTCAGAAACTCCCGTCGCCAGTCCAGGCATGCGCCAGGCTTTACTAATACAGAATAAGGCAACACTGAGAACAATGGGCATCCATCCTGCATTTGTTCGAGTGCGTGGGTAACGAACTTGTATTCTTTTTCGGCGCTCTTTTTGAGGGCGAAGGGAGGGTTCATCATCAATTTTGTAACAGCAGGTTTGAACCCATTCGGCTTGTGATCGAAATACTCGGCTGTCGCCTCGCCATCCCTAGTTCTGGCTTGTAACCATTTGTTAAAGCAGTTTGCTTCCTTCAAGTTGTTCTTGCCATCGCCTCTAAAAATCATGTTTACAATAGCAAGTGCGACGACTTCAGGTTCTTGTTCAACTCCGAATATTTTCATTTTCTTGAACGTTGCTACATCATCTGGAGAGGCAGTTGCTTTCACAACATCAAATGCAGAAACCAAGAAACCACCTGTACCACATGCACAATCGTAAATCACATCCTGTAGGGTGATGTTCATGGCATCCGCAACAAACTTAGTAAGATGTCGTGGTGTAAGAACAATGCCGATTTCCTTAGCACCATTGCCGTACTTCAAGAACACTTCGTAGAATTTGCCGAGGACATCCGTGCCCGAGTTCATGGCCGAGCGGATATTCAGGTTTTGTAGTTCTTGGAATGTAAGAACGAGTGCTTCTTTGAATTTGCCATGATTCTCTTCACTTGTAGGTGGTGAAATCTCAATGCATCTATAGAATTCTTCTTTGCCCTCTTTTTTGAGGACGCGCATAGCCCGTAGGTTAATTTCTCCTACGAGGACTGAAGGCGGAGCATCGAGGTTCGGAAGTGTATCCTCGACAAACGAAAGCAGGAGTGCAGCCATTACTCTAGCTCGTAGGTTCTTGTTTATGGCTCCTAGATGTAGAATTCTGTTGATCTCTTGGGCCTTCCGGATGAACAGATTTTCATCTATTGGCACATCTTTCAGGTCTGGATTATTGCTAGTGAGAATGGCTCTTGCCATCTCAGTAGAAACGAGTCCGGTGATTTCCTTTCCATTCAGTGTGATCGGTTTGAAGTCGGAGCCAACGAGAAACTTGCTTCTGATCACGTAGGTGTCTGTTTCGTTTCCTGCAACTCCTGAGATAATGTACGTTTTGAGTGTTTGGCTTTGGTTTATTTTTCTGGCATAGTCTTCGGCTTCTTGAACAGCTTGTTCAATTTGTTTTCTGTTCCGTTTGGCTTCAATTATCCACAGTTTTGTCTCTGTTAATTTGACGATGTTCTCTGGTCGGTCTTGGTTCAGCCATCGATGTATTTCGGAGGAGGACAAGCACTCGTTTTGAGTGTATACTTGTCCTTTGGGATCAACTGCTGGGTTCTTAATGTTCCAACCCAACAACTTCAGATTCTGTTTGATGTACACGTATGCATCAACCTCTGAAGAGCTGGGACTGGTGAGGCGCCTTTGAAGATGGTTGTGAGTTTTTCTCGTTCCTGACGACATTGATGGGCGAGAATGCCTTCCCTTTGTTTTCCTGCGCTTCACTTCTTGGCCCTCTCGATCAGAAGGCGATTGCAATCAATTCGCACGATCATACATTGTATAGGTTTGAATGGGAAAGCGCTGTCACTCACCAAGTCCTTCACAAGATAAATGGGATGACGAGACTTGGACTGCTGAATCTTGGTTGTCCAGACTTTCAATTTAGGAATGTTGATTTCTAGGCTAGGTAGTCGCCCATCACGACTCGTGCAGCTTCTGCGACTTACGCTAGTCACACGTGGTTCTCCATTTCAGCTTTCAGGTGAGCACGCTGCTATTTTTTCCAATGCCGTTGTAGGTACTCTTCCAATGCTTCCTTGATAATCTCCGTCTCTGTCTTGTCCGATTCCACGGAATAGCGCTCGACGTCCTTCTTCAACTTTCGGGGTATTCTGTAACTTGTTTTAGTGATTTCCGGGTCTTCAGGCAAGTCGTGTGCCCGTATGCAGGAGGGTATGGAGACACAATATAAGGCTTGCCTTATTGCTGTCCGTAGGGCAAGCCTTATCATGCCGTATTGCCGTATAGCCACATATCGGGCTGATGGTGTTTGGGAGGGCCCCACAAATCGACAGGCAATGCTTCCGAGCGAGCCAAGTTAACTGAACTAGAAGACACTCTGTTGCATGAATGCAACAAAATCGCAGAAAAATACAAGGTGTACCGGCCAAATCTATCGGGCATTGTTGCCGCAGTTGCATCCTCGACCAATCTTTGTTGCATCATTGATGCTATTTGCAACAGAACTTCAGAGAAAATCGATCCATATTATTTGAGCAGGCATGTTCTCGCGGTTAATCTCATCGTCGAGGCACTGTACGATAGATTGAGTACTCTTCAGTTCAAGGTTGGGGTAGGAACAGATGTTCATGGAAAACTAGGCATATTGGATATCCTGCTGGGACCAATCCGGTGCACCGTAGAACCATGTAACAATGACCACAGAATTGGGATTGAAGTCAAGACAGGGCTCTCAATGGACTTTGCCCAGCTCTTTCGATACCTAATGGATGTTGATACATTGATTTTAGTGAGAACACTACCTAAACAGGTCGTAGCGCTTAGGCAGTCAGACTTAGTCGAACCTCTATCGGCCGTTCTCTCGGCGTGGATTTCGCGAATTAGAAGACTCCTATCCGATGATATTCCAATCTGCCCTCACAAAAAGCAACATATGCAACCATACTTCCTCAACAGCCACGCAATTGAATTGGACATTTTAACATTCGCGAAAAACTTGTGTGATGTGTGCAGTCCACTTCAAGAACGAGTGGTAGTCGAGCTTAAACGATTCGAACAATGCATTACTGAGGTCTCTGGTCATGATGTCGGATGACCAGACTGTTCGAGTTGATGGTTCGACATACAGAGTTAAATCGCAGAGCGGCAACGGCTGGTACCTTGTAACAAGAAAGGGTGAAGAATGGTCTTGCCAGTGTCCCGATTTTCAATATCGAGGGGCGTCGCGACCGTGCAAACATATTCGGATCGTCATGTGGGCTCCGACTGTTCAAAACTCGATTATTACTTCACCCGACACTATCCCCCCAACTCCCGAAAACACACCTGACGAATGCATTTACTGCCAGAGCTCTCGAATCGTCAGGAGGGGAACTCGCAAAAACAAGCGAGGCCAAACCCAAATCTACTGGTGTAAAGCCTGCAATCGCAGATTCGTAGGAGACCATGGATTCTCCAGAATGAAATGTACTCCTGAAATCATAACACTTAGTCTGGACTTGCATTTTAAAGCCTGCTCGCTGAGACAAATTAGCGACCACCTGCATCAATTCTACGGTGTAGATGCGAATCCCTCTACCATCATGCGCTGGATTCGACGCTACACAGATTTAATGACAAAATACGCCGATGCATTGGTTCCTGAGGTCTCAGACAAATGGCATGCAGACGAAACCACTGAAAACTCCAACGGGAAAATGAGATGGCAATGGAATCTAATGGACCATCGGTCACGCTTCTTGATTTCATCACGGCTTACGAAGTCCCGAAGAGATGTCGATGCACGCAACCTCTTCCTAGATGGGCTAGATCGCGCCCGGAAAGCCCCTTCCGTCGTTGTTACAGACGGACTCACATCATACGCGAATGCATTAGATGAGACACTGAGATACAAGGGTACGAAGCACATCAGCAAATCTAGATTCATCAACAAAGCGAACAATAACCGCATTGAGCGGCTTCATGGAACAATGCGGGATAGAACAAAAGTCATGCGAGGCTTTGATTCAGACGCCACAGCAAACGACGCTATGCAAGGCTATCGGGTCTATTACAACTTCATTAGACCTCACGAGGGTTTAGAAGGACTGACGCCGGGGCAGGCAGCCAATGTGAACCTACCTCTCGGTCGAAACCGTTGGAAGTCCTTAATTGAACTCAGTGCCGAACGCAGGAGTCGTCCCCCCAAGAAATCTGAAGACAGCGCGAAGTATAGGAAACACGCCGCCATTGGAGTGCTTCGCAGATACAAGAAAGGCAAAGCAAGCCTAACATGGCTGCAAGGCATGTTCGCCTACCTACGTAACAAGAAGGGACTGACGAATTCGGAGATCAAACAAGTTTTAAGATACGAGAATGCCGAGGATCTTGACCACCTTTTATAGAGAACTCATGGTCCAACGGTGAGCAGCTAGACGCCGAGGAACCAGAGAACTTCTTGTAGAGCTACCGCCTATTTTTTGAATATATCAGGTATCATATATCAGTCTCAGGGAGTCGGCTCGATGACTAGGAAAAGGCGATCACCAAAAGGACGTAAGCGCCGTTCTCGTAGCCGTAGCTTCTGGGACTTGTTCTGATAGGTTGAGAGCCTACATAGAAAGTTCAGTTCTCACAGATTGGTTCTTCGTTAGCACGATGAGACCCATTAGCAGAAGGAAGCTAAGGAAGACTGTTCATAAATCCTACATTCTCGTAAACAAAATTATTGAAGGCGCATTTCGAAAAGATACCTTTGTGACCTCGGTCTGGGCTGTGCTAGAAGCTATCGGTCGCTTGAAACGTTCCCGAATTGAGTTTAACATGATAACGGACAACACGAGTCTCAGTTATTACGACGCTTTCAAGGACAAGCGAGGATACAAACTCGATTCTTATCAGACTCACGAAATTCAATTACTCGTTCGCAGACTAGAACGCACTCGAAGCCTAGGCTGGTCCGATTTAGGAATAGAGTTTCAGGGTGTACTGAAACATATCATGCGTGGGCTTGATCCACCGGATGCGGTACATGTTCAGGTGGCTGTTATCGAGCAATGTGATGTCATGGTCACACGAGACAAGGACTTCACCGACAGAACAGGTGAGTTGAACAGATGGTTTGAGGTCATGCATCCTGCCACGGCGCTCGCGAGACTTCAGATGAAGAGGAGAAGAAGACCACCATCCTTGTACGATACCGACCCCCACATCAAATCCATGTTAAGGCGTTAAAGGGCTCTGTCAAGTTGCCGTCGGTTGTAAATTTTGTGAGCATTGTCAACGACTATCAAAAACCGTCGGATTGAGAGCTAAAATGGAATATCGGTATAGGTGACGACTAGACCGAGCTAAGAGTCAAGTTCAGGTACTTCTTGGATTGGATGTACGATTTCATGTCTCCATTCTTTATTGAGTCGCGACTGTTTCCAAATTCCTCTGTACTGCAAAATACTTCATGTACTTTGTAACAGGTGTCTGTTTGCAGTAAGGTACCACCAATCATAGCTGTGCCTTTCCGCTTCGTTGCGCTGCAAATCGGACACGCACAAGCAGAATCAGGTTCCTTCCCTGTTGAAATGTCTTCAAGTTTTGTCTCCCCCAGCGTTCCTTCGACGAATTTTCTGATCCTCTGAATGGGTTTGACCTTAAGGGGAGCCAAAACAGCCCTAGATTCGAGGGCAGTCGTGTCAATCGAATATGTCTGTGGCAAATGCATCTGCGCAAGAGAGGTTGCTCGTGACTGGAATCTCGGAACATTGGATACATGAATCCATAGATTCTCCGCACCGGCAACTTCACCAATTGCGCGAAAGTTAGGATATTTGTCGGAGTGTGACCTGAATGCAAGCCCCAAACATCTTATGTTAGGAATGTTCTGAACAACTTTCGACAGCTTCTCACGGAATACTGCATTATCGTTCTTCATGTCAATATACGGCATCGGCTCTGCTCCCTTGTCCTTTATGTAATCGCTAAATCGCTGAACATTACGCTCAAAGTCGTCAACTTTACCATCAATCGCAGGTTCCGGTATAGCGATAATGTCAAATTCACTGTACAACTGAAGATCCACAAGCGAACGGATATCTCTTTCTTCGAGAACGGGCTGTTTGTCAATTCGTGGATAGAATTTCGTTAGCACAGATGAGTAACGATGTACATGTGACCGATACGCTTGCATTCGTTTGGCAAACACTCCGTTTTTTAGTCGCAAGCTCTGAACTTCCGGTAGAGAGAAGTGCCCAATCAATTCAAAGACAGGATTTTCAAATGGTTCGTCCATCCCATCTGGAACTGCGGTAAGGATTTGCGTTCTGTAATTTGATTCGGTACTTGTTAATGCTCTCGCAGGAGTAACAAACTCAATCTTATTGCTAGAGACCCGAACTCTTCGAGCTTCTAACCCTAATCCTATTGATTGATCGCTGTTGATGAGTGCGACATTGTTTAGCTGCAACGCTTACACAGTAGGCGACTATCCTACTCTGGCATTATCTAACTTTGTCTGAATTGCTCGGAAACGGAATAGACTATACGCAAGAAAGAACGCTGGTATACCAGCCGCATATTCCATTATTAAGATTGGATCAAGTCCAGTTTTCAAGGCAAGCGAGAACAGCATAAATGCGATTATTGCCGCTATGATGCTTAGCAAGGCAGCTGCGTTTCGGATGTGGATCTTTCCCTTTGCAAGTTGCGACTGCCATTCGTCTGCATCTGCTCCTATGCGACGAATTTCAGACAAAAGTTGCTCTGTGAGATCATCGATAGGTATGGGTAGGATTGCGCCGGACACTGGCTTCGGGGATTGTCTAAGCCTGAATATCTCTTCAATACGCGAGGCAATTTGGTTATTCGCCTGTACTCTCAATGCATTTACTTTGTCTTTGTATTCTTCCAAGAAACTGCCCGTTTGGAAGTAGAGTTGCACACTAATTGCAAACAGGCCTATGGCAAAAACGCCAATGGGGACGAGGGTTAAGGCGTCTGTCAGCGTTTGGTCCAATAATCCCATCACTCCAACATACCAGCAATCTTAGACTTAGTCGCATACTCAGGATAACGGGTGTAGACTAATCTGACAATCCCTCGATATCCCAACTGATCCCAAGCTCGGCGTTTTCGATCAAGGAGCTGCTGGATGTGCGGTGCCAGTCTCTCGAAAGCAATCTGAGCTTTCCGTTTGCCTTCATTCGTGAGCTCAAAAACGAAATCGCCTCCGCTTCCCTCGACATTGACCAAACTATCTTGGACAAGTTGGTCAATGAGTTCAGCCAGCTTCTTGCTGTACGGTCCCAAATCATATGGAAAGAACTGCAAATCTTGGTCCAAAGATTGATCAATTTCTTTTGCGACGAGAAATACCTCTTTCACGAACATGAGCTTTCCAAATATCGGTTTCTGATTGTTTGCATATAGGATCGCGAGAACCCAATCCGTGCTATTCAAGTTCGCTTGCATCTCAGCACGGCTCCCCAATGAGTAATTCACGCAAGCTAGATAAAAAATGGGCAGGTTACATCAGCCCAATAGGACAACGACAGTTCAGGAGACCACAAAGTCTAGCAAGGCAATATAAGCTGATACGGCCAGGGCTACGAGGCTCGTCTCGAAGTTGCGTTTTGCTATTCGCATTATTGTTCTTGGAGCATCATATTTCTGAATGAAGGATTCCGTTTCTTCTCGGCTAATGTGGGAGGGCCAGCCGCCGACTGGGCTCTGTTTGAGGGCTTGATAGATTGGCCACTTCTGCAATCTCAGAAGAAACATCAAGTCTCTCACGAATAGACCGCCAAACACGATTGCTGGAACTAAGGATAACCAACGCAACTATTTCTTCTCCCGTACGTTTGTAATGCCGTACATGAGACACGTATTCAAATGAATCTTCACGAGCCCGCAATGTGACCTTTTTGGTTACGTTTTGCATAGCTTGTCTCTACACAGTGAGAACCTTGAAGACATCTTCTTCCAGCTCATCAGTCTCTTGGTAACCATTTCGTTTCCAGAACTCGAATGATCCTTTACCTCGGGTATCCTCAGCCCACACTCGATCAAATCCCTGCGTTTGGAGCTTCGTCTCTATTACTCTAAGCAATCTGGAGCCCATCCCCTTTCTACGGTATCCGGCCTTCACCTCGAAAAGCTGAATCGATGGAGCATTTTCTGCCATTTCACTTTCATAGTTTGTTGCGAAGGCACGACCGATAATCTGAGAACCTTTCTTGAATTCGTAGAGAGTGGAGGTATCTGGGCAAAATTCAGTCAAATCACTAATGTGGATTCCCGTAGTCACGTGTGTGCTGATCCTTAGTCCTTTTAACGCAAACTTCTCTTTGCCATGATGCTGTGTTCCAATCACGCCTCTCTTTGCTCTCTTATGCAGAAAGTCTTCAAATTCTTTAGACTGTCCTCCAGCGAGTCGTACGCGCGTGAAATGTTCTTCCTCAAATCCGATTGCTTCGAACCTCAATTGGTTACGGATGGCGACTAGCATCAACTGATTTGGCTGGACAGCGAAGTTGTGATTACTGAGCCATTTAGCAAGGTCGAGCAAAAGCTTGTGCTCATTTTGAGCGGGTAGCCAGACATGAAAAGTAGTCTCTGTAGGATTTGCGACTATGTATGAAGACTCACTGAAATTTCCCCAATCCAAAGACCATCCGTCGGGCAAAAGACCGATCAGCCAATGAGTCTATGAAATAGCGCTTTATGCCTTAAGGGCATCAGCAAAACATACGTCATACAGGAAGCGACAACAAGCCACACCCTAGATACTACGACCAAGAAATCTTAGCATCAGCGGGATCGCTATTTATGGGTCGAACGGACCTCCTTCAATTGTTTCCAGCTGCTAACCCCATTTCAGAAGATGCCACGCGTGCGCAACAGATGGTGAAAATGCCGCTGAAATGCAACAGAGGGAAGAGATGCCGCATTCCCGCAACAGAACCGGAAAAGTGGTTCTGCTGCGCAGTCGAGTCTTCCTCAAGGGCTGCTGCATTACCGTGGCTTTTTGGCCTACAGGGGGCTTTCTAGTTGGTTTTTGAGAGCCTCGCCAAACGACTACAGAAAGCAACCAATCATAGGTATGCTTGGTTCGGTGAACTCTGGCCTTGGTTTCTGTTCGTTTCAGTCGCTGGGTTATTGATTGTTAGTGGGATTGCTAATGGGTTCTTGAGATCGACATTCATCGGAGCATTCTTCACTAGCAGCAACTTTGTGTGGCGATTGCTTCTCGTTGTTGGGTGGTCGTCCACTATCGTAGCTATTCCATCTCTACTTCTTGACGAGACGCTGGCCGACTAACCAGACTTCACATCAATACAAACTGGTACTGATGTCAAGGAGGTAACATTGAGTTCAGGATAAACGCCGAACCGTTCAACCTGACCAGATTCTTCGATGGATACAAAGACAGTCAAAAGGACACCGGTTACGTATGCGTGTGGGTGCCCGAACATGCTTCCGTTCACTGGCAAGTAGTCATAAAACGTTAGGTTTGCTCCGTGCACTGTCCACCATGTGTTCGGTATGTGTAGTGGTTGTGTTGGAACTAAGGGGATATCCGTCATTCCATCGGAAAAAGAGGTGCTATTCATTGTGAGTGAGACATCCACGTAACTTACGGGCAAGTTAAGACGATTCGTTACGTAGACATAGAGTTTGTAAAGGCTTGTTAGCGTCGTCGTGTTTTGAACTAAACACGCCTTGGTGGCTCTGTCGTAGAAATCCGTAGGTTGAAGTGCCCTAGTCGAAGTGGGAGTTGAAGGTGGGCTTGGGTACAGAACGCTGTAGATTACCCACATAATGACTAGTACGATTATGACAAGACCGGCAATCTCGCCTTTCGTAAGAGATTTCTTTTCCCGCTGATTGTGTGACATAGGAAGATGCCCCACTTCTATCCGAATTTCAAGGTCGGTTATGCGCCTATTTCCTTCTCTGACGATACTGGCTTGCCACTCACAACTTCAACTTTCTTCTTCGGCTTGACAACAAATGTGATTTTGTCGGGATTACCTAACGTCTCCATGACTGGTTTGGGAATTGAACTCTGGTAGCCTCTTGTTTCGTTGTGATTGACGCTTACAGTGAATTGATTAGCGTCCTTCTTCCACTTAGGCAAGGCTAGGCACTATCTACGTAGACCGCATATCTACGTATTTAAGCTATGCGAGTCCTCCACTTTATCTACGTAGATACACAAGGTTGATATATCTACGTAGATATAATCCATGAACGTTGAACTGCCATGATGGTTGACCAACGACCTCAACGAGCACTAGCAATCTACGCTAAAGGCAACCAAATCAAGCGAGTTGATGCTTCGACATACAAAGTTAAATCGCAATCAGGAAACGGCTGGTATCTCGTAACAAGGAAGGGTGAAGAATGGTCGTGCGGATGTCCAGATCACCAATTTCGCCAAGTGGCTTGCAAGCACATTCAAAGTACACTTTTCAGTTTGACGCTTCGAGACTCGATTATTACTTCACCCGACACAATCCCCCGCAGCGAAGAAGCTGAACCAAGCGAATGCACCTACTGCTCAAGTAGCCGCATAGTCAAGAGGGGAATACGCAAGAATCAAAGGGGACTAACTCAGATTTTCTGGTGCAAAGCATGCAAGCGCAGATTCGTAGTTGACTTAGGATTCTCCCGAATGAAGTGCAGTCCACAAGTCATTACAGCAAGCCTCGACCTGTTCTTCAAGGGAATTTCACTACGAAAGATAGTTGACCATCTCAAGCAATTCTACAATGTCAATGTGAACAACTCGACAGTTCTGCGATGGACTCAGAGATACACTGAGCTAATGAAGGAATACGCAGACGAACTAATGCCTCAAGTCTCAGACAAATGGCATGCAGACGAGACAGTGGAGAATGTGAATGGTAAGTATCGTTGGTTGTGGAATTTAATGGATAGTGAGTCTCGGTTCCTGATTGCTTCTCGACTAACTAAGGCTAGGACAGATAGAGACGCTCGCAACCTATTTCTTGACGGATTGGATCGCGCCAAGAAAGCCCCAGCAACCATCGTAACAGATGGTTTAGTGTCCTATGCAAATGCCTACGATGAAACGCTACGATACAAGGGAACCAAGCACATTCGTAAGCCACGCTTCATTGATCTAGCCAACAATAATGCCATCGAGAGACTACACTCAACAATGCGTGAAAGAACCAAGGTCATGCGTGGCTTCGACACTGACCCAACAGCCAACGAGACAATGCAAGGCTATCGCCTATACTACAATTTCATTCGCCCACACATGGCTCTGGATGGTCAAACTCCTGCTCAAGCAGCTAACCTCGAACTAGGACTTGGAAGGAACCGATGGAAGTCAATGATTACGCAAAGCACCGAGAATAGGAGTAGTCCCCCCAAGGAAACCGAGAAGAAGGCGAAGTACAGGAAACGCGCTGCTATCGGAGTGGTTCGACGATACAAGAAAGGCAAAGCAAGCCTAACATGGCTACAAGGCATGATAGCGTATCTGCGCAGCAGGAAAGGACTTACTGAAAGTGAAATCAAAGAAGTTCTGAGAAAAGAAGGTGCAGGTGCGCTTTTCAATTCACTCTAATTTCATTTGACTTTAGTTTGAAGAAGATTCTTTATGCTGGCATACCATTTGTCAGCGAGCGCCAGATCAGACGATGTGACTACGTATCTGCGATACCTAGCAGTCTCGCTCAGGGCATTTAGTTTTCTATATTCGTAGGCGATTGGCCTTAGGTAACTGCTGACTATTTTCCTCCGATACTTATGACCTCTAGGATGGATGGGGGGCGTTAGTGTGGAGAGGAATGCATCCACATAATGAAGCGCTGAGTAGAAAACTGTCGTCACTTCCCAATCCATGAACATGTTTGGAGCTTTGAGCAGAGTAGCTCTTGCTTGCAGATTGTGGTCTTTCTTAGCTAGGTGCCACGATTTATCTGGCAATCGTAGCCAAACCTATCTATTCATAATCAATTCTGCGTTAGGATAATCAGTGATTAAGAATTCTGATTCTTGGATGTGTTCGAAATCGAAGAAGGTGTTCTTGAATCGCCTATCGAGTTCGGTTTCAAAGGGAACTACAGCCTCTAGGACATCTGCCAAACTCGCATTGTCCTTGTAAATCATTAGGACTTCGAAGCCATCTTCTGTAGCCACTGCGTAAGCTGACTGCAAAAGTGTAATCTCCTGTAACCGTTCTCTAAGCTGCTCCAACACATTTTGATCGTTAAAGGGAACGCCAATCCGTGAAATCCTTGCTTCAACGTCAGACAATTGCCTTTCCACATAAGAAATATCATTCTCATAGTGAAGCAGCAGAGTTGCAAACCCAGCTTGAAGTTGCGCGATGTCCTTGCGAGCCTGAAAGTCAATGAGTGGTTGAGGTTGTTGCTGCGCTGTTGAAGGGTATGCTGATTGGGCCGTGCCTCCAGTACTACCACCTACATAGGTCGTATAAACTGCCGAAGGTCCAGACTCAGTAAAGTATACTGTGATTGGGGTTTCAGTCGTCACATTCCCACCTAGCGCCTCTATTGCGTTACCAGAAGTGTTTACGAACGTGTAGGCTGGAACGACTTGTTTTGCTTTCTTACTTTCATCTTGAGCAGTCATTTCTTCGTCGCCTCTAGCATCGACTTGTAGCTAACATAAGCACCAATCGTGAATGCGATCAGAGTTCTAACAAATTCTTCCCTGTCAGAATCTTCCCGTGATTCCATCGCGATCACAATATCATCGAACTTGGTTCTTATGTCCTTATCGGATGTAACCGCTAAGTACATCTTGACAGGGTCTTCGTATGTCGGGAATAATGGTTGCCCGCTGAATCTGCCTGCCCAATATACAGCCATCGCCATTCTGTAGATCACGGTGTCAAAATCCTTCTTGCCTGATTGAAGTATATCTCGTGCCAAGGCTGAGATGCTGCCGTTTTCCTCAACCTCTTGCAGGATACCTGCTGCTTTCAGTATTTGAGCAGTCATAGATAGTGCCTGCTCGATGTTTGCTGGTTGTTCAACCGCTCGTCTCTGATCTTTCATTGCTTCCATAAGTCTCTCACGTGCTGCGGTCAGCCATGTGTCGAATGAGGACATCAATCCGTATTTGCCAAGCAATCTGAAACAATCCATCATCTCCCCAGAAAATGTTCCGATTGGTATTGCGGCATTAAGGTCCATGAAGATGCCAGCTTCATTTCCTGCCAATTGCTTAACTAACATTTGGTAGATCGAAGGACTAACTTCAATGGTGGCATCGTATCCTTGCTTCTTGTTGGTTTCTATGAAGGTCAGTTTCAGAAATGGAAAGACCTGATGCTGTGCTACACCGAACGCTGCTTCAAGAGGCTTTGGCGCAGGTATTCCAGTTGGTATGCCTATCGTAAGTTTTCTCTCTATCGTCAATCAACTAGCCTATGATGACCGAAAGCACTTCTAAGATAAAGAATACCGTTGAAATGGTCATATTCTAGATGAAAATGGCGATTAATTGGCCGTATTTGATGGATTGATGGTGTAATGTCATCGAACAATCCGTAGCCCATGCCGCGTCGATGCAGCACCCTACCCAGATGCCATTATTACGCAGCAGAACCGGAAAAGTGGGTTCTGTTGCGTTCTAGGGGCATCGGCTAGGGTGGATCCACCCATCAAGGGGTGGTGCCAAACGGTGCCAAACGAAGGTAACCCTCGCCTCATTTTACGCCTCAATCCCCTCATACGAAGCGATCTACAAGCCCAGGCCATGTCGAGGGGAGTGTCCCTCAACGAGTTAGCAAAGTTCGTGCTGGTCGAGTACGTGAAGCAGTCCGCTGAAGCAAAGGAAGGCACCCCAGCCCTCCTCCGCCACCTAGACACCCTAGTCCGCACGCTGCAACTCCAAGCAACAGAACCGGCAAAAGGCCCAGTTCGAAATAACACAGGAGTGAAATGGCAGGATCTCCCCTGGATTCTAACGGGCGAGTTAGACAGGCCTGCGGACGGAGCGCTTGCTCCTTGCATATGTCGCGACTACGAGGACTGCAAACACGGACATTAAGAGGGGTAGGCCGGGGGTTTGGTACTCTGGGACAGGTTGTACCCAGTTTACGGTGACGAATGCGTCGCCAAAGTTCCCAGCGTTATCATAAGCCACCACGACCACTGTGTATGACCCGGGTTGAGAGTACGCGTGGTTCCGTACCTCACTGACCTCGTTCTGGCAACAGTATGGAACATCTAGGAAAGCACCGTCACCAAACTCCCAGTGCAGCCTAGTTATCGACAACCCCGGGAATGTCTTGGCGTCAACTCCGAAGGAGTAGGCTTGCGGTGGAGTTGTGTCGACCTGAACCGAGTTAAAATTCACCTGTAACATGCCGCCCGTTTGGACTGGGTAGTTCGTAGTTGTTGTAATTGTGAAGCTGATGCTGGTTGTTCCTTGCGGGCTATTCGCTGAGGCAGGGGCGGTTAAACTCAAGGTACCAACTAAAGCCGCCAGCACAATGCACATTGTGATTAGTGATTTGAGCCTCAACCGAAATCAATAGTCGTGTTGGAAGCTCGGAAGATAAAGCTACCCGCAAAAACCCCCAAACCTATGTCATTTTCCAGCAACCATGATGCGATGCTTTAACAGTCTATTGCGTTGTTGAAGCTTAACATTGACTATCTCCGCCAAAGAGAGCGTCGTTGGGATGAGGCAAAGAGCGTCTCAGATTGTAACCTGAGACGAAGCGTGAATTACTTCCTGCGTCGTCTGAGAATCGTCAGGGCCGCGATGCCAACGAGTATGCCTGCAAGGATCGATTCCAGCGGGAAGCCTGGGATTGGGGGCAGCGCCATGGGCGTTGAAACCGAACTTGTCGCCTGTGAGGTAGTAGCTGTGGGCGTGTTCCCGATCGTAACTGTCGCCATCGATGTGCTCACTATCGTAGTCGCTGGTGAAGTACTCGAAGTCGTTGATGAAGTACTCGAAGTCGTTGATGAACTTGTTGAAGTCACCGATGTGCTACTCGTAGTTGAGGTTGCGCTCGTCGTGACGATGTTCGTTACAGTCGTCTGCTGTACAACGGTGTTTTGGAAGGAGCCTGGAGGGTCAAGGTGGAGTATTATGGCGAGCGCAGGGGCAACAAAGCCTGTACCGACGGCCAAACCGTTGGTACTCGACCTAAGCGCAAGCGCGAGCAGTCCCCCATTCGTGGCTGGCACCGCCGAGTTTGGAATGGCGGGTGTCAACGACATCTCCGTCCATGAGGTGCCATCGTAATGCAGTGTCACCGGACGTTGATTAGCGCTATCCTGACCAACCGCCCAACCGTCAGTTGCCGGAGTGCCTCCTTCCACAGAGATACCGAACAAGTCGTCGTTAGGGTTGGTCGTTATCGGGGAGACTTTGGTCCACGAGACCCCGTTCCAGAAAAGTATGACTGTGGGGTTCGTCAACCCACTTGATGCAGCTGCCCAACCGTGGGTGTTGTCCTGGAAGAACAACGATGTAATAGTATAGTGCGCAGGTGATGTAATGGGAAGACCGAGGCTGGCTGTAAAGATCGTGGCCCAGTTGTCGCCTCCATCGGTCGCCGTGTGTATTATTATCGGATCATTGATAGCCAAACAGTTGGCGGTAACTGCGGTGCATATTCCCCCGGCCCAGCCGTTCTGTGAATCCGAGAAGAAGACAGTGTCTAGGTCTGCTGATGGAGAAGGAGTCTGGACAGGACTGGTAGTGGATGCGAAGGTTCCACCCTGCGTAGTGGAATGCATGATCACACCACTTGTGCCAACCGCCCAAGTTTCGGATCCACCGATCATGAACGCTGATTTGAGAATGCAGGTCGGAGCGCAGCTCGGAGCGGCTACGCCGTTCCATGAGTTGCCGTTGAAATAGATTGTTGATGGCGTAGTGCCCGTTCCGCCTACTGCCCACGCGTTCGATGAGCCCGACATAGCCACGCCGTACAAAGGTGAAGTGACAAGCGGAAGCACGGAGGCAGCTTGCGTCCAGCTGTATCCATTCCACTGAATCAAGTAGGGCCCGCCGGAAGGATTCTGGCCGACGGCCCATCCGTCACTGTCGCTGTCCATGAATACTGAATTCAGTTGATAAGGAGGGGCGGCTCCTGTCAATGGAGATGTTGTCGTACTCCAAATCGAGCTTGACATTGAACTGCAGTTGTTCTGGCAGAAAGCAGCAACACCCGACGCACCAACAGCCCATAGGTTTCCGCCAGAAGTTGCGAAGGTTATGGAATTGAGGCCCCCATTTGCCACTGATGCCACTCCTGTAGGGGTGACTTGGTTTACTGGAATTTGTGTCCATTGAGGTGATGAATCTAGCGATGTCCCATGAAGTATTGTGGGGTGACCGCCAGCGTCTGAATCGCCTACGGCCCAACCCTCTGATGAGCTGAGCAATGCGATCGACCTTAGCGGTCTCGTGGGGTCTGTGCAGGGTGTCGATACATACTGAGCCCAAGTTAAGCCGTTGGTTGTGCGTATGATCGTGCACATGTCTCCAACCGCCCAGCCGTTAGTAGTCGAAGACATCGCCACACCGTACAGGGCTACGCTTACAGGACTCGCAGCCGCATTCCAGGTTCCGCAATCGGTAAGTATAGTGCCCGAGTCGCCAACAGCGACGCCTTGCACACCCGTTCCGCAGGTGGAAAGGTAAGATTGCGTCATATACACCGAGTTCAGATTATTTGGTGTAGGCGCTGGGGAAAGTTCAACCCATCCTCCTCCGTTTCCTGGAACCCCGTTCCAAGTCCAGATCGCCCCGCCAGGAAGACCCGCATCGTTACCTACGGCAATCGCAATCACGTTGTCGGTTGTTGATGATGCCGACTTGACCAGAAAAACTGACCTCGCCTCAGATGCTCCCGAATGCGGAACAGGATAACTCTGCCAGCCAATCCCGCTCCAGTAGAGCGAAGCCGCCGTACCGGCCGGGCAGGCTCCAACTGTCCACCCGGAAGTCGTTTGTACGCCATTCGAAATAGGATTTAGTGGTCCCCCGAAATTGACCGAATCATAAGTGCAGCCGGCGGTCGGGGGCACGGCTTGGTTCCATGAAAATCCATCCCAGAAGAATATGAGCCCATTCTGTCCCACGGCCCACCCGTTGCCGCTACCCTTCCCACTTGTTCCACCGTTGATCATAAAGACGCTATTCAAATTCGATGTCGGAAAAGTGGTATATTCGGTGGGGCTCAGCAGCCGCCATTGCCCCGCTGTCGCGACTGTTGAAGGCACTAAACTCGACGCCAAAATAATGACGGAAACTGCGAGTGCTAGGAGAATCGGAAGTTTCCTGTTAGACAATTCATACCTGACCTTCAGAGTAACCCGTTGTTGGGATGCGTTTTATGCTATTTGAGTGTTGTCCTGTGCCACACGAACACGTCAAGTGTGCTCGAACTCCTTAAGATACTTCCTTACCGCCTCTCTAATAATGTATGAGCGAGACGGAGCCCTGTCCTCGTCGATTAGTTCATCAACCCTATCCAGAAGCTGAACGGGGAGAGTGGCCGTTATGTTAGCCATTCTCTTTGACCGACGGCCCATTCTATCCTCAGCGATGTCTTTGATTTCTGCCATTCCGACATCACCTAACTCGTTTCAATCGCACTCGTCTTAGGAGGCCCAACGCAACGAGTCCAAGAATTACCCCCGCCAATATTGATTCGACTGGGAACCCTGGAATACCAGCGCCTCCTGCGAAGGTTATGGTGAATGTTTGCCCATTACTGCTAGGATTGATCGATACCGTCGAGGTTGTTCCAGCTCTGGTGACTGCCACGTTGTACGTGCCAGGTATCACATTGAACGTCACTATGCCGCTAGAATTCGTCACCGCCGAGAGTCCTAACGAGGGAATTGATACAGTCGCTCCTTGCACTGGATTGCCTTGAGTGTCCACAACTTTGACATTGAATTGGATAGTTGTCGGAGTGGTTGTCACAGTTGTAGTTGTGGTCGCGGTTGTAGTTCCACCTGGAATCTGACTCACCGTCGTAACCGTTGTGGTCGCCACTCCGCCAAAGGACCCGAACCTCATAATTGTCGACAAAGGTTGCTTGAAACCAGGCCCGCTGTAATACGTTGAACTCTTGAAGTCAGGCGAGGCTCCAACAATCCACCCGTTCGTCTCTGAGGTCATATAGACCGAGGTTAGTATGGGCGGAATCTCTCCAAGCAGCGCGGGAGACGTTGTGACGGGGTTCCACGCGACACCATCCCAGTGCAGTATGTTCGCAACCAATTTGCCTGGATAGCCCACAGCCCAACCGTTGTCGCTCGCGGCGAAGTAAACGGATTTCAATATACCGCTGGTGTGGCCAGTTGGCGTAATCCCACCGGGAATAGAGGGTGTCGCCACAGGTGACCATTTGGTTCCATCCCAGTAAATAATCACCGGTCCGTCAGTAATTCCGGGCGTCGAAATACCTCCAACAGCCCAACCGCTCGTTGGACTTAGCATGAAGATGGAGGTCAGGTTCGCATCAGAGGATAACCCGGGCGTTCCGCTTATTGTCACAACGTTCCATGTCCCGATTCCGCCTGTCACTGTGTAGTGGATAATTGTTGCATTGTTGCCGACGGCCCAGCCCTCATTCTGGTTAAGCATGAAAACTGAGTCGAGCCCCGGGATAGGCGTCGAAGGTGGAATCGTTGGTGCCGGGAAGATTGCCCAAGTTCCAACGCCGCCAGTTACAGTGTAGTGAAGGATGATACCCGAAGGATTGGGGCTTCCAACCTGCTCACCTACAGACCAGCCTTCGTTGGAACTAACCATGAACACTGAGTTCAGTTGGTAATTTCCAGATGGTGGGGTTATCGTGTTCCACGCCCCGCCGGTGAAATGGAGTATATCCGGGCATAGGGGACCTGCACATGAAGCGGTGCTATGAGTTCCACCCCCCACGGTCCAAACATCGCCGCCATTGACCATGAAAACAGAATTCAAATTGTTCAAAGAACCGATCGCAATCCCCTTAGTCCACATGAATCCGTTCCAGTGATATATCGTCGGCTCGAAGGGGGTCTGAAGCGATGAATTTCCGACCGCCCAACCATCATTAGGGTTAATGGGCCCGGTGAGCGGTGGGCCAAACGAGATCGAAGTGAAGTTGTTGATTGTCGGGCTTGTTACGGTTCCGTAATTGGTTCCATCGAAATGCAAGATGACACCGTCAGTCCCGACGCTCCAACCGTCCGCCGCGGTGTTGAAGTAACCTGAATTGAAGTTCAATCCCCCAACTGGTGATGTAGGCACAAAGTTCGACGGAAGTGCCGTCCAAGATCCACCGGAATAATGAAGTATAGTCCCGCCTTTCCCGAAGGCCCATCCTTCCGTAGAAGAAACCATGAAAACCGAATACAGATTGTTAGAGGTCGTTCCCGGGCTGACCGGACCAGTCCAGATACCGTTGCTGTAATGAACTATAATCCCAGAATCCCCGACAGCCCAGCCCTCTGTGGGGCTGAGCATGAACACCGATCTCAGAGTGGGCGTGACGGGTGAGGCGAATGCTGACCAAGCCCCTCCGAAATAGTGGTAAATTACTCCTGTGCCTGCACCACCTGCAAGACAAGCACCTGCAGTGCCGCCACATCCAACAGCCCAACCTTCATTCGCATTAACCATGAAAACGGAGTAAAACACAGTGTTCTTGATTGGTGCTTGAGGCGTATTCCAACCTCCTCCCAACCCCGGAACGCCGGTCCAATGCCAGAAAACTCCACAGGTCGACGGAGACGGAGTAACCGGACATGTTGACCCGGGCCATGTGCTCTGTGTCTGCCCGACAGCCCAAACATCAGTAGAACTCACCATAAAGGAGGACCAAAGTTGCCCCGCATTGGACCCACTTAGACCCGCAGTTTCGAAACGCCAAGATACGCCGTCCCAATGAATGGCAACCGAAGCGTTAGCGTTTGGAAAAGCTTCTTTTCCTGACTGGGGCGTCGGGAATGTGTCGTTGAATCCCACAGCCCAACCATCGTTCCTGCTGATCGGATTGTTGGGTGAACCGAAGGTTACGGAGGTCAAGTTGTATGCGTGCTGGCATCCAATTGTACAGGTCGAATTGAAACCTAAGAACTTTGGCGCAGGAACAAAATTCCATGTTGTGCCATCGTAATGAAATATCGCGGGAAGCGCTGTCACCGTGTTGTTAGATGGGAGTGAGTCCCCCACGGTCCAGCCTTCAGTTGGGGAAAGCATGTAGAGTGAATTCAGTTGTGGGTTTGCGGGGGGACTGATGTAAGCGTCGGGGTTAATGTCTCTCCAAAGTCCCATCTGCGCTGTTGCCGGAACAGCCGAAACCGCGAGGACCAATAGTGAAAACGCTATGATTACGGTTGATAACTTCGCCTTCCGCATCTGCACCAACCACTATCTTTGACGTTTGAAGGCCTGCGGCCGCATACTTACATAACATTAAGTATGCATTACGTGTCAAAATTCGCACTGCATTTTTCCTGATTCTTATCGCAAAAATGACTCAATTATTCACTCAGCGAGCGACAGAGATGCAACGTGCAATCCAGGCTGGCGGACCGGTCACACACAAAACTTGAGTTAGACATGTCCATAATCCACGTCGAAACCAACATGAATTCGCTCTTATGCACACATGGCTTAATATGGTAAAAGCCCGGAAGCGAGCCATCGGGCCACAGAAAGAGAGTTTCTCGCGAACACATTCGTGAACTTTCGGCGCGAAGATTTTGCTGTCGTGCTCTAGAAACCTTCCTGACAAAATGTTCTCGAAACTCCTACGGCATTCAGAAAGCACGTCGCCCTGAGTCCGGCTCTTCTGGAGGCGGCTGCGTAATGTAAATCAGCAGTTGTCCCCTAGAGGGGCCCCATGCGTGACACCGGGAATGATCATGAAGATCCGTCTCAGGTTCTATGGTGTTTTCAGGACCGCTGCAAGAACGAGTGAACTTGTCGTTGAGGTTACAGAGGGAACTCCAACCGTTCGTTCGGTAATTTCGCAGCTTGTTTCCGGGAAGGAGTATGAAACCTTAAGACAACTCCTGTTTGAAAACGGAACCTCAGACCCACGACCAAACGCTTTGATTATGGTTTCTGGGCGCGAGATCAGCGCGATGAGCGGGTTGGAAACTGCGCTTACCGAGAAAGATGAACTCGCGCTTCTCCCAGTTGCCCACGGAGGCTAAGGTCATCAGCTCGAAGATGACTCGTTGATCAGCGCTTTGCTTTTCTCTGAGAAATTAACGCGTCATTCATGCTTCCCGCTCTATATCCGAGCAAGTCGAGGGAGACGTACCCAAAGCCGTAATCACGTAATGCGTTCCCTATCGTCTCGAGCAGAGCCTCATCGAAAAAGAGCTTGCGCTCACTCATTCCAACTTCAATTCTGGCTATGTTCCCATGATCTCGGACACGCAACTCTTTCACGCCTGTCAGTTGGCGAATGAAATTCTCGGATTTCTCGACACGCTGAAGTCTCTCCGGCGTTATGAGCTGGCCATATTGAATTCTTGAAGACAGGCATGGCATTGAGGGTTTATCGAAATTCGGCAAACCGAGTATTCTCGACATCTCTCTAACTTCAGGCTTTGTCATGCCCACCTCCGATAGGGGCCTTCTCACGCCTTCTTCAGCTAATGCCGCTGCACCTGGCCTATGTCCGAGTAGGTCGTCGGCGTTTGTCCCATCGACAATAACCGAAGCGCCAAGGTCGGCCGCCACCTGCTTCAGTTTCTCGCTTAACTCCTTCTTGCAGAAGTAGCATCGGTTCGCTGGGTTGGAAACATATTTCGGATCATCGAGTTCCTCAGTTCGGACGACCATGTGTCTAATCCCAATCTCCTCAGCCAACTTTGTAGCCTCTTCGAGTTCCGATGCTGGAAGGCTTGGAGAGTTCGCCGTTACTGCCACCGCGTTCTCACCAACTGCGAGTTTGGCCAAACGCGCAACGAGCGTGCTATCTATCCCACCCGAGAAAGCGACGAGAACATTCCCAAAACCTCTAATCAGCCTGACTACTTCTACCGCCTTGGCGCGAAGATCAGGTGACATTCCCGAAAGAACCCCGTCGGGTTCTCGCGGTTGGTTTGGAGCCTTTGCTGTTAACATTTTATCCTACGTTTCATAGCTCTTTGTACTTAGGCGTTTCCACGCTGGCGGCGAAATTCCTTGCGAGACATTCTTGAGAAACTACGTAAAGGGCATATCTCTGTGGACGAAGCTGAAACGGCCCTGAAAATCAACGCGATAGAGAACGTGGCTAACATCGCCCGCCTTGACATTGGAAGGACTGTTCGGCGCGGAGTTCCCGAGATAATATTCGCAGAAGGAAAATCGAGTGACGACCTAATTCAGATTTGCGATAGAATAGTCAATAGAATCGGTCGGGCAATCGTTAGTCGAGTGAACGAAGAGCAACTACACAAGCTGAACGATCACTTCAAGGGCCATCATATGGAGAAAACTCCCCACGCCGCAACAATCGTGATCACGAGTGGCGATTACAAGAAGGTGGAGACTGGCGGTCGGGTCGGCATCATAACTGCTGGAACCATTGACCTTCCCGTTGCTGAAGAGGCAGCAATGATCGCAAACGAAATGGGATGCGAAACCTTCCTAGAGGTGGATGCAGGAGTCGCCGGTATCCACCGGTTGGTCGAACCTTTGACGCGTATGGTGAAAAACAACGTTGACTGCCTAATCGTCGTGGCTGGCCGCGAAGGTGCATTGCCCACAGTAGTCGCGGGGCTTGTTGACATTCCCATCATTGCTGTCCCTAGTTCGTCCGGGTATGGTTATGGCGGAAAAGGGCAAGCGGCGTTGATGGCCATGCTTCAAGCATGCTCTCTGGGCATATCCGTCGTGAACATTGATTCAGGGATCGCGGCGGGTGTGGTAGCCGCACAGATTGCAAACCGAGTAGCCAAGGCCCGTAAGAGTTCCTAACTTAAGGCTTGACAGTTTTCAATTGGCTGCAGGCGGTCTTCACAACTTCAACAGACTTCTGAAAAGCCGCTGATTCCTCAGGGTTCAACTTCAGTTCGATTACGCGTTCGACACCCTGTGCGCCCAGAATCGCTGGAACATCAACATACACATTCTTGAGTCCGTATTGACCGTTCAAGTGAGCCGTCATGCACAACAACATCTTCTTGTCCTTGATGATGGTCTCAACCATTCGCGCAATTCCGTGCGCGGGCGCGTATATCGTCGCTCCCTTCAGAGCAATGACTTCAGCAGCAATCTTCCTGGTATGGTCAACGGCATCATTGACCTCCGCGGCTGAGAGCAACTCGGTTATCGGGACACCGTTCACCGTTGAAAACCTTGGCAACGGAACCATGGAATCCCCATGCTCACCAATGACTACGGCTTGAACCGAACTCGTCGACACTCTAAGTGCTTTCGCGATGAAATACTTGAAACGCATCGTGTCCAACATTCCGCTCTGGCCAAAGACTCGAGAGGGCTCGAATCCTGTGACCTTCCAAGCGAGGTAGGTCATCACGTCGAGCGGATTGGTCACCATCAAGACTAATGTTTTGGGAGCGTATTCCACGATCTTCTCGGCAATGCCTCGGATGATCGCTTCGTTCTTTTCTTGCAGGTCGAGCCTCGTCATCCCAGGTTTTCTACCTAAACCGCCAATGACGACAACGAGGTCTGAGCCCGCGATGTCTTTGTAATCATTTGACCCAACAATATCAACATCCACGCCCTGTTCTGCTGCCATCTGCCCAAGGTCGAGGGCTTCGCCTTGTGGAAGGCCCTGAATTATGTCAACAAGTCTCAGGTCGCCTAGTTCTCTCTGCGCCACTTGCAGGGCGACGGCGCTTCCCAACTTTCCGGTACCGATAATTGATATTAGCTTTCGAGCTGGCATTCAATCAACCAACGCGCTGCTTTCACTTAACTTGCTTATGGTTCCATCGTTCCTGGAGCGACCCAATTCCAGGATTGCTTTTGACTTATCAAAACTTACATAGTTCGTTAAGAAATGCTGCGATCTTCAGGATTGATTAGCAAAGCCTTTTATGGCTTCGCCATCCGCTAACACCAAGTCAATTCAGAAAGGGGAGGGAATGTTCATTGGCCGAAATGTTTTGCGTGAAATGCAAGGAGAAGAAGACTGTGCCCGACGATCAGACCACGATGGAGAAGACTGCCAAGGGTCGTAACATGATGCGTGCGACGTGCCCGACTTGCGGCACTAAGATGACGAAGTTCACGAAATAGAATTCATCTTAGGACACGTTTGGGACAGTTCGAACGGTTTCCCCTATCTTTCTTCCGCTGACCTACCGCCCTTTTCAAACCGAACACTTGTCAGTAACCCTTAGAGCCTACTCCAATCCCACCTTCTTCCGTCTCGAGGGTTGAAGAATGGAAATAAGTTCGTCAAAGCTGAGTTTCAGAATTTCCATGGTCAACCTTGACGAACTCAAGCCGCACGAAGAAGTCATAGACCCTGTTGTTGGATCGCTCGCGAATGAAGTTCTAGGAGAGGGAGAACTCCGAGATCCACTGGTCGTTGATCAGGAGGACTATGTGATTCTAGATGGGATGCACCGCTTCAACTCATTGAGGCTGCTAAAGTGTCGTTTTGTTCCTTGCTGCTTGGTCGACTACGACAACCCTCTGATCAAGGTGGGAGCATGGTTCAGGCTTTTCGCGGTAGACGAAGCTGAAACAGTCGCGGAAAGGCTGCTAATAGACGCCGGGCTACACTACTCATTGCGAAAGGTTGAGCCGGCGAAAATGAGCAACAATTCTCAAACTATTATGATAACCAGAACCAGTGCGGAGTTCTCATTGCCTGAATCAATAGACCCAATTCAACTCGCAAGAACAGCGGTAAGCCTCGAAAAAACGATGGTCAAGAAAGGGCACGCTGTGACCTACTCGCCGGAAACTACTGCCCTGCAAAAGCTCCAGTCAAACGAACTGAATCTCATCATTTCTGTACCAATTTTCAGCAAACAGCAAATTCGCGAATTCGGCATCACGGGGCACCTCCTGCCTCACAAAATAACACGCCATGTGATGCCTTCTCGCCCTCTCAGAGTAGATATTCCACTCAAGATGCTCACAGACCCCACGATTTCGCGTGAGGAAGCTGACAGAAAACTCGGTGAGCTTCTTGCGCAAAGGCATGTTGAGCGAAAACCGCCCGGTTCGATAGTTGATGGAAGGCGATACGAAGAAGAGCTACTGATTTTCACGCCTTGAATTCTGTTCAGGTTTATATTCTCCCAACCTTTCTTAGCGATTAGAGAGCCGAGCTAGAATGCCGACTGAGATTTCCGACACCGAACAATTCCTGAAGATTTCAGAGCGGGCTACAGAATGCCGTGTGAAACGGCTGAAGGATATCGTAAAACTGAAGCTTAGGACTGCAAGTCAACTGTACACAATCAAGATCGATCCGGAACAAGCAGCCGTGTTGCTGAAACAGATCAGATGCGAAGTTATCGAAGCTTAGTTACATATATCCTGCATCCTGCTTCTAGTGAGGATATCCTCTGTTCCCCGGAGAGACCCTTTACGTTTCCCTCCTCATAGTTGGTTTTCTTGCGGTCGCAGCCTCTTTGTACTCTTTGTACTTGGGTTTGGAATTTGACCATAAAGCTTCAGAAGCGCTTGCGAGACCGCAGCTAGGTTTTCGCCCCCGAGTCTGCCTAATCATGGCGTGTAAAGGAGAAGAACCAGGTCTAGAAGGAAACCTGGCCGCCGTGTTGCATCAAAAGTACGATAACTACCACACCGCCATTGTTGTTGATTCAACTGAAGACCCAGCATACACCGTGGCCAAGTCTGTATTGTCACGCTGCTCGGAAGAAAATTCTCAGATTTACACTTCAGATCCCGCGGCCTCCGCTAGCGGGAAGGTTGCAGCGCTCCTAACCGCTTTGGCGCGAGATAGGGGACAAGCGCAGGTCTACGCCATCGTAGACAGCGATGCACGAGTAACGCCCACTTGGCTTGGAAATCTAGTTGATCCACTCAAGGATGGGTCTGTGGGAGCTACGACTGGTTTTCGTTGGCTCTTCCCTTCTCGGGGCGGATTTTGGTCCTACGCAGAGTCTGCGTGGAACGCTTCCGGAACGAACCTGCTCTTCAACGACCGGTACAATTTCCCTTGGGGTGGAGCGATGGCGGTAACGGCGGAAACCCTTGATAAAATTGGCATTAGGAACATATGGCAAACTGCGATTAGCGACGATTTGGCCCTGAACGCCGCATTAAGAAAACATGGTTACCGAACAACATTTCTTCCCCAATGCACCGTCGCCACTTTCAATCAAACTGACCGGCACAAATTTCTCAAATGGGCGACCCGTCAAACTGCCCTAACTAAAGTCTACAACCGTGGCCTCTGGAATTATGCGGCGCGAGCTTACGCATTCTTCGATTTCGTGTTTTTGCTAGGCCTCATTAGCTTGGTATGTGGGGTGACGGTGGCCCCATTGTGGTTGGTGCCATCAGCCTTGCTTTTCACGCCATCCCTCCTAGGGATATTTCGAAGCACCCAGCGCAACTCGACCTTCAGTCGAGTCATGCCCCAATTCAAAGAAGAATTCCGGAGAGCGAAATTTAAGGAAGCAATCGCAAGCCTTATTGTTCCTTGGGTTATGACATACTGCATAATTAATTCGGCCCGGACCCGTGAAATCGAATGGCGCGGTCGAATTTACAAGCTGACGGAAATGAACCCGCTTGCCTCACCGTGAAGCTTTCGTAAAACCCCTCTTCGTAAAGCAGCTTGACCTAGTCATTCTCTTTGTAACCTCAATCTGCAACGCCAGATGCCGAACATGCTTCTACTGGCTTGAACTAAACCGTAAGGGCGACCTCACATTTGAAGAATTAATCAAACTCTCATCAACCATGCCTGAATTTCACGACCTTTGGGTATCCGGCGGTGAACCTTTCCTTAGAAAGGACCTTGCGGCAATAATACAACTATTCTACCGGAACAACAAAATTCGCGACGTACGCATCCCGACCAATGGGCTCCCCACCGCTCAAACTGTTCAGGTCGTGAAAGAAGTTCTACATACATGCCCCGAACTTCACCTTGAAATCGACGTTTCGATAGATGGTCTCGGCGAGACGCATGACAAGATTAGGGGAGTCGCAGGCAACTTTGAGAAAGCCCTCGCCACAATCGCTGAACTTCAAGCTCTGCGAGCCGATTGGCCCAACTTCACACTCTACATAAATTCAGTCATAACACAGGAAAATCAAAACGAAGTCACAGTGATGGGGCGCTTTTTCCAGGAGAAAGGCGACCTCGATGGGCACTACTTCCAAGTCATACGCGGAGACCCAAAAGACCCAGCACTTCAAGCCGTAGAACCACAGAAGCTCGGGCGCATCTATCGAGAAGTATTACCGATTAATTTCCGATACCTCTCGAAACCCTCGCGGAAGAAATCATTGCTGGAGCCATTGATGAGGGCGTATTGGAAGGCGGGATACGCTTTCAGCTATGAGACGCAGTACCGGAATTATGTTGAGCGCGCAAAGTGGAAGATGCCCTGCACAGCAGGTCAAACCTCAGTCGTTATTGATTACAATGGGGATGTAAGGGTCTGCGAACTCCGCAAACCCATCGGAAACCTAAGACGTTATGGCATGAATTTCAAGGAGTTTTGGGGTTCACTGGAAAGGAAGATGGAAGTGCGTCAGGTTGAGCTTGATCAATGTTTTTGCACACACATCTGTTTCATGTATGATTCGATGCGGCACAGCAAGAGGGTCATGCTCTGGGAGCTACCATCAACATACGTGAAACAATGGCTTCGTGGGATCTTTGATAGGGGTCGGCCGACCACAGTTCAGGAGCCAGCGGAACCGCAAACAGCTCTGCCCTTAACAGTCGCCGCTTCGAGTGACCAAGCCAGCTAACAGCATCCTAGACATGTTCAGCGCTTTTGGCGCTTTTTCACAATCAAGTTCCGTAACTTTGCAACCTTGTTCAGGCCGAATTTCCTGTCCGCCGTGACAAGCACGAACTTCTTCTCCGAACGAAAGAGAAGGGCCATTATTTTCTCATGAACCAGGATTGAATACTCGGGTCTTCCGAAGAAATCTGCCAGGTCTTCAGCTTTCTGAAATGAGACCAACATCGCAATTAGGTGTGGTGTCTTTTCGAGGGGTTCGATTGGCTGAACGCCCTCACGCATCCCTCCTTCCAGGATTCGGCCGTGGCCATCAACGATGGCCGCGAAGCGGACCTGTTTATCAAAATGCATTATCTGGTCGTAAAGTCTAGGCAACCTTACCAGCTCCTTCCACAATTCTCTTCTTCACAAAAAGACCTTTCGATTTCTTAACGAAGGCACCCTAAGGGCGCTTCGAGTTAACCTTAGGCTCACCGGATTCTCGGAACCATTGCAACCTATTGGGTAGTCTTTATTTCTCTGCGTCCTTCATTCAGCGCCACTTTGGGCCGGTCGTCTAGCCTGGTTAGGATATCTGCCTGACAAACACCACCAAATGTTCCGAGCGCAGATGGTCGCCGGTTCAAGTCCGGCCCGGCCCACTAAGTTACTTGACTAGTTTTCTTCGGAGCAAATTCACTGGGACTGCTGTGAATATTGCGAGGAACACAAGAATCCAAGCGAGATCAAACAGGACGGGCATACCGACATTTCCGAGAACCAACGGTCGAACTACGCTAACAAGGTGGTACAGTGGACTGAAGAATGCTATGTCCTTCACAATTTGCGGTAGCGGATCCAACGGATAGAAAACTCCCGAGAAAAGGAAGAGCGGGGTGACAAAGAGGGTGAAGAAGTAGTTCACGTGATATATGCTCTTCAAGAATGAAGTATAGGTTAAGCCGATAACTGCGAACATTAAACCTCCTAGTACGCCCATGAAAGGCACGAATATCGCAAACCAAGAATGCACGAGCCCGAGGGCGACGACAACAACAAGCATCACGGTTGCGTAAATTGTGCTCCTCGTTGTGGCCCAAAACAATTCGCCCACGACGATGTCTTCCACAGTTACGGGGGTCGCCATCATGGCTTCATACACTTTGTCGAAATTGATTCGAACGAACGTGTTTATGGTTGTCTCGAACGACGCAGCCGTCATTATCGATGAAGCAATTAGCCCAGGCGCAATGAACTGAATGTAGGACAACCCCTCAATTCGCGTAACGTACGCACCCAAGCCAAAACCTAAGGCGAGCAGATACACCAACGGATCCATAAGATTCGAAATTATAGTCGACTTGTAGACATGTCTGTAGACGCTGACCTCCCGCTGCCAGACCCTAAACGCCTGACGTGGCGAGAACCTCACGGGCTTGAATGGGTTCATTCGGTCAAACGCCTACCTGTTAGCTTTAGAAAAACATCTTCTAATGTGCTTCTCCGGACAATCGCGTAATCTGCTTTGACACCCATCGCCTGAATCTTGTCTAATAGCGCATCAGCTTTGTTCGAATATAGGATCAATAGATCCTTGGCGGTATCAAACCCTCGAATCAAAGGATCATCTTTCGGTATCTCAGAAATGAGCTTCTCAGGCAATCTCATCTCGAGGACTTCTCGGCCAATGTGCTTCTCCACCAGTTCGTTCGGCCTGCCCTCTTCCATTATCAACCCTCGATCCATGATAACGATCCTATCACACAGCTGTTGAGCTTCGTCCATGTAGTGTGTCGTGATTATCTGCGTGACCCCACGCCCTTTTAACTCAAATAATTTGTCCCAGACGAGATGCCGCGCCTGGGGATCAAGCCCGGTTGTCGGCTCATCAAGAATCAACAATTCAGGGTCGCTCATTAGTGCCCTAGAAATGAGTAGTCGTCTCTTCATGCCTCCCGATAGGTCGGCGACCTTTGCATTCCTCTTCTCCGTCAACTCCATGAAGCTGAGCAGCTCCTTAGCCCGTCGATTGGCTAATTGTGACGGCACGTTGAAGAATCGAGCGTAGACAGTCAGGTTCTCCTCAACCGGCAATGCCTCGTCTAAATTTGATTCCTGAGGTACGACTCCAATCCGTCTCTTGATTTCCCTTAGAGATCGACTCGGATCCAAACCGAAGACGTGAAACGAACCAGCGGTTGATGGCGAAACGCATCCTATAATCCTCATAGTCGTCGTTTTCCCTGCCCCGTTGGGGCCGAGGAAACCAAAGCATTCGCCTTTAGGGACTGTAAAGCTAATGCCCCGAACCGCTTCGACTCCGTCGAAGCTTTTCTGTAGGCCTTTCGCCTCAACCACTGGGTAATTTGAGCTGTCCGTTAGAAGTCCCACCCACGATTCATTGCCTGCAGTGTCCAAGCCTCTCTCCGCCGATAAAGGTTCAATCATGGATTCTGGTTGAAGGTCATGTGAGACTCGGTCATTGGCAGCGAAAGGCGGTCGAGAGTTCAAATCTCTCCCGGCGCACCACTACGACTGTAGTCGGTATCTAACCCGCGTGCTCTTGTCTTTCCATGCCGCGTCGAGAGTCATTCGTGTTAGTGTGCTAATGCGTAGGCCGTCTGATATCGCGACGAGGCCGCAGCGCTCACCACATGATTCTCCCAATCATAATGTACTGCTGTCATACGGCCGTTCACCCAATCACCTTGGACAATCACGTTATGACCTCGGCTCCTCAATTCGTTCACGATCCCTGTGGGTATTCGCCCTTCCAAGTACAGGCTGCCAAGTTCTGCCTTTCTGGGATAGAAGGAGCTTGGAAAATGCTGATTATGGAATGATGGGGCATCGATGGCTCCCTGGAGACCCATGCCGAACTCCACGAAATTGAGAAAGAATTGAAGTGCCCACTGGTCTTGTTGGTCCCCGCCAGGCGTCCCAAAGGCCAGAACAGGTCGCCTTTTCGAAGTGATGACGCTTGGAGTTAACGTTGTTCGGGGGCGTTTCCCTGGCCCGATACAATTCGGGTGAGCGGCGTCCAATGAGAACATTTGGCCTCGCGTTCCAAGCGGGAACCCCAGACCCTCGATCACTGGAGAACCCCAAATCCACCCGCCGCTAGGGGTTGCAGAAACCATGTTACCATCTGAGTCGACGGCATCAAGGTGGGTTGTGTCACCAGCATAGAACGCAGTACCCTCTGCAACTGGGATGTGAGATCCGCTGCCTGGCCGGAGCGTTAGTGACGCCTTTCTCATGTCGATAAGCTCCTTCCTCTTCCTAGAATAGTCACGCGAAAGTAGTCTTGTGAGAGGGACGTCGGTGTAGAGCGGGTCACCGTAGAAAGCCTCCCGGTCCGCGAAAGCAAGCTTTGATGCTTCCGTGATCAGGTGAATATAATCGGCTGAGTTGTGTCGAAGCCTTCTTAGATCGTAGTCTTCGAGCAAGCGTAACTGTTGGAGGAGAACGGGTCCTTGGCTCCAGGGTCCGCATTTATGAACGGTTAGGCCCTTGTAGACTATGCTTACAGTTTTCTCTAGTCTGGTCTTGTAGTCGGCAAGATCTTCCAGGGTGATTAACCCGTTGTGAGACCTTCCGGTTGCATCCTTGAATGATCGTTTTGCCGCGAACTGCGCTATCTTTCGCGCGATGGGCCCTTCGTAGAAATAGCGTCTCGCTGCTTCGAGGCCCTTCTCTCTGTCCTTCCCAGCGCGCCGCTCCGCCTCCGCTAGGTTGCGAAGAGTCTTTGCCAGTTCTTTTTGTCTCAGAACCTCGCCAATTCGAGTGGCCCTGCCGCGCGGAAGATAGATTCTTGCAGTTGTAGGCCATTCGCTGAGAAAACGCTTGGCGTGTCGCGTCACATTCTGATGAAGCGCGGCATACACCGGAAAACCTTCCTCGGCCAGTCTAATGGCGGGGGCAATCACTTCCCCGAGAGTCATCGTTCCAAAAAACCTTAGGCAAGTAATCCAAGCGTCGAAGGACGCGGGGACCGTTGCGGGAAGAAGCCCGTCCCCTGGGATTAACCTTATTCCGTTTCCTTTGAAGAATTCGAGAGTCGCAGCCTTTGGGGCAGGCCCTTGCCCTGATATGGCAAAGATTCTACGCTTTCTAGCAGAGTACAGAAGTATTGGGGTTTCGCCGCCGATCCCATTCATATGTGGTTCGACGACATGCAGCGCCAATCCTGCAGCAATGGAAGCGTCGATTGCGTTTCCCCCGGCTAGAAGGATTTCGAATCCGGTCGATGTAGCCATGTAGTTTGAGGTAGTAATGGCACCACGTGTACCCATGACGGTTGGTCGGGTCTCAGACAACGATTTCTACCTGAAATCGCAACTTATGCTGTTGTGATATTGAACAGATCGCTTTTGATGGCCGTAATCAGTTTTCGCTGGTTGAAATCACTCTCTCCCTGGCTTCTGCTTGGGCTGCGACGAGGCGTGCAACGGGGACTCTGTAGGGGGAACAGCTAACATAGTCGAGTTGCAGTTGATGGCAGAATTCAACTGAGCTTGGTTCCCCGCCGTGTTCACCGCAAATGCCAACCTTTAGCTGCGGATTGCTCTTCCTACCCGCCTCCACTGCCAGGCGCATTAACCTACCAACGCCTTCTCTGTCAAGAACCTCGAATGGGTTGGAGTTCAGGATCTTCTTGTCGAAATAGTCCTTGAAGAACTTCGCTTCTGCATCATCCCTGCTGAATGCAAATGTCGCCTGCGTGAGATCATTGGTCCCGAAGGAGAAGAAATCAGCATAGCGGGCTATCTCGTCCGCCGTCAATGCGGCTCTAGGAACTTCTATCATGGTCCCGATCTTGTAGTCGATACTGATGCGCTTCTCCTCCATCACCTTAGAGGCCACGGAGGTTATCTTTTCGCGCAGGAACCGAATCTCATTGGCGGCTCCAACAAGGGGGAGCATGATTTCCACCCGAACTCTAACTCCTTCGCTTTGCAATTCGCCCGCGGCTTCGAAGATTGCACGAGTTTGCATCTCGTAAATTTCAGGGTGGCTTATCGCTAGTCTGCAGCCCCTATGGCCTAGCATGGGGTTATGTTCAGCCAACGTCATGACTTTCCTGAGCATACGTTCCTTTGAATCCAGCAATTCCGCGTCACCGCCTGTCGCCTTCAGCGAGGCAACTTCGGCTGCCAATTCTTCGTATTTGGGTAGAAACTCGTGGAGTGGAAGGTCCAGTAATCGGATCGTAACCGGTAGGTCATGCATATTGCGGAGTATTTGTTTGAAATCCTCTTTCTGTAGGGGCCTCAACTTCTCTAAGGCGCGGAAACGGTCCTCTTCGGTTGTGGAGAGGATCATCTCTTGGACGAGTGGAAGCCGGTCCTGTTCGTTGAACATTCGTTCGGTTCTGCAAAGGCCAATCCCGCCTGCCCCAAACTCCCTGGCCAACGCAGCCCCTTCTGGAGTGTCAGCGTTCCCCCTGACTCCGAGTTTTCGAGTCTCATCTGCCCAGCTTAACAACTGCTGAGCTTCAGCACTCAGCCTCGGTTCAATTGTGGGCACAGTACCGAGCAGCACATTACCAGTCGTCCCATCGATTGTGATTATGTCATTCTTCTTTACCGTAACCTTGCGCGTCTGCATAGAATCAGTGGCCAGATCAATTCTTATCTGTTCGCAACCAACAACGGCGGGCTTTCCCATCCCGCGGGCTACGACCGCCGCATGAGAGGTCATCCCTCCCCTGCTCGTGAGCACGCCCTTAGCAGCAACCATCCCGTGGATGTCCTCTGGCGTGGTCTCCTCCCTAACGAGTATGACGTCCTCCCCGCTGGAGCCCAAAGAGTGAGCTTCGTCAGTATCGAAAATCACTTTCCCAGTTGCAGCCCCAGGCGACGCGGGTAAACCAGTAGCTATTGGTTTAGCGTTGAATCCTGGATCAATCTGCCTGTGCACAAGTTGTTCGATGTGCGAGGGTAGAATCCGAAGCAGTGCCTGTTGCTTGGTAAGCAGCCTTTCTTTGACCATATCAACAGCAATTCGAATGGCGGCGGGGGCGGTTCGCTTCCCTGAGCGGGTTTGAAGAATGAATAGTTTTCCTCTTTCAACTGTGAATTCGATATCTTGCATTTCCCTGAAATGGCGTTCGAGGAGTTTGCACACGTCAAGCAATTGGCTATAGACGGTGGGCATTTCATCGGCTAGTTGGGCTATTGGTTTAGGCGTTCTGATTCCGGCAACCACATCCTCGCCCTGTGCGTTCATGAGAAACTCGCCAAACAGCTTTGGTTCCCCCGATGAAGGGTTTCTCGTAAAACAAACGCCGGTCCCTGAATCAGCCCCCATGTTTCCGAAGACCATGGTCTGAACGTTGACCGCCGTCCCTAGCGTTTCAGGAATCTTGTTGGTCAAGCGGTAGAAGACAGCCCTTTGACCATTCCATGATCGGAAGACCGCCGCAACCGCCATCTGCAGTTGAGTCCACGGATCCTCGGGATAGTCCTGTCCCGTCTCTTTTTTGATGAGACCTTTGAATTCTTGAACCAGTGACGCCCACGTTGTCGCATCGACCTCAACATCGGATTTCACACCCAACTTTTCTTTGTGTTGCCGAATGATTAACTCGAAGCCGTCGCCCTTGACCCCGAGCACCACTTTACCGAACATCTGAACGAAACGTCTGTAGTCGTCGTACGCAAATCGTTCGTCGCTCGTCTGTCGGATGACACCTTTCACTGTTTTGTCGTTCAAGCCAAGGTTGAGTACAGTATCCATCATTCCCGGCATTGAGATTGGTGCACCGGACCGAACGGAAACTAGCAGCGGATTTGCAGCGTCTCCGAAGGTTTTTTGAGTTCTCGATTCGAGGGCTTTTATTTTCACGCGGATTTCGTCTTCAAGCCCATCTGGGAACTTTGACCCGTGAGAATTGTAGTAGTTGCATGCCTCGGTTGTTATGGTCATGCCAGGGGGGACAGGGAGGCCGAGGCCTGTCATCTCTGCTAAATCTGCCCCCTTGCCTCCAAGGAGGTTCCGGAGCCTCGTGCTGCCTTCTTCAAACAAGTAAACGTACAAACCGTATCTCCTCATGAACTGTTATCCTGAGTTACAGTGTGTATCTCGGAGATGTGGCGATGGGGTTGTGGTAATCGGGCTCGATTTGAAGGCCGCCTATCAATGTAAGTTCCCGTATTTACCGTACGTAGATATTACTTATTCTGAAGGTTTCCGCCCAGAAGTGTTACCTTTCAAATAGACTGACAGAGGAATTGAAACATGGGTCCCCTTCTACTTTGGTTCGAACAAATCAGTAAGCAAGATGTCCCACTCGTTGGCGGAAAATCTGCAAGCCTAGGCGAAATGACTTCCAAGACGAAGGTTCCGGTACCTTACGGCTTCGCCCTTACTGCTGACGCGTACAGGTTGTTCCTCGCAAAGAATGGGCTGGAATGCAAGATCGCTACTGCCCTGAAGGTTTTGCAGGACCCAAACGACACGATCACACTTCAGAAGGTTGGTGCTGAAATCAGGGGGATGATTGGTTCCGCGGCGATGCCGAAGGAACTTGAACGAGTCATAGCCGAGGGCTATGAGAAACTCGCCGAACGAGAGAAAGTCAAGAACCCGTTCGTCGCCATTAGAAGCTCTGCAACTGCTGAAGACCTACCCGACGCCAGCTTCGCAGGTCAACAGGAAAGCTACCTTAACGTTATTGGAGTAGGCAATGTGATTAAGAGCGTAAAGGAATGCTATGCGAGTCTGTTCACAGACCGCGCGATCTTCTACAGAGTTCAGAAAGGCTTCAACCACATGGACGTCGCACTTTCTGCAATAGTGCAAATGATGTGCTACTCCGAATCCAGCGGCGTTATGTTCACCATGGATCCAACAAATGGCGATGAATCCTTAATCCTGATTGAGGCATCTTATGGGCTAGGAGAGTACGTCGTGAAGGGCAGTGTCACTCCTGACGACTACTACGTAGATAAGGGGAGCATGAAAATCATCCGAAAGGAAATACCCACGAAGACGACCATGCTTGTGAGAAATAAGACCGGGGGAACAGAGGAGAAGAAGGTTCCAGACGATCTCAAGGACCGGCAAGTAATCACAGATGAAGAGGTAATTGAACTGGCCAAATATGCGTTGACTATTGAACAACACTACGGCCACGCAATGGACATTGAATGGGGACTTGATTCACAGACCGGGAAACTCCTAATATTGCAAGCTAGACCCGAGACAGTTTGGTCCCTCAAGAAGAGCCCAATTAAGAAACCCACGCCTCTCGTTGCGGCGGAGAAGAAAATTATCCTTAAAGGGCTGCCATCATCGCCTGGCGTCGGAGCGGGTAAGGCACACGTTATCCTGACAGCAGATCGCGTAAGCGAGTTTCAGAACGGCGAAGTCCTCGTCACCGAAATGACCACTCCCGACTGGGTGCCGACAATGAAGAAGTCAAGGGCAATCGTCACCGATGCCGGCGGTATGACATGCCATGCCGCCATTGTAAGTCGCGAATTAGGAATCCCCTGCATAACGGGAACCAAAGTTGGAACTCACACAATACATACCGGGGAAGAGGTTACAGTTGATGCAAAGATGGGTGTCGTGTACCAAGGAATAGTGCTAGAAACCCCCGAGCTCGACACGAGATCTCAACCAGCAGCAGATGGATTGGCGGCTTTCAAGGACCCTACTGTTACGGGGACAAAAATCTTCGTCAACCTTGGTGAACCCGAGTTAGCCAACAGAATCTCGCAGTTACCGGTCGACGGCGTGGGCCTACTGCGGATGGAATTCATTGTAAGCGACCACGTCAAGAAACATCCCATGATGCTCATTGAGCAAAAGCACCCTGAAGAATTCGTTGACAAGTTGTCAACAGGACTTGAAACGATCTGTAGAGCATTCTATCCGAGACCGGTAGTTTTGCGTTTCAGTGACTTCAAAACGAACGAATACGCTAAACTCGAAGGTGGAGAAAAATATGAGGGAGCCATCAAGGAAGCGAACCCGCTGATCGGTTGGAGAGGCGCGAGCCGGTACACTGACCCACGGTTCCAGCCCGCATTCAAGCTTGAGATTGCTGCGGTCAAGAAAGTCAGGGACGAGATGGGTATGAGAAACCTTTGGTGCATGATCCCCTTCAACCGCACGGTAGACGAATTTGTGAAAATCCGTGAACTTCTCCGACAGGAAGGGTTGGTGCAGTCAGAGGATTTCAAGCTCTGGATTATGGCAGAAATTCCCAGCAACATAATATTGGCGGATGAATTCTGCAAAGCTGGTGCGGACGGCTTCTCAATCGGCAGCAATGACCTAACAATGCTGATACTCGGCGCCGACAGAGACAATGAAGTTTTGGCGCCATTGTTTGACGAAAGAAACCTCGCTGTCAAACGAGTAATCAAAGAACTTATCGAGACAGCCCACAGCTACGGCAAAACCGTAAGCATCTGCGGCCAAGCGCCAAGCGTCTATCCTGAATTCGCGAAGTTTCTTGTTGAATCAGGGATAGATAGCATCTCAGTGAACCCAGATGTCATAGTCCACACACGAAGGATGGTTGCCCAAGTCGAACAGAGAGTCGTTCTAGACGCTGCAAGAAAGCAATGCGCAGAAAAGAAGAGTTAAGACTTCATACCCCATAGCGATGTGGGCTCTCACGTGCACCCAGGTTAGCTGCGATCCCACCACAGGTTGTGGCAGCTAGCGCATACAACTTGGGTGAACTCCTCAAACGCAGGCAAATATTCAATCCGTACTTCCGAAGTGTTTCTCTGTTTCAATCCTATTCGTCGACTACCGCAGGCCGGACAAACACGCATCATGTGGATGACCGCTAGCCTACACAGAATAATGTAATACAATTAAAGGATTTCTAGTAATACTTCTGTGCCGAATAATAGTCGTCGCAGTATGACCTTCAGCGCATTACCTATCCGCAGGACTGGTGAACGAGTTACTCTCTGCTCTTGAGCAGCGCAGTTTCTCTTATAGGACTGGAGTAAATCCACGCAAAGCTAGGCTAGCCTTCTTCGTGGCAAGAGGGCACGCTAAGTTTGCTGCGGATTGTTCTCTGGACTAGCTTTGGTCCCACCAAATGTTTACGCAGTTCGTGCATTTGATCTGAGCTGCTTGCTCGTGAGACATTACGAATTCCAAGTCCCTGCTTCCGCAAGCCGGGCATGTATCCAATGAGAATACACCGAACAAGAATCAACCGTAATACAATTAAAGGCTATGATGTATTACTAAGCTAGCCATGAAACGCCGTTTCAGTATGACCATAGACCCATCGCTTATGCATAAAGTGGACTTACTCGTGGACGGCACACGCTTTACCAACCGATCCCAGACAGCAGAATTTCTTCTGAAACTTGGAATGGAACAATTTCGTCCGGAAAGGACGGCGTTAATCCTGTGCGGCGGGCTTGAAACCCGGGTCAGGCCGACTTCCTTCTCGACACCCAAGGCTCTTCTGCCGATAGGATACCAAGCGTTGATTGAGTACCAAATTGAGTACCTGAAACGATACGAATTTGACAGGATCGTATTGGCAGTAGGTTACCTTCAGGAGCAAATTGTGCGATACTTGGACGAGCACCGGCTGGGGGTACGATTGCGTTTCAGCTTCGAGAAGGAACCACTGGACACGGGAGGCGCTATCAAGAATGCTGAGCAGATGATAAGCTCCGATTTCCTAGCCCTCAACGGGGACGTGATTTTTTCAGGACTCGACCTTGACAAATTAATATACGCTCATAAGAAGTCCAACTCGCTCGCCACAGTTGTCTTAGCGAAGACGAAGACACCGACAAGGTTCGGCGCCGTAGAACTCGATAATGATAACAGAGTTGTAAGCTTCGTTGAGAAACCGCGAAAACAACCAGCTGGTGAAGTTTGGGTAAATGCTGGCGTCTACGTAATTCGCCCATCGGTCCTCGCGAAGATCCCAAAGGGAAGGCGAACCTCGCTCGAGTTGGATGTGTTTCCCAAGCTCATGCGGGAAGGCACAATCTTCGGGTACAAACATGAGGGCTACTGGGCGGACGTTGGGACACCCGAGGACTATCTGCGAGTTCAAAAAGACCTCCTCACAGGAGTCCTGAAGCCGCAGGAATCAATGCCAGAGAATGCCTGAAACTCCTCTTGCTATGAAAGGCTACGATAGATAGGGTATTCTTCCTTTCAGGTCCTTTAGGATCTCGGCTTGTTGCTTCTGGATTACGTCGGACGAAAGTACATGCTTCGCCTCCCCCTCACTGCTGATACATTCCGGAGCCTTTTCCCCGACCAGAGCTTCAAACATCTTATGCCAAACCTTTGGGATCTCTCTCGGAAGCGCGTACTGAATCAGAGCAGAAGCAACAACCGTCCACGTTCTCACAACATTGGCTATATTGTATCCGCCGCCGCCAAAAACTACGAGGCGGCCGCCAGCAACCTCATGAGCTAATTCATGAACGATTTTCGCGACATCTCCGTACGCCTTGGTGGTGAGCTGCATGTGAGCAAGAAGGTCGTTTGCGTGCGCATCCGCTCCACATTGGAGGAGCAGAATTTGCGGCTTATACCTCCTTACCGCGGCGGGAACAATCTCCCGGAACAACTCCATGTACGGCTCGTCGCCCGTTAAGGGGGATAAGGGTATATTGATCTTAAGTCCGGAGGCATTACCTTCCCCTATTTCGTCCGTGAAGCCAGTACCAGGAAAAAGATGGTGGCCATCTTCGTGGAAGTCTATGTCCAAGATACCAGCGTCTGAATAGAATCCATACATTACTCCATCTCCATGATGCGCATCCACGTCCAAGTAGAGGATCTTCTCCAGGGAGTATTTTTTCTTCAGGTAAGCGATTGAGATAGCAGGGTCGTTAAAGATGCAGAAACCTGAGGCTCGGCTTGGATGAGCATGGTGTAGCCCACCGGAAATGTTCATCGCATGAGTTACCTGACCGGACATTACCATATCAACCGCCTTCAGAGATGCGCCTACCGCGAGTGCTGATGCCTCGTAGCAACCTTTGAACACGGGAGTGTCTCCTAAATCGAGAAACCCTTCCCCCGACTTGCTAGCTTCATGGATTAGGTTGACATAATCTTCATCATGGAAGAGCGTAAGTTCATTAGAGGTCGCCTCACGTGGTTCGCAAACCATCACGTTTGGCGAAGCAAGTAATTTGACTGATCTCATTAGCTCGAAGGTCAACTTCAGCCTAGTAGGTTTCAGTGGATGGGTCGGCCCAAAATTGTACTGCTGGAAGGCGTCGCTGTAAACGATGCCGAGCGTCTGCGTCAATGAAGAAAACCTCCCGAAAAGCGCTTACACCCACTTTGGAGGCGGGGCGTTTGTTATGCGTTTGGGTCTTGTTTTTCATTGACCTAAACTTAAATAATCCATACGTAATACCCGCAACCTAGTGCATTAGAATGCTACACTCCCCAAGCACCTTGAAGATTTCGTTGACTGAGAAGGCTGCTGAGAAAGTCAAAGCGGCGATAGAGAAGCAAGGTAAAGAGAACGTCGGGCTGCGCCTTTATGTTTCGGGCGGTGGCTGCAGCGGCTTCCAGTACGGTTTGGCCTTCGACAACCAGACCGACGGAGACAATGTCATTGAAGCTCACGGAGTAAAACTTCTAGTTGACGAACAAAGCGCGCAATACGTGGATGGATCTGAAGTCGACTATGTTGAATCAGTCATGGGTGAGGGCTTCAGGGTAAACAACCCGAATGCAACCGAGACGTGTGGTTGCGGCCACTCATTCAAACCAAAGTAATCCACAAACCGTAACTTTTTTTCACCGATTCTTTTTCTTCGCTCCTGACGTGAGCGAGGCTTATGTCTATTCGCCAGATTTTATGATCGTTACCCCGGCTCAATCGTGGAGGGCGGTTTTGAGGTTATGGCGTATGTCACCCAAGTTACGCCAGGCACTTCGCCCGTAATTCGGCTGCTGAGCTCCTCTAGGACATCAGGCGAAATTCTAGCCCAGTCTGCGGTCATACCGTCCAATGATTTGACGATACGGACAGTTACAACATGCGCTAATTGGCGTTGATCGCCAAGCACTCCGACTACTAGATCATCGCCCACGATAGCGAACGCTTGCCAGACCGAGTCGTAAAGGCCATGGCTGGCTAGAACTTCCTCCACTATTGCGCTGGCGTCTCTACATATGCGAATCTTCTCCTCCGTTACATCGCCAACAATCCGAACCGCTAGACCAGGACCTGGAAATGGGTGTGTTTTCACAATCGCCTCCGGGACACCAAGTTCTCGTGCAATCTTGCGAACTTCGTCCTTGTACAGAAACCTCAGTGGCTCAAGAATCCTAAACCTCGACCACTCTGGAATTCCCCCAACATTGTGATGAGTTTTGATTCGCGCCGCGATGCTACCAGTCCCCGCGCTTTCGATGACATCTGGGTAGAGCGTTCCTTGAGCTAGCCACTGAAAGGTTCCGATTTTTGAACTCTCTTCGTCAAAGACTTTGATGAATTCTTCACCAATAATCTTCCGCTTCTGTTCAGGGTCAGTCACACCTTTGAGACGTTTGAGAAATCTTTCGGAAGCGTCCACGTAATGTACATTGAGTTTGAGTTTGTCCTCCAAAGCCCTTAGGACTACCTTCTCTTCATCTTTTCTCAAGAGGCCGTGATTTACGAAAATACTCGTTAGCCGTTTGCCGACGGCCCTCTGTACGAGCACTGCGGTCGTCGTTGAGTCGACTCCTCCGCTTACAGCCGATAGGACGTCGCCATCTCCAACTTCGGAGCGAATTTGTTGAACTGCGGTTTCAATTATCGACTTTGGATTCCAGCTTTGGGAACAAGCGCTTATTCTCGTCGCAAAATTCCTTATGATTTCCAAGCCGTTCTCTGTGTGTGCGACCTCCGGATGAAACTGGACCCCGTATAGTCGGCGTGAAGGATCCCATATGGCGGCAGTTTTGCAATTCTCTGAACTGGCTATAACCTCGAAGCCGTCAGGTAGAGTTTCTGCGTAATCCCCATGGCTCATCCATGAAGCTATGGGGCTGTTGATTCCTTGGAACAGGTCCGAGTGGTCAATTATGTTCAGCTGTGTTTTTCCATACTCTCGGCGTTTTGTCGCCTTCACACGGCCGCCCAACATTTGAACCATGACTTGCAGGCCGTAGCAGATCCCCAGTACGGGTACACCTAACCGAAAAATCCCGGGGTCACATTTGGGAGCATTCCCGTCGTATACGCTGGCCGGACCGCCGGAGAGAATGATGCCCTTCGTTTTCAGTTTCAGGATGTCTTGCGATGTCATTGTGTATGGCAGTAGTTCTGAATAGACTTCACATTCTCTTACACGACGAGTTATGAGGTGGGAATATTGGCCTCCGAAATCAAGAACCGCTATCAGATCTTTGGGCATCGCCCATCAGGTAGTCTTAGTGGAATTCCAACATTAAGATTGCCGAAGACCTGATTCGTTTCTACCTTATCCGCCTCAGGCCTCTAGGATAGCGCAATGCCAGGTCAGCGTACGCTTCCTTGTACTTAGTCCAAAGTTGTTTATCGGCATCTACAACGTCTCGAATAACTTTCGCGGGAACCCCGACGGCAACTTTACCATCAGGAATCGTTTGATTGCTAGTTACTACTGCCCCCTCACCTACGATGCTCCAGACTCCAACTGTCCCGTAATCGCTCACGATTGCGCCAACGCCAATCACAGCGTAGTCGTTGATTGTGCAGTTGTGAAGAAGTGCCCCGTGCCCGATTTGAACGTGGTTGCCGACTTCACATTTTTCATTAATCCTTGCGTGGAGGACACAGTTTTCTTGTATGCTCGTTTTTTCACCTATTGTAATCGTCCCGTAATCTCCCCTGATTCTAGCGCCTGGGCCAATGTAGCATTGCGGCCCTATTGTAACATCGCCCAGAACCTTTGCGTCTTCATCGACGTATGCGTTGGGTGCTATTTTCGGAATACGCCCTTCAAATTCGTATATTCCCACCTAAGGCACCTTAACACACCATTTTGAACGGCCGCTCTTAAGATGCGCTTTGGGTGACCTGCTAGGAAATTAGCCTGGCGCGGAACGAATTGTAAGAGAGTTTGGTTTCAGTTAACTCTAAGCGACTGCCCCTATCCGCGCTTCAAGTTGGTTCTTAGGTAGTACGCCAACTATGCGGTCCACTTCACTGCCGTTCTTCATCACAAGCAGTGTGGGTATCGCCCTAATGCTAAACTTTTCAGCAGTCTCTGGGTTGTCGTCAACATTCAGCTTCCCGAACACGACCTTCCCGCTGTACTCCTTCGCAAGCTCCTCCACCACGGGTGCGATTGCGCGGCATGGAGCACACCAGGCCGCCCAGCAATCAACTACAATTAGAGGGTAATTCTTGACCGTTTGGTCAAAGTTCCTGTCACTAACAACAATCGGTTTGTCTATGCTCGGTGTTGACATTTGCCCAATCAGCTCACGTAATTTCTTTTCGCGTATTTGCTCAAGCTCGTCCAAAATTCGGACCTCTCGCACGAGCGAGAGCCAACAAGTTCTCTTTCGTTATAAATCTACCCTGTAACTAACCAATTCAGTTGATACCTTTCGAGTCCATGTGATTCAAGAACAAGGCTGTCTGAAAAGCTAGTGGTCGGTTGACCCCACCGAGAGGAACGACATCGCACTGTCTGAAGGTCAACTCTTTGAGCTCACCCGTTTGCTAGTCAACCTTAAGAGGCCAACGCATGGTAAACCAGAACTGAACCCGTGAGCGAAATGGCTCTCGATTTCGACTTTAGCGAAGAGCAGGAACTTTTCCGTAGAACTGTTCGAGAGTTTGCCAAGAAGGAGGTCGCACCCAAAATTAGAGATGCGGAACGAAAGGGCGAATTTCCTTGGGAAGTCTACCGTAAGATGGGCCAGAATGGCCTCTTGGGCTTGAGGTTTCCCAAGCAGTATGGCGGGCAGGAAGCTGACGCAGTCACTATGGGAATTCTCGTGGAGGAACTCGCTCGTGCAGGGTGGCAGATTCCGCTGGGCGATATCATGGGGGAGATTTTGTCGTTGCATGGACCGGAGAACTTGAAACGGGAGTGGCTGCCGGCGATGGCGAAGGGTGAAAGAATGCTTGGAATCGCGAACACGGAACCCTCCGCGGGGTCAGATGCTGCTTCCATTACCACGCGTGCAATTCGGAAAGGGGATAACTATGTGCTGAATGGCGAGAAACAGTGCATCACTGGCATAAACGAATGTGGAGCTTATTGTGTTCTCGCTAAGACGGACCCAGAGGGTGGAGCAAAGGGCGTTAGCATGTTTTTCGTTGAGATGAACAGGCCGGGAATCGAAAGGTATGACCTTGAAGCACTCGGGTGGAAGTTGTTCTCTTTCGGAGGTATCGTGTTGAAGGACGTAGCGGTTCCAGTTGCCAACTTGATTGGGGAGGAAGGCAAAGGATTCTATTACGTGATGGAAACTTTCGACCTCATGCGATCGCTGATAGCAGTATGGTGCGTTGGCATGACCGAAGCGGCCATAGACGAAAATATCGAGTACGTGAAGCAACGTACAGCCTTCGGGCGACCTATCGGGAAATATGAATCAGTCCAATCCCGAATTGTTGAAGGTTACACAAAGCTTGAAGCCGCCAAGCTGCTCTGTTACAGGACGCTTTGGTCTAAGGACAAGGGTGAGAAGATAACGAAGTACTCAGCCATGATCAAATGGTACGTGCCGCAACTATGCTTCGAAATCGTAAACGACTGCCTACAAAATCGAGGCGCAATCGGTTTCACGACTCAATGCCTGGACGAATATAGATTGAGAGAAATACGTGGGGCAATGATCGGGGACGGAACGACGGACATTAACAAAATCGTTGTCGCCCGCGAATTGCTTGGCAAAGAGTTCCTCCCCTACCGTTGACTCTAAGCCCCCCGCCTAGAATCGGTCCAAGGCGGAACTAGGAGTACTATTTGCCTTCGCTGACAATGGTAGTCAGGGTGGATCGAATCTTGTCCAGCCTGCGGACTTTCCAGGTGATGACTTCTTTCAGGCGATCCATTGAATCTGTTTCAATCTTTGCCACTATGTCGTAGACGCCGTATACGAAATAGGATTCCTTAACCTCGGGAACTTGACGTAGGTCCTTTAGAATCTCATTCTCTGAGCCAGCGTCAATATTCATAAAGACGAAAGCCTTCGGCAATGACTTAAACCCCACCAAGAATAGTACCGATGAGCATTATGAGATTATCCCTAGAGGTATCACGGTCAAGGTTGGGGGTATAAAGACGTCAATCCAGCCCCAATTACTGATTCAACAGGTAGAAGAACTGATACGGAGGCGTTCTTCGACCGATCGAAGGATGGGCTACATATGGATGGTTGTGCCCTTACTACCGATTTTAGTCGGAATTGGCCTCGCAGTTTCATTGATCGGAATCCTTGTCTCGGTGGTCTCGAGAATTGGCAACCTTCAGCAGCCTGAAAGTGCCATTCCCGCAGCGGGCGAGATTCTTGCGATATACGGTTTCGCAATTGTATCATTTTACATCATACTCGCGTTTGGAGCTTTCGCTATCTACTACATGATTGAAAGAAGAAACGGCCATTTCAGGAGACAGCAACGACTCTTTTCGACTCTTCAAAAATACTTAACTTCGAAAACAGGGGTACCCGGGAACGAAAATGCCTTCCGCCTCTGGCAATCGTCAGAGGAATCAATATTAGAAGAACGCGATCGGCCAGCAGGTCTTTGGTCTGTACTGTACCTGTTTGTGACACCAATTGTCGGCCTGATTGTGGCCTTCAACCTTACCCAGGACTTGCGCGGACACGAGGAGCTTCAGGCCAACTACCAAACAACCATACTCGGAGCCCTAAACGAGGCAGGCATCGTACCTCCAACCCTTCCTCCGTCTAGGCCTCACAAGAGAGACCCGTTACTTTTCATTATACTGACCGCGATAACAGGGGGGCTTTTCTGGACATATTGGTTCTACACATTGTTGAAAGATTACAATCAACATTTCCAAGACCAAGCACAATATGAAGACCAGATTCTTGCCCTTCTGAAGCCCCAGTCACCAACTAGAAAATGTGTAACTTGCGGCGGGGCTGTACCGGAAAGCGCGAAGTTCTGCCCTCACTGCGGGACGCAGCAAGCGAGCTAGTGCCTTCAATGCCAATTACCGCAGCCATACGCGGGGCCCTCGTTCGAAACAAGCTTCTGATCTCAGTAGTCGCGATAACGTTCTTCGCGATAATCATTCTGACGGCGGTAATTGCGTACGCCGTTCTCTTGACATCTCCAGAACTGATGAAAAGCTTCGAAAATCTAGTCGGCTCGACTAGGACTTATGTTGCAATACCCCCACCTTATACGAAGGGCCTTTACGTTTTGATTTTCCTGAGCAACATCGGACACTTCTGGAATCCTCTCAGAATATGGGTTTGGGCTCCTTTCATTGGCGCCTTTAGTTTGGGTTATGAACTGCTTCTAAATGCTCTCGTGATAGGTGCGGTTATCTCTTTTGCGGATCTCACGAAGGGTGCAATGTACACGATTGCTGGTTTGACGCCTCACGGGGTCTTCGAGATCCCGGCGTTCATACTGGAGTTTGCTGGACTTGCACGGTGGCACATTACGACTACGCGGGCGTTATACGAAAAGTTAAGCGGCCGTAACGTCGACCGGCCGCTTCTAAAGGAGGGAGTTAGCGACACGCTATTGCTCTCATTGTTGTCAGTAGTTCTGTTCGCCATCGCCGCCTACTTCGAATCGTACGTCACGCCACGTTTCCTGGGCCTCTAGTCTAAGTCTACGCGAACTGGTAAGTTACTTGCACTGTGACTGTTACCTGTAACGTACCGGGTTGTATTGGAGTTGGTTCCGCAGCTGCACTGTAGGTTCGGTAGGTTGGTTGGAAAACGTATCCGGGCGACACCGATATTGGACCGACAATGCTGACTCCTAGATTCGAAGCGGCTGCACGCGCTTGAGCATTTGCATCCTGGAGCGCCTGCCCTAGTGCCTGTTTCTGAAGAGTCGCTAGGGCGGTGTCCGAAAGGGTGAATGTGATTCCCTGTACTTCGTTTACCCCGGCCGTGACCGCCGCGTCCAGCGCCTTGCCGACCAAGCTAAAGTCCTTCAAGGTCACTTGAATCGCGTTCCGCACGGAGTATCCAATTAGCTTGGAGGGCGTCGTTTGATCGTAGACCGGCGATAAAGTGTAAGACGCAGTTTCAATCGAGCTCTTGTCTATTCCCAAATTGCTCAGCGCGGCAAGAACATTTGTCATGGTTGCCGCGTTGTCAGCAGCAGCCTGTGTTGCGCTAGCGGCTTGTGTCTGGACGGCCAATACCAAGATCGCCTTATCGGGGGCTGCATTTACGATTGCTGTACCTGTAACTTGGATAGTCTTTGGATTCGCGTTCTGACCGGGGGTTTGAAGGGTAGTTGTGGGTCTAATCAGGGCTATAGCACTAATGAGCACAATCGCCACCATGGCGATAGCAGCTAGATAGAAGAGCCTTCTACTCGCAATTTCACTCATGCATTGCACCTCCTGCTTGTCTAACTCAGCTGCATGATGAGCACCCTCGCATTAATCCCGCGCTTTTGAACAGGCCGTTCACAGTTTAGAACAGAGTTCAGGTGCACTCTGCCGTCCCGTCTTTAATGGACAGATTCATGGTGAATAAGCCTTCGTGGGAGGCTGCATTCTTTGGAGTTTAGGATTGAAATCTTATCTTGACGCCGGCGAGGTTGCCCCTAGTTCCGTGACCGAAGTTGTTTAAGGTATTCATAACGAACCGTGTAATTGAGCGAATTGCACGGGACGTGAACCGGCCCTTTGAGCGAATAGGCCTGCTAATGGGGGCCTTAGAGGACGAATCGCTTTGGGTCAATGACATCATAGCCGGAGGGAACGAAACAAATGAGGTTTCCTGCGTTTTTCCGGCCCAGCGCCTTGCACAGGTCGCAAACGATATCGTTGAAGGAAAAATAGAGGGACGCATTGTGGGATGGTACCATTCCCATCCGGGTCACGGCCTCTTCCTCTCACAGACGGACCTCCAAACTCACATGGGCTTCTACCAGTTCTCCCCCTACGCGTTGTCCCTAGTTGCAGAACCAAGTTCTGGGGAGTTTGGCATTTGGATATATGAGAACGGAGTAGGCGTGCTGCAGCTACCTATTAGCTACATTCACATCATTTGAGACCTTGGTATTTTCAAGTTCGCTTCTTTCTGGCTTCGTGGATTAGGATCCTTTGAATCTTTAGGGCTGACTGGATCCTACAGGAACGGAGCTTCTTGATCGTTCCGCTCCAAAGGTCTGCTAACATGTATTCTGGGTAGCCTCTTCGGCGGTATTCAATTACCTGTAGGAGTATGTCCAACCTGTCGGCGGCGCGGACAATTCTAGATTCAAAGGTTTTTTCCGCGTCGAATTCCTTCTGAAGGGCCGAATAGCTTCGATGGAGCTTCGGATTGTGCAAACCGTCGACTATGTATTTCCAAGCTGAGTGCTCCAGATCCCTTTTGATCGCCGCACCCCTCGGACCTAAGTATTCTAAGTACGCCTTGCTAATATCGAAGGTTAAGGATTCGGACAAATCGTGCAGGAGGGCTAATCGCAATACGCGCTCTATGTTCACATGTTCTCCTCGCTGCGCTTCGAGATCTGAGATGAGGAGCGCGAGCGAACAAGTTGAAAATGAATGATCTGCAACTGATTCAACATCCTGCAGTGATACTCCGTGGGTAATCCACCCGCTTCTTGGAATCGACTTCATTCTCGCCAAGCTAAGCACGAATCTTAAGATGGTTTTCGCCTCCTCAAGTTACCTGGTAACAACAAGAGTTATGGCTTTGACCATTTGTTCTTCGCTTATCCAATAGGTTGCCTTCAATGAAACGCAGCCTCCTACTAATCCTCATTCTCGCCGTTTCCACGGCTGGGATCTTTTGGATGACATCGGTCAAGACCACAACAATCTATCCGGATAAGGATAGTTATAGTTGGCAATCAGTTCCAAAGGCCAATAACGGCCACTCTGATAATTTTGAAATCACCTCTTACAACAAGCCGCCATACAACATGAGAGGTTGGATAGAATTCGATGTGAGCTCGATTCCATCAGAGGCTTGGGTTGTTTCAGCCGAGTTTCGCCTACGGTTGTGGTCCAAAGGCGACCCAGCTTTGGGCACTGAAGATTCAACGGGCAGAATATATGGAGTTTACCGCCTCAAACAGCCTTGGAATGAAACGGGGGTTAACTGGGTTAATCAACCCAACTTCACCGAAGAACATCACGCCATAGCTGCAGTTCCGCCAGGCCAAGGTGGCTGGTACGGGCCTTTGCTATGGGTGAATTGGGACATAACCAACATAATGAGAGACTGGCAATCAGGCGTGAGTAACTATGGGCTCGTGGTGAAAGACACACAAGAATATGCAACCAGCCTCTATACCACCCAATTCTTCACGCATGACCAAGTTCCGAGTGAAAACTACTACCCCAGACTAGTAGTAACCTATGTGCTCCCACTAAATCTGGCAATATTCGGCATCGTACTAATCGCAGAAGGGTTCTTTATCATTGTCATAACTCGAATGAGAATTAACACATCAAAGAGTTCGAAGTGATACAAGCAATGGGAACCTTAGCAGAAGGCGCGAAAAACGCTGTAGACGCCTGTATGGCCGTAAAGAATGGGGAACACGTATTGATTTTGACAGACCGTGCTACGTTCGAGGTTGGCGATGCCATTTCCAAGGCTGCCGACAAGAGATCAAAAGGGAACGTAAAACTGCTGATCCTCGAAGACTATACAGAGCGCCCTGCGAAGAAATTACCGAAACCCATACTTGACCTAGTTCCATGGGCAAATGTTACGTTCTATGCGGCGGCTAGTCAAAAGGGAGAGCTTTCAGTTAGAGGGCCTTTCATCCGGACAGCGATAAAGTACGCTAGGCACGCACACATGCCCGGGATTACAAGGGAACTCATGGAAACTGGAATGTGTGCTGACTACAGAAAGATCTCTGAGCTCACAAAGAAAGTAGATCAAGTCGTGAAGGGTTGTAAGAAGGCAAGGGTCGTTAACAAGGCAGGAACTGAACTTAACGTCGAGTTTCATCCCTCATGGAGATGGAAAGTGTCCGACGGGCTTTACCCTGAAAAGGGTATGTGGGGGAACCTTCCGGACGGTGAGATATTCACCGCAGCCTACAAAGCAAATGGCAAGATGGTGATCGATGAACTCGGAGACTGGTTCAGCCCGAAGTATGGTGTCCTCTCAAAAACCCCTGTAACACTGCATGTGAAAGATTCGCGTGTTGACCTCGGCTCAATCACATGCGCAAACGAGCAACTACGTCTCGAATTTCAAGGATATCTTAGCGAGGATCCCAACGGGACACGGCTAGGAGAATTCGCAATTGGTACAAACACATTCCTGGAACGGCTGACCGGGAATTTGCTACAAGATGAAAAATTCCCTTCAGTTCATTGTGCGTTCGGCGACCCCTACGCTGAAGAGACAGGTGCCGATTGGAGTGCGAAGACGCATGTTGACGGCATAATGCTGAAGTGCAGTATCTGGATTGACGACAAGCAGATAATGGAAGAGGGAAAACACCTAATCAGCTCACCGGACTAGTCCGACGTACTTGCAACGAAAGCAATAAGTACGAACCTTCAATATGACAGCGGCTCTCAGTTAGAGGAAACTAATTTGTCAGGCTTCAAACCCGGGAAAATTGAACGGGTTGCCGGACCAGTCGTCGTAGCATCAAGCATGCTTGGGTCCCGCATGTACGAGCTTGTCAAAGTGGGCGGCTCAGGACTTATTGGTGAAATTATCCGGGTCGAAGCTGACACCGCCACAATCCAAGTCTATGAAGAGACTACGGGAATTAAACCGGGCGAAATCGTAGAGCGAACAGGCAAACCCCTTTCAGTTGAACTCGGGCCGGGATTGGTGAATCAGTTTTTCGACGGAACACAAAGACCCTTGCCTTTTCTCCTCGAAAAGGGAGGGCCTTTCATTCGAAGAGGCATAACAGCCCCAGCACTTGATCGAAAGAAGAAATGGGAATTTACTCCGGCTATGAAAAAGGGGGACAAAGCTACCGGCGGAGATGTCCTTGGTGAAGTTCCCGAAACTGTTCTGGTGAAGCATAGGATTTTGGTTCCCCCAGACGTGAACGGGACCCTCAAGTCAATTGTCTCGAAAGGATCTTACACCGTTGAAGATTCGATTGCTGAAGTTGAAACAAGCCATGGTGTAATCAAACTGTACTTGATGCATTCGTGGCCAGTCCGCATCCCACGTCCCAACCGCGAAAAGGTTCCCTCCGACACACCCCTCATAACTGGCCAACGAATTATCGACTTCTTCTTTCCAATCGCAAAAGGTGGTACAGCCGCGATTCCCGGAGATTTCGGGACCGGGAAAACGATAACGCAACACCAGCTGGCCAAGTGGGCCGATGCTGATGTGATCGTTTACGTCGGCTGCGGTGAACGTGGAAATGAGATGACCGAAGTTCTGGAAACATTTCCAGAGCTCAAGGACCCGCGTTCCGGCCAACCTTTGATGGAACGGACAATCCTAGTGGCGAACACATCAAACATGCCCATCGCCGCCCGCGAGGCGAGTATGTACACGGGCGTGACACTGGCAGAATACTTCAGAGACATGGGCTACAATGTGGCATTGATGGCTGATTCTACTTCACGATGGGCTGAGGCTTTACGAGAAGTCTCCGGCCGCCTGGAGGAAATGCCTGGCGAGGAAGGCTATCCTGCCTACTTGGCGTCAAGATTAGCTCAAATCTACGAGAGGGCCGGCAGGGTCAAAGTGATCGGTGGCGACTCGAACAAGCTTGGTTCAGTCTCTCTCGTGGGCGCGGTATCCCCGTCGGGAGGTGACTTTTCAGAACCAGTCACTCAGAATACGCTTAGGATCGTGAAGGTATTCTGGGCGTTAAGCAAACCATTAGCTGAGCGAAGACACTTCCCCGCGATTGACTGGTTGACCAGCTACTCCCTTTACTTGGATTCACTTGAAAACTGGTACCGGACAGAAATTAGTCCGGAATGGTCCAATCTTCGAAAGGATGGCATGGCACTGCTTCAGCGAGATGAGGAACTTCGAGAAATTGTGATGCTCGTCGGGCCTGACGCGCTCTCTGAGAGCCAACGAGTAGTTCTGGAGGCGGCCCGTATGATTAAGGAAGATTTCCTCATTCAGAGCGCCCTGCACCCAGTCGACAGCTACTGCTCTCCCGAAAAGACCTTCAGCTTAATGTCTCTCATCTTGAAGTTCTATGAGAAGATGAAGGAATCCACGGAAAAGGGCGTTCCACTTCAAAGAACCCTTGAAATCCCAGTCAAAGATGAAATTGCCAGAGCCAAGATTCAACCATCTCAAACCTTTGACGTCTTCGCCAAAGAACTTACGGCCAGGATGGGCCACGAATTCGAGAAACTAAGCAGCGAACTTCTTGAAGCCGCAAAATGAGGCGAGAAAATGTCTGTTATCGTTCGCGAATATTCAACGGTTAATGAAATTTCAGGCCCACTTCTCTTCGTCAAAAACGTCAAGGGCGTTGGGTACGGCGAACTAGTTAGAATTCGCACACCCACAGGCGAAGAAAGACGCGGCCAAGTTCTCGAAGTTCGCCGTGACCTAGCAGTTGTGCAAGTCTTCGAGGGAACATCTGGCCTCGACATCCCTTCCACAAGCGTCCGATTCCTAGGTGAAACCGTCAAGCTGCCCGTATCAAGCGACCTGTTAGGCAGAATTCTTGACGGAAGCGGTAACCCGATAGATGGCGGTCCTAGGATTATTCCAGAGGATTACTGGGACGTCCACGGTTCGCCCATTAACCCTTACGCAAGGACCTACCCCCGGGAGTTCATTCAGACCGGTATTTCGGCTATAGATGGAATGAATACTCTCGTTAGGGGACAGAAACTCCCATTGTTCTCTGGCGCGGGGCTCCCCCATAATCGCGTTGCTGCTCAGGTCGCACGGCAAGCAAGCGTTCGGGGGACAGGCGAACCGTTCTCAACCGTATTCGCGGCAATCGGGATCACTGCAGATGAAGCAAGATTCTTCAGGGAAGACTTCGAAAAGCAAGGCGCCTTCGAACATGTTACAATGTTCGTCAACCTAGCCGACGACCCAGCGATAGAAAGAATTCTCACCCCACGCATGGCCCTAACGGCGGCAGAGTTCTTCGCATTCAAACTAGACATGCATGTACTCGTCATCATCACTGACATGACTAATTACGCTGAAGCCTTACGGGAAATTTCGGCGGCCAGGGAAGAAGTCCCCGGACGAAGAGGTTACCCAGGCTACCTTTACACTGACCTATCCACGATATACGAACGCGCCGGAAGAATCCGGGGTGCGAAGGGATCAATAACTCAAATGCCCATTCTGACAATGCCCCACGACGACATCACGCATCCCATCCCCAACCTCACGGGCTATATCACCGAAGGCCAATTGATCGTGGACAGGGGCTTACACAGAAAAGGTATCTACCCACCAATCGACGTATCTCCGTCCCTCTCCCGACTTATGCGCGAAGGCATTGGTAAGGAAAGGACACGGCAGGACCACAGGGAAGTTTCCGACCAGCTCTACTACGCATACGCCGAGGGCAGAGCCTTCAGAGACCTAGTGGCCGTAGTGGGAGAAGAAGCACTCTCAGCTAGGGATAAGATATACCTGAAGTTTGCTGACGATTTCGAGCGGCGCTTTATTGGGCAAGGTGAATACGAGAACCGCGACATTGAGAAAACGCTAGAGATAGGATGGAACCTTCTAGCCGCGCTTCCTGAAAATGAGCTTAAACGCGTAGACCCAGCAACAATCAAACAGTATCATCCCAAATACCGGACTGGGGCGTGAAAGTGATCCCCGAACTGATTGCCGGTGTCCACCCAACCCGAATGGAACTCCTCACGTTACGGAAGAGACGGAGAATTGCAGAAAGGGGACGCGATCTTCTTAGAGAGAAGCTCGACGCGCTAATGATCGAATTCTTTCAATTCGTCCGCGAGATTACTGCCCTCAGAAGCAAAGCACAAAACTTGTTGGCCGAGGCCTACGACGATTTCGTTGGAGCCCAAATGGCAATGGGCTACACGAGACTTCAACAGTCTTCAATTGGCGTTGATGATAGGTTTTCAATTGAGACAAAGACAAGAAATGTGATTGGCGTTACAATCCCCTACATCCAAGTGAATATAAAGCCCCTGAACGGGTTCCCGTACAATGTCTATGACACATCAGTAAAACTTGATGAAGCAACGCTGAGAATGGCTGAGGCTATCAAAGCAATAGCGGAACTATCCAGTGCCGAAGCCGCGGTCAAGAAGTTAGCCGAAGCGATAGCGGCCACTAAGAGACGCGTAAATTCATTGGAATACGTTGTAATCCCTCGAATGCTGGGTACGATACGGTATATTGAAATGCACCTTGAAGAAGCGGAACGCGAAGACTTCTTCAGATTGAAACGAATTAAGAGTAGAATGGCTAAAGTTGAAGTAATCGAAGCGCCAATACTTGCGCCTTAACCCGGAGATGTCTGACCCTTAAGAGTCAATATTGCCTTCGCTAGGTCCCCGCTAGCTTCTGCTAAAGCCTTCCCCGCTTCTTCCAAAGACCTCCCTGTCTGCTGTGCCACTAGCTGAACGTCCGATTCCAAGGGAGTAGTTTGAATGGGCGTTTCGGTGGAGGATTCTGACAGTCGGCCGCCTGCTATCTGATACATTGCTTGCCCCTGGACAGTAACCAAGGTTACGTTGGGCTCCTCGATTACGATGTCCTTCCCAGCTGTCTTTATGATGACTTTAGAGACTGCTGGAATCTCGTCGACTTTCATTCCCATTTTCTGCATCATACGCATTGCATTACGGCCGCTCGGGGCACCCCGAGCTGCTTTCAGCGCTTTATACGCCAATTTTTCTCATCGCTAAAGCTTGGGTAGCGCAACACAATAAGAGTATCGCGAATCACTCGAGCTTGCCGACTGAGGACTCAACGGCCTCTAACAAACTTCCATGTCTCTTGGGTGCGGCTTTGGTGGCACGTCGCTTGTGGCGGAACCCTGCATCTTGAAGTTTCATTAGTTCCTGATGAATCCTGTCTCCTGCTGCTTGTATTGAACAGCACGAAGCTCACTCCTATCAAAGCTAGGTAGTTTGACCCGTAGGATGATCTCGTCTGGCCACGATTCAATATCGACCTTCTGAATATCGTAGTCTTGACTGAGCCGCGGTAGTCGATTGAAAAGACGTTGCTTGTCGGTTGGTTCCGTAACCCGCTTGGTTTCTCAGTCTATGTTATCGCATTCGCGTCGAACTACTGATGGAAATGTTCTAGTCCTTTTTGGAGTCGATTCAGACCTTCTCTAATCTCTGGCATAGAAACCGAATAGGACAATCTAAGATGTCCTGCGCCCGCTCTGCCAAACCCTGATCCGGGAACTGTGGCCACGGAGAATTCTCGAATCAGAGTCTCCGCCACAGCTTCATCGTTCTTGCTGAATTTCGAGATGTTTGGGAAAACGTAGAAGGCCCCTTTCGGCCGTACATAGGAGATTCCATCAATTTCTTTTAATGCCTGCAGGACAACCTCTCTTCTTCTGGCGTATTCTTGAAGCATCTCTCTGACGCAGTCTTGTGGGCCGTTCAGTGCAGCGTAAGCAGCTTTCTGTGCAATTGTGCTAGCGCAGAGAACTGTATAGTAGTGGAGTTTGCTCATCTGACTGACTAGCCTCCTTTCTGCCGCGACATACCCAATGCGCCAACCAGTCATCGCGTAGCTCTTCGAGAAACCGTTAGCAGTAATGACTCGGTCCGCCATACCGGGAAGGGAGCCTATGCTTGTGTGCTCAGCGCCATCGTAAACAAGTTTCTCGTAGATCTCGTCCGCAAAAACTAAGAGGTCGTTCCTTTCAGCGACCGCAGCTACCTCTTCCAAATCCTTCTTCGAAAAGAGATGACCCGTGGGATTGACGGGGGAGCTCAGCCACACCATTTTCGTTCTTGGCGTAACATACTGTTCAAGGTGTTTGGCTTCAATTCGATAGGAAGTTTCCTCGCTCAGAGGAACCGTCACTGGCTTTGCGCCCGCGATCAATGTTTCCTCGAAATAGGCCGGATAATAAGGATCCAAAACTAGGGCTTCGTCACCACTTCCAAGAAAGGCTAGAGCCGTCAAGAACATGGCCTCCTGTGTGCCTGACACTACCAGAATTCCTTCAGGTCCGTCGACGGGGAGTCTGTTTTCTCGTGTGAGTTTCTCCGTTATTGCCTTCCTCAACTCAGGCAATCCTGGGGTGGGTCCGTAATGTGTGAATCCGTCCTTCATGGCCTTGCTAGCGGCTTCGACTATATGGTGAGGCGTTGGAAAGTCGGGTTCTCCATGTTCAAAGTGCATGACATCTTTCGACTGGGATGCTAGCTCAATGAATCTTCTTATCGCTGACTCCTTGACATACTCGAGTCTGCTAGATAGTACATCTCTCACGAATTGAGTCTCCCCATCATGAAGCCCCGCGCTAAGATAACACAACGTCGGGCCAGGTCTCGGTGGGATCTATGATGCCTATAGCCACGCCGAGCCCAACGGCAAGTGGTAACTCTGCGCACGCCAGAACTACGGCTCGCGCTCCTCTCATCATCAAATTGGCTATCAGTCCCTTCAGTCGCGCTCCAAGCTAAGATTCTACTGGTGCTATCACCCCGATTCGTGTCCTTGTAAATTCTTCCTCGTAGACCCGCGTCTGGAATGCGGCTCTTGTTGCGAGTAGTCCAACGGGGCTTTGCTCCGCTGAGGTCCTGTCAACCGCTGATTTTCGTATTGTTACTAACGAAACATTAAGGACCTCAAGAATTTTCTTCTCTCCACAGACTCTTTTGAAAGGTCGACACGCGCACCTTTCCGCGCTACTTTGACCTGTCTTCTATGGATAATGAGGAGCCGTCGAGAGTTATTTGTACCAATCGTACACTTCTCCCGCTTGGCTGCTATTTGGGGAACTCCCGTTTGAAGATGTAGGTTGAGAAGCATACTCGGACGAGAATTGTGTCAAAGCCTAGTGTGCGAGAAATATCGTTACAAGGCCAAAAATTTCCTGAACGAGATTCCTCGCGTTCGTGAAGATGCTTATATACACGGGGTCTAGTACGGCACGGAAATTGCGACGTGTCAGAATTATGGCGACTCCGCCTTCATAGAAGGATGCGGTTACTAGTTGAGTTCGCGGCGAGGTTTGCAAAAAGTTCTTTTGCTCACCGTGCTGAGCCTCGCAATAATTTCACCGTTGGTCCAGGCGGTTGGGGCCACCTTTTTCTTCGACCCTCAGGTTACGCTGCACTGGAAGGCGGACCCAGCCCTACGCAATTTCCTATCCAACACCTCAACTGGAAGCCAGGGCCAAGTTACTGTTCTAATAGTCTTCTCGGAGGTGCCGTCATCACAACAGCTGCGCGAGCTCTCCGGCCTGGGAACAATCGAAACTTTCACAGGTCATGTGGCAACTATGCATTTACTCCGCAATCTGCTTCCACAAATTGCTTCTCTCGACTTCGTTAGTCACGTTTCATACTCAAGGCAACTAAGCTCTCGCCTCGACAAGAGCGTCCCGGAGATACTTGCCAACCAAGTTTGGAATACAGTGCGAGACGCTGATGGCAATTCGGTGAATGGGACGGGCGTTGTGATCGGAGTTATTGACAGTGGTATTGACTACACGCACAGAGATTTCTTCTTCCCAAACGGCACTAGCAAGATCATCTATCTGTGGGATCAATCTGTCACCGGCCGCCCGCCTCAAGGATTCGACTACGGAAACGAATGCACCAGACCACAGATTCAAGCAGAGACTTGCAGCGAATTCGATGGTGTAACGAACGACCAAATAGTAGGCCACGGAACAGCAGTGGCAGCAGTGGCGGCAGGTAGCGGCCAGGCGTCAAGAGCTTTTGAGGACTGCTTACTTTTCGACGGAACAATCTGGCACGACCAGACCCAGCAGTGCCGAGGCGATGGTAACTCATTTATGCTCCTATCGGATTCTTCGGATTATCGCTACTTCGGGAGCCCAAGGAAATTCAACGAAGTATACTTCGACATAGCGGCTGTTGGCGTTTATGGCAATTTCACTTGGGAGTACTCAAGGGGCTCGGGTGAATGGGGACCGCTTCCTCCTCTTCCTGAGCACGAAGACCTAGCACTGTCGGGTGCTGGAGTCGCCGATAACGGCACTTTAGACTTTTCGAGAAGCGGAACCGTGTACATAACGGCACCTGTCGACTGGATGACGGATTCAGTGAATGGAAGACCAGACCAGTACTGGATTCGTATGAGTGCCCCGAGCGTGGCAAAACCTGCGATGGTAAGATTCATCCAGGGCAATCCGCCGTACAGGGGAGTCGCCCCCGGTGCCCTGATTATCCCCGTGAAAATCAAGGCGGGAAATGACGCAGACGTCCTAGATGGAGTAAGCTATGTGGCCAAGAAAGCTAGAGAGCTTGGTCTCCCATATGTCGTGAACATAAGCCTCGGAGACGTCATAGGATCGCATGACGGAACTGAACCCTTGGAAATCGCCTTAACGGACCTTGCATCAGAGAGCGGGGGCGTCCCCATAGTAGTTCCGTCAGGAAATTCGAGGAATACGAATTCGCATGTTGACGGAAAGCTTACGCCAGGAGAGTCCGTGACTGTGGATTGGACGAATGACCCTGGGAACAATCCCAACTACATTGACCTCTGGTATTCCGTGGGGGATGCATTTGGGATCTCGGTTACCGCACCTGATGGCAGTGTTGTCACGGGACCGACACCAGAGTCTGGGGTAAACACGCGACAGGGAAATGTCACAATCCTTGCAGATGAACGGGCCAGTGGCAAGGAATGGTATATCAACATCACTGCGAAAAATTCCCTCAACTGGTCCTTCAGCCTAGCATCGATAAACGTTGTAGATGGCAAATGGGACGCGTGGACTGAACCTGGCAAATTTGTTGAGAGTGGGCAGGCCGTCCTATCTGGCCAATACAAGATCGACCCATCCGACACGATTGATTATCCAGGGACTGCGAAGGGAGTAATAACAGTTGGAGGCTACATGACAAAATACTTTTGGTGGGCCGGGTGCAGCCTGTGTATAGATCATTGGGTTCAATATTCGGAGGAAAACAATCACCTCGTCCACGGAATCAAATGGGTTTCCGAGTCGAACGTTGGAAACATTACTTACATAAGCGGAGCGGGCCCAACGAGGGACGGTAGGACGAAGCCCGATGTTGTTGCACCAAGCGCAAATATAGCCGCGGCCAGGGCAGATAATAGACCCCAATCGACTCAATTCTCGGACCCCGACGATTATCACCAGATTTTTCGTGGAACAAGTTTATCGACAGCACATGTTAGCGGCGTCATCGCTCTAATGCTTCAGATGAATCATTTTCTTTCTCCGAACGAAATCAGGACCATCCTGACCGAAGACGCTAGGCAAGACCGGTTCACCGGTCCGATAGACCGGCAAACCGGGTCACCGCTTTGGGGTTGGGGAAAAGTCGACGCGTTGAATTCGACTCGCGACGCCGTAAAACTATACTCGGTCAGAATAGATATCGATTCAATCGGAGAGCCGTTTACAGTCAATTTGACTCGCGATGGACAGAGCATCGCGACAGCCACGCTCAACCAGACACGGATCATTATCCTCGAGTTTCAACGAGGAGGAAACCACACAATCTCACTGTCCTCGATTATACAGGTGGACCCGGGAACGCGGTACACATTGCCGCAGACCTCGTGGACCTTCTCGTCCGGCGCCGAAAAGAGCTTCCATTACAACTTGCAATACTTCCTGAATGTCACATCTGCTTATGGCTATGCCATAGGTACCGGTTGGTATGATGCAAATTCAACTGTAGTGGTGAACGTTATACCCAGCGAGACTGGTGGGCGTCAATTTCAAGGCTGGATTGGCTCAGTAACCTCAAATTCTCAAGTTGTTGAGGTGAGGATGGATTCCAGTAAGGAGATGACTGCCACTTGGATGCCAACGCAGGGAACGAGCGTTGCGGGATTTGTATTGGCGATAATTTTCTCGATTGCAGTTGCCCTTATCGTCCGGTACAAGACCCCTAAGCGAAGCTAGTCGAGGAGCCCTGCGCCATTAGTCGCCTGGCTCTCGGAAGATTCGTCAACTCCTTTTCGCAGCTTCACAGCAACTCCCCTCCTAAGATGCATCATCTCATGCCCACTCAGAACGGCGCTTCCGACTCCAACCAACGCTTCTTGTTCGTCAGTGACGATAACCTCTTCCGCTGGTCTAATGCTCGAATCACTACGCGCAACATGTTTTGCAAAGACATCCCCACCACCTCTAACAACTTCGGAGACGTCCGTTTGGACTACGACTAGGTTCCTTAAGGTCTTGATTTTTGATAACAGGATATGTGCGCCATTGGGGGTTAAGGCGAGGTAGCCGTCCGTAGGGCGCAGGGTTGCGATCAAATGCCCATTTCGATAGATGTGCCGAATCCTTCCAGTCCGCCTCGAGCGTTCGATCCGAACCTGATTATTGAACAGAGCGTGGCCTACTCCCGCTCCGAACTGGTAGTTTGCTACACCCACCAATTTGCGAAGCTCAGCTAAGGTCGGACGGTCCATGTTCTCTGGTCTAACGTTACATAAATAAGCCAATTTAAATTTCTAGTTCGCGCAACCGGCGGTGGTAGCGGGCCTATTGAACTGCGATATTTGCGGAAGGGTGATTGTTGGCCCTGCTTTCAGGGTACGTGTTGAAGGAGCAAAGATGCTTGTTTGCTCAAGTTGCCAGCATCTAGGCAAACCATACCAGGAAGAGCGATCCGTTCCCACGCGGCCATACGCGCCCAGCACGCTTCGAATGCCCAAGGCTATTCATCGAAGAGCACCCGAATTGCCAAGGGGGATGGAAGAGTCGGACGTTGCCGAGGACTACTCAAACCTGGTAAGGAGCCATCGCATGAAGATGGGATTGTCCCAAGAGGAACTTGCCAAACGAGTTAAGGAAAGACTGACTGTAATACAGAAGATAGAGACCGGCAAAATCGCCCCTGACTCAAAGTTGTGTAGAGAGTTGGAGCATGAGCTTAGGATCAAGCTGTTGGTTCCACGCAAAGCCATCCCTGCTCCGAAGATGGCTGCCCCAGCGGAGGTCACCCTTGGGGACATAATTAGGGTAAGGGGAAAACAGAAGCCTACAGATGCCGCCTAATTCCCAACGACAGTTTTTCCATGTGCAGTGGGAATTATCTGAATCCTTGCGTCTGTGTACCGATCCTCAAGCCGACGGTGCCCGAACAACCAGTCCAGGAAAATGCCCAAGGCACTGACTTCGCTAATCGGTTGATTTGTCACCGCGACGTTCCAGTCTGCTAAACCGTAAATTTCGCCAGGCACTTTTTCTGCCCCAACTATGACCAATTTGTCCGCATTAGAACGCCTGATCTTCGCCACGACTTTAGGTAGCGGCATACCGTAAGCGGTTAAATGGATAATCCTCCCGCCCATGCGCCGCCACTCGTTAACGGTTGACCGCCATGGCTTCCCAGCCTCGATGATGAAGCGTCCTCCGAAACCTTCGACGACTCTGTTTACTCCTTCAACAAGCTCCCTATCATGAACATCGGAGATGTAGATGCCATCCGCGCCCAGGGCGCGGGCGGTCAAACACACGTGGGTGGTCACTCTGGCGTCTCTTGGAATTCTATGTCCAAGTCGGAGGACCATCACGCGGGATTTCCGTCGAGACCTCTTCGTGGCCATTTCGACCCGACTTACCGAGTCTTTATAATGAGGTAGATTCCGGCTAGAAAAATAATCGACCCGAATAGTTCGATTATGCCTACTCTAAAATAAAGCGCTGCAGGGGTTCCACCCTGTGTTACTGAGGTTGAGCCCGCGATATCCATCATTGAGCCTACGAAAAACAGAATGAAGCCCAAGGTGGCAACCGTTTCCTTCATCTTAAACGGCCCGCGAACGCTAGACGAGGTAGGTTCGTATAAAAAGTTGCCCACGCGTCAGACGCCCGCGACAAAGAGTTAATGCGAAGTAAAACGTTAGAAACGTAAACATTCACTTGGCGGTCATGTCATTGTCAGTCTTGGATGAGGAACTCATTAAGGTCGCAAACCTCTTCGGAGGCGAGGAAGCTGTTACCGTTGTCAACAGCCTAAAGGCAGTCGGCGAGGGAACTGATGAAATAATTACCAATGACTGTAAGACCCGTTTCAACAAAGAAGTTAGGCTGAACACGGTTAGGAAGATTCTCTACAAGCTTTACGACCACGGCCTGGTTTCATGCACACGCGTGAGAGATGAGAAGACTGGTTGGTTCATTTTCTATTGGAGGCTTCAGCCCGACCAATTAGATGCGTTTATCCGAAGCCGGAAGAAACGGGCGTTGGACAAGTTAAAGCAAAGGCTTGACTTCGAACGAGCTCACACATTCTTCATATGTAAGACCGACAGCGACGTCCGCGTCACCTTTGAAGATGCGATGGAGACTTCTTTCAAGTGCACAAAATGCGGGAACCAGTTGGAAAGCTCCGAGAACGCAGATATGGTTATTGTCCTAGAATCGAAGATCGGAAGGCTGGAGGCTGAACTCAGCAGATAAGAAACGCTGTCCCCAATGAAACTCATAATCCTGCAAAGACCAGGCCAATTCACCACGAAAGATTTCCAGTCGGAATTGGATAAAGCTCTCCGTTCTGTGAAGGGTGAACTGGGGGGTTCCATCAAACTTGATGGATTCACGCGGAAGGGTTGGGCAAGGTTGGACTTAGAAGGGGAAGATTCGGACGTTCTCAGGGAGCTAGTAGCTCGTGACCTTGGCCAGGCCCACACAAACGCCGCCAATCTAGAGGCGCAAGGAATTTACCAAGGAATCGTCAGCGGAGAGGCAGATAATTCCCTCGAGATCGACATCGGCATTGAAACACCAAGGCCCATGAACGTCAAAATAGGACTCGCCGCCCTCCGAGCACAACTCGGAGACGGACAACCCTTACGAAGTGACGAGATCATACACCAATATTGCCTCGTCCCAGGCAGCCGAACAACGGTTCGACTCACGAGACTAGAACCCAACACACAAACGGTTGAGGGTTGGCTTGCAGACTCCCAGATCGAACGGTTTTCATCCTTGATTGCAACCGGCTTAGACCGCATTCAAATTACCGACTGTTTTCGCCAGGAAGTTGAAAATGCCGTGAAAAAGTCGAGGATTGAGAGAGACACGGTTACTATAGAATCGGAGGCATTGATCACGCAGTCCATTGTGTGCAAGCTCGGTACCGACGCAGTAGGGCTGATTCCGAAGCTAGGAAAAATCCTAAGGAACCGAAAGCTGGACCCCTTCATTCCAGGAAGGATCCTAACGCGATGCCGTCCCTGGTAGGTGGACCAACGGCTTCAGATCGTTGGAGGCTGCTGGAACAGAGCTACGGCTCGGTGTTCCAGAACTTAGCCATTGAGGAAGCATTGGCTCGCAGCGCGCTTTCTTCTACCTTCAGACCAACGATACGACTGTGGGTTAACCCACAAAGTGTGATTCTCGGCCGTTTTCAAAAGGCATCAACAGAAGTTGACACTTCCCTCTGCCAGCAAAGCGGCATCCAAATCGCTCGCCGATTTACAGGCGGAGGTGCCGTTTACCAAGATGAAGGAAACCTCAATCTCACACTCGTTATTCAACAAGGAGAAAGACACAGGCAACCCAGGCTTAGTGAAACTGCATCCGCCATTGTCCTCGATGCTCTACGCAGTTTCGGGTTGAAAGGCAGTTTTCTTGCGCCCAATTCAATTATGCTCGGAGAGAGAAAAATCTCGGGAGGCGCTGCTGCTTCTGGAAAGGGTTTTGCACTTTGGCATGGCTCACTTTTAGTTTCCACTAATGTTGACACTCTGGAATCGGTTCTTGCCCCGAGCAGGCAGAAGCATACGACCCATTATGTGCGCAGCCGATGGCATCCGGTAACCACTCTGGAAGCAGCCGTAGGAAGGAAGGTAAGCGTAGAAGAGGTTCAGTCAAAGCTCACGGAATCTGCTCAAGAAATTCTAGGCGCAAAGCTAGAGGCAGATGTGCTGCGAGCTGATGAAAAGAGATGGTTTACGAACTTATACACTCGGAAATATTCCTTGCCCAACTGGAACAATAACGGAGAATACGAGGAATCTGAAGAAAGTAGCGATTAACTCATACGACAATGGCCGTGTGGGTACGCTCAACGCCCTTCACGGATTGAATCTTCTTTATCACTAATTCGGAGAGAGTATTCATGTCACGCATTTCGAGGTATGCGATGACGTCGTATATGCCGGTTACCGCATGAACCATCTTCACACCCCGAACCTTAGCTACCGCTTTGGAAACATACCGAGCCCGCCCCAACTGGGCTTGAACCAACACGTATGCCTTGACAACCAAGCAAAACGCCAAAACAAGGAGGCCCCTACCCATACTTAAAAGGAGTATCGACATTCGCTCAGCGGCGCGTACGCTCGGAGGCCCCCCCTGGGGGGGTGTAGTGATTCTCTGAGTTAGGGGAGTTTCGCTGTTTTTCGCTACGCGTACTACAGTTCGTAGTTAGGCTACAAATCAGTAAACCCCAAATAGGGATAGCCCGCTTCTCCTATGGGATTAGAATGCGAGCGAGTTACTTACCTAAGTTCGCCGTTGCGGTTCTCGTGTTGGCTGCTGCTGTTGTTCTATTGTCAGGGCAGGCAGCTCAAGTGGCGGCTACTCCTTCCGTGTCGAACTACTGTGACAATTACGGTTATTACAATTCTACGTACTCGTACTATTACGGGTACCCGTACTATTACTACTACTATTACGGCTACCCGTACTATTACAGCTACAACTACCCGTACTATGATTGTTATTATGGCAATTACGGATACTACGACTACTACAACTATGGCTACAACATGGGCTACAACAACTACTATAGCTACTATAACACCCCGTCCCAGTACAAATTGACCGTCACAAGTGATCCAGCCAATCTTGCAACAGTGACTGGCGGCGGAACATACAACCAGGGAAGTTCGGCGTCATTCTCCGTTACTCAAACCACCATTCAGTCCTCGCCGAATACGCGGTATGTTTTCTCCCATTGGGGCGGTGATTATTCCGGTGTCGGGAGCAGCGGGACAGTGACTGTGAATGGAGCGATGAAGGTCATCGCCGTCTACCAGTTGCAGTACTATCTCAGCGTACAAACTCAGCCCCAAGGCGCCCCAGTACCTCAAGGGGCAGGATGGTACAACGCAGGCGACACCGCGTCGGTAAATAGCGCAAGCCAGCCCGTCGGAGACAGTTCAAGTAGAATCGTATTCCAGGGATGGAGCGTTGACGGACAAAGCAGCCAATCCGGTTCTTCGTTATCAGTCAAAATGGATGCGCCCCACAGTGTGTCTGCAGAATACAAGCAACAGTACTACCTTACCGTACTGAGCGACCAAGGTGTTCCCTACGGGCAAGGTTGGTACGACGCGGGTGGCACGGCCCAAATCTTCGTTTCAACACCCGTCAGCACGTCCTATGGCGTCAGCATAGTCTTCAATGGCTGGCAGGGTGACGTTCAATCCAACAGCCAAACGACCAGCGTACAAATGGACCGGGCTAAGACGGCTATTGCTTCGTGGCGCACAGACTCCACGGTCCTCTACCTGACAATTGCTGCAGGAGTAATCGCAATACTCGTGGCTGCAGCAATCATCGCCTTCGCCGTTGTCGGCCGCGGCCGCGCAGAACATACTTCAGAGACCAAGACAAAAACTTCAGAGACCCACACTTCCCATCCCAACCACACCAAGAAGAAAACAGAAGAAGAAACAAAAAAGACTGACTCGAACTGAAGCTGAACACATCAGCCTACTTCCTACTGGAAGCTCTAATACCCGGCCCCACCTCCACGTGGACCGCGGGATGGCCTAGTCTTGAATGTGGAAGAGGTTAGGCAACAGATTCCGTTGCTCGCCGGCAACGTGTACCTTGATAATGCGGGAGCGGGCCCCCCACCCGTAAGCGTACACGCGGCCATGCGGTCGTTTCTGGATGAGTGGAGAGATTATGGGGAAAAATGGGAAGCTTGGCTTCTAGAGATCGTGAAAACACGCGAACTCTTCGGCCGCCTCATCAATGCCACTTTGGATGAGGTCGCCTGCATTCCGAACGTTTCATCCGGCCTAGCAGCGATCGGCAACGCCCTTCCCCTGAAGCCTGGACAGAACGTTGTTGTGAGCGAATTGAATTTCCCCACCAACGTGTACCTTTGGCACGCCTTGAAGCAGAAGGGCTTGCTTTCTGAGGTAAGAGTCCTAAAGGCGAAGAACGGTCAAGTCCCCACCTCAGACTTTGAGAAAGCGATCGATGACAAGACGGTCGCAGTCTCACTTGATTATGTCTCCTGGATAAACGGCTGCAAAGAAGACATACGGGCTGTCACTCAGATCGCGCATTCTCACGACGCCCTAATGCTGGTGGACGCGTTCCACGCCGTTGGAGTCATACCAGTAGACGTCCGCAAGCTGGGCGTCGATGTACTTACCTGTGGGACATACAAGTGGTTGATGGGCCCACATGGGACAGCGTTTCTCTACGTAAGCCGCGAAGCCCTGCAACGGCTTCTCCCTGGGATAGTTGGATGGCACGGGATCTCCGACTCCGTCGTGGCCAGGGTTCTTTCCAAACAAGAAACTTTCGAACGTCCCTTCGATATTAGTAGCGTCACCCCAGCGGAGGATGCCACCCGATTCGAATGGGGAACATGGGCAGTCATAACTGTCATCGGCGCGAAGGCCGCGTTGGAATTCACCCTCAAGTATACCCCACAAGAACGTGGGCCTCTCGTAGAACACTTGAACAAACGACTCGTTGAGGGGCTGGAAAAGAAGGGAAAGAAGATCACTTCCCCGCTGGAAGCAGGCCGCAGAAGTGGAATCGTTACATTCGAAGTCGAAAATGCGGCCCAAGTTTCGAGGAAGCTTCTACAAGAGCACGTTGTTGTCGCGCCAAGAGTGAACACGTTAAGGGTCTCACCCCACTTTTACAACACAGACCTCGAAGTCGATACGTTTCTCGAAAAGCTTTAACAAGGAAACGGATTAGGAACTTTGAATTTTGAGGCGGTTCATGAATTTCTCGGGGACGCCTGGCCGGTGCCTCTCACAATAATACTCAATTTTACCGAACATTTCGACCTGCCATTCAGCTTCTCTGCCGCATAACGGTATGTTGCATAATGGTTTGGTTTCCGAATTCTGCGCCGCTGCGGTGCTCATTGTTGGGTCGGGAAGGTGGAACGCGAGGTTTTTCTAAGCTCTTTCGGTTTCATCCGAATAGATAGCTCAATAGGGTTGCGGAGGATTGGTGGCATCAATGAAAGCACTTCAGGTTGACAGCGTAGCCAAGAGTTTCGGCACGATAAGGGCAGTCAAAGGTGTCAGTTTCGCCGTCGATAGCGGCCAAGTTCTTGGGTTGTTAGGCCCAAACGGCTCCGGCAAATCTACGCTAATGAAAATCATCGTAGGGATCATGAAACCTGACGCTGGCAGCATCCTAGTTCAAGGGGTGAATGTTGCCGAAGACCCGATCGCGGTCAAGAAAATGGTTGGCTTCGTGCCCGAAAGCCCTAGGCTGTACGAGTTTCTGACGGGGATAGAGTACCTTGACTTCGTTGCGGACGTCCACGGACTTGAGACCAGGGAAAAGCAAGAGCGGATCTCGGAGTTCCTGAAGGCCTTAGACTTAGAAGGCCGAGAAAACGAGCTGATTCATGGTTATTCACAGGGTATGAAACAGAAACTGGCAATCATAGCGGGCCTACTCCACCGCCCACAAATTCTGGTTCTGGATGAACCCCTCAACGCCTTGGACCCACGCAGCGCACGCATAGTCAAGGACTTGATCCATAAACTGAGGGATGACGGTATTCCAACCATCTTCAGTACACATGTTCTCGAAATAGCCGATGCTATTTGCGACAGAATCGTAATCATGTATGACGGGAAGGTCTTGACCGAAGGGACTTCGGAGGAACTGAGGGCCAAAGGAGGTACATCTGACTCAACGCTTGAAGAAGTCTTCCTGAAGCTAACGGGAACCTCTGATACCCGCGAGATCGTCGAGGCACTTACCCGATGAGAATCAAGACGGTGTACAAGCTTGCCGTCGTCTTAACGCGCTCTCAAATTCGGGGAACCCAACGAAGCAAAATCTTGGCCCGAATATTCGGAGAACCCCGAATCATCCTAGCAGTAGACCTAGTGCTGCTTGTCGGTCTCGGCCTAGCCGGCTATTTACTACTCTCGAAAGGCCCCCCATTCTTTCTAGAAGCCATCGCCGGTATCGAAGCAAGCGCTTTGGCAGGAGTACCCGTGGGTATTGCCTCCGCCGTCATCCTTTTCGGAGTTCTGTACGAAATTAGCCAACCAATCCAATCGCTGAATACCGATATCGTGAATTGGCTTCCAATATCACCCACAGAGTACGTTGCCGCCTCCACATTATCTGAATCCTACATTTACTCATTCATGCTCAGCCTCTTTCTGGGGTTGTTGCTTGGACCGGCGCTAATCCTCGGGATGGCTCCAGCTTGGCTTGCTGCAGCCCTGATGGCGACTATCGCCCTAGCAATTGGATCCTGCGTTGTTGAAGTGCTGGACACAGTAACCAACCGTATCTCATCAAGTTTCTACAAAAAGAGCGGACGCTCTGGAATATTCTTCCGCCTCGCCTTGACGATAATCATGCTTGTCTTCGTTCAGTTGCTCTTCAGCGGACAAATAATCGGGTACCTTCTCCAGAGCGTGGTTCAAACGGTGAGGGTTGCATGGTTCGTTCCCGTAGTGTGGCCTTCAGTTGCAGTCCTCGGCGTCTCCCAAGGCAACATATTCACATTTCTTGAATTTGCAAGCCTCTCAGCACTCTTCACGCTGGCGTTATTCGCGGCAGCAACGAGATTGCGCGCGAAGTTCTGGGTTCCAATTCCCGTCTCAATCAAGCTCTCTCCCCAGACCTATCACACTCGCGGCATAGGTTTCCGGTTACCTTTGATTGGGGTAGCTGAATCGGCAATTCTTCGGAAGGACCTGCGTTCGCTCGCGAGGAGGAGGGAGATGGCTAGGTTCTTGGCGATTCCCTTCGTCTTAGCCATCTCGATGGGCATCTCATTCTTCCCCATGGGGGGTCAATCGATGCCCGATGCGCCTGGATTGTTGGTCATCATCCCTCTGTACTTACTCCCCATAGCGATTTTCGTTGGACTCCTCTCAATGACAAGCATAGGGCAGGAGGGATACGCCGTGTGGAACCTTTACGCCGCGCCGATAAAACCAAGTAGGCTTCTGATGGCGAAAATGCTGTTTGCAATACTCCTAGGCATATTGTTTGGCGTGGGCATGCTGGCGGTGCTGAGTTTTCTGCTAAGATCCCTTGCAACCTACTTCTGGCTTGTTCTTGCGCTGGGAGTAGCAGTTGTGTTTGAGGAGTCAGCGATTGGAATGTGTTTCGGGACTAGGTTTCCCGACTTTCGTGAAATGATACGCAGCCGTTACGTCAGTGTCTGGGGTTCCCTCATGGGAATGCTCGTCGGGATCGTTTCAGCGATGTTAACCGCCGCGCCGATCATAATCTCGGTTATGGTATACGGCACGATTCTACCACAACTAGCGATTCTTGGCTTCATATTCGCATTCGCAGTAATCGCTGTAGCATCAAAGCTAGCGAACAGTCAAATCAGGCTCTTACTGCAGAACATCCGAACCTAACTGCAACTATTGGTTTTCGTAAAATGGTGGGCCGGACCGGATTCACCCTTGCGCTGGGTCACATCCAACCCAGCGGTTGACATTTCAAACAACCTTTGTAACAAATAGTCCAACTGGCATATGGGTTTGTTGGCGTACAAGCTTGTAGAGCGGAGTCGTTCCCATTATGCCTAGTTTGTACCGAAATGAATAGCTCTCACTCAACTCTGTCAAGGTACTCTTTCTTAACCCTGTATCATTCGTTTTGTTGTTTTGTCTTGAATTCAGAAAAGAATAGCGCCCAGTTATTCTTAGACCGTTTCTTCATCAAACTCGTGCACAAACGCAAGAGGGGCTTATCAAGAAGGAGGGGTGCCAGGGTGCCAGCCGGGATGGAGAGGATAGGGTAAATTAGAGAAGCAACTCCTGTCAAGAATCCGGAAAGAGATGCATTCAGCAGATCAGATCGACTATCTCGCTGTTTGATCACACTCCTGCTCAATTCGTTGAACTCAGACACAATCTTTGTTCCGAGAGCTCCTATGTCACTAAAATCAGCAATTGGAGCATCTATTCTTGAAAACAACCATTCCTTGAAATTGTTCCTAGCCTTGTCCTTCCTAAATGTTATCACGTCATCAATTTCGAGTCCGAACGGAATGAGCAGATTGACATTCTGCAAGAAAGCGTTTAGTATTGCAATCGATCTTGCCCGCTGATTCACGTCACGTATGAGATCACCATATTCTTCAGCCGTCCCTTCGGCATTATTCTTAATCAATTGCAACATACTCTCCCATACCTTCATGTGTTTCATTTTCGTGTACACCGGGATGTTCCACTGCATCGAATTTATCAAATCAAAGCACATGGTCCATGCAAACCAGGAAGTCGCCCTCTGGGCGTTATTTCGTTCCATGAAATGGTAATCGTCAAGAACAGCAAGAAGCGCAGCTCGAAAGACTCCCTGTACATCGGGCTTGTCAAGATTTCCGAATAATTTGTCTAGTAGACCATAATTCGGATCGTGACTGATTTCACTGGCATTCACTCGTACTATGTTTAGTTTGTCTAGTTCATCTCGTTCCGCCTGACTCATTTTTGCCATAAATTCTGCCGAACTTGTACCAAAATCTTCGTCTTTCACATAAACAGGCGTCACGGCAATCTGCGCCGCAAGATACTCTTCCTTTCGTTTGATAGGGAAACCTTTGAGATCACCTATGATTAGTTTGTCGTAGATCAGAGGCAACAGTTCTACTGTCTTAGCTAGCGTGGTGACTTCGTTTTGAAAGGGCTTGTGCAACTCAGGAGCCTTATCTTCGTAATAATAGCCGATTAGACTGCTGACTAGCACGCAATCTTGAAGATCTTGAGCCCTTACCTCCGGCACTTGCCAACTCTTCCTCTTGCGTTGTGGTACTCGCACGCCATTTAAGCGCTCATCTGAACTTAGCGTTGACAGAGGACGGAACAAAGATAGAAAGCAGTGGTGAACTACGATTCGGTCAGTAAAAACTCGTTCGAAGGAAAACGATTCCGTAAGTTATATCACGCAAGTGTTAAATTAACTAGAAGTTCGTAAACGTTAGTCAAAGTTGGAAAGAACCTCGGCAAGCCTTTCGGAGAAAACATTTTACACGATCATACTGGTCGCTTTTGGTTTGGTTATGTCGTGGTGGGTTGGACAAAACCTCAAAGCCGCAGAGTCTTATGCATGCTGAACCCAAGTCGCAGAAGAGCCGGCGGTGGTCTCGACGTCGGAAGATCACTATGAGTTATTTCTGAGGATCGTGAGGGGCACATTTCAGGGCAATCTAGTCCTCGGTACAAATCACTACGTCTTCACGCCTCGTATGTTCAGACCCTACGATTTGCTGAAAAAAGTGGACTCGCCACAGGACGACTTTGATAAATTCGTAACCAAACTTGATTCGCGATTTGTTTCTCTAGCGAAATCCGAGATGTATAGAAGCGGAAAGGGCTGGATTGACAAGGCGATCTCCGCCCGGCAGATCAGACAACTTAGCATAGACACTGTGCAATACCTTATTCCTTGTTTCACAACGGGAACGATCGGTATCGATACTACGTCAGTTGATATGACACGATTCATAGGTATCTTCGTCATTCCTGACTACGGTGCAGCCGCCACTCTCTTCGACAAACATCTCGGATTGCCCAAAACGCACAATCACGCCGAATGGAAGTGGAACAAATTTGACAGTCCATACAGAGACGTCGTTTTGCACCAGTTTAACACAACCCTTAGAGTGTGTTGCAGCGCTGGGCTTGTAATCCAGACGGATGTTCTATCCGGAAAGGGACACCTGAAAGACAAGCTTACGAACTTGGTGGAAGGTTGTTTCAGTGGGTACGAGGCAATTGAAGGGGAGAGAAGACAACAGTTACGTTCTCTTTTCTATTCCCTCATTAACAATGTTCCCGTCCATTGTGATTCAGATTTTCAGTCTGTTCCACCGCAAGAGGTCGTTAGAATATTGGTTAGGCAGTTGGCGAAGACCGATTCAGGTTTTAACAACTTCACTCCGGTGAACGTGCCCCTAAGGTCACACGAGTCGATTCCTATCCAAGTAGCTGACATCTTGGTGGGCGCCATAAAGGAACTTGGGGTACAGAATAAGTCAATCCAGCCATTCGACAGTTTGTGGTTCGACAAACGTAAGATTCGCAGTTGGAAAGGGTCTTTTGCAAAGGCTGCTTGTTTCGTTGATAATAGTGTTGTTGGTCAGGCGCAACCAACCGTTTAGACCCGGACGTTGCCTCCTATGGAGGCTCCGTGCCCCGGTGGGTTGGTTGCTTTTGTACCTTCATCCTAACTATATCGTTACCAATGTCGCTTATAGGCACGTATCTGTACGCTCGTACCAGATACCCATTTTGGATGGACAGCGAGAACCCATTAAGGAATATGGGTGCCGCCCACCGTTTCAGACGTGACTCCCGGACGTTGCCTCCTATGGAGGCTCCGTGCCCCGGTAGGTGGAACGGTCTTTTGTACCCGCATTACAGATCAGCCTGACCGACAATAAAAGTGAGTATCTGGAAGCAATAACCAGATACAGGAACCCACGAGCGTCCCCAAATTGAGGGGAGACAAAACATTCCTATCGGGTGGTCTCTAGCTCAGACTAGGCAGGCGCACCACAGTTGGGGCACCGATCGACTCTTTCTTCGAGACCGCGGCAGATATTAGCTAGCTTTGCAGTTTCAAGATGTGTAGCACTCCATGCGAATTTCTGAAGAATGGGTGCCGCTCAAAATTGAGAGTCGGAAGAGACCGGTTTAGCAGATACAGGCGTCGTTACGGGATACCGAGATACCGCTCGTATAGCTATCGGTCATCAACGTGCGACGAGCGATGCTGGAATGCTACGTCCCCTCCGTCAGCTTGCCAATGTTCCTGTGGAGGAGCCAACCACGGAGGTCGATATCGAAGATATCATGAACAATACCCTCGGAGAAACTTCGCCCACCCAGCACCAAGCATGACTCCCCAGCCCCGTGAAACGCCTGTTAGTGATTATTTCAAGAGCGTTGGCAAGGCGGCTCTAACAAGCGCTGTCGTTTATGGATTATCAGCAGCTGCCCCACCGATCGGTGCCGTGTTGATACCAGCATACACCTTATACAACTACTCAAAACTAGGCTACGGTTTGTTCAAGGTCTACAGGGAGATAAGCGAGGGAGAAAAAGTCAGTCCGAATTCAATGTCCAAAATATCTGGACAACTTGGAGAAGTTGCCACTCAGAGCTCCTCTGACGCAATCGCATCGACGCTAATTACAAAGGCGAGCCAAAGCGGGTTATTCAAAGAGATGGCGGAAAAGACAGGAATCCAAGAAGGAGTGTTAGCCGAGATGACCAGAGGTTCCACAAGTTCGGCGTTGTCGGCGAGCGGCGGGGAACTTGCCAAGTTCGCAATAATGAAGGCGGTTGGTGCCTAAATGGAGCAGAAGCAATTCGACATTATATCAATAATCGCATCACGGAAGGCTGAGTTCTACATCAATGTGAGAAACAAACTGCTCGAAACGCTTCCATCGAACGTTGATAAGAAAAAAGCAAGGACACAGCTCCGTCGGGTGATAGCCGACCTTGATAACCGTCTATTCATCAGCGAAGAAGAGAAGGCATCGAACATGATCAAGCCGGGGCTTTCAATCGCCCAGCTAAAGCTAGATACCAAAGCGATACTCGACCAGATAATCAAGGGTATGACAGAGACATAGACCAAAAGATGAGCTTCACGGAATTTTGGCGAAACCACAGTGAGGGCAAACCCATGCGGGTTCGCCACGTCCAGTTGGAGTGAACGCACCGTGCTCGCTGCCGGACGAGATAATGTTTCCCGATCCAGCACCGGACGCTGGTGGAACATCGAGTTTACTCCGACGCTTTAGCTTCATTGGTTCCCCGCAGTAGGGACACTCAATAGTAGGGGTCAAGAAGAATCCGCAGGAGATTCGGCAGACAATTACGAATTGGATTTCGGAGAAATGCGACCCTCGCCCGTTATTCACAATGAATCAGGTCGAGGTTGACGCAAAGACGGTCATAGTGGTAGATGTACCAATGGGATCAACCAAACCTTACCATCACCATGACAGAGGATTCATTGTAAGAAGTGGAGCGTCCAATCGACAGGCTAGAAGGTCAGAAGTTGAAGAGATGTTTCGAGATCACCAAGTCGCCCGATACGCATAGGCAGTCAGTCAGTTGTTAAGGTCTGTTGCTCGTACTTGAACACGTTGAGGTCGGAAAACTCGCTCGGCTCCAATCGCTTGAAGTCTGGCTGGGGCACCTTCAGATACTGCCATTTCACTTGGGATAGGTCGGTTGCGTACTCACACCAGATTTTGGCGGCTCTATCCTTATGCGGTACATCAGGGTCTTCACGCCCCTTAGTCTCAATTAGATAATGTTCGCCGTTCTCCAGCACCGCAACAAAATCGGGTTCGTAGTATCGCAAGTTGGCGACGGCATCTGTGTATTCGATTGAAAACCCAAAACGTGACGGAAGTTTAGCAAATCTTACGACCTCATTAGATGTTTGGAGTAGCTTCGAGAACTCGATCTCGAACTCGTTGTCGCATGGGACTCGGTTGAAGATGCATTTTGACGCTTGATATGTTGGTCTGGAGAAGGGAAACGGCTCGGTCTGCGAGAGCTTCCGTGGGGGCGAAACGATCTCCGGAATTCGCTCCTCGACGATTATCGCTCTGAGTGCCTTGACGAAAGTCTGGACTACGACGTACTGACTAACATTGCTGCTTATCGCCTTTAGGATGATTGGATCGTCCAAATTGACCTTCTCTCCGAAAGCCCGTTCTTCGAGGAACTGTCGAATCTTGGGCACGAGGTATGCGAACTGGGATGGTAGTTTAACGTCCTGTGCTATCTGCTTGGCATAGTAGGAAATTACTTCCTGAGCAGTCTGTGCCTGTGGAATCTTATACCGGCGTTCGATTTCCTTCTTGAGCGTGAGAAAATCATAACCTTCATACCGAAAGGTCTCAGCCTCGGGATCGGTCTCCTTTTTCGGTAACTTGGGACATTTTAGCATGTGAACGTCTAAGGAGGATATTTCCTCTGAAAGAGACTTCTTGCGAACTAGTATCGGACTCAGGACTGGAATCTCAATATCCTTATCGGCTTTCTTAGGATCGACCATGATTGTAACAATCTCAAGTTTTTCCTTACCCAGTTCGAAGGTGTCGAACTTGGTTCCTTCGACTTTCTCTAAGTCCTCGACGAAATTGATGAACGCCTTGTTTCCGATTACATCAACTCTTTCAACGTATTCTCCAGTCAGGTCACGAAACATAAGTCGAAGACCCCTTCCGATTGTTTGTTCTGGGAGTATGTTCGCCTTCGCCGTGTAGGGTCTGAGACCAATGACGACGGTTACGTTCTGAACATCCCAACCCTCACGAAGCATTAAAACGCTAACTATGGCATTCAAGGTACTCGTTTCAGAGTCGACCTCTCGGGCAACCTTCCTAGCTACGTCTAACTCCTTTTTCGAAACTTCGCCTTTCTTGTCTGTGTGAATGACCAAGAGCTTCTCCTTGCCTCCAAATTCCTCTGGATAGTGAGTTCTGAGATATTCGCTAACTTCGTCTGCGTCGTCTGTGCTGTTCATCATTATGAATAGAATTGGTCTCTTCTTCAGTCGTTTCAGTTGTTCTCGATATTCTCGCCATCTTTCGACACCAGCCGTCAAATATGCCTTGTATCGTGTACTTGCAATAACGGAACGAGCCTCTTGAATTCCCGAAGTTACTCCTTTGAGTGGTCGTTTGACGATTCCGTCCTCTATTGCTCGCTTCAGAGGATAGTCGTAGATCGTCCAGGTGAATAGCCCCCCGTGGCTGAAACGGGGCGTCGCCGAAAAATCAAGCTGAGCCCCCACGCCTCCAGTTACTTTGCCATGTAGATCACGGATGAAATCGTTCCATTTCAGTTCTTCATCATGCGTGTGATGAGCTTCGTCATTCACTACAAGCACCGATCCGCTCCGTCTCACAAGGCGGGGCAAAAAGCCTTCAACCTCTGTCTCAAGCGCAGGTTTGCGCCCAAGTACTCCCGTTATTTCCTCAGGCTGATCATCTTCGACCGGTCTCTCGTACAGTTGCTGGATATTGGTTAGGTAAAGAGCTCCCTCAGAATGCGCGCGGTCGGCTTCTCCTCGCATGTAGCATTCAAAATCCCAAGTATTCTCAAACTCCGGGGGAATGACCGGGTCTGCACGGAATATTTTGCCCTCGTCGAAGTCTACTCGCAGTCTTTCGAATACGATTACGTTTGGAGCAATCAGGAGTGTTGTTTTCGAATAGCCTGGAATGTTCTCCATGATGGCGTTGAGGTATTGCCAGGCAACTGCGAGAGCCATTACCTTCGTTTTACCACTGCCTGTCGCCATTTTGAAACAGTATCTGGCGAACTCATCGTGTTGCAACAGTTCCAGATGCTTTGATTCCACTGCGTATTGTTCAAGCATTGTCCGTTGGCGTCGTACCTTAGCCACTTCGTACATGTAGACGAGCGTTTCCATCGCTTCACGTTGGGCGGTATTGTATGCGAAAGGTCGACCGTCGCCCAGTCGGTGATCAGAATGAAACCAGTAGTTCAGCAAGGCTTTGCTTGTTTGGGTGCATCCTTCGGGAGTGGCGTAACCGCTCTTGACCCATGAGTCTACAGCGGTCTTGATGGCAGGAACACAGGGTGCCGTTCCTATTGCAGGAGCTTCGAGCTTCAACTGACCTTCCGAGGCAACGAGGCGAGCTTGTGACCCTTTACGGTTCTTCTCTTTCACTACACCTTCACCAAAAGCAGTTTCGTCGTGTCGTTTCCCAGAATGTCAATGACTTTCACTACAATGCGGTATTCGCCATGCTCGTCATACGTCTTAGAAGATTCTGTAGCAAGCTTTGGTTTCTCGCGTGTGCGATACTCCTGCATTTCGTTGTGGAAAGTGTCATTCTTGTTGTTCCAATCGACAGCCCAGTAGTCGACCCATTGCGACCAATGCTTAATCTCCTTCTGAATATCAGCAGGCACATCGTCTGCTGGAATCACAAAATCATTGATAGTAACAGTAGCCTTCTTTCCGGAAGTCTTCACCCTAACATCCAATGAAGCCAGTTCGAAGAAGTGGACATCCCCCTGCTCGACAGCTTTCTTGTCTAATACTTCACGTGGAATGCGCAGGAATCGTAAGTCAACGTTAGCTTGTGCAGCTTGCTGCTTTGCCAGCTCATTCAATTCAAAGGCGAAGTCCCATCCCAAAATGTCGACGCCGTTCGTTTTGGGCGCTTCTTTGCCAATTCCCATTGAACGCTTGAATTCGGCAACGATCTGCCCGACGTCTAACGGGGAAATAGGCGAGTCCACCGAACCTACATGAACGAGCCGAATTCCTTTTTTCCCGTGAAGCCAGACGTACCCGTTCAACTGTTGGGCATTGTACAATTTGAGAATGAAGCTGATGTATGACCTGACTCTTGCCCCGGTTTCGTCTCCAAATTCAGCGGTCTGCCAAGCCTGACGCTCGTACTTACCTAAGTTCTGTATAACGAATGGTTTGACATCCTCCACGCCGAGAAGACGTTTTCGAGTTGTGTGTATCGCAAATCTTCCAAGATCGCCCGCTATCCACCGCCGTCCGCTCTCCTCAGCTACCACAGCCGTGGTACCAGAACCACAAAAACAATCGAGTACCAGGTCTCCAGGGTTCGATGATATTCCTATAATCTTCTCCAGCAGCTCTTTGGGCTTTTGCGTTGGGAAACCGACGTATTCTGCTCCCTTTCTCGCTTTGTCCATGCCCCGCACCATCGAAATGTCCGTCCAGAGAGTTGAGAGTGGGGTACCCTTGGACTCGTCCAAGTATCGTTTTTCGTAAACCATGCCCGATTTCGAGTATATCAAACGGTTCTCTTTTTCGAGTCGCTCCATGTCCTGCACAGTGTATTGCCAGTGTCTCCCTTTAGGAGGCCACTTTCCTTTCCATTTGTGATGAGCTAGCGTACCTGTCCTGTCGCCGGGTGCGCTTAGGTCGGCTTTGTTGTAGCGACGAATCGTCCCCTTCTTGATCGTTTGACCAAGTCTGTTCACAACATCTCGATCTGCCTCTTCTGGATATTTGTACCATTTATCTGCAGTTTTCTCACTGAGCGGTTCGTAAATCGGGTTCCAGGTATACTCGGCTGATTTAGTATAAAACAGGATTATGTCGTTTGTTACGCCATATCTCTTCGTGAAACTTTGGGCGTCCTTCCTTTTCCAAATAACCTCGTTCTGAAAATTCTCGTAACCAAAGACCTCGTCTGCAACTATCTTTGCATAGTGTGCGATATGCCAATCCAGATGAATGTAAAGACTACCAGTAGGTTTTAGCAGTTTGGCAAGGAAAAGGAGGGTGTCGTAAAACCAACGGAGGTACGAATCCAGCTCATAAGGTCTTTCACCCCATGTGTCACGATAGGCTTTCTGCTCGATTACACTAGGCAGCTTCGTGAAGGATGCAGGAGTTTCGCCGTCCGGCACATCAACATGATATGAATAGTCTTCTCCTGTCCCAAAAGGAGGGTCTATGTAAATCAAATCGACAGCGTTGGCAAACTGGCGCAAGAGGCTGGGAAGGACGTATTTCTTGTCGCCCCATATGAGCAGGTTTCTCCATTCCGGTTCGCCTCTTCCTTTTAGAAACGATTCTATCGATTTTTGACGTTGCTGTGTGGATTCGTTTAGAGTTTCAATTGTCTGAAAGGGCAGAGCTACAGAAACCGGGGCGGACTTAGCTCCTGATTTATCGTACTTCTTCTCCCAGACCAGCTCGACCAAGAGGCACCACACGTCTAGTGCTGACCTGTTTCAGATAAAACAATATCATCACCAGTCGGGAAAACCGCTACTACGAGCAGTCAAAAGTCCGCCTTCTTCAAAGAAAATCATCAGTGAATGTTTGCCTGCTTACGTAGGTCAGGACTCTCATCTATCTTTCCAGCCACATTTCTCGCACTGTGAAACATAGGGATTCGGCTCCAAGTCGGCAACATACCCAACATGGATGGAAGAGGAGCCGCATTTCGGGCATCGATTGGGTGCTTTGCTAGCAAACTTCATGAAGCCAGTTCCATAGAGATTGACGACGTTTGCGGTAGCCTCTAGGGCGAAGCGGGCATCATGCCGTCCCGCATTTCCATAATGCGTGAGCCAATTAACGACAGACCAAGTGGATTTTGAAGTTGTCTTCAAATAAGCACGAACGCTTTGATTCGATTCGCCTGGGGCTATCGAGTCTGCAATCAATTCAGACCATGCAATGAAGTCTGCTTGCTTAGGCTGTGGTTGTCCTTTAGGAACGATTTCTCGTGTTCCGAGCGATTTTGCAAGTTGAATTAGACATTCGCGACACTTCATCCCCACACTCTGGAAATCTTCGATTTCTTCTCCTTTGTCACCAGAAGAAGCAGCATCTTCCCACTTGCGCCAAACAACACCAAGTGCTGATTTTTGATCTTGATCGATAGCTCCTCGATCTTGAGACATGAGCCGAACCATAAGACCAAGATGAAAGGACAGAGTGTAATCTAGACTTGGAAAGTATATCTGGTCGTATAGATTGGTTGGGTTGGTTATTACCCAATAGCGGCTTTTGTTTGTATGTACGTCCCAGCATTCATGCTGTTCACCAAGGGCATATTCACTCTTCACTTTTTCTAAATGTTGGACAACTTCGTCTGAGGCTTGCGTCTCTACGTACTCTCTTACTTCTCTCTTACTAATTGGGTTAGAAAGAACCCAACCATCGAGCACGTCTTTTGCCGGGGCTGGAGGAATTACGTGATCACTATCGGCCATGAATGTCACGAACGCAGAATAGTAACCGCTCTACCAGAAAGGATGTCTCCTGTCTCAACATGTAGCCAAAGTCTTTGGGGAGTTTCTGGAAGCGTTTGTGGATCATGCCGAATCTGCGTAGTAGTTCGGAGGCGGAGGTTTCGCTGCGGCGTCGGACGTTCTGCATGAAGCGTCGGAAGTCTGGGTCGTCTAGGAGATAGTGGTACTCGGAGTCAACAGCGAAGTCGTCCATGCTCAAGGAAGACCCAGTACGAGCTTGGAAGTCTCCTTTTCGGCTATAAGGCACATTCGGATGTGAGCTAGCGCAATGGTGGGCCGGACCGGATTTGAACCGGCGACCTTTGCCGTGTAAGGGCAACGTTCAGGTCAGACCGTTCGTCTTCTAACCAGGCTGAACTACCGGCCCACTTGTTCCGAGAACGTTCCTTGGCCCGTATAATTTGCCTTATTGAAGCTTCTCTTCGCGGCACTCCGCCCGAAGGTTGAATGCGAGTTAAACCAGCCCCTAGCCAGACGGCAAATGAGTTCAGAGCTTAGCCGTTCAAACCGGTCGAGGGAACCATTTTATACGGTGCTGTGGGTACGCCGGCTGGGACCTTGCTTGGTAGTTAAGGAACCCGTTGTGTACGTGGACGGGGAATGGAACCCGAAATCCCGTGCCTCAATTTCAGTCTTCGACCACGGATTGCTCTACGGTGACGGAGTTTTCGAAGGAATACGAGCGTACAATGGCGTTATCTTCCAATTCAAAGAACACCTGGAACGCCTCTATAGTTCCGCGAAATCGATCAGACTCCAAATCCCGCTAACACCAGAAGACATGACGCGGGCTGTGGTCGAGACAATCAAACGGAACGGCCTGAAGGACGCATACATCCGCTTGGTCGTCACACGAGGTGTTGGCGATTTAGGAGTCGACCCGAGAAAGTGCCGCAGGGCTTCGGTGATAATAATAACTCAGTATGCGGACCCCGCCTTTGGCGCGCTCGCAAAACAACGGGGAATATCAGTGATTATCTCCTCGGTTCGACGCGACGCCGTCGACGCCACTACGCACGAGATAAAGTCCTTGAATTACCTGAACAGTGTCCTCGCTAAACTTGAGGCCGTGGATGCTGGTGCCGACGACGCACTCATGCTGGACCGGAACGGATTCGTCTCAGAGGCTACGACCACGAACCTCTTCATTGTGAAAAAGGGCGAGATATTTACGCCACCCTCCACTGCTGGCATTCTGCCGGGCGTTACGAGGAAGCGAATAATCAGGCTGGCAAGGGATTTAGATTACAAGATGGTCGAGAAAGGCCTTACGCCATACGACGTAACCAACGCCGACGAAGCCTTCCTTACCGGAACGCTATCCGAAGTTGTCCCCCTCGTGAAGGTGAGGGGCATAGAAATCGCGGACGGCAAAGTAGGATCTATAACAAGAAAGATTATGGAAGCATTCGTAAAGGTACGAGCAGACCCCAAGGACGGCCTGCCAATCTACCAAGAAACCGAACGAATCGTGGCACGCAGATAGGATCAAACTAAACCGCGGAAATCATAAACCTACGTGACACCGGCGCCTCTCAGCGCTGGTTCCAATGAGTTTGCTGATACGAAGTCATGAAAACCTGAGTGTGGGGATTGGAAGTAACTTCAGCCCTAGTTTTGATGGCTTCAGCAATTTTCGTTGTAGAGCTGACCGACAAGGACGCTCTTCTCTTACTTGCCCTAGCGACGAGAACCAAACAATCGTTGGTGTTCGCGGCTGGGGTAACCGCATTTACGATCACGACCGCAATAATCGTCACAATAGGCCACTTTCTGGTAAGCGCCTTCCCAGTCTTCTGGATCAAGATCGCGGGCGGAGTAATCATGATTGTCTATGGATTGTGGGAGTTCTTCAAGGTCAGCAAGGAGAAAGAGGAAAAGGAGCTTGCGAAGGATAGGAACAAACTGTTGGCTTATTCTTCCAGAAGAAGCTTACTTTCGGCATTCGCTGGTATGGTGTCTATGCTGGCTATCCTCGACCTTGCTGGTGACGCGACTGAAATTCTAACAATCGTCTTCGTTGCCCGCTTCGGAAATGCTCTTTTCGTTTTTGTCGGAGCCTTAATGGGCCTGGTGGCAGCAACGGCGGTTGAAACTGCTATTGGTAGTCAGTTAACTAAGGTGTTCTCGTTAGCAAGGATTAGGCTCTTCTCGCTCGGCGTTTTTCTGATCGTCGGTTCCGCCTTGATAATCACGACCGCGCTCCTGCCAGTATGACCCGAAAGTCAACATTCCAGAAACATGGATTCACGAACCGCCAGCTTACCTGCGTAACGTCAATTTCCTGACTGCTTATTGGCAAAATTAGCGGTAAGAATTTATAGCAGTTGTTACTTGGGGTAACAAAATAGGATGTGTGAGGCATGGTTTGGACGTTCATCAAGACGACTCTCCTTATCGGGTTTCTTACGGGCATCCTCTTTGTAATCGCATACTTGTTAGGCCTCTCTCCACTTCTTGCACTCGGCTTCGCCGCTTTCATGAACCTCTTAATCTATTGGTTCAGCGACAAGTTCGTCTTACGCATGGGCGGCGCCCACCTGGTCACTGAACAGGAGGCTCCTCGAGTCTACTCTGCGCTGAGGAGGCTTACAGCGGAAACTGGAAACCCGATGCCGAAAGTTGCTCTGGTCAACAGCCCGATTCCAAACGCTTTCGCAACCGGCCGCAGCCCCAACAACGCCACCGTTGCCGTTCACACAAGCCTTCTGAACATCGTGAACGACGAAGAACTGGAAGCTGTTCTCGCGCACGAACTGACGCATGTTAGGAATTGGGATACGCTGACGACCACGATCGTAGCTACGGTCGCGGGTGCCATCACCTACTTAGCCCAATGGGGATGGCTTTTCGGAGGCGCTTTCGGCTATAGTGGAGGATCCGGAGGCCGCGACCGACAGCAGGGGAACATCATCGGTCTCCTCTTAATGATGATATTAGCCCCGCTTGCTGCAATGCTTGTCCAACTTGCAGTCTCAAGAACCCGTGAATACTCAGCTGATGAGGGAGGCGCAAAATTATCGAGGAATCCAATGGCCTTGGCAAGCGCACTCGAAAAAATAGACGCGTATGCAAAGCAAAGGCCCGCTCGCACAAACGCAAACCCCGCGCTCTCCACGATGTACATTATCAACCCATTTCGCGGTTCATTTATCGGACAGCTCTTCTCAACCCATCCTTCAACCGAGAAACGCATCGCCCGCTTAGAACACATCGCGGAAACCATGGGAACCGGCCGATACTACCCACGCTAGAAGAAGAAGCCTGAAAGAAAAGCGGACGCAGCTGGATCTATTCTAGGATTGCGACGGCGCGTACAGGTGAAGTCGAGCCGTTTAGCTTTAGCGGAAGGGCCAAGAGCCGAAACCTCGATTGCTGAATCTTTTCCAAATTGCAAAGGCTCTCCAACACTAGAATTCCGGCTTTCATCAAGATTGAATGCGCTGATAATTCCCTGCTGCCCTTCGGGTCTAAGCTGGGCGCGTCGGTTCCAACCATGAACGGGCGTTTGAATTCGAGGTATTCCGCCCCGTTCTCGCTAAGGTAAGCATGAGGCGATGGAACTGTATCGTCATGCTTGGAATCATGCCTACCTGTGTGGAGAAGAACGACCTCGCCTTCGCGCAACCCTATCCCCGCACGTTCCTCAGCACCCTCCAAGTCCTCATCATCGATCGGCTGCCCAGGCTCCTTGTCCGTGAAATCGAGAAGTACCGACTCTGCTACGAACGATTCTAGCCCGAATTGGTCAATCCGCTTTCCGCCACTGAAAAGGTAAGCGGGAGCCTCGATGTGCGTGCCGGCGTGCGTATCGCGAACGAAGAGATCAAGAGAAAGATCGGCGGTGAGATCTAGTATCTTCAAAGATCAAATCGCCCCTATGATTGAAACGTAGCCTATTCGCCTGCGAAATAACGCCCTTTCCACTCTACTCCAATTAGACTTTTCCAAGGCATCATTAAAGAGCGCCTTTTTTAGCGGACATAGATCACTCACATGTTAGATTCGCAAGAATCGTTTAGGAGGAAACCATGCAAACCTCGACTCCACCGGGCCAATCCTTTGCCAAACGTTGGGCAATCTACGCGGCGCTTGGCGTGCCTGAAATCAAACTCGACACATGGCGTTTGTCAACGAAAGGTCTGGTCGAGCAAGAACTGAGCCTCAGCTTCGATGATTTGCAGAAGCTACCTCAAGTTCAACTCAAGAGGGACTTTCATTGCGTAACTTCGTGGAGCATAAGGGACGTTGTCTGGGAAGGCGTCCCTTTTCGCGCACTCGTTAAGTTAACAGGCGTTAAAGCTGACGCGCAGTGGGTGATGTTCCACTGTGCGGACGGTTACACTGCACCTGTCCCGCTTGAGGACGCGATGGTTGAAGACTCTCTAATTGCTTTCAAGATGAATGGCAAACCAATTCCAATTCAGCAAGGGTTTCCCGCGCGCCCATTCATTCCACACCTTTACGGGTGGAAGAGCGCAAAGTGGTTGACGGGAGTTGAATTCCTACGCGAGTACGGGGACGGGTATTGGGAAAATTTCGGATACCATGAGCGGGGGAACATTTGGGACCAAGAACGTTTCAAAGGCCAAGGCGGGAAGCACGTTAGGCACAAGGGACTGGGAAGCGTTCCAGTCTAACAAAGAGTAAACGTGTTGAAGCCTTCAGAACTCTGAGCTCTGAGACTCACGCTCTTCGTCAGGTTGCGTCTTGGCTTCATCCTCTGCGGCCCCTTTTCCGTTCGCTACCATCCCTTCGAGAGAGTCGAGTTCCTTTTCCGCGTTAAGCGCGATTTCCAGCAATGCTGTTCTTTCCGCGTCCTGTAGCATCAAGGCTCTCGCTTTTGCTAGGTGGGAGGCCAGCATGCACGTGTGGAGATTCATCTCAATCTTCATTCCCTTGCCGGCGTAGAGGGCAAGTTTGAGAGCCTCCTCGAAAGCCTGATCAAGTTTGTTAGATGAATCAAAGCGAACACCCTTGTCTCCCCATAACGCCTCGGATCGAACTCCCGCAGCCCACATCTTCAGACTAACATTAATCGTCCGGACCTGATTCTCCAGTTTTTGGGTACCCGGGTAGTAGCTTTCCAAGTAGTGTTTTATGGAGCGGTTTATGATCTGCGTGCGTGTTCTATCCTCCGACTTTACTAGAACCAGAAGAGCATATGCCACCGCCGGCCTCAGCCGAAGGGTAATGTTGAAAGAACGCCTACGTGCACGAGGTTTGGCAGCAGGTGCACTATTTTGCATTGCAGATTTCGCTCAACGCACTAAAACGCCGTGCACAAAATATCCGAACGAGGGGCAGGCGTTGACACAGAGAGATGAATGATGTTGCTTGGATGAAAGGCCCGACTCGATGTGGTTTGAGTCGTTTCCCCAAACGCTTTTATGAACCTCGCCGGTTCCAGCCCCGAGATGAGTCGCATGCCAGATAGCGTTGTGCACTTCGAAATTCCAGTGGACAACATGGGAAGGGCACAGAAGTTTTACAAGGATACGTTCGGTTGGTCCATCAACGCCATCCCTGAAATGGGTTACGCGCTCCTCGGGACCACTCCTTCAGGCGAAGATGGCCGCCCTACTCAACCTGGCGCGATAAACGGCGGTATGCTTGAACGCGAAGATCCGGTCAAACACACGGTCGTCACGATCAACGTGGCCAGCATCGACGAAGCTGAAAAGCGCATCCAGAAAAACGGCGGAAAAATGATCCGGAAGAAAATGCCCGTAGGCGACATGGGCTTCGCAGCTTACTTTCAAGACAGCGAAGGGAACATCGTAGGCCTCTGGGAAACTAAGGCACAGTAGTGGTTCGGGTGGCCGAACCTCTCACCTCTGAATTGAAGAAAGCGTTGCTCGGCTGGTTGTACCCCGCAGGGTACAACATAGAGAGATGGGCCTATGCTTTGCAGCGGATATCCGGCATCGCCGTCACCGTTTACTTCTTGGCGCATATTGTGGAAACCGGGAACGTGGTTGGCGGCATGGCCGTTTGGAGCGTACCTTCATTCAATTCAGCGAAGGATGTTTGGACAGCAACCTTCCAATTCCTAGAGAACCCGGTCTTCGACATTGGCCTTGTTGTCATAGGCTTCATGCTCGCATACCACACAATAAACGGAATCAGGCTCACGCTGACTGAGTTCGGGTTGTTGCAGGGCCGGCCTACCAGGCCAGACTTCCCTTACGAACCAAAATCCTTCACAAAATCGCAGAGAGCTCTATTCTGGTTGAGCGTAATCTTCGCGGTGGCAACAGCCGTATACGCCCTAAATGTCTTCTTCGGGGTTTGAGGCATGAAGGAATCCACTAAGATGCTTCTCCACTACATCACAGGGCTGGGCATCGTTATTGCTGGAGGCCTACACCTCTTCACAGTTTTCTTGACCGGTCCATACCTTCAGAACCTTGCATTCAGCGGCGGCGCATACTCTGTGATCGAGGTCTACCGAAACTTGATTCTTGCCTTCACCTTGGAACTCCTCCTAATCTTCGTCGACTATCACGCTTTGAACGGAATTCGAGTGATTCTCATAGAATTCCATCAGGGCCAAAGATGGGAACGTGGTGTTTCATGGATTTTGGCGGTTGCAGGAATCTTACTGCTCGTCTACGGCACGAGAACAATTCTGATTGCGAACGCACTCGCCTGAAGAACAATCACAATTGGAAAACACAGTTCTCAAATCTGAAAGAGACAGGGCCCAGAAAATTCTCAACGTCCTCCGCGCTTCGCTTGTCATACGTCAGAAAGACTTCGCCACCCTGACAATCGCAAAGGAAACACCTGATCCATTCCGTATTCTTGTCGTAACCGTTCTTACACAGAACTGTACCGATGTCGCTGCACTCAGAGCCTTCAGAAACCTTGACCGGATAGTAGGCGCAACCGTACCTGGTCTGAGCCGAGCAAACGTGCGGACTATTGAGAAAGCTATCCACGCTGCAGGTTTGCACAAGCAAAAGGCACGGGGCCTAAAGCAGCTAGCCAAAGTCATTGCTGAACGATATTCCGGTAACGTTGGGGCCGCACTGAACGGCTCGGTTGAAGAAGTGCGTGTTGCACTCCAAGAATTACCTAGAGTGGGCCCAAAAACAGCGGACGTCTTGCTAGGGGTTTTAGGCCGTCCCACAATCTCTGTCGATACACACGTAGACCGCGTTTCGAAACGGCTCGGCTTTGCTCCCAGAAAGGCTGGGTATGAAAAAGTTAGAGTGTTCTTGATGCAACTGTTTCGTGAAGAGGATGCGCGTTTCGTCCCACTGTATATGATGGCGCATGGTAGACAAACTTGCAGAGCACGGAGACCACTCTGCCCCGTCTGCCCGGTAGAGAACCTGTGCCCATACCCCAACAAGAAAAAGTAAGGTTCCAACAGCGACTCTCTAGGCCAATGGCCACTTTTGTTGGGGGAGCGGATGTTTCCTATTCTGGGGGAATCTCTTTGAACGTTAGTGATATGTTCAAGCCCTCATTCCGACGCCTGTTCTTCGTTATTACGTACAGTAGGGCGCCTACAATGAAAGTGGCAGTTATGTAGCCGTAGGCTAAGGGGTTACCTCCCCAAACTCTTGGGTAGCTTAGGAACTCGTAGGTCAGATAGGCGAAGACAAGGGATTGTAGGATCCCCGCGGTTGCAAGAAGAACCCTGGCGCCTCCCCTCTCCTTCCTCAAAGCATAGATTACCGCTGCAATTCCGACGAAAGCGAAGTAAATCATTGAAGCCATCACGGCACCGTAGAGCGAGGAAAGCGTTCCATAGAGAAAAGCAGCTAGGCCGATCAAGACTATGGTTACTCCAAGGTCAAGTAAATGCGCGACCACGGGCGATCCGTATCTCGGGCTTACGTAGGCAAGCTGTGACGGAAGGTACCGATCGAAAGCTTGCGCCAGCATATACCTTGAGATAGTGATTATGCCGAAGGCTAAGATTGCAACGGTCAGCACGATCCAGCCGATGCCAATTATGGAAGCCTGGACGTAGTTCGACGAGACGCCCATAGCCAAAGTCCAGAAATTAAAGGAGTAATTGTTCACGAGAGTTGGGTTTGAGAACGCAGCGGTCACGAACTGAAACCCTCCAACATAGTACATAGATCCAAAGGGAATGGTAACGACGAGAAAGGCTAGCAAAAGCGAGATTGGAACGTTCCACTTCGACGCTTTGCCCCCCAGCTCGGAACCCACTGAGGGTGCTGCGCTAAACCATGGATACGTGAAGAGCGCAAAGTAAGGCATCATTAAGAGAGTTGAGCTCAAATCGAAAGTGGGGCCGGAGTACGAGCTGGCAAGAGAGGCGTAGGTCGTATTCGGAATCTTCAGTCCGTTAACATATTTCTCCACACCACCAGTGCCAGCCGTGAGTATTGTCACAACGGCCAGGGCTACGGCAGCCATACCGATAATCCAGAACGTGGAGATCAATTTGAATCCGAACCTCGGTCTCAATATGTTGACCACGACCAGTGTAACAACGAGGATAGAGGCTAGCAGGAACTGCGAGAAGGGATCGGAGCCCGTTATGTTACCTGGTAACGCGAGACCCAACATGCTCGAGTAACCAAGGGAGAGCCCAACAGAACCAATGGCGAACACGGCTGACAATGCGATAAGCGCGAGGTAGGGCATCGTTTCAACTGTGATACCCGTTAACGTTATAGTGCTTCCGAGAAAACCACCGAGCGACCTCGACATCCACACATAATCCCCTCCAGTCCTCGACACGCGACGCGACATCATAGTGTACACGATCATTTGAGGGACCGCCAGTAATGCCGCAATTGCCGAACCGAAGACGAGATTTACGCCTGATACCGTCGGAAGCGCCAGCATCGTAAACCCAACTAGGGCGAGAGCCGCCCCAACAGACATGTAACTAACGTTGATGGCAACTGCGTCCAGTAACGAAACTCTCTTTGTTAGGCCAGTAGCTTCCCTCAGGAATACCTTGGAAGACGATGTCAATTCAAACGAACCCGTAAAGGTTGGCCAAACGCTTACGCACCCGCATTATACATAAAAACACATCACAGACGGAATGAGGCTGGAGGATTAAGGGATTCCACGATTCGTTCCCAATCATAGGGTGTTGATCAGCTTGAGAGCGGGGAAATCACACTGTCTGCACAGGTAGGTGGTATTGTGAGAGCCCATCGGGAAAGTGTGTATAACACCAAAAATTCTTGTGTTATACACCTTGACGCCCGTGAAAGGGTGGGATCCACCCGATGGGTGGGTGGATGCCACACTCTATGAGGTCCCCGGTTTCCTGCAAGGTGTCGATCGCCTTGGGAAAACATCTGCATGGTCGTTCCGGCATAATGCAATTTAGTCATGAAAAACAAATCTAGATTCGAAGACTACTAGCTGGTGGGTTCCATTGGTAAAGACAGTCGTGATTGGCGCAATAAACTGGGACCTCAACCTCTTCATCGATAGGTTTCCTCGAAGGGGGGAGGAAGTGGTTGTTCGCCGGATCGTACGTGTCCCGGGCGGGAAAGGAGGTAACGCTGCGGTTGCCGCCGCAAGGTTACTTGGGGCAAACGAAGCCGCCATAATGGGTGGGCTGGGGGATGACGCCGTAGCGTCCGACCAGGTTAGGATCTTCAAGGACGAGGGAGTGGAGGTATCAGGCCTGAAGTTTGTCAAGGGTACGGAGTCAGGGCAAGCATACATCATTATCGACGCAAAAGGAGAAAACATCATACACACGCACTTTGGAGCTAACGCCAAGATCAGCCCAGATCACCTAGATGATCCCATACGGCGTGAACTAATCACAAAATCATCGGTCATCACTATCATGGATCCTCCATTCGAAACCGCTCTAAAACTGGCCCGTGAAGGGCGAAAACTCGACAAGGTCATTGTATGGGACCCTGGCGTAAAATCGAGAATAGGCCTCAAAGATTCCGAGGAAATGTTGCAGAAGGTCGATTACATGTTAGCCAACGAATCTGAAGTGGCCTTCCTGACTGGGACAAAGAATCGTGGTGCAGCTGTCCGCAAATTGATGAAGACCAACCGTGAGCTGAGAGTTGTGGCCAAGTTAGGGGCCAAAGGTTCGATCATGTACAGTAAGAAGCAACAAATAGTATCTCAGGCCCTCGACCTGAAGGCACTAGGCATGAAAGTCGTGAACACCGTGGGCTGCGGTGACGCATTCATCGGCGCCTTTGTGGCAGCGCTGTCCGAAGGCCGAAGTGAGCATGAGGCGTTGGACTGGGGAAATGTGGCAGGAAGCCTAAAGGCAACACGAGCCGAAACACGCGGGAGCCCTAACCGCGAAACTCTACTGAAATACCTCGCATAACTCATGCCGGTCGATAAGGAGCGCTCCCCAAAGGTCGAAGGTGACACAGACGGTCCTATTGGAATCTGTCACTTCATTCCTGCTTTTCTGATTTCACTGGCAATCAATGGGGCCACGCTTACGCGACTGATTGGACTGGGGACGGTGTCAGTCCCGACGACACTAACAACTCCTGCGTTCTGTATTTTCTCAAGTGCGCCGGGCGCTAGGATCGGGTGAGTGCAGGCAACGGCGACTTTATTCGCCCCTTGTGACAAGAGTATTTTCGAGGCTTCGACGATCGTTCCTCCGGTGCTGATTATGTCATCAACGATTAACACATCTCGTCCCTTGGCGTTCGACCTCCTAGGGCGGACTTCCACATGGTCATCTCCAAGCCGCTTTTTCTCGAAAACATCGTAGTCAGTCCCGAGCCTGTCGGCGGCGATTTTCGCCCACTGCTCAGCCTCTGCATCTGGCCCAATCACCAATGGATTCTGCACTTCCCCCGTTTTCTTAACGTAATCGGCGAGAAGAGGCATTGCAGACAGATTATGCGAGGGTATCTTGAAGACCTCCGAAGACTTCAGGACGCGATGCTGATGCATGTCGATCGTGTAAATCTCATCGGTCCCGACGCTCTCCATGAGTTTTGTGACAGTCCTGAAGCTTAGCGCTTCGCCAGGTTTGAAGCGTTCATCCTGTCTCGCGTAGGCGAAGTAGGGTATGAACGCGGTAACCCTGCTGGCTCCCAAATCCTTCAGTGTGTCAACGAGCAGTAGATATTCGAAGAGTAATTCATCAGGTGTATGATGTATTGATTGAATCACGGCAACGTTTTCGTTCTTGACATCATCGACCACACGGAGATACTTCTCCCCATCTGGAAAACGTCGAACATCCAATGTTCCTGATTTCAGATTGAGTTCTTGTGCAACCTTCGATGCAAGGGTTTCGGACGATGAACCTCCAATTACAATCAATACACGAAGCCCCGGACAGACCCGTATTCTATGCTCGAATAAAACTTGTTTGAGTGAGTTCTCAGCCCTTCAATTCGTCGATTGCGTCAACAACTTCTTGAAAGTCGCTAATTTCCCTGTGGGTGACCTTTCCAGTGCGGCATGCCTCCGCTAATTTAGAGCCCTTGATTGCGAATGCAAAATCGGCTTCTCTCGCAGCCGGGAAGTCCCCTATTCCATCACCTATGTAGAACACCCTGTCGCCCTGTTTTTTGTGGTACCTGACTAGGTCATCCTTGAAGTTGATTGCCCCGGTTCCCAACAATTTAGGGAAGGTCAGTGCGTAACCGTTGGGAGTGTACGTAGCTTTCGGGGCATATATCTCCATAAACTCCAACCAGTCCTGCCGACCTAGGAAATGACGTATACAAAACTCGAGTCCGGCGCTCACAATAGTCAGTGGCAGACGCTTTTTCTTGCAAGACTCGACTAGCTTATCGAAGTTTGGCCTGAAGACTACTACTTTGTCCAGCACTTCCAGTATCTGATGCTCGTTAGCTTTGATCATGGCGAATTCATTTCGTATAGACTCTTCGAAGGTAATCTTGCCGCTCTCAAATTGCTCTTCGATCCATCTCCAACTTGGATCTGCAAAACGCTCCAGTGCAAATTCGGCCGTGTCGACATTGACGATGGTCTCGTCAAAATCGCACATGATGAGCGTCTTCCCAGAATGCATGCGAATCCCTAGTTTCTTGAGGAGCTTTCGTAATGAATTAAAGCTAAGAGTAGTAAACGCCTTCGGGAGTAGTTTGTGTTGCGTCGGATAACGATTGTTCTTGCCCAGTGGTGCCCACACTGCGTCCCGCTATCCCTCGAGAGGGCGCAGCGAATGGCGAGGGAATTGAACGTTGAGCTGCGCGTTCTAGACATAGACCCACCTGACCAAGAGAAGGAGGCGGACATGCTGGTAAAGGAACACGGTGACTTTGCAGAGGACTACCTTATACCACAAGTATTCATCGAGCAGGACGACGGGAGCATACTGCACATTTTCACCGGGTTCTCGGAAGGAGTTCAGGTTACAAGCGCTAGATGGGACAATTTCTTTACGAGCACGCACTATACAGGTTTGCTCAAGTCGGCCGGGTAGTTTCATTTTCCGGTCTTCGCTCTGCAAGAAGGGCAGAGTCGCTCTACTGAGTTCCGATCGTGCATGAACAACTTCATACAACCAACCTTCGACCCGTCGCTCACGCAAAGGGAAACGGCCTGCTGCTTTTGCTCTTCAGTTTTGGGATATCTAGTCCAATAAATCTCATTGACGCCGGCGCCTTCCCCCAACCTGGAGTCTAAGATTTCTTGTGCATCTCCTCCAAGCTCCCAGCCATGACGCGAAGCGACTCGTAAATCTCTGTGATTCACGTTTTCTCGTCCGACCTGCTCGCGAAGCGAATTTTCGAACCATTCGGGGTCAGATTGGGTGCTAAAGTATACAACTTGTGAAACAAACCCTTCTGGGCAAACGTAAGCACCAACTAAGCTGCTTGAATTCTGTGAAACAACTATCATCGCCGTAGGTTTATCGCAGTGCCGGTAGCATTTTCCAGTGAAGTTCAGGTACTTGAGAACAAATTCAGGAAACCAATCCATTTACTCCGCCTGAAGGCGTCCCTAGAATAGGGGAAGTTTAAAGCATTCCACTTGCGAGCTTGGCCAGATTCCAATTGCGAAGACGTGGTCTCGTCGCCATAATCTTGATGGCACTGGGAATCTCCTTCATTGCCCTCGGAATCGGTTCATTGCTAACCCATTACGCGGCCTACGCAAGCGTTCCAATTTTGATAACTGCAGGAGCCCTGATACTCATAATCGGTTTGCTGCTTTTGATAACCGAGCTTATGGAGAACTGGCTCAGTAAGGGCCAGACTGCGTTGGTAGACGGCCTCCAGGCTGGGTAGTCGAGGCCTCGATTGGAGCGAGTTGGATGCAATGATCAACGAACCTGAGGATTTACTCAAAATAGCCGCCGCCAGCGCCGAGGAGGCGGGAAAGAAGCTTCTGAAGTTGTTTCAAAGCTCGAAAAAACTCTCCATTAAGCGGAAGTATGATTACCCCGGTAGCATCGTCACCAACGCTGACATAGAATCCGAAAGAATCATTTTGGGAAACATAAAACGAAGTAGGATCAAATCAACAGTGAATTCTGAGGAAACAGGTATCATAAACTGTGGTTCGCGCGACATCGTTTGGGCGCTGGATCCACTTGATGGGACATTGAATTACGCAAAGAGGATACCATACTTTGCAGTGTCAATCGGCGTGCTACTAAAGGGAGAGCCCGTGGCAGGCGCAATATACAACCCTGTTTTGGATGAAATGTACACTGGATGCCAACGAAGGGGCTCGCATTTGAATGGTAAGCTAATCCATGTTTCCAACACGAGATCGCTAAGAAATTCGACCCTAATTTTCGAATGGTGGGATAAAGAACCCTCGGTCCCTAATCCGTTGAGACTTGAGGAGCGCCTCTATGATTATACGCGCAGGCTCCGGTCTCCTGGAAGCGTCGCGTTAAACTTGTGTTCCGTAGCTTCCGGTAGGTTCGATGGAGTCGTAACGGTCTTTCAAAAATCACCGATTTACGAAACGGCCGCCGGTTGCCTGATCCTAGAGGAAGCGAAGGGCCGAGTAACAAACTCGTCGGGCAATAGCTGGAGGAAGTTCACGCGCTCAATCTTGGCGGGTGGGCCGAAAGTACACGAGCAACTCTTGTCACTCGTTAGAAGACTATAATCGTAACTAGCTCAGAGGCCCTCTCGCGAGAGCTCTTCGACTAATTCGCGTTGCTTGGAGGTTAGTTTCGAAGGGGTCTTCACACGAACTACGACAAGTTCATCTCCTCTATCGTTCTCGCGAAGGCTTGACATTCCTTTCCTTCTTAGGCGGAAAACCGCTGCACTCTGTGTTCCGGGAGGGATCACTATTTTCGCAGGCCCATCCAATGTTGGAACTTCGATCTCACCGCCTAGAATGGCCTTGGAAAGGTTTACGTCGATATTGGAGAGAAGGTCGTTTCCCTCTCTTCTGAATACATCGTGCGGTCTGACGTTAACGACGACGTACAGGTTCCCCCTCTGCCCGCCCCCATCAGCTGCGTCCCCCTCGCCACGTAGGATTAACTGAGAACCAGTATCGACACCAGGGGGAATCCTTATGTTGATTCGCCTGTGGCGTTCAACGATTCCTACCCCACGGCACGCGGTGCAAGGTTTCTCGATTATCGTTCCTCTACCACGGCATTTACGGCAGGGCTCAATTCGAGCGAAATGGATGAATCCCCGAGTTTGGACATGTTGGATTTGGCCAGTGCCTCCACATTCCGGACACTTCTTTGGCGAAGTCCCAGGCTTCGCCCCCGTGCCGTTACATTCTGAGCAGCGTTCCCGTCTAGGGACTTCTATTTCAGTGGCAAGGCCGGAGTACGCTTGCTCCAAGGATATTTCGAGATCATAACGCAGGTCGCCGCCCCTCGCCGGACGCCGCGGCTGCTCGCGCCCGCCAAAGAACATGTCGAAGATTGACTCGAATCCGCCGGACCCGAAACCGATATCTCTGAATACCTCGTCGAAGTTTACTCCTCGGAAAATGTCCTCCGTGGAGTACCGTGAATCTATGCCCGCGTGGCCATAGCTATCGTATTGTGCCCGCTTATCATCATCCGAGAGGATGGCGTAAGCCTCGGATATGTCCTTGAATTTGTCTTCAGCGCCGGGCTCTTTGTTTCGGTCGGGATGGTACTTGAGGGCAAGTTTTCTGTATTCGTTTTTGATTTGGTCTTTGCTCGAACTGCGCGGCACACCAAGTATATCGTAGTAGTCACGTTTCGACAATTCTGGTCGGCCGCGGTATCATTGCTACTTCTTGTCGTCTACGACTTTGTAATCTACATCAACCGGTTGGGCCGGGGTTTCACTTTGCGGGCCTGATGCGGATGGGCCAGCTGGTCCGGCTGGTCCGGCTTGCTTCTGAGCCACTTGCTGGTAAGCTGCGGTTCCAACGTCCTGCATAACCTTCTGGAGTGCTTCGAGCTTTTGCTTAATCTCCCCGACATCTTTGCCCGCCAGAGCTTGTCGAAGCTCCGAAACGCTCTTCATGATTTGCTCAGATTGTTCCTTTGATATCTTGCCCGCGAGTTCCTTTGTTAGGCGTTCTGCGCTGTAGATGAGGTTGTCAGCTGAATTTCGAAGCTCCGCTTCTTCCTTGCGTTTTTGGTCTTCCGTTCCGAATTGCTCCGCTTGTTTGACCATCTTCTCAATGTTATCCTTCGAGAGCTTTGTGGAAGCGGTTATGGTGATTTTCTGCTCTTTGTTAGTTGCCAAGTCTTTTGCAGTTACGTTCAGTATGCCGTTGGCATCTATGTCGAATGTCACTTCGATTTGTGGGACTCCACGCGGTGCGGGTGGAATGCCGGTCAAATTGAACATGCCCAAGGAAACATTGTCGGCTGACATCGGCCTTTCACCTTGAAGAACATGCACCGTTACCGTGGTCTGGAAATCGGCCGCGGTCGAGAAGATTTGGCTTCTCCTCGTTGGAATCGTTGTGTTCCTATCAATTATCTTCGTAGAAACGCCGCCGAGAGTTTCAACGCCTAGGGATAGAGGGGTAACATCGAGGAGCAACAGGTCGCGAACTTCTCCCCCGATCACGCCCGCCTGTATTGATGCCCCCGTTGCGACGCATTCCATCGGGTCAACTCCGCTCTCCGCTTCTTTGCCCATGTATTCTTGGACGAATTTTCGAACAATGGGCATACGCGTCGGTCCACCAACGAGAATGATTTTGTCAACATCTTTCGGGGTGAGCTTGGCATCTTGAATAGCCTTTTCCGTGGGGCCGCGGCAACGGTCGATCGTTGGCCTCACTATTTCCTCCAATTTACCCCGGGTCAAATTCATCGTGAGGTGTTTTGGACCCGCTGCGTCTGCCGAAATGAATGGTAAGTTAATGTCGGTGGTCAGCACGGTTGATAATTCGATCTTGGCCTTTTCAGCGGCCTCGCGAACTCTCTGAATGGCTACCTTATCATTGCGCAGGTCTATTCCGGTGCTCGCTTTGAAGTCGCCGGCTATGTAGTCCATGAGTGCATTGTCCATGTCAGTTCCGCCGAGTTGGGTGTCGCCGTTAGTTGATAGAACCTCGAAGACGGGCGTTGCCTGGGAGTCTGACCGGCCCACCTCCATCATCGTAACGTCTAAGGTTCCCCCTCCCAGGTCGAAGATCATTATTTTGAGCTCCTTCTCGGACCTGTCAAGGCCATAAGCTAGCGATGCGGCAGTTGGCTCGTTGATTATTCTAACAACCTCAAGGCCCGCTATCGCGCCGGCGTCCTTCGTTGCCTGGCGTTGGTTGTCATTGAAATAAGCTGGGACAGTGATTACAGCTTTCTCGACCTTATCCCCCAAGAAAGCCTCCGCATCACGCTTAATCTTCTGAAGGATGAAAGCGGAAATTTGCTGCGGCGTGTAATCTTTGCCGAAAATGTGCACCTTATAATCAGTACCCATCTTGCGTTTGATTGCTTGAACCGTACCCTCAGGGTTTGAGACGGCTTGTCGCCTAGCAGGTTCCCCTACTAGCAACTGCCCGTCTTTGGTGAACGCCACGTAGGATGGAAACGCCTTCCCGCCCACCGAAGTGCCTTCAGCGCTTGGGATAATGGTTGGTCGTCCAGCGATTACGGCTGCAGCCGCTGAGTTGCTGGTTCCAAGGTCAATTCCTATGATCTTTGGCATATATTGCGCCCTTAATAGTTACTTGACGTAACAAGGAACTAACTATGAGTTCAAAAACATTATGGGAGCTCAGTTCGAGTCTCCCTCGGTCTCTCCTTCTGGCCTAGCCTCAGGTCTTTTTGCTTTAGTAACAATGACAAGGCTCGGCCGAATCACTTTCCCATTCAAGAAGAACCCTTTACGGACTTCCTCAACAACTGTGTTCTCAGGCCTATCATCAGTTTCCAAGTAGCCGACAACTTCGTGTCGCTCGGTATCGAGTAGGCCCCCCACGGCAGGAATTTCCTCTAAACCTTCGGCGAACAGGACTTCTGCGAATTGCTGATGTAGCATCTTTAGCCCTACCCCAATCTCGTCTGTAGGCATCGAGTCACCAAATTGGGTCAATTTTCCAGCCTGTTCCAAAGCGTCCAGAACCGGCAGCAAGTTGACCAGTAGCCTTTCAGAGGCCTGCTTAGTTACGGTGTCAACCTGGCGCTTTGTAATTTTCTGAAGGTTCTCCATATCCGCCTGCAGACGCTGTAACCGCTCCAAGTAATCAGCCGCCTTCTTTTCGCTCTGCTCCTTCTCCTCAGTAACTTGCTCCAGCTCCTTCCGCATCTGTTGGACAGATTGGTTTTTCTCAGCCTTGGCCTGTGATTCTTTACTCAGTTCGGTTGGCAACTAGGGACCACTGCAAAGGGTTTGAAACCACAACAGGCAATTCTTAAACTTGCTTTTTCCTTCAGTCACGAAAGGCTCTGCGTTCCTAGGACTGTCCTATCTTTCAACCGGTCAAATGCATACTGTGGTACGTACGTTCCGACGGACACGGTCTCGTCGTGGATCCTACGGAAGTATTGGTTGGAGATCAGAGTCTCGCTCTTAGAAATACCCTGTACTCCCTCAAATTGGTTTACGGCTGTTTCAAGAATCTGGCTAACGTTTTTGCTATGAAGGATCGTGAGAAGGTCCCAATCCCCTGGAATGATATGCCCTTCAACAACATGTTCCAGTTTTCTAAGTTGGGACAAAACGTCGGGGAGCGAACCCTGTGCCCGTAACAGCGAAATTGCTAGGGCGTCATTCTCGTCAACAATGTAATCTTTGGTGAAACCTTCGAAGGGTATGTGAGTGCTTGTGGCCCTAATTCCCGGCATATCTCGGATTTGGGAAACGGATTTGTACAAATCAGAACGATCATAGTGCGACACTCGCACGAGCAAATCGTACCTGCCGATTAGAAGTGCCCCTTCCTCAATCTGGCTAATTTCCTTAACCGCCTTGACAACGTCAGCTATCTGCCCGCGTTCTATGACTGCGAGAATGTAAGAATACGTTTTCAAGGGCGAACTCATAGCTGACTCCTCGGAATCCGAATTCGATTGCAACGCATCGTATCGAAGCCTCGTACTTAAATCAGTACAATGACATCCCAACTGATTTGTTGAGGCACTCTGAATGAAATGGGTAACCCGCGAAAAAGCAAAGGTCGATAGGATAGCTTGCCCATGGTTGATAACGCATTTTGTCGATAAGAATGCTAAGTTTCTCTTCGTCCCGAAAGAAAGAATTCTAGAGGTCGCGGAAACGGAAGGTGCAATTCCTTTCGACGCCCCTGGCGTGGAATTGACGCATTATGCGGAGAACGGAAATGAGTTTGTCAGCTTCGACGCGATCATTAAGAAGTACAATGTCAGGGACGACGCGCTGCTAGAGATGGCAAAAATAGTTCGAGGCGCCGACGCACGAATCCCCGAAGCACCGCCAGAGTCAGCGGGACTTGAAGCTGCAGCGATTGGCTATAGGGCACTTGCAAAGGACGACTTTGAGAACATGAATCTTCAATTCCCCCTGTACGATGCTTTGTACAAGTATTGCCAGTTGAAAGTTCAGCAGGGTGTAAGTTTGCAACACTCCGTCCCACGACGGGACTAAGCTTCATCTATCTTCTACTAGGGATGGCTGAAGCGGTGGCACGGTTTTGAGCTTAGCCAATTGGATGGACCCTGACGGAAAGCTGATTCTCGTAGAGAAGGCAGTACGCACAATACCGTATGGTTTTCTGGGGGTATTGTTCGCCGTCTACCTGTCCCAACTAGGGTTTAGCTCATTGCTCATAGGTGTCGTCCTAACAGCCACAGTGTTTTCGAGTGCTCTGTATACGTTCAGTGTGAGTTTTGTGGCGGACCGAATTGGCAGAAGACGGACCCTTGTGTTCTTTGCCTTAATGGATTTCATCGCGGGAAGTTTCCTGTTCATTTCGACAACATGGTGGGCCCCGGTTCTTGCGGGGATTGTCGGGAACATGACCGTGGGCGCAGGCGAAGTTGGGCCTTTCCTATCGTTAGAGCAGGCGGTTATTCCAAGAACATGCGATTCTCAACATAGGACGCTCGCCTTCAGTTGGTATAACTTGGTCGGCTATGCATCCTCATCCGTTGGGGCATTGATCGCAGGCTTACCCCAATATTTCGGTTCGGGGCCAAGCGCTTACCGGCCGCTGTTTGCGGCGTACCTAGTGTCGGGACTTGTTGGCAGCGTCCTGTATAGCAAACTATCGAAGGGCATAGAAATTCAACGAACGACCACTCCAGTAAAGCGTGCGATTCTCTCCGAAAAATCCAAACCTATTGTTCAGAAATTGTCAGCCTTATTTGCGATAGATGCGTTTGGTGGAGGTTTCATAGGCACAAGTATCTTGTCTTACTATTTCTACGAGAGGTTTGCACTCCAACTGACTTCACTAGGTTTGATTTTTTCAGCGACACAAATCGTGACGGCCATGTCCTTCCTAGCCGCGGAAAGAATAGCGAGACGCATTGGGTTGCTGAGGACAATGGTTTTCAGCCATATCCCCTCCAACGTTTTCCTAATCGCGGTCCCATTCGCCCCTTCGGCTTTTGGGGCCATATTTCTGCTGCTGTGCAGACAATCCCTCTCACAAATGGACGTGCCAACACGGCAATCGTATGTCATGGCCGTTGTCGACGAGGATGACAGGACACCTGCGGCTGGCTTCACAAACGTCACTCGCAGCGTAGCGCAGTCCGTGAGTCCATTGGTTGCGGGCTACGCCATCGCAACCCTTTGGATCGGTTCAATCTTCGTCGCAGCGGGGACACTCAAGTTGGCTTATGACGTGTTAATCTACAGAAGTTTCCGAAGGATCAAGCCCCCCGAGGAAAATAGGCCACATTGCACGTAATGGGCCACGTTTCCGAGACACTCATATTGTGGTTTCTCGGTAGTCGTTGGTTTTGAACTCAGACGAGGCGTCCAGAGGGATTGGGGGCAATGCCAGGAAAGAAAACAGGTCGAGTACGCTTACAGCGGGTCCTAGTTCAGCCCTCAATGGCCATTCAACCCGAAGTTCACGTGCCTCAACCTAGCTTCGGATCGCTGGTTGAGATTACGCCTTTCAAGGATGGATTCTTTCGCCACCCCCTCACCCTTAACCCCGAAGTCGCGAAGGAAACTTACCGTCAAGCCGGCCTAAGACTGCTGTACTCACCCCGCGCCCTCAGATTAATCCGGGAACACCGAACAGTAATTCTTGAGTACGACAGAGACGGCGTCGTCTGGGTCAAACCGCTTAAGGACGACTCATTGAAGGAAATTCTCGACGACCGAACCTTCAAAACATATGTCATCTGGAGTCCATACTACGACGCATATAGACTCCGGCAAGCCGGATCGGTCATGTTCGCCAAACAGGCCTTCGAAAATGAGGGTGTGCGCGTCCTACTCCAGAACTTCCCCGAAACCAAAGTTCGACTGGCGGTCATTAGGCTTCCACGAAAAGTCAACGTTACACTCTATCCCTTTCAACGGAAAGCAGTAGAGTTTATCCTAAGAAACAACGGGCGAGCTTGCCTCTTCGACGAGATGGGGCTCGGGAAAACTATCACCGCCACCACAGCATTGCTGGAACTTATCAAGCAGAAGAAAGCCTCGAGGGCCATCATTGTTACCCCAAATGCGGTAGTTGAACAATGGCAAGGGGAATTGGTTGAGAAATTCAACCTCGAACCAACATTGGTCTCATCCCGGCGCACGCTAAGCGAACGTATGGAACTATACAATGATCCACTCATCGTGATGAACTATGAGTTGCTTAGAACTGACTTGGAGTTAATACTTCAAAAAAACTTCGACACGTTAATCCTCGACGAGGTAACCCGAGTAAAGAATTGGGACACGCAAACAAGTGAAGCAGCGAAGAAGCTTATCGTCAGAAACGTTATCGCCTTGACAGGCACGCCACTCGAAAATCACCTTGGGGAGCTTTACAACATCGTCAACATTGTCCAACCCGGTTTCTTTGGACGCTACAACGAAGACTTCCTTGCCAGGTTCACACTGAAACTTTCTGGTGAAGGATGGCAGAGTTCGCGCCCCATCGTTAACCCTGAAAACCTACCTGAACTTAGAAGGGAGGTACGGGTGGTTTCTATTCGGCGAACGAAGGCCCAAGTCCTGAAGCAACTGCCGACACTTACGACCCAATACGTGTATACCGAACCGGCAAGGAACCAGAAAATGATCTATGACATACTCCAAGAAAGCTTAGGCGAAACCGTTCTAGAAGAGTATGCTTACAGCACTAGCGACCAGGAAGGACCCAACCCCTTCACCGCAAACCGCCTCAGACTCTACACGCTCCTGCGCGAAGCCTGCGCAGACATCAGCATGATAGCGGGCTACCTTCGCCGCAAGCAACGAGAAAACACAGAGGGCGCTCAGGCATTACGGGAGTCTTCCATCTTCAAGAAACTTATCCGCGTACTAGCAAACCTCGAACCAGAAAACGCGAAATTGGTTGAGTTGAAGGAATTGGTAAACGAGCTTACCGAACAAGGCCACAAGATAGTTGTGTTCTCACAATTTGTCCCAGTCGTTAACCTGATCCAGGAAGAACTGTCGAGCCTAGGAATTCCAACACTCGTTTACCACGGGCAGCTTTCCGGCGACGAGCGAACCAAGCATCTGAGACAATTCATAGAGCAGACCGAATACCGTGTCCTCGCTAGCACGGACGCGGGACAATTCGGATTGAACCTCCAAGCTGCCGATGTCGTAGTGAATTACGACTTACCTTGGAACCCAGCCCGATTGCAACAGCGCATAGCTCGTCTGCACCGAATCGGCCAGGCCAACAAGGTTCTTGCGGTAAACTTTGTCGTCAAAGGCACTGTGGAGGAGCATGTTCGTGATGTGTTAGAGCGAAAACGAAAGCTGTTCAGAGACGTAACGGTCAGTGAAATAGCGGAGAGCGAAGATCTGTCGCTCGACGAGTTGAGAGAGGTCTTCGGCTTTGATATGTTGAAGCTGGCTGAAAAAATACGGGAACATTACGGCCTCCTCGTAGAAAGCTCAAGCGGCCTCCGAGTTCCTGGCAAACCGCAATAGTCACGCAGAAGTTTCACTCACCTCTCTAGCGTAATAGGCCTCGACACTCTAACTTCGTCGTAAAGGAAGTGGAAGCCTTCTGCGAAGCATGCAGCCCACCAAGAATCCCTAGGTATGAGGGCCGAAGACTTCTGTTAGAACCCGTGGACTGCAACTGCAAATGCCCGAACACGATTTTCGAAACAAGAGGACCAAGATGCCCCCGGTGCAACCACCTCGTTAAGATCGAGCTCACTGACAGATGGGACGACCCCTTCACTTGGATTGACCCAAAGACCCATAGCCCTGTCAGGCTCGACGAAGTGAAACCCCCCGCCTAGTAGACTCCATTGTCTCCAGCTCATCGTCTGGAGGATTGCTGGAAAGAACCCTAGAGAACGTGCGGTGAACGAAACCCGGAAGCTCCCCGTCAACTACCAGGAGGCTACAGCAACTCAGTAAAGTAATTAGCCTACGCTCTTTGGAAGACCTACTGAATTCTCTTGCCATCCGAACTTCCAACCACAAGCCTACGGTGGACCTGCGACCCAAAGCTCATCGGAGTAAAGTCCACAGAGGAATTGAAGCCTCTCGACATACTAGTTGGCCAACCGCGCGCTTATCAAGCATTGTTGTTTGGGTTTAGCATCAAAGAAGCCGGATTCAACATTTTCGCGACGGGCCCGTCGGCTACGGGAAAGACAACCACAACGACCGATTTCCTCGAGGATATGGCCAGAAAATTGCCTACCCCTCAAGACTGGTGCTATGTTCACAACTTCGAGGATGAATACCAGCCGAAAGCGCTTTGCTGTCCGCCAGGGTTGGGAAAGGAACTCAAACAGGACATGCGTGAACTCGTCCAAGCAGCGCGAATCGCGATCTCGCAATTATTCGAAGGGGATGATTACGCCACAAAACGAGATGAGATGACACGAAAAATGAACCAGCGGAGGCAGGATGTGATCACACGCATGGGAAAGGTCGCGGAAGGCGAGGGATTCATAATGCAGCTCACAGCCCTCGGAATATCTTTAGTTCCCGTTGTGAAAGATCACGCATTGTCGGAACAGGACTTCCTTTCACTACCCAAAGACGCGCAACAGAAATTCACGGAAAAACGCGAGACGGTCAAGGAAAAACTTCAGCCTCTTCTTAGAGAACTCCGCGAGGTCGAGTTGAAAGCGCGAGATGAGATGATCAAGTTCGATCGGGACGTAACATTGTACGCAATTGAAACTTTGATGTCGAATCTACTCGCGAAGTATAAACAGCACAGTGAAATCACGAATTTCCTCCATGAGATTCAAACACACATCGTCGAGGATCTGGAAGGGTTCAGGACACGGCATGGAGACAAGAAAGAAGATGCCCAGGAAGCCTTGGCTGATGAATTGGCCTTCCGAGTCTACGATGTGAATGTTATCGCTGACAATTCAGGCGTCCGAGGAGCCCCTATGATTGTAGAACAAAACCCAACCTACGATAACGTGCTCGGCCGCATTGAAAAAGAGAGCCAACTCGGAACTTTAACAACTGATTTCACCCTGATCCGGGGCGGATCTATACATGAGGCAAATGGCGGGTTTTTGATTATTCGCGCCGAGCAGCTACTTCGCGATCTGAATGTCTACGAGGGTTTGAAACGCGCCTTGAAGGCAGGAGAGGTAACTATTGAAGAACTGCCCCAACGAATAGGTTACGCGAATGTAAGGAGCCTTTCTCCCCAGCCGATACCTCTGGAGGTAAAGGTTGTACTAATCGGGGACTCTTCCACGTACCAACTTCTCTTTGCGTACGACCCCGAATTTCGCGAACTCTTCAAGGTAAAGGCGGATTTCGATTCTACCATGGAGAAATCGGACAGCAGTCTCAAGAGTTATGCAGGCTTCTTTGCAACTTTAGTTGTAAATGAAAATCTGAAACACCTCGACACTTCAGCGGTGGCTCGATTGTTGGAACATAGTTCTAGAATTGCTGAAGACCAAAACAAGCTTTCAACGCAGTTTGGGATTGTGGCGGACGTAGTGCGTGAAGCACATTTCTATGCCACGGAAGAAAATGCGAAATACATAACGGCATCCCATGTTGAGAAAGCAATCGAGGCTAAGCTCTATCGTTCAAACCTAATACAAGACAAAATCCGAGAATACATTCAACGGAATGTAATTTTCATTTCAACGGATGGAGCAACGGTTGGTCAGATTAACGGGTTGTCGGTTCTGAGCGTAGGTGACTTTTCCTTCGGTGCCCCATCACGAATTACCATTGCCGTTGGCTTGGGAAAAGAGGGATTGATTGACGTCCAAAGAGAGGTTAACATGAGCGGCCCCATACACGGCAAAGGCGTTATGATAATCGCAGGCTACATAGCTTCAAAATTCGCCTACGACAAGCCATTGACGTTGTCAGCGAGGATTGTTTTTGAGCAGAACTATGAAGGAGTTGAAGGCGACAGCGCGTCAAGCACGGAACTGTACGCGCTGCTTTCGGCACTTTCAGGCGTTCCAATTAAGCAGAGCTTCGCGGTAACCGGCTCAGTTAACCAAAATGGCGACGTTCAACCAATCGGAGGCGCCAACGAGAAAATTGAAGGCTACTACGAAATCTGCAAGGCGAGAGGCCTGAACGGCCAGCATAGCGTGATCATTCCGCAAAGTAACGTTCAGAACCTAATGTTGAAACAGGAAGTGGTGAACGCAGTGAAGGCGGGAAAGTTTCACATTTACCCCGTGAAAACCATCGAGGAAGGCATAGAACTTCTCACAGGCGTCCCAGCAGGGAAGCGGTTGCCGAACGGGAACTACGAGGAGAACTCCATTTACGGCCGAGTAGACAAACGCTTACGCGAAATGGCGGAGACCGTTAAACGCTTCCAAGCTTTCGCTTCGTAGCAGAGGCTCACTGTAATACATGGATATTCTTCTTATCACACAGGTCCTTCAGAATCTTTGGCCAAACCGTGACGCTAACCTCACCTAAATGTGCCTTCTTCAGCAGAAGCATGTACGTCCGTGACTGACCAATGCCGCCCCCGATACTGAGCGGCAATTCTTTGTTGACGATGCCCTGGTGGTATGGGAATTTGAGGAAATCCAGTTGCCCAGTAATTTCCAATTGCTTCTTGAGTGAGCTAGAGTTAACGCGGATTCCCATGGACGTTAGCTCGTGGCGGCGCTTTGTCACAGGGTTCCAGACAAGGATATCCCCGTTGAGGCCGTGCATAGGCCTCCCGTCCTCAGACCTTGTTTCCGTAATCCAATCATCATAGTCCGCAGCCCTCATCTCATGCGGATAACCATCCTTCAACACCCACCCAATTCCAATTATGAATATTGCGGGGTACTTTTGCAATATCGCGGTCTCACGCGCCTTCCGAGGCATGTCCGGGTACTTTTCAAGGATATCTTCAGCATGAAGGAACGTAATCTCATCAGGGAGGCTCGGGTATTTTGCTGTCTTAAGCTGAGGAAAGAGCTTTTCCGCTTGGTTCTGAGCGCCTTTGAGAACCTTCCAGATTTTGCGAACTGTCTCCTTAAGGTATTCCAAATTCCGTTGATCCTCAGTTATCACCTTCTCCCAATCCCATTGGTCCACGTAGGCACTGTGATCGTGGTCTAGGAAGTAGTCCTTGCGCACCGCACGCATGTCAGTGCAGATCCCCTCGCCGCCTTTCATCGCGAATTGCTTTAGCGCAACGCGCTTCCACTTCGTTGCAGCCTGGACCACTTGCGCATCTATTGGGTGCTTATTGTAGTCGTTTGAGATGTGAAACTGAACCGGGGTGCGTGAACCGTCCCGATCGAGCAGGTCATTTACACCACTCTCAACATCGACAATCAATGGGACTTGAACCATCATCAAGTTGAGTTCCTTGCAAAGGTTCTCCTCGATGTAGCTCTTGACCGCAAAGATAGCTCTCTGTGTGTCCTTCGGTGATAGGGGTGAGTTGTACTCCTGTGGAAGAATCTTTTCAAGCTCATCGTAACTGCCAATGCCCGGACCAGCCAAGTCTGCTTTCTTGCTAGACATGTTACTCTCTATGATTTGGAAAGAAACTGTCCTTAATACATATGCTTCTGTTTTCCACGATTGGCAAGAATGGAAACTCCCCGAGCGAGAGTATCTTCGGTCCCTGACAAAGTTTGCCCTAACAGCTGAATCGAGAAATTTCAATTCGACTGGAAGTGCTCATTAGGATACGTTTTGTTTAGCGCCGCATTGGGAACAGAATTTGACGGCGGCGGGCAAAAGGGCACCGCACTGTACGCAATGCTCTGCTTGAATACGAGGATACTGAGGAGAAGGCAAACCCGAGGGACCGAGACCAGGGCCCAGTTCGAGCTCTTGCCGCGTCTGGATCGTGCTAACAATGTCCTCACGAGTTGCTATGCCGACCAGTCGACCCCCGTCGATCACCAAGACACGTCCGACTTTGTTACGAGCCATCTTCTGCATTGCATCCAAGGCGGTTACAGAAACCCCCACCATTATCGTGCGTTCGAATGGAACCATCGCTTCCCGAACAGTCACAGAATCCCTCTTTTCCTTAGGAACAGCCCGTGCGCACTGCAATGTGACTACGCCCAGAACCTCACCGTTCTTCACAACAGGGTAGCCTCCATGGCGGTGCACAAGGAGATAATCTGAGACGAGCTGCTGAACTGTGATCTCTGGCGGAACGGTCAACACTTCTCTAGTCATGATGTCGCCAACCGAAACCCCCAAGAGAGCTTCGCCAACAAGCGTTTGCTTGAGACTGGTCTGCGCCCCGGACCTGATGAACCAACCTAGCACAATTACCCAAATTCCATCAACGAAGTCTCCGAAGATTATGAACGCGAACCCTCCGAACATCATTAGCAACGAAATACCCTCACTAACTCTTATAGCGGTCCTGGTGGCTCCGACAAAATTGTTCGAATGCTTCCAGATGCTTCCCCTGAACACCCTGCCACCGTCTAGCGGAAACGCGGGAAGTAGGTTGAATGCTCCCAGAATTCCATTGATCAGTGCCGCATAGCCGAGTGTAGCAATTATCGCGACCGGTGCATGAGCAAACCCTCCAAGGTACCAAAGTGCCCCCAAAACACACGCGATTAGGAAACTCATCAAGGGACCCGCGGCAGCCATACGAACCTCTAAGCCCGGGTCTTGAGGTTCTTCAGTCATCTCAGAGACACCGCCGAAAAAGAAAAGCGTAATCCTCGCAATCGGCAGCCCATTCTTCTTCGCTATGTAAGAATGAGAGAGCTCATGCACAAGGACGGAAACGAAGAGGATTATTGCGGACGCAATACCAATGGCCCAGTAAGTCACCGTGCTAAGGCCCGGGTATTGATGAGGCATGTACCCAACCGCGAGTGACCAGGCGATAAGAATGAAAACGAACCACAACGTGTAGTGAATCCTGATCGGAATCCCCATAATTCTTCCGAAACTCATAGACGTCGCTGCTTACCTCCCAAGCGGGACCCACATGATTCAGACCCAATAGAAAAACCCCTTTGGTTGAACAGCAGCCCATAATTAATGCTGTAGTCCGGAGGAAATTCGAATTCGGCGTGATCCATGTGAGAAACGGAACCGATGGAATTTTCGCGGTCGAAAATTGAATTAGCGGCAGCGGAAAGGTCGCGGGTGCTAAGTAACTTTGCTGGCGCGTAATCTGGACATGATCAAATCAGCTACCCTGTCCGGGTTCGGGACGTCGCTCATTTCTGCGACTATGTTTTCACCAGGCTCCGTCCCCCGAACTAAGCCGTAGCCACTCTTTGTCACAGGAACAACGTCCCCATACTTCGCCAATCGACCCACAACACTCTGCGAAACCTGCACATCACTAATAGACGAGAACGGAATCCGCCGAACACTACGACGCAACAACTGCCTCTTCACAACAACATCAGAATCAGTAATCAGATACGTGAACGCGTTCCTACGAACAACACCAATCAACACGCCCAGGAAGCCTATGCCAATCAACGCCAAGGCTGCATAGCGTAGGAGAGAATCAGCAGATGGTAATGGAAACTGGAAAACTAAGCTCACACCGTAAAACACGATACCCAATAATACTACGACAAAACCCTTCCAAGCGAACGGCACAAAACTCGGTTTAATCTTAATGTCTTGTTTCGCTTGAGCCGACAAAACCCTTCGGCGGGTAAAGCCAGAGGCTTGCTCCGATAAAGGTTTCCACTCTCCGTTTGGTTTACCGGACTGTGAAAATCCGTACAGGGGAAAGGTCTAACAATTCTATGCTCATTAACTCTTAAGTCCTCATGATGCTTCGACCCGCTCGGCGTTTTCTTACACGACCGCGTCCACCAGCTGACTTAGCGGCACGCCTCTTAGCCGCAGTCATTCTACCTCCTCTACTCTTCTTCGCCATCTTGAAATCACCCCTTGAATCTCTTTTTCAGGTCTTGTCTCTTCTATCCTGTAGGGTTCGCTTCGTACGTGCTCATTTTTGAGCCGCATGCGGGGCAATCAGCCATTGCGTAGTCGGTTCGTTGCTTATGCTCTGTGGCCACGACGGTTCTAGGGGCTTTGCATTGAAGGCAGTAGAATAGTATGGGCTGGTTCTCACGGAACTGGAACTGGGGTTTCAGGTTGGCGCCGCACTGATCGCAGTAATTGCTCGAATAACTCATAGCAAGGAGACTTCTATTACAATATACGACGTCCTTGAAGTAGTCTAACTATTATCACGATGATTGCGATAATGAGCAATATATGGATTAGACCTCCGCCGATACCACCAATGAGTCCCACTAGCCAGAGAATTACGATAACCACGATTATGGCCACTAATAGGTCCATTAACGATTCGCCTCACGTGATATCCACGGGGTACATTTCTTACATTCTTGCATAGGTTTCAGCTTTCTTCTAGTTCATTTAGACGTACTTTGATACTAAGCCGACTATGCCGCCTAGGAGTACGAGTATGCCACCAAGGCCGCCTCCGATTATTCCTACGACTATGAGAATAATATCCCAAGTGAGGTCGGTAGCACGTTTGGCGCCATAGATGGCAACGATGCCGAGGATGATTTCAATGATTCCCCAAAAGGCTCCACCGAGGGACCCAAGCACCGATGGCATGAACATCATGAAAGCCATTCCCACGAAACTCAGGAGCCCTTGGATTACGAGAATTACTCCGCCTATCAAGGCGAGAATGTACGCAACCCGTCCCAAGGAAGCCTTGGCCATCGAGAATCATCCACGTTTAGATTCTAAAAGAGTTTCAGTAGGTACGGCAGGGCGAGGAAGATTATTCCAACGATGACCATGATGATGCCGACCCATTTCGCTAGCTTGCCCGCGAAGAATACGATTACGCCTAGAATTATCACAACGATTGGATTCAGTGTCAGCAGCCACTGGTACGCTGAATTAGCCATGGAACCTGCACTCTGATTCACACCTAATTCGTTAAGGACCCGAAACAGACTTACGCCAAGTAAAGGCGCTATCATAGAATAGACCTTGTTCATATCAATCAAGTCAGGACGTGACATAGTTGAATCGTGCTTATAAGCTTATATATTTATATCGATAATGCTGAATATATATATCGTGCTTTGCGCATGTACAGTTCAGCCAGATATCCTTTGGGAAAAATCTACGTAGTACTCTCGGATGACGTTGAGCGCCGACTACGATTGGCAATTGTGAAGAGGCTCGGAGGGAAGAAAGGAAACCTCAGTGGCGCGATAGAGGAAGCTGTCAACGACTGGCTAAGTAAGGACTGGTCGAAGCTTGGAAATCATGGGACGTAAGAAGGGGAGGTGAAGTAAGAAATGTCATATGTAGTTATTGGAGGCAATTATTACGGTCACATATCGGACTATCTGTTCGCTCCGTCGTACGGTTACGGCTATAGTTATCCATACTATGAAGGAAACTACTCCCCTTGGTACGGCTACGATTCGTACGGATATCCATACTACCGGTGATCCGAGCGAGGAAACTAAACCGACTAGAACGAGCACCGATTGTGCTCGTCCTCTTTTCTCTCATTAAATTGTAGGCATTGAAAACACAGGTTGTTAGCTCAAGAGCAGCATAAGAGTCATGGGTATCGCATCAAAACGATACGGACCAAACAGGCTATTGGGAAGTGGAGGTTGTGACTCCAAGGAACAAAACTGCTTCCAAGTAGACTTTCTCTTGGGAGCTGAGAGCCAAGTCCGCAGGCTGATGCCATCGGGTCTCGGTTGCGTTTTCGCGGTCTTCGGCGTATCAGGATAAGGTGGTTACATCATGCCTGGGGGCATTCCGCCGGGCATGCCTCCCGGCATTCCGCCTCCTGGGGGACCGCCTTCCTTCGCGCCTTTTGAAGAGAGGATGTCATCTATTCGCAGGAGCATGCAGGCGGCTTCTGTGGCTGATTTGACGGCTTGCTGTTTCACCCTGAGCGGTTCGACAATGTTATCCGCGAGCATATCAGCGATCTTGCCGGTCTTGACTTGGACGCCAAACCATTTGTTTTCCGGGTCCGCGTGTTTCGATCTAAGTTCGACCATTATGTCGATTGGGTCGAGTCCGCTGTTTTCAGCGATTGTGAGGGGGATGGCTTCCAGTGCTTCGGCGTAGGCTTCGATGGCGAGTTGTTCGCGGCCTCCCACTTTTAGGGCGTAGTCGCGTAGTTGCTTGGCTGTTTCCGCTTCGGGGGCTCCTCCACCCGCTACGATCTTGTGGTCCTCAACGGCGTTTCTAACTACGCAGAGGGCGTCGTGGAAGGAGCGCTCAGCTTCGTCGACAACATGATCGGAACCGCCTCTGATCATCACGGTGACCGAGTGAGGGTCTTTGCATTCGCGGACGTAGATGAGTTTGTCGTCTCCAATCTTCAGTTCTTCGACGAGTTTTGCTTCACCGAGCCCTTCGGAGGGTATGTCTTTGGTGCTGGCTTGTATGGTTCCGCCGGTGGCTTTGGCGAGTTTCTCCATGTCACCGCTGCTGACGTTCTTAACCGCCATTATGTTCTTCTTGGCGAGGAAGTGCAGCGCCATGTCGTCAATGCCCTTCTCACAGAAGATCACGTTGGCTCCACTTTTTGCTACCTTCTCGGTCATTTCGCGGAGCATTGATTCTTCTTCGTCGAGGAAGCCTTTCATTTGATCTGGGGAATTAATGTTAATCTTAGCATCGAACTCGGTTTTCTCAATTTCGAGTTTCGCGTTGAGTAGGGCGATCTTTGCGTTTTTTACTTGTTTTGGCATTTGGGGGTGTGCGATCTCTTTGTCGACGACGATGCCTTTGACGAGTTCGCTTTGCTCCATGCTCTCGCCCTTTTTCTTCAAAACCTTGATTCGGTCGATGTCAGCGGTGATCTTGCCCTCTCTCTCTTCCATGACCTGACGAATGGCTTTCGTGGCTAGTGTTCCGAGGTGTTCGCTCGTTCCTGCAGTTGCCTTTGTGCCCATCGAGGTCATTGCGACAAGTTTTAGCATCTTTTCGTCGTCAGGTTGTATGTCAATTGATAGGTTTCGGAGGATCTCCAAAGCTTTCTCTGCAGCCTTCTTGTAACCTTCAACGATGACGGTCGGGTGGACTTCTTGGTCAAGAAGCTTCTCCGCCTTTGTTAGGAGTTCGCCTGCGAGAACGACGACGGTGGTCGTGCCATCGCCCACCTCGCTGTCTTGGCTTTTCGCTACCTCAACAAGCATCTTGGCGGCGGGATGTTGAACATCCATCTCCTTCAGTATGGTGGCTCCGTCGTTTGTTATGACTACATCACCCATGCCACTCACCAACATTTTGTCCATCCCTTGCGGGCCGAGCGTGGTCTTGATGGTTTCAGTGATGACTTTCGCGGCGAGTATGTTGTTTCGCTGCGCATCCTTTCCAGTTGTTCGTTGAGAACCTTCTCTCAGAATCATAACTTGCATTCCTTGTCCGGACATATTCGATCATCAGACTTGTTACCTAAGGTAAGGCCTCTTACATAAAACCTCATCCTCTTGCACCCCCTACGTCTGCGGGTCTTTCGCTTGACTGCTAACTCTCGGGACTCGGAGGGGTAGTCCGATCGCGTGCCTAATTTCTCGAATCTTTTCCGTAGAAACGGGTTCTTTTGTTCAGAGGTTTGCGTCCTCTTTTTATTGATAGTATTCTCTTAAGGATTCATACTGTTGACAAGCTGTATTGATTGGTGATTCTGGACGAATGAGTGAACGAATTGCCAAGCGACATTTCCCTGAGCAATGGAGCGACATCTCGGCAGGACTCGGACCGTACGAAAGCGTTGTCAACTCTTCGCTAACTGCAATGGCCGAGAAGAGGATTCTCCACCGCATTTGGGCTCATGATTTCACAGTCTGGAAAACCGTACCAACCGAGATCAGTAATCGGCTAGGATGGCTACACACCCCCGAGATAATGGAGGAAATTGTGCCTCACTTGAACGAATTCGTGGCGGAGATAAGAAAGGCTGGGTACAAAGATGCGTTGCTCCTAGGGATGGGAGGTTCCAGCCTAGCTCCACGAGTATTCTTGAAAACCTTCGGCCGTAAAGAGGATTACCCAAGGCTTAGTGTTCTCGACACTGTCGATTCCGGCGCCATAGCAGCCCAATCAAAGCTCCTGGACCCTGCTGACACACTCTACATCGTCTCAAGCAAGTCCGGCGGGACAGTTGAAACGCTATCTCTCATGAAGTACTTCTATCGCAATGAAGTATTCTCTGCAGGAAAGGAAGACGCAGGCAATCATTTCGTAGCCATAACAGATCCAAAAAGCCCACTCGAACAGATAGCCGACCACAATCATTTCCGAACGAAGTTCCTGAACGATCCTAACATTGGAGGCCGTTATTCGGCACTATCATACTTCGGACTTGTCCCAGCCGCACTACTGGGAATAGACCTCGTTAGACTCCTGGATCAGGCTATCACAGCAATGCACGCTTGTGAAACATCCGTAAACATAATGGAAAATCCGGGCGCTCGGCTTGGAGCAATTCTCGGCGAACTGGCAAAGGTTGGAAGAAACAAGGTTACGCTGATCACTTCCCCCAAAATAGCCAGCTTCGGAGACTGGGTAGAACAACTAATCGCTGAAAGCACCGGCAAAGAAGGGAAAGGCTTAGTCCCAGTTATCGGAGAGCCCGTCGGGCCGCCTGAAGTCTACGGTAACGACAGGCTCTTCGTGTATATGCGTCTAGAAGGTGATCTGGAGTACGATAATGCGGTCACTAGGCTTGAGGAAACAGGCCAACCTGTCGTTCGCTTACAGTTGCACGACCTGTACGAGCTGGGCCGACAGTTTTTCCTTTGGGAAATGGCGGTGGCAATTACCGGTTACGTAATCGGAACAAATCCCTTCGATCAACCGAACGTGGAATCCGCTAAAGCATTGGCCAGAAAAATGGTTTCAGACTTCGCCTCAAACGGATCTTTACCCGTAAAGGAACCAGACCTATTCGCAGGGGACATCCTCGTTTACGGTAACATACACGGAAAGTCCCTAAACGAAATCCTGCGTGAGTTCTTAACCCAGACCAAGTCAGGGGCTTATGCCGCAATCCAAGCATATTTAGAACCAAGTCACGAGACGGACAAGGTCTTGCTAGAAATACGGAGGAAGATACGTGACCGATACAAGCTAGCTACGACTCTTGGCTACGGTCCTCGCTACCTGCACTCAACTGGTCAACTCCACAAGGGCGACGCCGGGCACGGGCTTTTTATTCAGATAACCGCGGGAGACTCGGAAGATATGGAAATACCAGACGACATGGAGTCCCCAGCTTCATCCATTACTTTCTCACTTCTGAAACAGGCCGAGGCGCTTGGAGATAACCAAGCTCTTGTAGTAGCAGGCAGACGAATTGTCAGATTCCATCTAGCCAATGTCCTCAACGGACTCAACAAACTGAACGAGGCACTGACGTGACAATAGTGACCGCGGAAGGATTGCCGATTAGCAGGCTTCCAAACCATGTCAAGCACATTATCCATAAGTATCCCTAAGCAGATTATTTCGCGGCTGAATTAGTTGAGGCATGTCAACAAACCCTGGGGATCGTTCGACCAATATACCTTGAACGAACGCTCGACCGTGAAGATACTCACCCTTAACCCTGGCGCACGTACAAGCCTACAGTCACACGCGCACAGGAAGGAGTTCTGGGTGGCTCTAGACGAAGGGCTACATGTCCAGATCGGAAAGAGGAAGATTGTTTTGCGGAAAGGATCGAGCATCGTTGTAAGAAAAGGGGCAAAACATCGACTCCGTTGTGAGAGAAGATCGAAAGTTCGGCTGCTGGAAATCTCTTTTGGAGATTTCTCTGAAAACGACATCGAGAGGTACGATGACGACTACGGGCGCATGACCCAAAGCCTATCCCGTACGCGGTAAATACCCCACTCAGGATATCTGAACGTTTGCCGCAGCATGACCGAATAACACGGCTTATTTCTCGTGTCGCAGCGCTCGAAGCAACCCTTGGTTTTAGTCGTGAGCCCTCGTCGTTTTCCTTCTCTTTCTTCTTCTCGTCTTATTCTCTTGAGTTTGAGGCAATTATCTCACGCAGCTAGGAATTTGCGATTCTTTTTCGTAATTCCTTTTTGTCATAGGATTTAGTAGCCCTCGTTATGTTCTTTTCTTGTTTTCTCTCTTCTCTCCTCTCTTCCTTTTTGCGGCTGGTCCTTCTCATTCTTCTGACTCTACGTCTCTCCTTTCCTTTCACAGCCGATCCCACACTAGCTACTGCTAAGAACCTCTTTCGTCAAATCGAGGTCTCACGAAATTAAAGCAGGCGTGCGAATAGAACCTTTCCTATTTAGTTCCAGGAGCATAAGTGGTCAGGCCAGACGACCCAAAGCATGCTATAGGCGAAGGATCCGCTGATATCTGCGCCATAGTTACCTGGGTCCATGTAAGCTACGCTCACCATCAGTGAGGGACCGAAGTAATTCCACAAATCACGCCGGAAACTACTCGACCATATGGATGACTTTACAGTCTCTAAGCCCTGCACTTCTCCGGCATTCTTTCAGCGCTCGAATTACCCAAGACACGTCAGACCTAGATACAAAGGTTACAGACGAAGAGGATCTTAGGAAACAATCGGAGACCAGAATTGTCGATGGCGAGGATTATCCCCGATGGCATGACGGAAGCAGAATCCTGTGCTTTGCAAATCGAGGCAAAGGATAACAGGAAAGGCTCTTCAGTTCGCAGCATGTTACTGAATCTGGTGGAAGGAGTTTTGGTTTGACGAGACCTGAATGGCAGAAGAAACGAAAGAAAATGGCTAGTAGAGCGGGTCAAGCGAGTGGCAGGGCGCGGTAGACTTTGACGCAAGTTGGGAAAGGCCTTGAAGACCGATTATGCCCCAGCTGCCATCAATCAAACTCTACCGCTGTCGAACATGCGGGAAATGCAACAAGTGCTGCAATTGTAGCTCAAACGCTAACCGCTTGGACACCGAGGCAGGTTAGTTCACAATCTATCAATCGATTTCGAGCGAATTCAATAGCCGTAGAGTAGTTTTTTCTGCATTCCATCGAAGAGCGGCCCGTCTATAATTCTGCTTTCATGGGGACTTTTTCTTGGGTTTCTTGACCTTCAGCTGTGTCCCTTCCCGTTCACGCTCTTCTTCGCCCTGCTCCAGTCTATCCTCGTCCCTTTCCTCTTCGGCACTCTCATCAGCGCCTTCGCGTTCCAGCTCTTCCTTATCATCCTGCTCTCGCTGATCTTCTTCCTGCGTTTCCTCACGCTGCTTTTCCTCTTCTTCGTCGGACTCTTCACTCAATCGTATCGCCTCCGCCGCATTCTTCTATCTTATTCACGAGTGCTCTATCATTAATGGCCTTTTCTTGGGGTCTTTTTGCCACTAGGCGCAAAGACGAGTCGGCGCTCGCATCCGTCCGAATCCCACTCCCCGCACCAGACGCTCCCAGTATCTTCCGGCCAGATGTTGAGCATGCAAAGAGCATTTGATCCCCACACACAAGACATACGGCTGATCCTAATCCAGAACATAAGCCCGAAATACCTATTCCGCGCAAGTATGCTGACCAAACATTGGAAGTTCATGATGGCATTGTAAGCAGGCTAATTGAGCAAAGGGAAAGACTGAAGGGCAACGAGAGCTGCCCGAGATGCGGCCATTACAATCTGGAACTCAAGGTTCTGCTCGACGAAATTGACAAATTGTCCAAGTTACAAAACGAAGCTTCCAAAAAGCGCATAAAGCACATGAGAGAGTCCGATGAAGCGCGCAGTTGACAGAACCTAATTGGAGCCATTGTGATAATAATAGTGAGTCATTAGCTATTTACGGAAAGTATGTATGGAAAAACAGGTAGACTGGGAGCGGATCCTCCCAGGTTACTAGAGATTTACGCCTTAATGTAAGGCTGGTATGCGAATAGAGTCTCGCTTCTCGAGATGCCCTCAGTTTGGGCGATCTGCTCGACGCTCGTCCTCATGAGATCCTCATAGTTCGCAGTCTTGTAACTCATGATGATGTCGAACTGACCCGGAACACTACATGCGTCGTATAGGGCTGGCAGCTTCTTCAACTTCTGTAATACTTCTGGTAGTGGTCTGTTGATTGACAGGAGGCTGAATCCCCATACTCCTTGGCCTTCAAGTTTCTGGCCGTTGGTGAATCCCTCATTTGCCGTCAAAGTGTTGGTAGCGTTCACGCCATGAATAGTGCGTATCTTGTTGACTAAGTTGTAGATTTGTTCTGGATTGTTGGTCTTTAGTCGCATGACTATATCGTATCGACCGGTCACTTGTGCAGAGAACTCTATTTCGTTGAACTTTCGTAATTCCTCAACCACATTGTGCACACGGTCGCGTTGGACCTTGGCGAACACGTAAGTTGGGAACATTTGCTTTGCTTGCATTATATTCACCTACTAACTCCAAGTATTGTTAACGTTAGTTATACCTGTATCACACTTATAAGTTTCATTACCAAAAGATATATTTGTAACATCTGACTATAATGGGGCGAAGACGAGAAAGAAAATGCGAGCTATTGACGAACGCGGAACTAAGCCGACTATTGAAGAAGAATACGTGGAGTAGCCGTTAGTTAGCGGCTTGAGATTTCACCGACGCGCTGGGACTTCTCCGATGTGGGCATGAGTCATGAAGGGTACAAGACCCACGATCTCTGAGGTCGTGGTGGATCTCTTAACGCGAAACCATCCTGTCTACCAACACATTCGAATGGGACTCATCAACTATCATGCCCTGGCAGCAAGAATCAAGCCTACCGTGGATCGGGTTACCCGAAGAGACGTGAACGTTAACACTATAGTTGTGATCATCAAGAGGTTTTCGGATGCGCAGTCGAAGCTTGGGCTACCACCCACAATGTCAGTACTTAGAAATTCAAAGATGACGTTGAGTAGCGGAGTGGTCGACGTAACTATCACCCCCAAGAGAGAAGCTTTCATTAACGAATTGAAGGGGCTAGTTGAACTATCTTCTGAGCTGAATGAACGTCCTCACATCTTTCCGCTTGTAAGCTCCATCAAAATCATAGCCGACGCAAATGATTATGAAAAACTGAAAGCGGCACTGAAGAGTCGATACCCCCTAAAACCTCGACTCAACGCGGCGAAGATTACAATACATCTATCCGAGGAAGCTGAGAGGTCACCTGGAATCGCAGCGTACATAACTGACCTGCTTTACCGCAACGGAATAAACATCTTAGACGCATTCCTAGGGTATGATGACATTATTCTGATACTCAATGAATCCGACGGACCACGAGCATACACAGTACTAGAAGAAGAAAACAGCGAGATTCGCAAATAAGCTGGGTAAAGGCGACATTTTCATAAGTTCAATCATTCAGTGCTTCTTGACGAGTTGGCCGATCTTCGGGCGACTCTGGAGATATCTTCGACACCCTGCTGAAATGTTCGACGTTCGCCGATACCAGGAAACCACATTGATTTCCAACAGCCTGTGAAGTGCCAATTCAACGGTAAATGATTTCAGCTCATAAACACTCTTTTACTTCAATGGTCGTTAGGTCTTGCCATGAGTGAGCAACGCCGTCACTCACCTTGGCTCTTTGAGAAAAGACTATTCAACTCAGGAGAATCGTCATGACTCACGAGCCCCAGAACTATGGAATTGAGCGGCTTTTACTGGAATGGGTAGTTGCTGTTGCTAAGATAACTAAACCGGATGGCATAGTCTGGTGTGATGGGTCTGATGAAGAATTTCAATCTCTTATCAAACTGATGACCGCAGATGGGACACTGATTAAGCTCAACCAGGAAAAATACCCCAACTGCTATCTGCACAGAAGCAACCCGAACGACGTCGCCAGAACCGAAGAAGCGACCTTCATCTGCACAAAGAACAGAGAGGACGTGGGTCCCACAAATAATTGGATGTCTTCTGATGAAGGTGAAGCAAAGCTACTGAGGCTTTTTGACGGTTGCATGATAGGGCGAACAATGTATGTTATCCCATACCTGCTGGGACCTTTAGGTTCACCTTATTCTCAAGTCGGAATTGAACTCACTGATAGTTGCTACGTCGCTGCGAATATGGAAATTATGACGAAAGTCGGCAAGGTTGCGTTAGAGCACATGAAGGACGGCGAATTTGTGAAGGGCATACATTCGACCGGCCAGTTGGATCCCGATAGAAGGTACATTTGTCATTTCCCGGATAAGAAACTCATAATGAGTTTGAACTCGAATTATGGAGGAAACGCCCTCCTCAGCAAGAAATGCCACTCCCTTAGGATCGCGAGCGTGATGGCGAGAGATCAAGGGTGGCTGGCGGAACACATGCTAATCATAGGAATAGAAGACCCAGACGGCACAGTGACTTATGTGACCGGGGCGTTTCCCAGCGCCAGCGGTAAAACTAACCTCGCTATGCTCAAGCCGCCAGAATACATGAAGGACTGGAAGGTCTGGGCGGTAAGCGACGACATAGCTTGGATACACCTAGATTCCGAAGGCAGGTTCAGAGCAATCAACCCTGAGAGTGGATTCTTCGCGGTGGCGCCTAACACCAACGTCAAGACGAACCCCAGAATAATGGAAACGGTGAAGAAGAACACAATATTCACAAATGTCGCCTTGGCGATGGACGGAACTCCATGGTGGGAAGGCATGGGCGACCATCCCAGAAAACTTTGGGATTGGCAAGGAAGAGTATGGACAGCCGGCAAGGGAAGCGCTGCCCACCCAAACTCAAGGTTCACAACTTCAATCAATCAATACCGATTCCTATCTACGGAGTACACAAATCCGAATGGTGTTCCAATCACGGCCATAATTTTCGGTGGAAGAAGGTCAGATCTTGTTCCGTTAGTTCACGAATCATTCAGCTGGGAACACGGCGTCCTAATGGGCGCCATGCTTAGAGTAGAAACTACAGCCGCGGCTGGAGGGGAGGTTGGGGTTCTAAGATACGATCCCATGGCGATGAAACCATTCTGCGGATACCACATCGCCGATTACTTCAGACATTGGCTTTCGTTTCGATCAAAAAGCGAAAACCCCCCGAAAATATTCCAGATGAATGCATTCAGAATGGGACGAGATGGAAGATTCCTCTGGCCAGGGTATGGCCACAATCTCGTCGTTCTCAAGTGGATAGTCGACCGTTGTAGAGGTAGAGCTGATGCAGTTGAAACGCCGATTGGCTACGTTCCGACCCCTGAATCGCTCAACCTGAACGAGATCAATCTTCCGAGAAGCACAATTGAAGAGTTGCTACATGTCAATAACACAGCGTGGATGGACGAACTCGAATCCTCCTGGATGTTCTTCAAAAATCTGGGAGAACAATTTCCTGACGTATTGTGGCAGGAACTTTCGAAATTAACAGATAGATTACGAGATCCGAGCTTAGCAAATCATCACTAATGGGGGGTGTCGGATTCGTTCTACAGGAAGTTCGAATCAAACCTCCTCCCAATCTATCTAGGCTAGAGTGCTGAAGAACGTTCCCGCGCGGGACTGGCCACTCTCAGCCGCTGGATTGCGGCGCATTGATATGCAGGGGTTATTGGCTCGCCTCCTATTGAGGGAGAAGTATGTTATTCTGCGGCGGTGAGACAGTTTGAAGAGTAGTTATTGGTTCTGGCGACGTACCCCCGAGTCATCGGCTAAGGAAGTAAACGATCGCCGCCAACACGCCGACCGGTAAGAAGTTGATCGCGGACCTATTTCTCTTTCTTCTTCTTCCTTACCTGTCTTTCCGCGGCATTTCAAGGAAAACGCTTGCGTCTGAGGCGTTTGGTTCTTTCAAAAGTGGCATTTTGACTCCTCCTTATAACGAGCTGTGCAGCCAGTCTTCATTGAAGGTTATCTCTGATGTCTCTCCAAGAATGTGAGAAATGTGGCGCCCTCGTCTATTCCCAGCAGTCGTATTCAAGGGGTTGCCTTTGCCTAAAATGCTACAGATTGGAAGCCGCCAAGAAAATGAGTTTCAAGTTTGAATGAATGATTCTGGACTGTCTCGTTCGAGGCCGACACTTTTTCTTGGGGTAGAGAATTAATCCGAATGCACGAAATCGCCAGTGAGCAGATGGGTCGGGGCTGGCTTGGAATATCATTAAGAAGTGTACGAGGCTATGCCCCGCAAACGCATAAAGAAGATCAAGCGGGAACTCAGCGAGATAAGCTCGAAGACAGGGGCCAATGTGCCGGTTCTTCTGCAGAAGATCGAGGAAAAACTCAGTGCCTAACGCTTAGGCTGAGTTTCGAATGTGTTGCTGGAGTGGTACTTCGAAGTAGTGCCGTACACCTTTAGCATCCTCTTCGTAATCGTACTTCTTCAATGTACGGCGGTCAATGTAGAGGCCTGAGCCGAGGTGATCTATCTGCATGCCCTTGATGCGAACCGTCATAGAATCGAGAACGTCTACGTAGTTTCTTCCCTCAGCGGGTTTCCACTCTAGGATCGCCTTAGGCTCGCTCATCATGACAACTTTGACAAAAGCTCGCGGGGAACGGCTTTCGGTATGACCACTCGGGCAAGTGAAGTTCTTTGAGTCCAAGAACTCGTTAAACTTCTCGTAGTTTCCCGTGAAATCAAATGCGGTGCCGCATTTCTGGCAACTGCACAGAAAAATTCGACTTGACATGGGATACTAAACGAGGCGCCGCTTATAGGAGTCCCTATCGTCCGAATCTATCCCTCGCTAGGTCTTTGCCACACTCCCCGCAGCTACTCTTTGAGCCTATTTCTGTTCGCCAAGAGGTGTTCAGACACCACCGTTACAGAACATGCTACTACACGTATTGCCACGTTCATGACCGATCCGACCAATCCAGTCTGCTACCACTCTGGGAATTCTTTGCCTATATTGGCAAGTCGAGACATGCGATCTTCAACTGTTTAGATGGGTTGCGAATCGTCTTCTGAGGTTGGGCAGGGCCAAGTATTGGTACCCCTTTTATAGTACTCATGCCGTTTGCACAGGCAGTATGCTGGAGATCTTACCTGCGCGGATGATGGGGGGCTGCCAAGCCCATGCCAATTATCGCGGCGAGTATTATCTTTCGTATAACTAGAGAAAATGGATGGTGAAAAGCGAGATGGGTTACGAGAATCGACGATCTGGTGCCCCGAGGCAAATGACGAAAGTCAAATGCTCCGACTGTGGTGCAGAAACGGAAGTACCGTTTGTGCCGACGACGGGCAGACCAGTCTACTGTAGAGACTGCTATCAGAAGCACCGAAGCTACTAGGCAAAGCCACTAGGCGAAGAGCCTAGAACCTTTGTTGACCGAAAATTCCTCATTTTATTTATCCTCAAATGTAAGATATCAAGGGTTTCTTGATCCAGATCTAGCAATGAAGTTGGTAAGTTAGAAAAGGACTTTGTTCGAACCGTACGATATGGTGGGCCCGGAGGGATTCGAACCCTCGACCAGCAGGTTCCTCAGTTGCGCATATGAGCTTCGACCTTCTTTCTGTCGCTCTAGCCTAGCTGAGCTACGGGCCCGTAGTCTTCTAGTAGGTTTAGGCCGGACATTTCAGGGTTAGGGTTCTCGTTTGCTACGCAAGTCTTTCGGAGAGCTCAATTGTTAAGTCCAAGGCAGAGAAATAAATCTCAGTGGGATGCTTTAGGCAAGGGATGCGGCACGTCTGCACTCCGGCTACGAACACTTAGTTCTATATTCAAACGGCGACTCATAATATCGGTGGAACATAGATGGCAAAACAGGACGACTTGGGGTTTAATCCGCTTGAGGAACTTGACCGTAGCGAGGCTCGCATCGTAGTCAGGCTGGAGTTCAGGCGATTTAGAAAACCTGTGACACTCATTCAGGGGCTTCCGGGCGCTCGTTTAGAGGAAATTGCCCGCGAATTGAAGCGGCGGTTCGGGGCGGGGGGAACCACTAAGGGTGGAGAGGTTCTACTTCAGGGAGACCACCGAGTTCACATCAAAGAGGAACTTGTCAAGTTAGGATTCCCCGTCGATCATATCGACATGATCTAATGAGTTGTGGTGCTCCGGGCGGGATTTTCTGCGATTGGACCATCGCTTTCGAACCCGCGTCGCTGACTCTCTCCACAAAGTCGAGAGGCCAGCATACTCTCGGCGTCACACGCCTTGACCGGGCTATATTCGGTAGCTTAATCAGCTTCTACCGGAGCCCCAGCTGCCCGGAGCACCCCGACTATCGCAACCCAACGGTATTCAAGCGTTCCGTTTTCGTGCCATCATTACCGCGAACGCGACCACAATCACGGCTATGAGCAACGCTCCCGTCGCAATATAGCTCGGGTCTATGATCAGTGGAAGAGCGACAGACGTTCCGGGATTCGTCTCATGGGTAACGATTGCTTCGTTTGTCGCAGTGGTTACAACCGAAGTCGTCGCCACGGTGTCCGTTGTTTGCTGCGTCGTAGCGCTTAATGTGCCAACCTGGATGGCGATGGTGCGCTCCATCGGGGATGCAACCATTCCACCATCTTCGAATAGATAGACAACTAGTTCTAGCCTCCACGGTCCATCATTGCTTGGGGTGGTAGCCGCATTCGAAACGGTTGCGGTGACGCTGGGTCTCCAACCTATGTCAAAGGGGCTCGATGAAAGGATACTCTTTGTTTGAAGGTCTACCAGGTCAACTCTGCCCGTATAGTAACTTCTCCACTGTGCGCACAGAATAAGCATGCTCGTATTAACGGCAATTGATTGACCTGGACTTGAAGTGGCTGGATAATCCATGTTCAATTCAGCGACATTGCAGCGGTCGGCGTAAACTTCGTGAATGGCGATGGATGGCGCCGCCACGGTAACAAGCACCAAGAAACAGCAGAAGAGAACTACCTTAGACGGTATTCTGACCTTCATCGTCCCTCGGAATAAGGTACGGGCTTGGTTGACTTAAGTAAGAGTGGAATTTGTAGAATGACGGCCCGTAGTCTAGTATTCTGGCATTTCTCCGCCTCTGGGAGGCGGCGTGGGAGGCGGTTTGGCGGCGGCAATTACGTCATCGATTCTTAGTATCATTGATGCGGCTTCGGTGGCGGACCGGATCGCTTGTTCCTTGACTCGGACGGGTTCACTTACGCCTTGTTTTCTCATGTCTTTGACTTCGCCTTTGAAGACGTCTACGCCTTGCGGCCCTCCCTCTTTCTTGTCGTGTGCGGAACGGAGGGCAACCATGATGTCTATGGGGTCTAGGCCGGCGTTTTCCGCTAAGGTTTTCGGGATTATTTCTAAAGTGTCGGCGAATGCTTCTATCGCAAGTTGCTCACGCCCGCCAACCTTGCTAGCGTAGTCTTTGAGTTTCTTGGAAAGTTCGGCTTCGATGGCGCCCGCCCCTGTAACTACTTTGGGCCTCTGCACTACATCGATAACGACCGATAGAGCGTCCTTCAGAGCCCGCTCCGCCTCGTCGACTAGGCGCTCCAAGCCGGCTCGGATAAGCACACTAACCGACCTTGGGTCTTTGCAACCCTCAATGAAGACCATCTTATCGTCTCCAATCTTCCTTTCCTCAACTAGGTCTGCTTTGCCCAGATCTGGAGCTTTCAAGTCGTCAAGGTTTGTTACGATCTTTCCGCCCGTTGCCCTTGCTAGCTTTTCCATGTCCGATTTCTTGATTCTTCGTACGGCGAGCATTCCTTCCTTTGAGAGGTAGTGCTGTGTTGTGTCGTCAATCCCCTTTTGGCACAGGACAACGCTCGCTCCCGAAGCTTTGATTTTGTCAACCATTTCCTTCATCATGTGGGTTTCCTCATCGAGGAAGGCTTTCATCTGGGACGGGTCGTTGATGCGTATTTCCGCCGATATCTCGGTCTTCTCAATTTCGAGGGCAGCATCTATGAGGGCAATCTTCGCGTTCTTTACCTGCTTCGGCATCCCTGGGTGGACAACTTCCTTGTCTACAATAATGCCCCTAACTAGTTGAGTGTCGAGGAGGCTCTTGCCCTCCTTCTTGACAAGCTGGATGTTATCGATGTCAGCGTACCACGACTCGCCGCGCTTTTCCTTTACTAGTTGAACCGCTTCGATCGCAATATCTGCGAAGTGCTCACGAGCGCCACCTAAACCCTTGCTATGCATCGCAGTCATAGCGACTTTCTTGAGCGCAGCCTTATCATCAAGTCTTACTGGTTCGGAAAGGGAGTCAAGAAGTTGAATCGCTTTGTCTGCAGCTTTCTTGTAGCCCGCTACAATAGTTGTTGGGTGGACGCCATCATCAAGCAAGTCTTGGGCTCGTTTAAGTAATCCTCCGGCGAGGACCACGGCGGTCGTCGTTCCGTCGCCAACTTCATCATCCTGCGTCTTGGCGACTTCCACCATCATTTTCGCAGCGGGGTTTTGAACATCAACCTCGTCGAGAACGGTGGCTCCGTCATTTGTTACTGTAACATCGCCGAGACTATCGACGAGCATTTTGTCCATTCCGCGAGGACCGAGAGTGGTCTTTACCACTTCAGACACAATGATTGCCGCGGTAATGTTGCTTCGTTGAGCATCGCGGCCTCTATTGCGTGTGGATCCTTCCTTTAGAATGAGTACCTGCTGACCGGAGAGATAGGCCATTTTTGTTACCTCGGGTGACACCCATGGATAAAAACGACCAGTAGATAAGCATTTTTCTATTCAACACCTTAACGGTCGAAGGCTATTCTGGTTACAAGAATGCGATTAAGAAAATGCCTTCCAAACTGGATCATGAACTACTCGGATTCTTCGGGTTCCAACCGGAAATCTCGCGCGCATTGCCTAGCGAACTTATTATACCGGTCTCGCCATTCGTCCACACAGAAAATTCTAGAATCTTCGGGAACGTTCGAGGAAAGCACATTTGCCCGTTAACCTCTTGGTGCGAACCAGCAAACTTCGCAACTGCACTCTCGTAACAGGTTTTCATGGCGTGGGTGAAACAGGATACATTTCCGTCTCTTATCTCGTTCATGCTTTGAATGCGAAGAGAATTGGATTCGTCGACGTGGCACACCCGCCCCCATTTATCGCAACCTCCGAAGATGGTTTGGTGACGCCATTCGAGGTTTACCGGGCTGGAAGGATAGTGCTTGTGAAATTGGAGTTTTCTCCGCATAGGGCGGAGGAAGCAGAGTTCGCCAAGACTCTTGCACGATGGGTTGTAGAAAACAAATTCAAAGACGCCATTCTCATCGGGGGCCTAGACGGAGCTCTGAAATCCGGCAAGGACGGCGTCAGAATAGTTACAACCGGCGACTACCCTGTGAAAGCAAAGAAGATGAAACACCCAAAACTCGAAGCGGGCTTATTCGTTTACGGCCCGTTGGCCGTCATGTTAGGGGAATTCGAGAAGCTGAGCTTTCCCGCCGTTGCAGTACTCCCTTACGCCTCAGCTGAACACGCAGATCCTAAGGCCGCGGCCACTGCGATCAGGGCGGTGTCAAAAGCGTACGGGCTGAAAGTCGATGTCAGGGACTTGGAATACGATGCTGAGGATATTGAGGAGGAAATTGATAAGCGGATGCAGCAAACTGCCCGCTCACTGCGTGGCTTGTATGGTTAATGCAACATTCATACATTAGTGTGCCAGTTACCAACCGCAAGTTAGGTTCATGATCAGATTAGCTGATAACGAATGCAACTTCGATTCTTAGGTGCATGTCAAGAAGTAGGTAGGTCCGCAATTGCGGTCAAAGGCGTCCGTAGCCAAATCCTGATGGATTACGGCGTCATGATAAACCACGACATAGGCTTCCCGGTTCACGTTTCACCAAGAGACTTAGACGCAGTCATACTAACACACGCTCACCTCGACCACAGTGGGCTGATACCCCTCTTCTACGTTCACTCAAAACTACCAGTCTATGCCGTTGAACCGACCTTCCAATTGACCCGAGTATTGGTGCGGGACATGATCAAGCTTAGCGGTTACTTCCTTCCGTACGAGTACATCGACCTCGAAACCATGATGAATCACGCCGTCCCCGTGGAATACCATTCAAAATTCAAAGTAGGGGACTCTGAAATCACCATGGTTAACGCCGGCCATATTCCTGGCAGCGCGCAGGTGATTGTGAAAAATGATGGCAAACGGGTGCTCTACACGGGTGACTTTAACCTGATTCCGACTCACCTCGTTCCTGGCGCTGACAGAGAATACGGGAACCTAGACGCAATAGTGATCGAGAGCACATACGCCATGGGTGACCACCCAGACAGAACTGAGTCTGAGCGCAACTTCGTCTTGGCCTGCAAGGAAGTTGTTGAAGGAGGAGGAACCGTTCTTGTTCCAGCCTTCGGCGTTGGCCGGTCCCAGGAAATTATTTGCATGCTCGCCGACCACAACTTCAATCACAAAGTTTTCGTCGACGGCATGGCACTGGACGCGATTAGAATGCTGGAGAAGTATCCGAAAGCATTGAAAGACGAACAGCTGTTCCGGAGAGCTATGAAGGAGGCTGAGCAAATCAGGAACTGGCATGACAGGAGGCGTGCGGCCGGAACCGAGGGAGTGATAGTATCGCCTGCCGGGATGCTCAAAGGAGGGGCATCAGTCTTCTACATGGAAAACATCGCTAGTAACCAGGATAACGGAATCTTTCTCGTAAGCTACCAAGTTCAAGGCTCGCCAGGAAGGATACTCTTGGACGAGGGTCAATTCATTTTGCATGGAAAAGCAAGGAAGGTCAGTGCCCGAGTTGAAAAATTTGATTTCTCTTCACACGGCGGAAAGACCCAACTCGAGGAGACATTGAAAGAAGTTGACAAGAAAACTCGAGTCTTCGTTGTTCACGGCGAAGAGGGAAACTGTAAACATTTGGCGGAATGGGCATCTCAAGAATTGGGTCTCCAGACCTCGACCCCTCGACCAGGTGAGACCTACGACCTCTGAGGTTCTCGGAGTGATTCAAGTCGGGTCAACGAGCGATTACTCTCTTGGCACGTTCAAGAATGAATTCTCCAACAGCTTTCCAAGTTTCGCGTTGGAAACGATGCGTCCTCTGCCTGATCCGTCTGAGGCTTACGATGCATTGCGTGGGCAGTACCATTCCACTCGCCTGCTTGTACTCTTAGAGCAGCATCTGCGCACTGTTCCCGCGGACAGATTGTTGGGCGTTACAGCCTTTGACCTGTTCGTCCCAGGGATGAACTTCGTATTCGGCGAAGCCCGATGCCCAGGCTACGTGGCGGTTATTTCGACCCAGCGACTAAAAACATCCCCAAAAGACCAAGGCTTGTTTCGAGAAAGAGTGCTTAAGGAATCGGTACATGAAATAGGCCACACGCAAGGGCTCAAGCATTGCCCTGACCCGTTATGCGTGATGCATTTCTCTGAACATATCGGCGATACGGACAGGAAGGGTTCAACCTTCTGCAAGGAATGCCATTCGGACTTAGTGAGGCAGAAAGTTGGGTAAGAAATTCAAGGCGAAGCCAAGCCAACTAGCCCCTGAAATCTCCGCTATAGCCCTCGCAGGACTGCTGACGTTTGGCCTTCAATCATCCAATGCACCCATCGTTCCCATAACCATCTTCCCAGAGACAACAAGCGGGATTACGCTGAACGCCGGCATCTTCGTGGTTCTGATGGCCGCTATGGGTACCATTATGTACCTGTTCATAAAATTCGGGTTGAAACGCCTAGTCAGATACATGATTAACCTCGCTCTCTTCGCCCTCCTATTCTTCCTGATAACATGGTACGGATCATTGTACGCAAACTACTTGCCTTCCTTCGTGACCTCGACAAGCTGGGGCTGGCTCCTCGTCAGCCTCCTAGGGGCCGTTGGATTAGGGCTTCTGATCTACAAGGCGAAGGGGGCACTGCATTTGCTTGGCATAGTTCTGATCGGCGGACTCACTGGGACATTTCTCGGCGTGTCCATACCCACATTAACGGCGGTCGTGCTCTTGCTAGCCTTAGCGGGCTATGACCTCTTCGCAGTCTACAAGGGCCCAATAGGGAAGATGGCTGAATCAACCAACCTCGAAGAATTCACGGGCGCCGTTTTTACGTACGGTGATTTGACGGTGGGGATGGGGGATATGGTGTTCTACTCTATGCTCGCGAGCAACTCAATGATGAATTTTGGGCCGATCCCATTCCTCGCCGCGGCTGTTGGTTTGGTAATTGGTGCTTACCTTGGGTTCAAGATGCTTGAAGGGCGGGACATGTTTCCAGGCCTGCCGTTCGCCATAATTCTCGGATTAGTGTTCATGTATGTTGCTTCACAAATCTTGATCATGCTAAAACCAACCTGAGCGAACACATTCTCCATTACCAGTAGGAATGGGTTACATATTCTCGTTGCAGAGGAAAAGCAACACGATTTAAGCCAAGGTCAGGTCGGAAATCGGAGCTTCCTCCCACCAAATCGGCCCAAAAGAGGGTTCTGTTGGGTTCTAGGGGCTTAGGCTAGGGTGGATAGGTTAGGGTGGTGCCACCCTTCGAGGGGTGGTGCCAAACGGTGCCAAGCGAAGGTAAATCAACCTCTCTTGACCCCAAAAAATGCACCACCCCCCTGGGGGGTCCCTCCAAGCGTGCGCGCACTCTTCTCCTCCCACTATCCCAGAAAACTACACCACCCACCCCCCCCCGCCGCCAAAAACCCGCATTATTGGCCTATCTTCCGGCCTTGATCTTTTGCCTGAGCTTAATATTCGCAAGCCTGTCCCAGTTTCGAACAATTCGGGGAATATCGTACCCGCATACCTCAACTATGCCTGGGTAAGGGTCGGTAGTTGGGGCCGTTCTGATTCCAAGGAATTTGGAACAAACAAAGAAGAAGTACGCCCTGCTCTTCGTTGTTACCGCGAATAGAATTCCCGTCCTTTCAATGAGCAGTTTGAGCATTGTTCGCTCGTAGATCAGCTTCCTCATCCTTCGCCACTCACGCCTCTTTTCATTCGAAGCCAAGGCTCAGGTTTCACGAAACCGTATAGAAATTTCAGGTAGAACACTGGTACGTATAGGATGTTCTTCACGTTCCTACTGTTGAGGCTTAGCAGTAGGATCACTTTGAGGGCAAACAAGAGTTCTCTAGGCTTCGAGTCAGGTAGCACCCTCGTGTTCGCTCCTTCCCACTCGGGTTTGAATTCTCTAAATTGCGAACGATGAACCATCGAATCAAGAACGTAGTACGTTTTGAGTTTCTGCTCGTCGAGGCGCCTTTGAATGAAATAAGTCTCCCGAGCATCGATATAATCCGGCACAACCTTACCCAAGAAATTGTTCCTACGCAGGACAAGTAGACTTGCAGGTAGTCCATACCGAAAACGGTGCCCCATAGCCATCCCCACTACCGCACCATACCCCCTATCCCGAAGGATACTCAGCGCCAGATCAAAGAAATCGGCTCTCACAATCTCGACGTCACTGTCAACGAAAACGATGTATTCGGTGGTCGCTAATTCAAAACAAAGCTGTCTTGCTCGCCCCAACCCCTCTCGCTCGGAAAATATCTCCGCATTGAATCTTCTTGCGATCTGAATTGTTCCATCGTCGCTATGGTGATCGACAACTAGGAGCCGTGAATCAGGAGTGAGCCTTCTGATACTTCCTAGACATTGTTCCAGCGTCTTTGCTGAATTGTAGCTGCAGACACAGAAAGTGAGTCCTTTCACCTCCTTCAACATGCCGCTCTCCGCCTGTACACAGCTAGAAAATGGTCGCCCAAACGGTTCATCGGGAATATTGTCCCGAGCTTGAAATCTACTGATTTCCACAACCCAAACAGCTTTCCAGGTGGCAGAAACTGTGTTAGGTTCGAAGGCGGAAGCGTAATCACAACGCCATAGACTTTCTTCAGCTCGAAATATGGGTCAACGATTTTTCCAAGTGATGCCACGGAGAACGCGTTTGTTGCAACACAAAACCTAGACTTGCCTACAGGTACGGGGTTGCGTAGCCTCGCGAACGCAAGTCTCGGCTTCAACTTGAACGTGTAGCCAAGAATCTCGTAGAGGCAGTATTTGTTCCAAACACCGAGAATCAGGGGCGCCTCCTCCTTCAGAATATCGTTGAGAACACGTACCGATTGATGCAATCGAGGCTCTGTGTTTATCGCGCCATAGGTCGAATAGGCCCCATCGATTCTTGAGAAGCCAAGGTTCGCTATTTTGTCTTTCAGATCGACTGGCCTTGACCAGACGCATAACACATTATCCGAGAGCCCTGCCTTTTCCGCCTTTGATTTGAGTACCTCGACCATTTTGCTGGAAATGTCTGTCGCAATTACTCTTACCCCGGCCTTTGCAAGGCTCAATGTCTCCGTGCCGGTACCGCATCCAATTTCCAGGACTGTATCCCCCGGTTTGAAGAACTCCATCATAACTGAGACGGAGACGTTACGGAGCCATGTGTTGATTGGGTTTCCGAATATGTGCCTGTCATAATCCTCTGCGACGGCGTCGAAGGCCGCTTCGAGGTCGCCGTAAATTATTTCATCAAAACTAGTGGAGGCCCACTCGTTGACGAAAAGTTCAACGTAACTATGCTGGCCCTTGTAATATTGATTCACAACTGCTTTTCCGTATTTTCGGGTGAATATTGCAAGTAGCGGGTCGTCAAGTCCCGTTATTTGCTTTATGTGTCCTTCGCAATTGAAGATCCGGTTCTGGAAGAACAGCCTTGCTTTCACATTCCCTTGCAGATTCAAAAACCAGGCGTGCTTCCCTGACCTTCCTGGAAAAACAATGATCCTAACTCCCACTGAAACATACCTGAGCAGAACCTGATGTGGCTTTCCACTCTTGCGACCAATGGTTTCAAGTCGGATGTACTGATTCTGGCCGGGTGAGGAATCTATGCCCGATTTAGATGATATCCACGGTTCCCGCGTTCTTTGAATTTCGCTTTCTCTAAGCTTCTCCATCTAGCCCTCGACCTCTGTAACTTTCAGCTCAATTTCCGGCTCAGTTCCCACAGAATGCTAAGTTCATCACAGCTGATAAGAGATATTGACTTGCCTAGGATTTAGTTCCGTACCTCTTCCACAAGGCGTGCTTCCTTGTCGACCCGACATTGTCTAGCATTGCGAGGAACACCGACACCACTTCACCAATCATTGATACAGGTAAGGCGATAATCAACCTCGGATTGTCTGACAGGGTTCTAATGAGGATTGATAAACTGAGAACTGGATTTGAGGCTAGCATTGACTCTAGGGTCTTTGGTGATTTGCCGACCTTTTTCCAAATCTGAAGGTGGCCGTAAACGATTCTGCGACGCTGGCGGATGACATCCACGAAGTTCTTAGGAACATCGATCTTGACCTTAGCAGTTTGGCAAAACCTAATTGTGTAGCCGGCGAGGTATGCCGTTCCTGCCAGGTACGCGCCGTCGTTTACCGTATCCGGTGGCAGTTCATGAAGGGCTTCTCCTCGAAGCACCAGGAGTTCGTCACAGCACCGATTGTTAAGATCGTCGACATTTAGCTCTCGCAAGAACTCGTTATGTACTCCCCACATCAGTTCCAGCACACTACCGGCGAGCCCCGCTCCACCACTCACGATTGGGAGGCCGGAAACCATCCCTATCTTCTCGTCCCGCATTATTTCATTCAGTAACCTAGAAATCGCACCTCTCTCAGGGAGAGCGTCGGAATTTACTAGAACCAAGAACTGGCCGTCGAAATTCTGAATGATCTGATTTATCGCAACGGATTTTCCCCTCCGTATGGGTTCCTCAATCAGCACGAAACGCCGGTCTCGCCGCGCTAGCTCCCGGGCGAAAAGAAGCGCGCTGGCGTCACAGCCACTTGCAACCAGAACCACCTTCTTTAGCATTAGACCAGAGGGGTATGATTCAGTCTCGATGAGATCTAGAAGCCTCTCCAAATTTGCAGCCGAATCCGCAGCACAGATGCCAATCGAAAAACCCACGTCAAGCCTGATATTTTCAGGTAGCACAACACTCTGGCTCATAGCACCAAACCAAACCGCCTGTCCGAGAACAGGTTATTCTTCCCACATCGCGCGGAGCCATTCATAGAAATTTGATGTATAGACACACGAGACTGCGCTTATCTTTGGTTCAAATACACGGAAGTTTTGCCCCTGCGATTTTAGTCTTAAGTTGGTCAGGTATGCCCTGATGCGTAGATATCGGCTCAGGAAAACGTAAGCCATGGCTTCGGCCCAGTCTAGTGGGAAAGAAAACCACTTTGACCTGTCCCTGGTCTCTACCCTCCGCTCATCAGTCCCATCCTTCAACTCTATGAGCTTCGCAGCGTAGGGTACTGAATAGAAAACTCCGACCCAGTCGTTACTTTCTAAAATCTTCTTGTATTGATCCACGCCTGCAACAGGTCTTGCTTTGAGAAGTTCGCGGGCAAATAGTGGGTTCCTCCGGTTCATTTGAGATTCATGTTCGAAACCTTCCTCGTCGTGGACGTAGCTCAAACAAAAGGGCGACAGGTGAGGAGGCCGCAGGTCTAGGAGCTTGTTCAACCTAACAAGGACCAATGTCATGAATGCGCTGAGCCAGAGCCTATTTCGCCTTGTGACGATGAACAGATCGATGTCATCCCATTTATCGGCGCTCCCGTACGCTACGCTGCCAGTAACAGCAACGGTTCGAATGAAAGGAACCGCCCGTCTCAAAACTCCAGCAAAGCTTGCCGCAGAACCTAACTTTGCAGCGGACATTTTCTCCCTTTCCAAGCGGGAGGAATCTAACTGGTTCGGGTTTGTGAGCAAGTATCCATCTTTGATATAGAAGTGAATATCAGGAAACTTTGTTCCGGATAATATAGACCGAAGTTGTTCCGCCGTGAGGTTTCTTCTTGGGAGAAAGTAGTTCGCTACCTCGTCCAATGTGAACGGAAACTTGAGGTACTCGGATACTCTGAACACCTTCTCCAGCCCATCGTAAATGTCGTCTGCTTGATCTTGCACTGGGAAGGCTTCTTGCAACTTAGTTCATCCTCAAGGAATGGTTCTTGCCTGCGCTAACTCGGGCGCGTTCGCTTGGCACGATATAAAAGAATTACTACTACAATCGTAGTACCTTGCACTTCGACTGTGCAGAACCGGCAAGGGTTGTTCAATCGCACAAGCGGTGCTGGCTGATTTTGATTGATGAAAACTCATAGAAATTGATTCTTCCATAGAACAAGAATTATTTCCTCAGAAGACTTTTCGTGTCAGAATCACGATGCCATCACTCTCATTAAGAAGACTAGGAGCACTTAGGAATAATTGACATACTAGAGCTCGGGATACTACTCACCGACCAGATTTTACGAGGAGCAACTGACCACTTCTACGCGCTCATTCTCTTCGTTATCATTGACTTCGTCTGACTATCCGACTGCTTGGGCAAACCTCGCATCTTTCTACGTATTTGGTTTACGCGGCTCGTTATTCACGGAAGGTGACGTATACATGTATGCTGCATGGAACTGATAGTGAAGTAGTCGTATGCCTTGCCTACGTCCTTGCGAAGCACTACAATAAGTCGTTCATTCAGACTATTTCGTGAGGCGATTTAGCAAACATTAAGGCTTTTTCCTGTGTGTGTGCGCGCACACACACTAAAACGACGGTTCAAATTCCGTTGCCCGCACCATTAGAGCCACACACACAAAATAACGCCTGAACTGACGGTTCAAATCACTATCAGTACCACACCTATGAAAAGTCTGATCCAGCATGCGATTCTTAGGTGGTTCTTCTGCGCGGCGTTCAAGCCACGTTAGTTACTCTCTCCAGCGGTTTATGTTTTTCCTCGATCTTTCTTTGATCTTTTCCT